>Ga0172379_10001427_pt1 | contig 47460 bp, 67 predicted proteins | sample GrowelOW334metaG_FD_119756 | JGI IMG/M metagenome (GOLD analysis project Ga0172379, IMG submission 119756) | Groundwater microbial communities from an aquifer near a municipal landfill in Southern Ontario, Canada - Groundwater well OW334 metaG | ecosystem: Environmental > Aquatic > Deep...
CATATTGTTTTAATGGAAATGGATAATCATTATTTTTATGATGAGTATGATGGGTATAAGATAGCATTTTGTGTATGGGAATCTACAAGGTTTCCAGAACATTTCTTCAATAGATTGCTTCAGTTTGATGAAATTTGGATTCCAAGTAAATGGCAATATGATTGTTTAATTGAACAAGGGTGTCCTGATCATAAAATTTTTATAGTTCCAGAAGGTGTAGACGTTGATATATTTAAAATTGCAAAAGAAATTAAACAAAAAGATAAATTCAGATTTCTTTTATTTGGTAGATGGGAATATAGAAAATCCACAACAGAAATATTAAAAACTTTTTCAGATACATTCAAGGGAATGGAAGATAAAATAGAAATGGTTTGTTCTATCGAAAATCCATATCCGTTCGATGGATTGAAATCAACTGAAGATAGGATTAAATTTCATAATATTGATACAAAGTTATTAAAAATAGTTAATTTTCCATCAAGAGAAGAATATATAAATTATCTACAACAAGGGGACATTTTTGTGTCCTGTTCTAGAAGTGAAGGATATAATTTACCTCTTATCGAAAGTTTATCCTGTGGTACTCCTTCAATTTATAGTGATTTTAGTGGTCAATTACAATTTGCTAAGGATAAAGGAATTCCAATAAAAATTAAAGGGCTAATACCTGCGAATACTGAAAGAAAAGACTTTCCCGGAAATTATTGTGAGCCAGATTTTGAAGATTTGGGAAGGCAAATGTTATTTGCATATGAAAATTATTTTAATTTAAAAAATAAGGCAATTGAGGAATCTGAACAAATACATAAAGAATTTAATTGGGATCATATAGGTAAAATTGCATCAGATAGATTAAATAAAGTTAAAATTAAAAATTCATTTGTTTTCGTAACAACAGGGAATATAAGTTATATGCCCGTAATTGAAAAATTGGTTCAATCAATAATGGAGTTCTCAAAACAAAAAATTATAGTTTATGGTGTTAATTGTGAAGTACCATTTGATTATCCAAATGTTATTAAAAGAAGAATAGATATTTCGTATTATTCAGAATATGATAAATGGTATTGGAAACAACATGCCTGTATTGAGTCAATAAAAGAGAGTTTTGAAAATTTTGTATGGATAGATGGTGATGTTGTCGTAAATTATAATATTGACACAATTAAACAATATTTTTCATTAATAAGTAATTATCCCGTTCCAGATATTCATATTCAGGAAGAATTTTATGGCGTTTATGATGATGGTAAGTCACAATTATTTGGGGAAGAATTATCTAAAGAATTGGTTGTAAACAAATTTAATCCATACGCACATATATGTATGTATGTTTATAATAAAAATTGTAAATGGTGGTTTGAAAAAATTCTTAAATTATATTATGACACACCAATAGAAGAATATAAACGATTATTTCTATGGAACGATGAAGGTATTGATAATGGGTTAAGATGGGTGAATAATTGTAGAATTTTTTTACCACTTTCGAATTTTGACACATCTTCTTATGATGGTGATGTTGGGTACACAAAACAAACATTACATCAATTTTATAAATTTTGGAATGAAGATGGACCTCAAAATTTTGGTAAAATCTATGGATATCAATATATTCCAGATGATAAATCAAATATTTTATATTTTCATGGAAATAAAGATACTGAAATATCTGATAAAATGATCAATTTTATTAAGTTAAAACGAGATAATAAATTTCATCAATCAAAATTCTTTTATACTGATGTTTATGAAGTAAAAAATCTTGGTTCAATTGATAATTATCAAGGTACTACTTTGGATGTTGCAAGTATTTTTGGTTGGGATTATGCTATTTTTCATGAGATATATAATTTACAAGAATATTATCATAACAGAATTCGTAGAATTAATGAAGGTGATATTGTAGTTGATTTAGGTGGAAATATTGGTATATTTAATAGATGGGCTTATAATCAAGGTGCAAGTAAAGTCATATCATTTGAACCGGATAGAAGATATTTCAAATTATTATCATTGAATTCCGACCCGAAATCGATTATTTTTAACGCCGCTATTAGTAATAAGATAGGTGAAATTGATTTATATGAAAGTTCGCATCTTGGGGGTTCTGCTACACATGAATTTTCGGATTATTTGAACAAATATAAAGTTAGAACATACACTTTAGATTATTTATTCGAAACAGGTTTAATTGATAGAATTGATTTTCTAAAGATTGACATTGAAGGGGCGGAAATTCAAGCGCTACAAGGTATTTCAGATGAAAACTTAAAAAAAGTTAAGAATATATCAATGGAATATCATAATAGGGCTTTAGAATATAATAATGAATTAAGGTTAAACTTTATTGAAAGATTAAGATTAAACGGATTTAATTCATTTCTTTTATTTTTGGGTGACGATAATAATTTACAATTAATTTATTTTTGGAAATGAGCTTATTAGATAAAATAGCGATCCTTCGTGGTACCGATAAATCATCTGAAGTACATAATTATTGTATAAAATATGAAAAATATCTTCCATTTAAGCGTACAGACAAAATATGTTTATTAGAAATAGGGGTTCAAGGTGGAAATTCATTAAGAATGTGGAAAGATTATTTTTTTCAATCAAATATAATTGGAATTGATATAAATGATACATGTAAAGCACACGAAGAAGAAAGAATATTTATTGAGATTGGTTCACAAGTTGATATTAATTTTTTAAAACAAATTGGTAATAAATATGGAATGTTTGATATAATTTTAGATGATGGGTCTCATATTAATAAAGATGTTATATGTTCATTTGAAAATTTATATAAATTTGTAAAACCTGGTGGAGTTTACGTTATTGAAGATACTTGTACTTCATATTGGAAAGATTATGGTGGAGGGTATAATGAAACAATGGTTGAATATTTTAAGAATCTTATTGAAGATGTAAATTTAAAAGCACAAGTTAATTATGATTATTATAATGCTAACGCTAGACGAGAAGATAAAATGATTCCGTTTTTATTAAAACACAACATTGATTGTATAACGGATATTGAATCCATAAATTTCCTTAACGGAATTATCATAATAACTAAAACTAATGGCTCATTATAATCAAAGACAATTCTGTGAAAGAATTAAATTAAAATTTCCAAATCACTTTAAAAACGTTAAAGTGTTAGATATGGGGTCATTGGATATTAATGGTTCAAATAGAAATTTATTTGAAAATTCAGATTATTTAGGTATTGATGTTGGAAATGGTCCAAATGTTGATTTAAATTGTGTTGGTCACGAGTTTGAAGCGCCAGATAATTATTATGACACAATTATAACTACTGAGATGCTCGAGCATGATATGTATTATGAAAAATCAATAAAAAATATTATACGTATGTTAAAGCCAGGTGGATTATTTGTAATGACATGTGCAACGACTGGAAGAGAAGAACATGGAACTAGAAAAACAACACCTCAAGATGCACCACTACTTGAGGAAATATCAATTGAATGGAGTGATTATTATAAAAATTTAATTAAAGAAGATTTTTTATCAATAGACGGTTTTAAATGTACATTTCCTGATGGTATTTTTGAAATTGGTAACGAGAATTTTGATTTATATTTTTCAGGAATAAAAAATGGAATTGATTATTTAAAATATTTTATATGAACTATAATGAAGATATTTTTATTGTGGATTGTTGGATAGATACTGTAAGGAAAGAAAATGATTTGATATTATTAATTAAAAAATTAAAAGAGTTTGATATACCTATTTTATTAACAGGTCATTATCCTGTTAAACCTGAAATTCAAAAAATGGTAGATTATTATCTTTTTGATAAAGACAATCCATTACTTCTTAGAGATGAATTTAATAAATATGATGTTGCAAGTGGTCGATGGACACAATTAGATAATTGTAAAGTTGAAAATTTAGTTGATTTTCATCACGATTATGCTATTTGGGTAACAATGAAAAATTCTTTTAATTTTGCAAAATATTTAGGTAAAAAATATATTCATTTTTTGGAGTATGATAATTTAATTGACACATATCAATATAGGCAGGCTTTTTTAGAACCATCTAGAAATTATGACGCGGTATTATATGAGTATTCAAAGAATTCGGTGTTTGGCCTTGATGAATATTGTTCGACTTTTATTTTTTCAATAAAGACGGATATTGGTATTGATATGATAAGTAAAATCAATAGCAAACGTGATTACTTTATGGATAAGCCTGGCGGATGGCAACTAGAAAGGGTATTTTTAAAATCTTTGAAATTAGTAACAAATAACATTCATATTTCAAAATATATTGCAAATGATAATGAACTAAATCGACAAGCCGTATGGAACAGAGATGGCGTTCTTCGAAATGGTGAACCCTTTCAGATATATCTTGCTTGTGATGACAATAAAAAATTATATATTCATTTAATTTCAGGATTTTTTACATATAAGTCAAAAAAAGATATTTTAGTTGAAGTTATATATAGAAATTTTAAAAAATTCATTACTTTAGGTGTTGATCAATATCTTATTAAAGAAATGGGAGATTATTTTAAAGGCGAAACTGTTAAAGTGTATTATCAAGGTGTTGAAGTTTTTAATGAATTTCTTAAAGATAATTATGAAAAATTCATAGAAGGAAATAAAGTTACATTTAATAGGCCATGTAAACCTAACGAAATTAGTGTAAATTTTATTGATGGTCCATATATTAATATTTTAGATCATATAGATAATAAGTATCATGTTGATTTTATCAATACAACTGATAATAAAAACGATTTCAGTATTAATATTAATAGTAATTCATGGGCAAAGGCGTCGAAAAAATATAAAATAGACTGGCTCATTAAAGCAAGCGGTGTCGATTTTAAATTTGAACATAGATTTAATTTAGAAAATAAAAGAGTTTATATTAGTTTTGAATCAAGTTCAATTGGTGATACAATATCGTGGATTCCTTATGTGAATGAATTTAAAAATAAAAATAAATGTACTGTAATATGTTCAACTTTCTATAACTTATTATTCGAATCTATTTATCCTGAAATTATATTTGTTGATCCGGGAACTGTAGTATATGACATATATGCCCAATATAGAATAGGATATTTCTTTAGTGATATCAATAGAACAGATTTCGATAATCATTTCCATCCAAATGATCCTAAAATTATACCGTTACAAAAAATATCATCAGATATTTTAGGGTTAAAATATAAAGAAATAAATCCGAATATTGGTAAAAAAAATATAGTTAAGAAAAAACAAGTGTCTATTGCTATACATTCAACATCACAGTGTAAATATTGGAATAACCCAAATGGATGGCAAGATGTTGTTAACTATTTAATAATTAATGGGTATAAAATATTATTACTATCAAAAGAAGAAGATGGATATATGGGGAATAAAAATCCAAAGGGTGTTGAAAAGATAGAAAATATGTCTATCGATAAAGTTTCTGATATTATCCAAGAATCTGAACTTTTTATTGGTGTTAGTAGTGGTTTAAGTTGGTTATCATGGGCAGTCGGCACCCCAACAATAATAATTTCCGGATTTACAGATGAATATGTTGAACCACAGGAAGGTGTAACACGAATAATAAATAAAAAAGTATGTCATGGATGTTGGGGTAGATACAATTTTTCAGCTAGTGATTGGAATTGGTGCCCCGATCATAAAGGAACTGACAGACAGTTTGAATGTACGAACGAAATAACTACTGAAGAAGTAATTTATAATATAAGCCAAATTTTAGGAATAAATGATAACGAAGAGTAAAATGGTTCAAAAAGGTTGGGGTTATGAAAGAATAATAACCAATAGCAATAAATATTGTGGTAAAATACTTCATTTTTATCTAGGCAAAAATTTTTCAATGCATTATCATATGTTAAAAGACGAAACATGGTATGTATCACTTGGAAAATTAATATTTAAGTGGATAGATACTGATACCGCAGAAGTTTATGAGAAAACCTTAAATGAAGGTGATGTAATTCACATAAAACCTGGACAACCTCATCAATTAACATCTTTAACTGAGGCCGAAATTTTTGAAGTATCAACACAACATTTTGATAATGATTCTTACAGGGTATGGAAAGGAGATTCACAGGATGAAAACATTATTTAAATAAAAAAATTATAATCAAATGAATGTATTAATAATAGGCGAGATTTGTGAAGACGTTTTTGTGTATGGTAAAGTAAATAGATTATCACCTGAAGCACCCGTGCCGGTTTTCACACCGATAAGGTTAAAGAAAAATAGTGGTATGTCAGGTAATGTTTTAAATAACATTAAATCGATAAATAAGGATGCAACTATACATTTAATTCGTCAAATGGGTAATATGACGAAAACAAGATATGTTGACGAAAAATCTAACCATATGTTTATGAGAGTAGATGATGGCGAAGAATACGTTAAATTGTACGAAAAGGAATTTTCTGTTGAAAACTATGATTTAGTAATTGTAAGCGATTACAATAAAGGATTTTTATCAAATGAACATTTAATCCAAATAGGTAAAACTTGTACAGGTATCTCCATTATCGATTCTAAAAGAATATTAACAGATGACATTCTTAATTTGTTTGACTTTTTAAAAGTAAACGAAGATGAATATCAAAAAAATAAAGAGGTGATACAAAGGCATAAAGAAAAAGTCATTATAACTTTAGGAAAAAATGGCGTAAAATATATGGATGAAATAATACCTTCACTTCATCCTAAAGACACAATTGATGTTAGTGGCGCCGGTGACACATTCACCGCTTCATTTGCTTTAAAATATATTGAAACTAAAGATATTTTAGAATCTATTAAATTCGGTAATGAAATGTCATCAATAGTTGTATCGAAAAGAGGGGTAGTTACACCCCTCTGATTTGATACCCTTTATCCTCAACAATGAAACCAAAGACTCGTTCCATATCGTGTGCAATTGAAAAATCACGTACATATCCATCTGGCATTTTATCGTAAAAATCGGTAAGAAGTTCAATTGTAAATGAGTTTAATAACAAATTATAATCCGATATAAACATAGTCCCCCCGATGAATCCAGATTGATTAATTTTTATTTCTAAATTATCCATTACTTTAGCATGTGAGTTTCTTTGTGCCCGTAATAGCCATCTTTGACTGCCACACATTTTAACATGTGAATCGGTACTGATTAAATTTAAGTTTGTTCGAAATATTTCTCCCGAACCTATTAAACATTCAACTAAAGCTTTTCGCCAAGAATTTCCTAAACCCGAACTATTATAATGACTTTTTTTCGTATGTAATTTTACGATATGTGAATATTCTAAATTATTTTCTTTTAAATATTTCATAACAAGTAGAAACGGACCAACATCAAGACCCTTATTAGGTACCTCAATGATTTTCACGTCAGGATAAGAATCTTTAATAGTTTGTGAAATATTATTACTATTCCCACAAATAGTAACAATCAGATCAAAATCTATATCTAATTTTTCAAAATAATTTTTATATTCATTCCATAAGTCTATATAGTATAAGTGTAATACTATTAAAGGTTTCATTACTTATAAAATAAATTGTAATTATTGACTTAATTCTCTAACTTTATTAATGATTTCATTAACAAGTTTGTCTTGCTGTGTCAACTTAGTAGGGTCAGTCACATTTTGTTGTGTTGCTGGCGTACTAGTTGGCTGAGGTTTCTTTTGCTTACATCCACAACCGCCCATAATTTTTGGTATCCTATTCATTAAATTGTTTATTGTTGTTATTATATAAGTATTTTATAAATTCCACAAATCATAACATATTTAAATTTATGAAAATATTTAAGAATTATCAAGTAATAATTTTTAAAATAGTATATTTATAATTAACTAAAATTAATATTATGGAAAGATTAATAACGCCAGAATTATACGCAGGAAGAATTTTAAGAGGAGGAGGTAAGATAACTGATTTATCTTCAGTCTTTAAATTTGATAATGATGAAAGTTTCACTCTTTTTATTATTCCAAATTCAACTGGTACAACTGCTAATGATAAAACCGTAATTATAAATTGTAAATGTTATAATAACGACACTTCGGTAAATATACCTTTTACTTTAAATTGTTGGGACTCGCCATTAGTAAAAGAAATATCAATTAATGGAATTGACTTAACTAAATTTGATGTTTATTGGGGATTAGGAAAATAAATGATGATAGGAAATAATATATGGATAGGATCAAAAAAGTTTTTTATTTTAAGCTCTTCACCACCTGTGCCAGACGGTGCTATAACCTTTGAAAATGAAACAGATTTTTTGACATTTGAAGATGATAATGATTTTATAATATTTGAAATATAAAAGATATGGCTACACTAACACGTTCAATAACCTATGCAGAATTAGTAACTGCAATTAATACAAGTACATTACATAAAGGAGAATCAATTACAATTACCGATTTTGCCACCACTCATTATTTATGTAACGCTAATGGCGTTATACTCGATACAGTCACAAGTAATCCAATTATTAACACGGGAACAGTTGAGAGGTTAGTCGTTACGGCCACATCAGTAAATACACTTGACCCACAAGTATTATCACTTGATTTTCCTAATGATATTATTTCTTGGGACTGGAATCCTGTTAATTGGATACAGGATATTGGTTTTAGTATAGATCAGATAAATATAATACCAGATTTTAAAGGGGTTATTTACCGAAGAGAAGACACTTATCAGCATAATATTTTGGGGTATGATTTTAGAACAGTAAAGTTCAGACGGTGGAAAAAGAATTATCCGGTCTGGGATGATATTACTACTTTTATAAAAGGTGACATAGTTCAAGTTACTGCCAATGGGTGTTACATTTCTCTAATAGATAACAATCTCAATAATTTGGTGTCGGACACAGCAAGTTGGATGAAAATTATCGATTATATAAATAGTGAATATTGGGAAATCGATAGTACAGTTGCTCTTGACGTAACCGATTATCAGGATTATTTAACATTTGTTGAAAATGTGTCGGGTCTTTATGTGAATTCTGTATGGAACAACATATTCGTAACAACAAAAGATAATCAAATTCAATTCAACGGAACAATCGGGAGTATACTTAACAATAATGTTTTCTTTCTTGCTAATAACGGAAACATTCATATTATGAATAATAACTTAGGTATATTCTTTGAATCTAATACCATTGATTATGGTTTTTGGTCAAATACAATAGAATCCTCTTTCAATACAAATATAATAGGTGCTAATTGTAGCTTTAATAAAATAGGTGATTATTTTGAATCAAACACAATAGGATATTCCTTCAACTCCAACACAATAGGCACCTCTTTCAATACAAATATAATAGGTGATAGCTTTAGAGATAATGGAATTGGTCACCTTTTTAATACAAACACAATTGGCTTTTTTTCTGTTGAAAATACAATTGGAAATAGCTTCGCGGACAATATTATCGGTGTTCATTTTCAAGGTAACGGAATAGGTAATAATTTTGAATCAAATATAATAGGAAATGAGGTATTTCTTAATGCAATTGGAAATTCCGCTACGGAAAACATAATTGGAAATAGTTTTCAAAAAAATACAATTGGAATCTTTTTTGCTGGAAATTCTATTGGTGAATCCTTTCAAGGAAATTGCATTGGAAATAATTTTGCAAGCAATATAATAGGAGAAAGATTACAAAATAACACAATTGGAAACGTATTTTCAACGAACACAATAGGAAACGATTTTTTCTTTAATGCAATTGGAAATAATTTTGCAAGCAATATAATAGGTAGTGGATTTTTCTATAATACAATAGAAATGGCTTTTACCTTTAGCGTAGTTGCCGATGTTTTTCATCTTAATACGTCACATTGTGTAATTGAAGAAATTGATTTCACACTATCAACGCATGTGTATGCAGAGTACACTTGTGAATTGTTTAAAAGAAGTGATGGTGTTGTTCGATTAAGGTACACTGATGCTAATGATATACTTCAAGTAGTTGATCCTACTACTTCTCAAACAACGTCACCATTTAATGTAATAGATTATGTAACATTTATTGACGGATTTAGGGCAGGAACTAGAAGTGGAGTGTATGTTATTGATAAAGAATTAACAGTACTTGGATTTGATGGAGTTGAAAATACAGATTGGGAAAATATTTACTCCGCAATATAATTAAAAAATTATTAAAATACAATATATGAAAAAGGTTTTATTAACATTATTAAGTTTATTTATTCTTGAATTTGGAGTATTGGCACAAACTCAATTTCCAAAGGGAATAAAGGTTGGGAAAACCCCAATAGGAACAAGTGTTATTGTGGTCGATAGTATAACACAATATTCGACAGGTGATATTAAATTTTGGAAAGGAGCATTACAACTTTCCCCTAATTTACCAAATGGGTTTAAAATAGGAACTGCAGCTGTTACAGTTGGTGCATCGGAGATTAATGCTTTATCAGGAATTAATGGGAATGTTCAAGCACAACTGGACGACTCTTTATCTATTGAGACTCTCTTAAATGTCGATTTAAATATAGACACATTATCTTCAAAAGATTATGTAAGGACATATGCCGGATCCCCTGGATATGCCGACAGTATCCCTCAACTAACAATTGCACCAACAACGGGTAATATATGGATAAATACTAGTATAAACGAGCTTTGGTATCGTTCTGGAAATCATTGGTATAATTCTCAGAAAACAGATAGTATTTATATACCTTCTAGTTTACAAACTGGATTATTGTCATGTTGGGAGGCTAATAACACTACTTTCGTTGATTTAAAATCAGCAAGAAATGGAGTCTTAAATGGTGGAGCAACTGTTACTAATACAACTACTAAGGTTGGTTCATATTCAGTTCTTGTTAATGGTTCAACAGATTACGTTTCAGTAACTGATGACATTGCCTATCATTTAACAGGTTCATATACAATTAGTACATGGTTTAATACTCAAGGTGATAATGTTGGTAATGGAGCAATAATGACTGTATATCAGAACAATGGATTCACTGGCGCGTACTATGTGGCTTATAATCGGGTACAGAACGCCACATATTCATATCGTTCTGGGATGACGCCAACCAACGGTAGTAATTCATCTAATCTAACAGATAACGCGTGGCATCATTTGATTACAGTTTTTGATGGAACTGGAATTACTGAATATATAGATGGGGTAAAACAGGTTAGAGATGCTATGACAGGCACACCCTCTAATACTTGGGGATATGGAATAGAGTTTGGTAGATACTATACCACCAATGTTTTTCTAGGATATATTAGTCAGACAGCAATTTGGAATCGTGTTATCACAGATGCTGAGGCTTTAATTTTGTATGGTACAGGAAACGGAAAGCCATATATAGAGTGGTAATAAAACTAATTTAGATTACAATGGGAAGAATATTAATATTATTTATGTTATTATTTAGTATGATGACATCGGCTACTAATTACTACGTATCCAATAGTGGTAATGATACTGCCAATGGATTAACGGAAGGAACAGCTTGGCAAAGTTTAACTAAAGTTAATGGGTTTACATTTGTGGCTGGTGATAATATTTACTTTAAACGTGGTAATACGTGGTTTGGACAACTTACACCTAAATCTGGTACATCTGGAAACCATACATTTTGGGGGGCATATGGAACTGGGGCAAAACCTATTCTACATCAGTCCATTCTACTAACTTCTGGAGATTGGACAGATGAAGGTTCGGGTCTATGGTCATATACTACAGTAACGGAAATAGGAAACGTGCTTTTTAATTCTAATGCGTCGGCAGGTATTAGAAAGTGGTCAACCGGCACTCTAACTACGCAAGGTGATTATTATTATGACTTTACTCTTGATAAATTGTATTTAAAATCTAGTAGTATTCCATCTACTTATTATTCAAACGTAAGGGTATTACTTGCAAATAGGGTTGTGGAATTAGCTGGTGTTAATTATGCTACCTTTGATAATCTTGACATAAGATATAGTGGTTTTGATGGTATTGGTAATACATCTATATCAACAACTGGAATTACGATTACAAATTGTGATATATCATGGTGTGGTGGAAGAATGTTTACAGAATCGACGCGACTTGGTAATGGTGTAAGTTTTTGGAGAAATGTTAGTAATATTATAGTGACTAATTGTCGGATTTGGGAATGCTTCGATGCTGGAATTACATGGCAATATACAGACGCGGTAAGTGGTGTTATTGAAACAAACATTACCGTAAAAAATACTCAAATATGGAATTGTGAATATGGTATAGAATATTTTAATCGTTCACCTAGCGGGGAATCTAGTAATATCTTAATCGAAAACAATACCATATACGGTTCAGGATTGGGATGGGGTCACTCTCAAAGGACCGATCCAACTGGTAGAGCAATTAGATTGGCTGGAACGCCAACAAATACAACTAATTTTGTAATACAGAATAATATTTTCTTTGACGCAGTAGATGCTTGTTTAAGCTCTTACGTGGCTGAAACGAGCTATACTGTAAATTACAATTGTTTCTATAATACGATTGGGGATATTGCCGATATTAATTTTACAAATATTACAAACTGGACAACTTACAAAACTCAAACTGGATGGGATACAAATTCAATAAACACCAATCCTTTATTGGCTAATGTATTGACACTTGATTTTACGTTAAGCTCGAATTCGCCAGCAATTGATACAGGAAATCCTTTATCGGTGGCTGATGCAGATGGTACTCGTAGAGATATGGGGTATATTTATTTCAATCAATCTGTGCCAGGTACTACAAAAAAACTTATGTATTATGGAAAAAATATCCGTTACAATGGAAAATATATAATTTATTAAACAAAAGACTTATGAATATGAAAACGAGAGATATTTTTCAGTACACTATGGCTGGAATTATAATAATAGGCGAGATTTCAATGATAGCCTTTTTGCTAACCTTATGGTTAATTGGAACAAGTTCTACTGAACAGGGTATAATTAATTTAATTTATGGAATATGTATGGCTTATCACTCTGGATTTATGTTAGTACTTGGTTATTTCTTTGGATCAACAAAAGGTTCGGCTGAAAAAACAGACTTATTATATAATTCGACTCCAATACAGAAATAAACAGAAAATTATATAAATTTAAAAGAAATTATTTGGTAAATCGAAAAAATGTCCTTATATTTGTCACATAATTAATAGACAAAGAAAATGGATAAAGATTTTAAACCAGTTAGAAGCGTTTACAGTAATAATCACGATGCAATCAAGAACATTATGCTTCTATACAATATAGAACAGTTCGACCTTGATTGTACATATTCAAAAGGTTCTTTTTGGAAAGACATAAAACAACCAAAAATTAAAACCGATTTGTATCCTATTAATGATACAATAATTCAAGCCAATTCCGAAAATTTACCGTTTGATGATGAATCAATGGAAAATGTAATGTGTGATTTACCATTTGTAATATGTGGTAAAAAGTACAAAGAAAATAAAGATGGAAGTTCAATCATAGCAAAACGATTTGAAGGTTATCAAACCTTCAATGATTTAAAATCAAACTATTATTTAACATTAAAAGAATTGTATCGTGTTTGTAAAAAAGACGGAATAGTAGTTTTTAAGTGCCAGGATTCGGTGTCAGGAGGAACCAATTATTTTACACATAATATGGTTTTTAATATGGCATTAAGTATTGGTTTTTATCCTAAAGATTTAGTTATATTAACGGCAAAATCACGAATAAATAGTTTTGGTGCTAAATGGAATAAACAAGAACACGCCAGGAAACACCACAGTTACTTCGTAATTCTTAAAAAAACAAAATGTAAAATAAATTATAATTTCTTATGATTTAGTCCTCCCACTATTATTTTAATCCAAAAAAAGTCATTCAAAAAAATATCGATGGAACTATTAAAAAAAGATGGGATGATGTTATTATCGCTTCTTAAAATTTGCACATCTATAAAGATTTAATATTAAGATGTTGTAATCAGGAAATAAATACGGCAGGGGGTTATAAGTGGGAATATGATGAGTAAAATACGATTTTAATAAAAATATATCACAAAAATTTTGGTAGATTCAAAAATTATTCATATCTTTGTGGTATTAATTAAAATAAATGTTTCACAAAAATTAAAATTATGAGTGACAGTACAGTTGACCAGTTGAATGGTATGAAAGGTAATTTTGTGACCTCTCTTCGGAGAAACAACAAACAGATTCGTGATGACCGAGCATTATCGATTGCCGAAGATGCACAAATGATCTTCAAGCGTCAAGTTGAGGATTTAACAACAGAAATCAAACGTCTGAGACGTGACCGTGACGGAATGCTAGATTTGGGGGGAAATACCACAACTAACATTATTTCTCTTTCTGACTTCAACGCTGTTGAGTTTGTTAACAAAGATCTGGAAATTGGTTTGAAAATTCGTAACTTAGAAATCAAACTTGAAATTGCAGAAAAACGTTATAATGAACTTTTCACTGGAGGTGATGAATAATGGGATATACATCATACAGTTCATCATCCCGCTCAGTACGTGCCGCCTCGGCAGGTTACGCAACCAAAAGTGCTAGCGACATCTTTACACAAAGTAAAGAACGTAAAATTCACGAATCGATGGAGCCGTCAAAAGCTTTACTACGTGAATCCCGTGACTCCGACGCTCACCCAAACTCTATACCAATTATTATTGCCTTGGATACCACAGGTTCGATGCTTGACATCCCAATGCACTTGGTAAGAGAAGGTTTACCAAAAATGGTGGGTAATATCATCCAAAAAGGGTTTCCTGATCCACAAATTCTTTTCTTAGGTGTCGGTGACCATGAATGTGACAGAGCACCTCTACAAGTAGGTCAGTTCGAATCAGGTGACGAAGAACTTGACTTATGGTTAACAAGAACTTACCTTGAAAGAGGTGGTGGTGGTAACGGTGGTGAAAGTTATTTATTGGCTCACTACTTCGCAGCAAACCATACTGTTATGGATTGTTTTGAAAAACGTGGTCAAAAAGGTATTCTGGTAACAATTGGTGACGAACCTGGCTTACATTCATTACCAAAAAGGTCAATCCAAGAAATTATGGGTAAAGAAGTTCAAGGAAGTTATTCCGATGATAATCTCTTAGACATGGCCAAAGAAAAGTATGACGTTTACCATATCCACATTGATCATAATGGTGGTGACGCAAGAGCCGAAAGATATTGGAAAGAAAAGTTAAACGAAAACTGTATCATCGTTGACGATTATGAAAAAGTGGGTGACACTATTTCAACACTCGTTGTTCGGAACGTCAAAAACAGGATTTCATACAATCCAACCGCAAAAGTAACAAATGTTATCATTGATTCAACGACAAACGTTACAAATACAAATAGTTCAAGTGTAAAACCAGAGGAAGAAGAAATCCTCTAAAAAAACAAATTATTATGGGAACAGTAAATAATTCAAAACCGATGTCTTTCGAAGATATGGAAGACCAAGAAGTTGTAACATCAACTCCAGTTGCAGAAATAGTAAACGATCTTGTATCGGCAACCGCTACATCAGAAAAACAGGTGTAATCAATTAAACCAGTAATTATGGCTAAAGCATTCGTTGTTATAGGTACAGGATACGGGGACTGCGGTAAAGGAATTACAACCGATTATTTATGTCGGGCACATCCTATATCATCAATAGTAGTAAGATTTTCTGGCGGACAACAAGCGGGTCACAACGTAAAAGTTGGTGATGTTAGTCATGTTCATTCAAATTTTGGGAGTGGTACGCTGAGAGGTGTACCTTCCTATTTTACAGAACATTGTACTATTTATCCCCTTACAATTCTCAGGGAAAGACACGTTCTTGTTGAAAAAGGTATAAACCCTGTATTGTATATACATCCTTTAGTAAATGTAACCACACCCGCAGACGTAGCCTATAACCGTATTCGGGAAAAGAAATTAGGTCACGGTTCTTGTGGTCTTGGTGTCGGTGCAACTATGAGTAGAAACATTAATTCCGGATACAAATTGTTTGGAATAGATTTATCAAACGAAACAATTTTGTTCAAGAAAATCACATCAATTTATCATTATTACATCGATTTAATGTCAGGTGAATATACTGATGAAGATTTGTTGGATTTTCAAGAAATCTATGAAAAGGAATTATTCTATTTCAAAAACGCTATCAAAAAATTACCGTTTTTTATTAAATCATATGACTTCCTAACAAATTACAAACACGTCATTTTTGAGGGGTCGCAAGGGGTCTTATTAGACATGGATCATGGGATATTTCCACACGTAACTTATTCCAATACTACGTCCAAAAATGCCTTGACAATTTGTAAAAAAATCGGTATATTTGACATAGAAATCTATTATCCCACAAGATGTTACCATACGAGACATGGTGAAGGTTGGATGAGTAATCGTAATGAAATTAAGCTGATAAATAACCAAGATGAAATCAATGTTTTCAATGAATGGCAGAAGGATTTCAAGATTGGTGAAATGGACTACGATTTACTTAACTACTCATTAGATGTGGATAACATTTATTCTGAAGGTATAAAGAAAAACTTGGTGGTGACTTGTTTAGACCAAAGACCGGATTTTAAGTTTGAATACACAAATTTAAACACAAGATTCGAAAAAATCTACAATTCGTTTTCACCCGATTCAAAGGATTTTAAAATATTGTAATGAAACGACCATCAAAAATATCAATTGCCGTTGATAAAGAAATAAACGACAATCTAGAATCAAATAGTTATAATAAATCTAAGTTGATTAATACATTATTGGATAAGTGGTTAAAATCCGATAAAAAAAATGTAAATAAATTTACTAAAAAGTAGGATTTTTCATACTTTCATGATATTTATAATAAAAGAAATATCATGAGAAAAAGAATGACAGAAAGTGAAAAGAAACAAAAGATTTCCATCACAATCACACCAGAAATTAATGAACAACTTGAAGATTTAAGAGTAAATAAATCTAAACTGATAAATTGGCTTCTTCAGGAACATTTCAATCAATTAAATTTAAAATACAAAAATTGATATGAAATATAAACTATACCATAAGATAAGCCCGTTAGGTTTAAATTATTTAGGAATAACCACATCAAAAGATGTATCAAAATATAAAGGAAGTGGTAAATATTGGAAATTACATCTTAAACATCATAAAATAGATAATAAAGATGTTAAAACTATAATATTGTATGAAACCGATTCTCATGAAGATTTAAGAAAGGTTGGGTTATATTATTCTGAATTATATGATGTCATCAATTCCGATGATTGGGCAAATTTAATAAACGAGACGGGTGAAGGAGTACTTGGAATAAAAGTTAGTGAAGAAACTCGTAAAAAGATTAGTGAAACACAAAAACGAATACCACATTTTAAACATACTGATAGTTCTAAAAAAAGTATTAGTGACGCAAAAAAAGGTAAATCTATAAATGGAAAAGAAATTATAGATTTGGAAACAGGATTTGTTTTAAAGTCAATTAGTGAAACGGCAAGATGTTATAATCTAAATGAAAATATATTAAAAAAGAGTATATACAAGAGATTAAACAAAAGGTTTATTTATGTTGACGATATGTTATATAACAAACCCAAAAGGATAAGAAAAGGTGGAAGAAAATTTTCAGAACAAGCTAGGGAAAATATAAGTAAAAGTTGCACTAATATAAAAAAAGTTAGACATATAGAAAGTGGTAAAATCTTTAAATCAATAAGTGAAGCTTCTAAGTTTGCGGGAATGAACAGGGACACTTTAACTAAACAATTATACCATAAAAGAAAATGTGAGTTTGAATATTTTAATAAAAAATAAAAATAAATATGGAAGAAAAAAGTAAATTGTACATTCCAAAAAAATGTAAAGTTGGATTTCAAAAAAGAGAAGACACTTATTCAAAATTACTTGGTTATATCATCTATCATGATGGTAAAGTATGGAGAAAAGAAACTTCATGGGAAGGATGGAGACACAAAGAAGGTCAGAAATGGTCAGAATGGAATTCTGAAATAGGTGAACGTGAAGAAAGTATTTTAACAGGTGTTGAACCTATTGAATTTGATAATATACCAACTGAAGGTTTTGTGTTGAATAAAAAGGCTGGAGGGTATAGTACAGGTTGGAATCACAGACAGACCTATTGTAGATGTTACGATCCGCGCGGCTGGGAATTTGAAATTACTATTCCTAATTTGTTGTATATCCTACAAGAATGTAATGCCTACAAAGGAAAAGGTTTAGAAGGTGAATTTGTTTATTCATGGGACGGAAAGGATTTGGTTTTATTACCAACATCTTCCTTGGATTACAAAGAATGTGAAGTTTTCACCGAATTGCAAAGTAAAAAAATCGGTAAGAAAGATTTGGTCGAAGGATGTACCTATTTGACATCAAGAGTGGAAAAATTGGTTTATCTTGGTCAACATAATATTACCGAAGACACTTGGTACAACAGAACCGAATTGGAAGACAATAACAGTCGTTGCAATTTTACAAAAAAGTATGTTTTCAGGAATGTTGATGGTGGACACACAAGTTTTACATTCTTAACAGGGTTAACTAAGATAAAAGAAAAAGTTTCCGATGATGTTGACCCAAATTTTGCAAACTACATTGATGACCTTCAAAAAAGTGAATATTACTCACTTGCAGACCACTTGATTGTTGAGCCAATTTCCGATAAGAAACTTAAAGACATTTTTAGAGGTTGGGGTACAACCATCTATAAATTTGGCGACATTCATACCAAAAATGAATTAAACTTCTTAAAAAGAAGATTGGATAATTCTCGTACAGAAAATGGTAAATGGGATGTGTCTACTGAAAGACAAGTAAAACGGGAATCTGGTTATTGGGGTGGCGGATCGTACTACGACACTAAATATGATATTGAAGGGACGTTCACAAAAGAAGAAGTTGTGGAATACTACGGAATATTAGTACGAGTATATAAAAATGGATTTAAAAAACCTGTATAAAATGGCAAAGAACGAAGACAAAGTAAAAGACAAACTGATAGAAGACCTATTGGTAGTAGTCGAAAAGAAGAAAGCAGAAATCGAAAGGATTAAAAACCCTGTTTTCAAAACTAATTTATCAACCTCAAATCCTTTTATGGGTGATGGTGGTGTCAGAACAAATTTAAACGTAGCTTCTGAAGAAGTATTAACTACTTTATTATTTTCTTTCGATTTCTTGATTGACAGAAATAAAAACCTTCCTGAAAGTTACGGAATTTCTGGAATTCATAGTTGGGCTGGTTTTAAATTGGAAGATTGGCGTGATGACATTCTTTTGAAAATCAAACAAAAATCAGCACAGGCACAAATTAAAGACCTGAAAGAAAAAGAAGAAAAACTAAACAGTTTGGTTTCCGAAAGAAAGAAAAAAGAAAACCAACTTAACAGTTTAAAAGCTGAGTTAGGTTTATAAATTCTCCAATAATTTTTTCTATATCCATCTATATTTATTGTTATTAAAAACGATATATAGATGGATATTTTTGTGCCTTATCATCAACATTTATTAGTTAAATGTTATGCAAAGAATCCACCGAGGGAGGTGGACTATTTAAACAAATGGTTTATTGAATTAGTGGATTCTGTCGGTATGAAAGTAGTCGCCGGGCCCACTAGCGTTTATGTTAGTGACCCAGGTAATGAAGGACTTACAGGAACAGTAACATTATCGACCTCGCATTCGTCACTTCATGTTTGGGATAATTTAGAAATACCCATGTTTCAATTTGATATATATTCATGTAAATTATTTAGTTTAGATGTAGTTATGTCTAATTTCAAAGATTGGGATATAATTGAAGGTGAATGGGTAATGATTGATAGAAATAATAAAATTTCCATTACATCGTCAGGATATTGGTATTAGACAGGATTTTGTGGCGTACCCATATACATCATAACCCTATCACCAATTTTAAATTTTGATGAAGTTCCGGCAGGAAATTCAATCACATGGTCACCGATGCCCGTATAACGTGGTAACGTTAATTGGTGCCTTTCGGGTACAGGACAATTTTGATGTATTTTTGATACCCTACCATTTAAAATAAAGACGATATCTAATGGAATTTTGCACCCCTTCATCCAAAATGAATGATGTCCTTTACCAACTTTAAAAATCATACATCCTTCCAAAGAATTTCGACCCATCATACCCCTTTGTATGTCTTCCGGTTTGGACATTACTTCTCCTGGAAAAATATTATCATTTATTCTAACATTCATATCTTTAAATATTTGGTTTTTATGAAAAAAAATCATATATTTTATAAAAAGGATTTACATGGAACAAATGTTTGATGGCTTATTCAGTTACGAAAATTCAGATAAATTAGATGAATTTACAAAGTTGGCCGATAAAGAAACTGCTTTCAAAATGATTGAAATGTCACTTATGTATTGTCAACAAAATGGTGTTTTTACAATGGAAGAGTCTTTTTTAATTTATAAAATGTTAAACAAATTAAAAGAATAAAATGGAAGAAATTTTAATTGATTATTTAGGGTTTCCTGGCGTTATGATATCTGGGAGTAAAAGTGGTTACCGAGATAGACATCCGAAAAATTTAGTTGTTTTTAACGGAAATGTTTGTGTTGGATTAGAAAAAGTTTGGTGGGGTGATGTTGATATAACATCAACAAAAGATACTTTAATTTCCTTATCAAAAGTTTTAAATAATGTGATTTTTATTCTTAATGAAATGGACGGCAGGTTTGAAAATGAAGATGAACCTTTAATCGGTAATTATATTGCAAAATTTTTACCAGATGGAACATACCAATTAAATGAAAATATAAAAAATAGATATGATATTACAAGAATTGAAAGATTGGATTAATACACTACCTGAAGAATTTATGGAATTCCATATAGTAAATGGAGAAGAAGGTCAATTAGATGGAAAATATTTTTATCGTTTAGATAAGCCAGTGGGGTCATTAGTAATTGATAAAGAATCAAAAGAGTTTATATTGTTAAGCCCAAAAGAAGAATTGTTTAATAATGATGAAATAAACGAAATTAGAGAATTAGGTTATCCTGATAAAGAAGGAATTAACAAATGAAAAAATTAATGGCGCCTGTAAAATATTTTGGAGGTAAAAATCTATGTTTCAATGAAATAATAAAAAATTTTCCCGAATCAACTGAATATGACGCATATTTGGAACCGTTCTCTGGAAGTTACAGTATAGGTTTAAAATTAGAAAATCCTCCGCCAATAGAAATTTATAACGATTTAGATAAGAATGTCTATTCATTATATAAAGTTTTATCTAATTCTGAATTATTTAAAGAATTCAAGGATAAATGTGATTTGGCCTTATATAATGAAGATTTAAGAAAAGAATTTAAAGGTCTTTTAAAGACCGATGATTTACTGATGGTAGACAGAGCCTTTTATTTCTTTTATGTTAATAGAACGTCCCATAATGGGATTGGCGGGTTTTCTAAGAACACTTATATCCGAAGGAATATGAGTAAGTCAATATCGGATTTTCTTTCTAGTATTGATAGATTGCCTGAATTACATGATCGGTTATCAAAAGTAATTGTTTGTAATACTGACGGGATTGAATTAATAAATAAATATAATAACCCAAAAGTTATGATTTATGCCGATCCTCCATATCACCTGAGTACCAGAACATCAACAAGATATGACGTAGATATGGATGATGAAACACAGGAAAAATTCTTAGCAACGGTAATTGATAGTAAATCTAAAATATTAATAAGTGGTTACGATTGTAAACAATATGATATTTTAGAAAAAAATGGTTTTAAAAAAGTTAAATTTGACGTAAAAACTATTTCAGGTAATTTTACCCCTAAGACAAAGATTGAGGTACTTTGGTTTAATTATTAAAAATATGATATATCATTTCGGTTCAGATAAAAAAAAGATTGAACATATGTTAGAATACCAACGAAGAACAGTTGATAAAATTGTCTTTACCAATGGTTGTTTCGACATACTTCATGCGGGGCACGTTACTTTATTAAACAAGGCTAAAGAATTAGGTGACATACTAATTGTTGGTTTGAATTCTGATTCATCAGTCAGATTATTGAAAGGTGAAAATAGACCAATTCATAATCAAGAAGATAGGGCATATTTGTTATTAAATATTCGTGCTGTTGATTATGTTATTATTTTTGATGAGTATTCAGTACTAGATTTAATTAAGTTCATTAAGCCTAATATCATCACTAAAGGCGGGGATTATACTCCCGAACAATTGGCTAAAGATGGTGGTGATTTTATAAAAGAAATTGGAGAGGAATTAATAATAATTCCAATTATAAAAGATACTTCGACAACGAAGATAATAAACAAAATAAAAATAGATTAATATGAAATGGAAATCTGATGCAGAAATTCTAACAAGTGATTTTTGGTATGACCTAACAGACGGTGGATATATTGTACCGTCAGAATTACTTGAAGACGAAAATGAAATCACGGAAGTTGAAAATGCTATCCAAGTTCTTAGAAACTTTAAAAGTAGTGCCGAAGGTAATGGTATTTTAGAATATCTTTAAAATCACAACGATATGAAAGAATTATACAAAAAAATCATTACGTTCTTGTACAACAACTATGTAGGTGTGTACAGTTTCAAACTGTTCGGAAAGTATTGGACTGCGGTAAGAGCGTCTAGAATTATGTTTCCATTTTTCGTTATATGGGGAATTACTAAACTGTTCCAAATGGAGTTACATATTTCACCGTTGGACATGGCCTTTATAGTATTGTTTATAATTCAATACTTAGCAGGTTTCACAAATGTTGTTCGTAATGAATACAAACGATTATATAAATTAACGTAAAATGGAAAAGTATTTAACAACAGACGAAGAAATTCTTGAATATTATGGGTGGACTGAAGTTTGTCAATCACCACATGAATTACAAAACATAGACGGTTCGTTTGCCAGTGGTCAAGCAGTAAGTTGCGTTCTTAACTCAATCCGGGAAGAATACATAAATGAAAAATATGAAGAATTCATGGAAGAAATGAGAGAACTAGGAATTAAAAATAAAATTTTGAAAAAAAACAATGAAGAAATTACAAAATGTCCCTTATGCGGCGAAACTATGAATAGTATTGAACTAACACACTTTAAGTGTAAAAAATGTGATGAATATTTTACAAATTAAATTATATGAATAAAGCAGATAAATATTATATTGATAATTTAAATGAAATTATCAATGATGGATGTTGGGATGAAAATCCAAGGCCTAAATATAAAGACGAAACACCAGCACATAGCAAGTTTATTACACAGGTATTTGAAAAATATGATATTTCAAAAGATGATTTTCCTATACCTACTTTACGAAACACAGCTATTAAAACAGGAATTAAAGAAATTCTTTGGATTTACCAAAAGCAAACAAATTCATTAAAAATTGCTCGGGATATGGGTATAAATTGGTGGGATGAATGGAACATTGGTGATGACACAATAGGTGAAAGATATGGCGCAACTATACAAAGATATGATATTATCAATGACTTATTAAATGGTTTATTTAAAGACCCATATTCTAGACGTCACATAATGGATATGTATCAGTATTCTGATTTTAAAATGTCAAAAGGATTAAACCCATGTGCTTTTTTAACTATTTGGTCAGTAAGAAAAATGAATAATGAAATGTTCTTAGATTTAACTTTAATTCAGAGAAGTAATGATTATATAATGTCTGGATTTATAAATAAAATCCAATATGTTGCTTTACAAATGATGATTGCCGGCCACCTTGAATACAAAGTTGGAAAATTTTGTCATTTTACACAAAATGTACATGTATATGACAGACATTTTGATGCAATGAAAGAAATTTTAAATCGAACGCCATTAGACCTACAACCCAAAATAGTTCTAAAAGAAAATAAAAATTTTTACGATTATACTATTGATGACTTTGAAATTCATAATATTGAAGGTATAAAAAAACTAGATTCTAAATTAGAAATTGCTATTTAATTTTAGGTATACCTTTCAATTTTTCTTGTTTTGTTGATATTTATAGAATTAAAAACATTCAAATGAAACTAAAAAACATTTATCACTAATAATGGAAGGTACATATAACGGAGAACAAAATTTACCAATTATAATTAATAATGTTGAGTATCGATCATCAGGTGAGGCTTCTAAAATTTTGGGAATACCTATGGCTACTATCCGTTGGAGAGTTTTAAGTAAAAACCCCAAATATAAAAATTACCATTACGTTGGCCAAATGAAAGAATCGTTTACCAATGATGAATTTTCAGAAAGATTAAGTAAACCACAGATAGGAAAACAAAGAAATTTTAATCGACCATTTTTAATTGATGACATTGAATATAGAACGTTAAAAGATGCGTCCGAATCATTGAAAATTAGTATACCAACAATTAAAGGTAGATTACTAAATGAAAATTTTAAAAATTATAAATATAAATACCTAATTTTATCATTAGACGAACGAGTTGAATTTATAATGAAAGACCCTTCGTTTGATGTTTTAGAATTTGGTATTGGAAGCCAAGTAACGGAAAAACATTGTCATAAAATTTGTGATTTATATAACATACCAAGAGAAAAATTAAATAATGTTACGTAATAGAGGATATACCACTTGGATGTTGAAGTCAGTTCTTCATAACCCTAAAGTTTTTATTGTATGTAAAGATGGTAGAAACAAGGATTATGTTTCCAGTCAATTTTGTGATTTAGTTATGATGGTACATAATGAATCTATGAGAACTATGGGTGTAAGCTCACTTGAATTATATCAAGAATGGCCAAAGTTTATTACAATGGATAGAGTGAAAATAAGTATAAGGGGATATGATCAACATATCCCCGTAATTTTTGATAACAGTTGTTACTATTAATGAATAACTGTATTACGTTTTTACATATTTAAATCCTTTTTGTGATATTTTCAATTATTATTTTGATACTGATTAAAAATTTACTATATTTGTCCAATAATTAAAACATAAAAAGAAAAAAAATATGATATTTACAAATCGTCCAAACATGCCACATGAAATAAATGGTAGAGTTGTGTGGGAAAGTAGAAGCGTTGCTGTCGTAGGTGTTATCATGGTTTATAAAGGAACAATACCATATGTCCTTGTTTCCAGAAGAGGGCCAAATTCCGCTGATTTTCAAGGAAAAATGAATTTGGTTGCAGGTTATTTAGATTGGGATGAAACTGGAACACAAGCTTTAATTAGGGAATGTTGGGAAGAGACAGGTTTCGATGTTATGAAATACACATCTAAATTTATAGTATCATTAAATAATTTAGAAAACCCTTGGTCAGTTAACACTCTTCCAACTACCAATCATCAAAACGTTACATTAAGATATGGAATATTAATGAAAATGTCAAAAACTGACGAATTTCCCTCATTAACAACTGAGTATAATGAAATTGAAGGTGAAATTGAAAATCCCCAATGGTTATTATTATCTGAAGTTCAAAATCATGAATGGGCATTTGATCATGATATAGTAATTCAATCTTATAATAGGTATTTATCTACTCAATTTTAGTAATGAAAGAACAAAAATTATACAAAGTAAAACATAAGGATTCCGGATTGTATTGGAAAGGAGGAGGAATAAATTCCAATAATAAATCTTTTAGTTCTATCGATAGAATTGTTGATGGAAAACATACTTATGAAAAAATTGACTATAATTCAGAAAAAGACGCGCTAGACGTGTGTTTTTCCAAAGTGGGGAAAACATGGTCATCTTTTCGTGCTGTTAAATCTGCGTTGAGTTACGGACACGAATCAGGATTAAATTCTTTACTGAAAAAATGTACAATAATGGAAATAGAATTCATTGAAAAAGAAATATGATAAAATTAGCATTGACTTACGATGACATTCAACTCGTGCCAGGACTAAGTGACATCAAATCAAGAAAAGATATTAATTTAAGGACGTTAGTAAGTAGAAGATATGGTCTTTTAGTACCTTTAGTTGCGTCTCCTATGGACACCGTTTGTGAAGAAGAAATGGCGTTTAAAATGTTCACATTAGGTGGTATTGGATGTATTCATCGATTTATGTCCATTGATGAACAAGTTAAAATCGTTCGTAGTCTTAATAATAGGATTTACGGTGAAGGATTTGGCAGGCCGTTTGAAAATTGGGGAATTATGTTAGATGATTGGCATAGTGAAATCAAACAAATTCCTATTATGTGTGCAATCGGTGTACAGGAAGAAGATAAAATAAGAGCTATGATGATAGTAGAGTCTGGCGCAAATATCTTATTAATAGATGTGGCTCATGGACATCACATCAACGTAATTAACATGATTAAATGGTGTAAAGATAATCTACCTAGTTATGTTGATATTATTGCCGGTAACATTGCAACAAGTGAAGCTGCTATTGATTTAGAAAATGCCGGCGCAGATGGATTACGTTGCGGAATCGGAAATGGAAGTCTCTGTACCACAAGGATTAAGACTGGGTTTGGTATTCCGACTGTAACATCATTAATGGATATTATTAGTGTGGCAAAAACCCCGGTTATGGCAGATGGTGGTATTCGTACAAGTGGTGATATTGCAAAGGCGTTAGCTTTAGGTTCAAATTCAGTAATGTTAGGTTCATTGCTTGCGGGTACAGAAGAATCTCCAGGAAAAATTATTGATACCCCATCTGGATTATTTAAAAGATATCGTGGTTCAGCATCTTTAGAAACTAAGATTACTCACGGAAAAGAAACTAGAAACGTAGAAGGGGAATCAACAATGATACCATATAAAGGTGGAACTAAATTTATAATTGAAGGGTTACTTGATGGTGTAAAGTCTGCTTTATCTTATGGTGGAGCAAATAACCTTAAAGAATTTCACCCAGATTTTGTTCAGGTTACAAATTCAGGAATATTAGAAGCAAAGCCACATCTTTTAAAATAATAAAATGGAAAAAATATTTGATCAGACGTATAATTACGCGATAATAACTCCTGTCAAAAATTATTGTAACATCAACAACAGAACAAAATCGACAAATTCATTTAGTTTTGATATTGATGAAATTGAAGATATTGAATCTGTACCTAACTTAACCGATTTTATTCGGTTTGATTCACTACAAAAAAAGAAAAAGAAAATTAAATATTTTTACAACGATGATAAAGTTACTGAAAATATGGAGCTTATACCTACCAACAAATATAAAAAGAATTTTTATACCACAAAGGATAGACATATAAAACAATATTTTGTAGATCCGTTTTGTAGAATGGAGATTAAGACATGTAAGCGTATAATTTATAAAAACGAATATAAAATCTTTATTAAAGTTATACATATTACCAAATATCGAAATATAAATTGGAAATTCTTTAAAGAGACTAAATCGTCAGTATGTGTCAGTTTCAATCTGAAGACGGGTAATTTTATCACAATTGACGACAACAACTGCTTCAGAAAGAATCGTAATGGTCGAGGTACTAGATTCAGAACCAATAATTTTTATAGATTAAGAAAACTATTAAAATCTCGTGTTGATTTTTATTTGGATGATTATAGTTCCAACATAGTTGATGAAAAGACAAAAAATGAATTTAGAAAGGTATTTGATGATGATGATTTCATTAGAGTTGTTAATAAAGAGTTATTAGGGTCAAAATTACCCGTTTCTTTTGTTTCATCGGTCAATTATGGTAGTGATATTATATTTGATATTATCGTTGGTAATTTCGTCAAAAAACGTGGTATAAAAGTACCTAACGATTATAAAGAATTGTTATTTTGTTTTTATCCTTTACAGAAAGTATTAAAGAAAAATGACAATAAATTGGTACAATCCGTTCACGATATGTTTAAGGTGAAGAGTAAGGGTACTGTAAAATATATCCACGAGAACCCTAAAATTAACATATCATCATTTATTGGAATGTGCCTTTTGTTCGGGGAAGATTATTATCATTATGTACCTAAAATACCTGTAAAATATTTTACTGACCCAAATGGAAGTATAGGTGATAAATATTCTGTTGATCTCTACGATATCAATTACACATTGAATAAAGAAGAAAAGGACAACGTATTACATGTTATTAACAGTTATATGGAAGGTAGAACATTTTCTAATAACTTAGATATTATCATAAGAGACCATTTACGAATGATTCTTAGTTTACGTCAATATGATCCTGATCTTAAATTTAAATTTAGAACTTATCATGATTTTAACCAGGAGCACATTAGGTTATCAACATTAATGACTAAAATTAGGAAAGGTTGGACTATCGAATATCAATTTGAAGAAAAGATGTTGAAGGATGTTGAGGCTGACTTAACAGCTATTAAAGATGAATTCAGTTTAATAACATTTAAACCTTATATCCTGAAAAGGGACGAAGATTATATCGAAGAAGGGTCATATATGCATCATTGTGTTGCTGGGTATAGTAATAAAGATAAATCAATGATAATATCTTTACGGACGCCCGATAAAATAGATAGGGTTACATGTGAATTTGATATTCAATCAGGAAAATGTATTCAGGCTAGATATTTCACCAACAAAACCCCTCCTGATTATTTTTTGGATGGTCTTGAACTTTTGAAAGAAAAAATACAAAAATACGCAAGATGGGGACTATTAAATTGGAGGGAAAAGAAGAAAGTTCCAATCAAAATAAATGGAATTGAAATAGTTCCTGAAAATACGGGACCACGAACCTTCCAAGATGTTTTATTAGAAGACCCATTTTTTAATAATTTTTAAAAATACTACACAAAATCGATAAATCCATCTATATTTATGAGGATGGATTTGTTATTTACATACACACAGGAAAAGAAAGATAAAAAGAGTTTTAGTAGTAATTCTAATTTAAATGTCTTTGAAAATGAGACCAATATAATGTTTATTGGTAAGTTTCATTTTGAATACCCAAATAACATAAAACTAACTATTACTCATGAGTTAGATTTAAATATTGTTACAGGTAATTTTAAAGTTACCTATATTCACCAAAATAATGATAAAATTACAAAGAAAACTAAAGAAAATGATTTTAAATTATTAGTTTCTTTAGTTGAAATTGGGATGATACAGGGTGAAAATAGTAGGATTTATTGGGGTGTACAATATAGAAAGGCAAATGATAAAGTATCAACCATTTTTTATAATAAAATAAAAAATAGGTTTAAAAATGATTTTTATAACAAGTCCCTATTCTGTCATAAATCCGCATATAGTTTTATGTTTAGATTAATTGTTAACTATTATTTGGATAAGAACGGGATAAAATCACATGATGGAATATATCACATAATTGAGGATAATTTTCCCGCGAAAATGTGGTTAAAGAAAAACGATTATAATTTTCTTCCTTCAGTTTTAGACTCCTATGGAATAAAATCAAAATATTTTATTAAAGAGTTAAATCCGTCATCTAAAATAAATCTAAAAGCATTGAAGTATATTTGTAATTTGTTTGGGGACAATTATATTGATTATATAAAACAAATTGATTGGAAAGGATGTTCTACCACAAAATTTTCTTATACTAAGAAACATGTCCTTAAAAACGAGTATGAAAAGAAAACAATGGTCAAAGTCATAAATGAGTTTAAACAAAAAGAAGTTGGAGGTAAAAATATCATTCAATTGATTTATGCATTTATGTCTAATAAAGATGAACTTACCAAGATGAATTTGAACTTGAAATTCAAGTTCAATAATATTGAAACATTTTATGATTCATATGAGCAAGTTAACGGGTTTTTAAGGCATAAAAAGCGTGGATATAGAATTAGGTACACTTTACCGTCAGAATTCGTTGAAATGGTCGAAAAACCTTTCATAATCGAGAATAAAACATTTATTCCAAAGATACTGGCAACCGAAGATGATTTCATTATCGAAGGGCATCAAATGAAGAATTGTATGGCACAACAATTCACACAAGGAATCATTTTTATTTATATTTCTCTTAAATCTGAATGTGGTACAGTTAATTTACAATACAAAAAGGGTAAATTAATACAAAGTCGTGGGAAAGCAAATTCAAATGTAATAGAAGAATTTAAAGATGGAATTCATATATTAACGGATAGATTAATGTCAAATCCTGATGTAAAATGGATAAAAGAAAAATTTGATTTTCTATAACCTAAGTTAGTGATATTTATATATAATATGTTCTAAAATGAAGAAAGAATTATTACAAGAAATAAGACGAATGTACGAGATTACTTACAAGGACAATATTGTAAGTGAGCAGATTGATTCGTTACTTAACAAAACAAAAGATTTCATAGGAAAAAAAATTGATGTGTCAAGTAAGGCTGATTTAATTAATCCAAATGTTAACGATTTATATAAAACATTAGAAGTTGCAATTAGTTCTGGTGGATTAATTCAACAAAAATATGGATCAATGACTTACCAAAAAGAGGTTGAAGCTATGCAAATAGCTTTAATTTTAACAGGTTATCCTTTACCAAGGCACGGAGTTGATGGACTTTTTGGCCCCGAAACTGCATCAGCAGTAGAACGATTCAAAAGAGATCATAATATTTTGAATGAGGGTAATATAACTAACCCAATTAAAAATCCAGTAATTTCGGCATCGCCTGAAGTACTTACATCATTATTAAACATATTAAAAAGTAAGAAAGTTTCTTCAGTACAAATAGCTCCATATGTTGATCCAGTCGAAAACACAACAGGTAGTAGACAATTTTCGCAATTAGATTTAACAACTAATGAAGGATTCCAAAAATATGCTGAAATTTGTAACAAATTTATATCTACATACGAAAATCCGCTCCAAATAACGGGTAATATGTTAGCAACAGGCGCAGCAAAAGCATTCAGAATATATGGTAGATACGTACCGCCCGAATTGGCTCTATCACAATTATTACTTGAAGGTGGTATAAATAGTGACATTAATAGTAGGCCAGTAAGAACAAGAAATCCGTATAATGTGGGTAATGTTGATTCAGGAAAAAATAGAAGATTTAATTCAGTCCAACATGGAATTGACACGTATTTTAAATTGATTGCAAGTAACTACATCGGTAAAGGTAAAACAGTTAAAGACCTTTTAAAAAATTTCATCAATAAACGCGGTCAAAGATATGCTTCTGATCAAAATTATGAAAATAAATTAGCTACAATAGTACAAAAAGTTGATAAAATAGCAAAAGGACTTGAATCATAATATTTATATAAAAATAATAAAATGAGAATTGAAAAAAATAAATTATTACAAATCGTCAAAGAAAGTAAACAACAATTGGACGAAATGGCTAAATGGGAAAATCCTAAATCTAGACCATTATTTGATGCGGATGGTAACCATATTGGTCATAGAATGAGAGTTAGCTTAGATGACCCAAAAAGTCCATCTATTAATGTTATTTTTACCTGTGAACAAGATATTAATGAGTTTATCGAAACACACCAAGAGTTAATTCAACAAATTAAAGAAAAGGAATTTAATGATGAAGATGAACATCTCCAAAAAGAACTTGTGTTTACTAATGCCACTTGTCCAAAATATAGGCCTCATCAAAAAGTTAAAGAATATTACGATGAAAATGGTAATTTAATTCCAAATGTGTCTGGAGGAAGATATCAAGTATCTGGCGAGCCAATGTCATTACAAGAAAATATCAATAGGAAACTTAAATCAGTTCTTTTCGAACAATTAATGATGGATAAAGACCTTGAACAACATATGACTGATTGTAGTATTCCTTTCTTTAAAGTTAGAGAAAGAAGATATGAAGATAGACATAACATTGCAAATACTAACGACGAAATACATTACGGTAGTGATGTATTTAATTTATATGAGGCAACTAACGATTTTTTAAAGGATGTTTTGAATAAAAGCATAGGACTTGAAAGTGACGTTGAAAAAAGGGAAACTCACTTGGCTAGGATGCGTAACAAAATTTACCGTAACTGGGAGCCAACTAAGAAAAACCAAAAAAAATATCTAGGATTAACTCCAAAATATTATCTTGAAGCTAAAGGTTATACTGAAAAAAATTACGATGTAAATATTTTGTCAAGATTCGACATAAATGGGAATCGTTTCGGTAATCAATTTAATTGGACATTTAAATTAAAAGTTACATATGGTAAGAAAATTTCTGTAGAAAATCTTATAAAAAGTCAAAATGTAAAAACATTTAAAGATATTATAACAAGAAAAGAAGTTGAATTTGAAGGTGTATTAGATGATAATAAGAATAACATTTTATCCAAACCTGAAGTATTAAATGGACTATATGAAGGCCTTAATGAGTTTAAGGATGAATTAAAGAATATATCAACTGACGATGCTTTGGAAATGGCAAACTACTTTCAATTCGAGGTTAGTAATGAAATGGATGAATCATTCAATAGAATTATAAAAAGTGTTTTAAAGGAATCTGGTGTGAAGAAAAAAATAAGAATTAAAGAATCAGATTTAATTAAACTTCTTTCAGAATCGATTATTAAGAATATATTGGAACAAGAAAATTTTGATGATTTCATCACAAAAACAAAAGAAAATCGTGCAAAATATGAAGAAGAACAACAAGCAAATATGGAACGTGACCAAAATGACGGTCAAGGTGATGACGAAGGAATGAAAGATCAAGTTAATTTAACATTAGCGACCGATGATTCTGGCAAATTCTACATTCTTAAAAATGCAGACACAAATAATCCTGAAATAGTGGCAACAACAAGTTAAAAATCATAGTTATTATTTTTAAACCTTCAGAATGTTTTTTTCTGAAGGTTTTTTGTTTTCTTTATTTTTTTTCATATATTAGTACTATAGGTACAAATATATAACTAAATTTAAAGTGTGTTATCAAAATAATACACTTTAATTATTTAAAAAGAAAATATGAAAAATATATTGCATATATACTGTGATTTAGATGGCGTCTTAGTGGATTTTAATAAAGGATATTATGATTTAACTGGATACGATATGAATGGACAGTATAGAACCGATAGTAATTTTTACGAACCTATAAATAATGCCGGATATAGTTTCTGGATTAATTTAGATTGGAAAAAAGACGGAAAAGAACTATGGAATTATATAGAAAAATATACACCCATACTATTATCAGCCCCCACTAAAAAAAACGATTCAAGAGTAGGTAAAATGGATTGGGTGAAAAGAGAACTTCCTGGTACGAAATTAATATTAAGGTCGTCTGGTAATAAAAAAGAATTTGCGTCTCCAACATCAATATTGATCGATGATTTATCTTCGAATATTGAGCAATGGATTAATGCCGGAGGAATAGGTATATTACACACATCAACAGAAAGTTCTATTAAAAAACTTAAAAAGCTTGACCTGTGATATTATTTAATAATATGTGGTTTTTTTTTCGTTATTCCTTCCTCAGACCTAACACAAGTTACCACATTGATAAAAATACCAAATTCATTTTTACTTATTAAATCAGCTTTTATTCTATTCCATAGATCGGCGTCACCAGGATAAGGTCTACCCGTTTCCTCTATCATATCTCTAAATAAAATATTAAAATATTTGAAATTAACACAGGTTGTTAGTTTATATAAATGAGAACTTATTGGTCTATATATTGTATATAGTCCAGTTGGATGAATATCAGGAAATGGACCACATTTAGTGGTAATAAAATTAGTATTATTGTTTTCGATACAATCTGAAATTAATTTTAAATGATTATGTAAAAAATAATCATCATGATCTAAAAGACAAATATAATCGTAACCTTCTTCTATTGATTTTCGAATCCCCATGTTTGAGGCATTACCACCGCCAGTTGCCCATAAATTATTGCCAGTATACTTCACTCTTTCAATTGCAATTGGTAAGTTTTCAACGTAAATTTTATCATTATCAATTATTTTCGATAATTCGATTAATTCGTCATTATCAGTGTAATCATCACCGATTAAAAATACCTTATAATCGGAATGTGATTGTTCTTTTACTGAATATAAAGCCCTTTTTAGATGTTCATATGTTGATCCATCCAATTTTCTAAATGTAGGTATAACAATCCCAATTTTCATATTAATTAAAGTCCTCCATCAATTCTTAAATTCGTACCACAAATATATTCATTTTCAATGATATAAACAATAGTATTGAATAATTCATCAGTATTACCCCATCTTTTTAATCCAATTTTATTTTTAGACAATTCTTGATATTTATCGTCAACGTTATATGACATTCCGCCATTCCAATAACCTAATTGAATTGTATTACAAGTTATTCCATATTTTATATTTTCCCTATTTGCAACATTGATTAATCTATCTATAAAGGCTTTTGACGCACAATATATGGAATTTTTAGGTATATTCATATTTGCAAAAACTGAAGATATTGATATTATTCTTCCTCCACCCCTTTTTATCATATTTGGTAAACATGCGGATAAAATGTTAATATTTCCCATCACATTAACATTAATCATATCATTAATTTGTGGTAGATCATTTTCAGTAATTTCATTCAAAAATACATCATATTTTTTGCCGGACAAATTTAAAACAATGTCAACATCGTTGTTATTAAAAAAAAAGGAAACTTGTTTAAAGTTAGTTACGTCTACTAACTTACTATTTAATGATATAACTTCATATTTCTTTTCTAATAATGGAACTAAATTTTTACCTAATCCTCCTGTTCCACCAAAAATAACCATTTTTTTCATTACTTATAGTATTTTAATATTGATACGCCCCACGTCCATCCTGACCCCACAGCGGGCATGACTAAAATGTTTCCATTTTCAATTTTAGATTCTTTATATAATTTGTCTAAAGCCATAGGAATTGAAGCTCCCGCACAGTTTCCAAATTTAGTCATATTTAAAACAACTTTTTCAATTGGTAAATTAAGGATATTTGCTGTTTTTCTTAGAACATTAATACTTGGTTGATGTGGAACAATCCAAGATATATCACTAACCGTTAAATCAACACTTTTTAGGGTATCTAATATTGTTTGAGGTAGTATTTGTGTTGCAAAATCATAAACAGCCTTTCCGTTCATCTTAAATGTATCTCCATGATGACATGTAAATATTTCATTTCCAATACCATCACCATATATATCAGTATACACCCAATTATTATCCATTTTAGATATAATAACAGCACCTGCCCCGTCGCCAAAAAAAACACAATTTCTATCACCCCAATCTGTAATTTTAGAGTATGTTTCCGCGCCAATCAATAGAATGTTTTTATATTGTTTACTTATAATTAAATTTGTGGACAATTGCATTCCATAAACAAATCCGCTACAAACAGCATTAATATCAAATGCGGGACATTTTATTCCTAATTTATTGGCTGTAATACTAGCGGTTGATGGTGATATCCTGTCAGGACTTGATGTTGCTAATATAATTAAATCCACATCAGATATCATAATGCCAGCATCCATAATTGCATTAAGTGAGGCCTCATACGCTAAATCTGATGTACATCCATCAAAAATTACGTGACGTTCTTCTATACCCAATTTTTCTTTAGTCCAATTAGCATCAGTACCAATATCAAGTTTATCAATATCCTCGTTCGTTATTATTGTATTAGGAGTAAACGAGCCAATACCTTTAATTCCAACGTTAGTTATTTTCATAATTAATGTACATATATAATATCGTCATCGACATCATCTTCAATGGGATTTTTGTTTATTTCTATTTCCGACAAAAATTTTTTTTCTAAATCTAAAAAAATGGTTAATTTTTCTTTAATTTTTTTACATGGAATACCAGCATATATAGTTAAATCATCACAATCAGATTTAACTAAACTTTGTGCATATATAGATACTCCCATACCAATTGTAACGTTTGGCATAACTACACTACCAGTGCCAATTACTGTATGTTTTTTAATGTGTACTTTTCCGTTGGTTAACTTTTTATATTTTTCAGGAATCATTGGGTTTGTTAATGCATAACCAAGATAATCGTCGGTACTACTATATATTGATACTCGCCCTGAAATGCCGACAAAATCATCAAGGATCATTTCACCTTTACCGATTAACGATGCAAAGCATGCTATATGAACATAATTACCTATCTTTAATGATGTTCCTGGTGAAAGTATTACGAAGTCGTCAATTCTTACATTTGATCCTATTTCAATTTTATCTGCGCCATAAATTGAGCATTTATCTGATATTAAAACATTTTGTCCTAATGATTTAAGACCTATTTTTATTAATTGTTCATTAGTGTAATACATATTATTGACTTTTAGTGTAAATTGGAAATTTTGATAAATCCGGATATGGTAATTCTAAATCTTCGTTATGCTTTGGTGATCCTGTTCCAATTTCATAGAATTGAGTCATCATTAATAATCCTCTGGCCGAAATTTCTGGCATCAAGTAAAAATTCCACCCAATCATATCAAGATTATCATCATGATATGAACATTCTCTACGGCCACTAAATCTGGCTCTTTTAAACCATAAGTAAGCGTCGTGGTCATCGGTTAAAATAGCTCCACCTTTACTTAGTTTTAAATGTTTATAAGGGCCAGTAAAACTGATACACATAAATGATTCAGGTATATACATATTATATGTAAATCTTAACGCACTATCCCATGTTCTAGTACCTTCAAGTTGATATGCACCTTTTAATGTTTTTCCTTCCACCATTTTAAATTTCACTTTACCCCCAGCATGGATAATTTCACAAGGAACTGAAGGATATGTCCTATTTGGAATAGTTATTTCTTTTCCATTGATTCCTTCATAATATAACGATAAAAATAAAGCATTACTCATATTATCGACAGTCACAACATACTGAGCCCCAGTATATTTAGATATTTCATTTTCAAAATTTTCAGTTATTTTGTATACGCCGTTTGCCATATTTATTTTTTTTGTATTATAAAACAATTTCCGTCTTCCAGCTCTTCTGGTATGGCTTTTAGATGATTTTTAATTGTGCCTATTATGTTATAATTATTAAACTTGTTATTTACTAAATAATCAACCGCAGATTTTACTTCGGGTGAAAATTTATGATCATTATAATCGTCGAAAACGATGAAACCTCCTGATGTAACTAAATTTTCATATAATGAAAAATCATCAATAACATCATTATAATTATGTCCGCCATCAATGAAAAGTATGTCGATTTTATTATTATGTAATGACATTTTTAATTTATCAATTGTTTTTTTGTGCTGAGAATTACCTTGAATATATGTGAAATTGTTAAAAGTGTTAAATTTTTTAACATTATTAATTACAACGTCTTTTTTTATGGGATATCCAATATCAATTGCAATTACATTAGTATTTTCTCTTTGTAACATTAAACAAGATGACCCACCGGCATAACACCCAATTTCAACATAATTAATTGATCCATTAAATAAACTCCCGATGTCATATAAGATATGATAATGATGATGAAAAGTTTTAATTTCATTTGCAATTAAATTAACCATATCTAATGATTTCTGTGTTATAACTATATTTTTCATTTAAATTATTTTAGTTTTATGCTGTCTTATATAATCAAATCCTTTGTCTGACCATAATATACGCTCAATTGGGTTTTCTATATAGTAATTTACCAAGGTAGGTATATTATTATAATTAGTAATATTAATATATTCGGATAAATTATTAAAAGTGTGATCTTTTACTTCTTCAGCAATCACGAAAGTTCTATTTGATAATAAAGGGGCAATTCTCACCCAATCAGGTTCATATCTATCATCATAACAAGATATTGAAAGGACAATCTTACTATTATTAATTTGTTTCCATAAGTCTTTACCGGCTAAAGGTGGCGAGGTATGAAAAATGACTTTATTTTTGACATTTATTTTGTCAAGAAGTATTTTTCTTCTATGACTTAAAACCCCATAAAATAATACATCAATTTCTTTTGAATCTTCGCAGTCAAGACGGTACGAATTACTATATCTAATTTCCAAATTTTTAGAAAAGTCTAAAACCTTAACAGCATTATCACATAATAATTTATATTCAGGATAACGATTAAATGTTCTTTCAGATGGCTCAGTCTGTATTACAATATACGGAGAGTTTATCGTTTTATAAAACCCAGATAAAAACGAAGTAAAAAATAAGACCCAAATACCTTTGTCATTTGTGGAAGATGTGTGGACACACGGTTCCCCCAAAGCCTCTTCTACCATTTTAGATATGGAATAGAAATAACCACCTTGTTTATGAATTAGGTACATTTAAATTATAATATTTATCGATTATGTCAAGATTTTCCAATATCCTTTTAGAAAAATAATTTTTCTTCAAGTATTGAAATTCATTAGACTCTCTGTATGACAACCACTCATTTTTCCATTTGCCCAATCCCCAGCCTAATTTAGCGTCTGATTTTCTATTGGGTGACATATGTATTCCATGTACAGGTCTAAAAAGATGCGATTCTGATACATCATTTTTCATTGTGACTAACCTATATAGTAACACCTCATCATGATTCAATAAACCTTCTTTTGCTAAATTATTATAATTAGGAACAGGATAATATGATTCCCATTTTGTAAAATGTAATCCGCTTAATCGTTTCATTTTATTGTTATCATATGGCCTAACTATATTACTATAATTTAATCCTGTTTGTCTCATATCTTCTATATGTATTACAGAAACGTCATTTTGTAATGTAACTATATCAATATCACCTATATATACATATTCATTAATTATTGAAGGTGTTTCAATAAAACGAACACTATTTGGTATAATATTATAAAATTTTCCATCAATATTATATCTTCCAAAATTAACTTCTCTAATAACTATCTTATTATTTGAATATTTATTTTTTATAAAATCAATACTTTCCTTCATTTTATGGGATAAAGATGTACTCTCAACTCCGATTTCTATATCAGCATTTTCGTTATGATATAAAATTGAATGAATAAATAAGGGTATAAAATCCTCATATTTTTTATTTACGCACGTAAAAAAGGTTGTTCTCATTTTAAATGTGATTTATCTTTAGGATTAGGCCATCTATACCAATGATAAAGATAAATTCCCTTCATTACGTACATTTTTTCATTTTCTTTTTTAATTTTTAGATGAAAATCATTATCAACACCTAACATTCCACCTTCCAAAAATCCGCCTATTTTTTTCCACACGTCCTTACGTATTACAATGAAAAATCCGCTCATTAATTGTAAGTCAGTAACATCTTCGCAATATGAACCAAAAATGTCTTGAACCGATTTTCCAAAATTCCTATGATATTCAATATCATTACTATCTACATCAACTCCTGGATGAATTTGCCATAGACAATTCACACGATTAGTGGTTGCGGTAAAACTTCCAACTGAAGGATTTTCATATATTACTTTTTCAATTATATGACCATAATTAGGCGTTGTAAAAATTGTGTCAGCATCAACAAAACAGCCGTAATCGTCATCGTTAGGTAATATAGACATAAAATCATTATAATATTTACCTATATTTTTGTCTGAATTATACGGTATTGAATAATATATCATACTTCTTTTCCATTTACATAATTTATTATATCACCATATCCTAATGGTAATTTTTTTTCTTTTGCTCTCTCCCCATGATGAGACCAATACTTAAAATATTTACTAGAAATTATATTTGGATTTAATATACCAATTTCTATATGATTATTTTTCCACGATATATAATTAAATGATAACTGATCTCGTTTAGAATGAAATAATATTTCATTCCACCATTGTTCCCCAAAAGAAATTATATCGGTATTATTATGCCGTCTTATTATAACATTACTTTGACATAAACCATCGTTATCTGGATATTCTTCTTTACGGTATTTTTTTATCTGTCTCTTCACAACAACTTCGTCATCCTTTTTTAACTTTAAAACCGCAACTGATTCATCATAAATTGATAATCTTAACGGATGTTTAGGTATAAATATGTTTTTATCAGTTATGTTATTATTAATAAATTCTTCCATACTTCCAACAACTTGTATGTTTCCATCAACCCAAACTGAAATGTCATACTCGCTTAAGAAATAATGTGGTAATACTTTGATACATCTTGCAATTCTAGTGTTATCCAATCCAATTAGGAATGATGGTATTTTTCTAATTGTCCAAGTTTTACTAACTAGTTTTTCAGAATCACTAAAACAAATATAATCAAAAGTAGGATCGATAACTTCAATATCTTTAATTGTGTCATAATTACCCGAAATACAAGTATAAACAACTTTATTCTTTTTACATTCAACCACTTTTTTTTCAATTGCAGGTTTAGTTGTCTCAGGAATTTGATTTCTCTTATATGATCTTCCTTCTTTACGTCCATATTGTTTCCAATGTGAAATTGACCCTTGTTGAGTGGTATAATTAGGAAATCTACATATATCAGGATTTAATTCTAAATAGATTTTCCAATTAAAATCTGGGGGGACTTCCATAACATTTTTATCTTTCATATCAATAATAACAATTTCTCAACAAAAATAAGTAAAATATTTGGTAATATCAATAAATATGTATATCTTTGTGTCATAAAAGTAAAAATTAATATAATATTATGATTTTTTGTAGCGTAGATATTGAAACAACCGGATTGGATAGGGATAAACATCAAGTATTAAGTATAGGTGCAATTATCGAAAATACTGAATTAAAATTATCGTATGACCAAGTACCTAAATTTTATGGTGTCATTCTTCGGCATGAAATAGCTGGTTCGCCAAAAGCTATAACTATGAATAAAGACATCATTGAAATGATTGGGACATATATTGAAGGTTCAATAACCGTTAGGGAAACGATGAGACAAAGATATGGTAAAATTTTCTACAACGAAGAAGACATTATACCTGATTTTTATCGTTTTTTATTTCGTAATGGATGTGGTACCCCGGTAGATTGGGCGGAGAAAATATCTACAATGGATTTGATTGATGGTGTTCATTATCCACAAATTAACGGTAAGACAAAACCTATTACAATCAATGTCGCAGGCAAGAACTTTGGTACATTTGATAAGCAATTTTTAATGAAACTACCTTGGTTTCAAAAATTAATAATCGTAAGACAAAGGATTATTGATCCATCTATTTTATGCGTAGATTGGAAAAATGACAAAGTTTTACCTAGTTTAACGGAATGCATGAAACGTACAGGTGTTGAAGGGATTGTGACACATAATGCGTTGGAAGATGCTTGGGACGTTATACAGGTTTTACGAAAAAATTATTAACATTAAAAATAGAAATATGAGAAACAAGATTTTAGATTCGTTTGCAATAAATTTTATTGAAAATCATTTCGGCGAGATTGATTTGAAAAAATGTGATTGGAATATTAAAACAAAAGGCCAAGCCATTAAAGAAATAAAAAAGAATGATTATATGGCTGGCTGGATTATAACAGAAGTTATGAATTGGGGAACACCCATTGATTACGCTAAGCAATATAAAGTAGAAAACGATGAAGAACATTTTATTATCAAAATTGATGATAGATATTTTGCTCTTGATTATGAAAATCTACATTATTTCAAAGAAGTTTTTCCAAAAAAGATAGTAATTGAAAAACTTGTATTTGATGCAGTTTCTTAAAGTTACCGCTAACAGTTATGTAAACATTGTTTTATACAAATTTATGGTGAATAATATTAATTTGATTAAGCCGTTTTTAAAATTCGAGACATTCGATGATTTTTATATTCTTACTATTATAAAAAGAAGAAAAGAAAATCCGTGTCTTGACAAAAATCATATGGAAATAACTCATTATTTTATTACTTCGATAAAGGAGCTTGAAAAAGTTATGCCAGACGTAATTGCTATTTGTACCGCCACAAATTCTAGAGCATATATTAACCTTAATTCGAGATCATTTGAAATGACTGCGATGTATCTGAACAAAAAAATTGGGAATATACTTGTTAATAAGGATTTTAAGTTTGCTCGTAAGGCGTATATTTCTGAATGTAATTCACATACAAATCAAAAGGACAAAACTTGGATAATAGACTTCGATTATACGGACGGAAATTGTTCATCAGATGATTTATATAAATTTGAGCAAGCTAAAGAGTTACTATTTAAATTACAAAAACAAACCGGAACAACCCCAATGTTGGAAATAATACCAACAAAAAATGGGGTACATATAATTACAAGACCTTTTAATGTAAAAAAATTTAAGGACAGCTATCCGTTGATAGATATTCATCGAGACTCACCAACTTTATTATTTTTTCCTTAAAAGTGTTTGGTGACTTAAAAAAAAATCTTATATTTGTATTGTAATTAAAAATAAATAAATGAATAAAGGAAGCGTTTATAAGGCAAAAGAACAAATGAAATGGGCTGGATTAATTTTATTAATTATTCCATTTACAACACATATTATTTTAAGTCACAAAATTGTCAGTAATGAGGATTATTGGATTCTTATTACGATTGGTATAATATGCACATTTGTCCTTTATTACTATGTTGTTATGCAAATTTGGAAAAAAATACGTGAACGATATATTAAACTAATTATAGATAAAATTCTTAATTATTATTTGATGTGTTTAGCTTCTATATCTAAAGAAGATTACAAACGAGTTGAATTTATACTAAATAAATGTTTAGAAAAATACGACTCATCGTCAATATTTATCTATTATATTAAAGGGGCATATACAATAGGTACAAAAGATTTTATTTCTTTAAAATTGTTTGAAAAAGAATTAAAAGATTTTAAAAGATTTTAAAAATGAATTGTGATAGGGCAATGGAACATCACCGTTGAAAATGCTAGATATGGCACATTTATATAGCCGTAGAAACCTTATATTCTAGCCACAGTAAGGTGGAAATTTGATAATAAATCTGAAATGCCTGTTATCAAAGATTACATATTAGACAGAAGGCGACATTGTTTGGGGATTTTTATAGTTCGAGTAGTTGTTCCCCGAATTGTGTAGGTGAAAAACAACGAAAGGAAAGGAGATAGGGTAAAAATAAAGTCCAAGTGGTTAGTCCACATTATTTTATAATTTGGGTTTAGGCTTTATACCTCTAACAAAACCCTATCTTCTTTTTAATATTAGTTTTATTTAAAATAAACATATGACAAATGATGATTTAATTAGATATCATGAACGTATTAATTGGATGTGAAGAAAGCGGTGTTGTACGGGATGCATTCAGGAAATTAGGTCATAACGCTTGGAGTTGTGATATTTTACCGTGTAGCGGTGACCCGACATATCACCTACAAATGGATATTTTTGATGCAATAAAATTAAAACAATGGGATTTAGCTATATTTCATCCGCCATGTACTTATTTAACGACAACAGGTAATAAATGGATGAAACCCGAATTTCAAGACCGATTTCCTGACAGGATACAACAACGGAAAGATGCAATTAAATTCTTTATTGATTTGTATAACGTTGATATTCCAAGAATCGCTATTGAAAATCCAGTTGGTATAATGAGTTCAGAATGGAGAAAACCCGATCAATACGTTCATCCGTATTATTTTGGTGACCCACATAGTAAGAAAACAGGATTGTGGTTAAAGAACTTACCAAAGTTAGTTCCAACTGACATAGTTGAGCCACAATTTATAACACATAAAAATGGAGTAAAAGATCCATTATGGCATTATGAAACATTAGGATTACCACCTGATGAACGTTCAAAGGCAAGAAGTAGAACCTTCCAAGGATTGGCCGATCAAATGGCAATTCAATGGAGTAAATTATAATTAAAATGAAAGCAAAGATTAAAAAAGGAAGTCAAATACTATTTTCAGAAGGTTGCTCAAACAAATGGAACAAAATTACAGATTGTATGATTATTAATTTTATGAATAAATACACATATCGTTCATTTAAACAGGAAAAAAACCATTTATTAATTGATACAACCGAAGGTGAAATTGATATTGTTTTTACTGGAGAAACACCAACGTTAGAATTCGACAATTTCTGTAAAGACCAATTAGTTTTAAAGGTAAATGAAAAATAAACATTAATAAATTTGATAATTAAATAAAAATACTTATTTTTGTATTTAAATTTAAAAACAATTTTATGCTTATCGTGTCAAAGTTTAAAGATTATTATGATTTTCTATCTGGTGTTTGGGGTATTGACCCTAAATTAGTACTAGATAGGCGTGAATTTGATAATGTTGAATTTTATTCATATGACCCGCAACATATAACCTTATATATTTGTGGTAAAAGTATCGATGGATTTTGGGACGGTGAAAACTTTTACTATGGTGAGGATTTATCTAAATTTGGTGATATTCATAAACGTAGATATTGGGGGTTTCGAAGGGAAACTGAACCTAGTAGAGTGGTTGAATTTGAATTTAAAGGTAACGGAATAACATCGGTTAAAAAAAGATATGAAATTATGGTTGATATTGTGAATAGTACAAAACCATATAATCTTAAAGAAAATTGTCCTATTTTAATGAAAAGTCCTTATGGAAAGGACAAATTTTACAAATTCCCAGTACTATCAAAAATGAATGTCGGTTCGATTCTTCCACCTGAAGTTATCTATCAAATGTTGGTAGATTGGTATTCAGAAAGGAATAACGAAGCAGAAAAAAGACCCGATAACCAAACTGACCTTCAAAAGTTGGAAAGTAGAGGATTTGATAAAAAAGAAAGTTTTAGAAATATTTAAATATAAAATGCCTTATAAGGATAAAATTACAGGAATTTATAAAATAACCAATAGTATAAATAATAAAATTTATATCGGGAGTGCAATAAATATTTATAGAAGGTTTGTAACTCATAACCACTTATTAAGGAACAATAAACATTTTAATTCACATTTACAATCATCGTGGAATAAATATAAATCTGAAAATTTTAAAGAATATATTGAAAAATGGAAAAAATAAAAACCCTTTTGTTCCTCGATGACTATCGTGACCCATTTGACACCAAAATCGACTGGTTGGCATTTTCGCCAATAGGAAGAAATGTTGATGTTGTGTGGGTTACTTCTTTTCAGGAATTTTGTGATCAAATTATGATTTACGGATTACCTGACGGGATTTGCTTTGATCATGATTTAGGAACACATAATGGTGATGGGCATCAATGTGCCAAATTTCTAGTTGATTATTGTATGGATAATGGCAAAAAAATTCCTCCCTATTCAATTCAAAGTGCGAATCCAGTAGGGAAGGAAAATATTGATAAACTTTTAAAGTCGTTTATTGCTTTTTCTCTGAAGCAAAATAATTCATAATACAAAAGATAATCATAAACGGCCAAAGAAAACTAATAGCCATTGAGGTAAATACAAGTACAAACAGATTAATATAAACGTCATACTTTTCTTTTTGGACGAACATACCTTGTATTAACGGCATATCAGTAAAATGAAAATAAAGATTAAGACCTGTTACAATAAAGTAAATCAGACCTAAACACAATCCAATAGGTAAATAATTGTCCATACGGTTAATTTTTTAGTAAATAATGAACAAATATAGAGATAAATTTTGATATTACCAAATTATTTTGTACATTAGCGGTCAGATTAATTCATTAATAACATGAAGATAGAATCTAAAGAAAACGTAATCGTTTTAAAAGAAGTATTTGCTGGGGTAGTTTTAGAAACTATTGAAGGTAAGCAATTACAAATTTGTGAAAGAGAAGGTGGGTTTGATATTAAATTCGGCAACGGTAAATGGAATCATATTGATGACGAAACTGATATGGTGATTAACCAACCAAAGTATAGAACGTCAAAAAAAACACCTTTTTTTGGATAAAATGGAACGATATAAAGCACGAGTTATTGCAGAGACAATAACTAACGAACAGTTGAAAGAAATGTTAGATAGATCAAAGGAAAACATCACAGATTGGACTAAAGTTAGTAAAGTTAATAAAGGGTTATCCAAAGGTTCTGCTTGGAATATTCTAGGGAAAGATTTTGATGTTAATAATAATTATCATATACTTACCAAAACAAATATGATAACGGAATTTGGTGAATTTCTTCCTGAAGAATTAAAACCTAAGAAAAAAGAAAAGGTAAAAATTATTCCACGTCATCAAGACCCAATATTTTAATCTAAAAATTTGGTAGTTTCAAAATAAAATTGTATCTTTGTTTCATAATTCTAAAAACACGAAATGAGAAGAGCATATAATAACAAATCAATTTTGGTTGAAGACGGTGAATTCTACTGAATTTCATTAGGTTACGATTTCTGTGCCGAACATGATTGGGGTATCGATGGTATCAAAAGGAAATTTGAAAAATATCAAGATATGTTACTTTATTATAAACTTAAAAACAAATAGTTATGGGTTGCGACGTTCACATGTACGTTCAGTACAGATATAAAAATAGTAATTATTGGTCAGGTTTTGGTGGGCGTATTAACCCTGGCCGAAATTATGCTATGTTCGGTATTTTAGCAGGTGTCAGACGGGAATTCCCCGAAAGTTTTGAAGCAAAAGGTCTTCCAACTCATGAATTGTCTTATCAATGTAACGGTGATTTATATCTGTACATTAGTGATGATGGTAAAGAGGAAGGTCACACAACATTGGAAAGGGCGTTAGATTGGAACAAACGTTATGGGTGCAAATTCGTTAATGACTCTAATGGTAAACCTATGAAAGTTCAACATCCAGATTGGCACAGCCATAGTTGGATGAATGTTAAAGAATTGTCAAAAGCGTATCGAACCTATTTTAAAATGGTTAAAAAGGAATACGGTACGGGTAGTGTTCCTGCCGAATACAAAGCAGTTCTTGATGTGATGAAATCACTTGAAAAGAATGGAGATTACATTACCAAAGTTGTTTTTTGGTTTGATAATTAAACGTTATGGGAACAAAAATAGTTTTAGAATTAGAAAGTTGTAAACAATGTCCGTTCTTTAAAGAGGAACGGATGTACACGGAAGATTCTTTCGAAGAACCTTATAATTGGTTTTGTAAGAAGATGGATAATAAAAAGATTCAAGGCTATGTTGAATGGCACGAAGAAAAGAAAATTAAAATACCTGAATGGTGTCCGATTAAAGTAGTGTAATATGTCAAAAGTTGAAGATTTAAAAATACGTTATAAAAATGTAAGACCTGCGGATTTTGTGTTTTTTGATGAGGCCGATTTCACTCCCACTAAAAAGTATTTAGGGTATATGTTAAAAACATGGGATACAAGGGTAAGTTCCAGAATAGCAATTAATAAAAATAAAATAATAAATACTGTTAAAGAGTTCGATGAACTTTTACCTTACATA
>Ga0172379_10001428_pt1 | contig 47435 bp, 55 predicted proteins | sample GrowelOW334metaG_FD_119756 | JGI IMG/M metagenome (GOLD analysis project Ga0172379, IMG submission 119756) | Groundwater microbial communities from an aquifer near a municipal landfill in Southern Ontario, Canada - Groundwater well OW334 metaG | ecosystem: Environmental > Aquatic > Deep...
AACTCCAGGAGCGCATCACCTCAACCAAGAAAGGCTCGATCACCTCGGTGCAAGCAGTGTACGTTCCTGCAGATGACCTCACTGATCCGGCACCCGCGACGACCTTTGCGCACCTTGACGGTACCGTGGTGCTTTCCCGTGCACTCGCTTCGCTTGGTATCTACCCGGCGATAGACCCACTTGAATCCTCCTCGTCAGCCCTTACGCCAGAGATTGTTGGTGAAGAACATTATCGCGTTGCGAATGCAGTGAAGCTCGTACTCCAGCGTTATAAAGATCTTCAGGACATCATCTCTATCCTTGGTATGGAAGAGCTCTCCGAAGAGGACCGACTCTCGGTCACTCGTGCGCGTAAGATTGAACGCTTCCTTTCTCAACCGATGTTCGTCGGCGAGCCGTTCACCGGTATCCCGGGTCAGTACGTGTCGCGTGAAGAGACCGTGCGTGGATTTAAAGAAATCGTAGAAGGGAAGCACGACGATAAACCGGAGCAGGCCTTCTTCATGAAGGGAGGTATTGATCAGGTCGGATAGCGATATGGCGAAAAGTTTTCATCTCATCGTTGCGAAAGTCGGCGAGAACTTGTTTGACGGAGAAGCGGTGTCGGTGACACTGCCCGGCAAGGAAGGAGTTTTTCAGGTTCTTGCCGAGCATGAGGCATTTGTCTCTGAATTGAAAAAAGGTGAGATACACATCAAGACGACTGATGATCAAACGTATCACTTTGAGATTCTTCACAGCGGTCTCGCCGAGATTTCCCGCAATCAGGCAACCATTCTTCTGTAAAAGAATCATATTCACCACAAGACTTGTTTTCTTGATGGGATGGTATAATGAGAACCATATCCCACCTATGTCATTTCAAAGTTTTCTCATTAATCAATACGCCAAGTGGAAGATGAAGGATGTGCCGAAGGAGCAGCGCGAGCAGATGACTGAACTTGTCACGAAAGACCCACAACTCTTCAAGAAAATTGGTGAAGAAATCGAGAGGCGCAAGAAGGGAGGTGAAAACGAGATGAAGGCGGCGATGGAGGTGATGAAGAAATATCGCACCGAGCTCTCTGCGCTCATGCAGAAAAAATAATGCCACTACCAACACTTGTCACATTTCTCGTATTCTGTCAGGCGCTTGGCGCAGGTGTGGGGGCGTTCACCGCTGTGTGGAGCGAGTTGAGTTATGTGAAAGCGATGCGGGATGGAAAGATTGATGTCGCCGAACGCGCACATCTCCTTATCATCGGTCACGGACTGCGGTACGGCATGACGCTTCTTTTGATTTCCTCCTTCGGTCTTATTGTCGTTGCGTATCTGAAGAATGCAACGCCTCAACCGGCACTCTCCGCAAGCTATTGGACACTTATCGCGCTCGCACTTGTCGTCATCACTGTTTCTTCAGCGCTTGCGCGTAAGCGCCTCCCATTCAAAATCGCTTCCGCGACGCTCTTCACCGCGTGGTGGTTCCTTGTTTACCTTTCGTTCGGATGGTTTTCGCTCTCGTTTGGCGCGGCGGTGATGTCCTTCATCGTGACAGCGGTTATTTTCTATGCCGTGCTCTACTACGCGCGCCTTCTTGCGTTGCCATAAGAATAAGAGCTGGTCACGCTCAGTTACTTTTTAAACAAATCAAGTTGTCTTGAAAGACTGTCAATTTGGGCCTCGAGTCGTTGCGTTCGTTCAGTGAGCTTCGTTTCAAACTGTTTCGCATGTCCTGCAAGCGTCTCTGCGACCGCCATCATGTCGGTGACATCTTCCATCGCGAGAAAGATGGTAGGAGGGAAAAGTTTGGTCGCAGAATCTTCTTTGAAGTGAATTTGTCGGGCATTTAAAATCATCACCTTATGTCCGATAAAAGGAAAGTTGTGTTCAACTTCAAATCCCTTAAAAAAAGTATTTTTCGGCAAAATGTCCTCAAGCAATTTTCGAAGTGCCGGGATATTCCACTGGCCATTGCCAAGCTCGTATACGATCTTTCCCTCGGTGTCTCTATGCTCAACTTGAAATGTTTGATAAAAACAATCATTGGCGGCCATAACGCGCAGATCCTTATCAAGAATCAAGATGGGTTCGCGTACGATATCAACAACTGTTTTGATATACGTCCAACTTTCTTCCCATACTTGCTTCACAAGTCCGAGAGGGATGGCCGTCTCCAATCCCTTTGTATCTCTCGGGGTTTGTTGTTTTTTCATAGTACTGATGCCGTAACAATGTTTTAAAGATTACACCTGCTGTCATTTTGTAATAAAGGCGTATACTAGTCCTGTGTACTTCCTTCTCACTGGGTTTCCACTGTAATGCCTCTGTAATGAGGCCCGGCCTTGTACGGCCTCATTTTATATGACTCCTAAACAGGAGAAACGACAAAAAGTCATACTTACTGAAGCCCATCACGATTACGCAAAAGGGCTTATTTCGCACGCTTTTTTTCAAGCTTAATGACCGTGCAATGAGCGATGACTTAGTCCAGGACACGTTTATGAGGACGTGGAGATATCTTGCGAAAGAAGGGAAGATTGACGTCATGAAGTCCTTTCTTTACCACATTCTCAACAACCTTATCGTGGACGAATACCGTCGACGCAAAAACACGTCCCTGGATGTGCTCCTGCAAAAAGGATACGAACCGAGCATTGATCCGCGCGAACGCCTTATCAATGTGCTTGACGGCAAGGCGGCACTTCTGTTGATTGCGCGTCTCCCTGTGAAATACCAAAAGGTGATGCGTATGCGGTATGTGCAGAACCTCAATCTCAAAGAGATGTCGCTTATCACCGGCGAATCCAAAAATACAATAGCTGTGCAACTGCACCGGGGTCTCGAAAAACTGAAAATATTATATACACACGATTAGATTTTACGTGCGCTTAAAAGCGTTTGAGCCAGTCGAAGAGGCCGTCCGTGTTTTCGTGAGCGGTTATAAAGTTTTGTATATCCGTTTGATCTTTTCGAACGGCACGGAGCTGATCGGCGAGAACGGATATATCAGCCTCGTCAGTCATTCGGGACAGAACGGCCTCGGTTTTATTGAGAATGTTTTTTTCTGTCAGCATCTCATCTTTAAGAACGACGATACTTTCTTTGCTACCGCCAAAGAAGAATGCCCGCAATGCTCCGCGGGAAGCGATAATTTGGATTGCGTTTGTCACAATCGGTTCAGAAACTTTTTGTGCATCTGCTATGTCACGAAGTTCTGCCGCAAGGACACGTTCATTTTCTCGATCGGCGATAGTAAGAAGTGTTTCTGCAAAAGAGGTTACAACGCTTCGGTAGTTTTGCGCGATAAGCTGTCCCCGCACACTGGCGCTTCGCGGAACAGAAAAATCATCAGTCATAGTAGTCATGCCCGTTGTCGTCGAAAGAGTCACCGGCGTCTCGTCTGAAGTACGATAAATATCTCCCGGCCCTCCTATTCCTACAGTTACGCTTGAGCCGTCTGTTAAATATGCCTGGGCGTGCGCGCCCACCGGACTTGAAAGTGTCCCGGCGAGCAGGAGGAGAATCATGAAGTTTCGTTCCATATACGAGTGAAGACGACGCGAGTCTCAAAAGTATTACAGCAGACGTCATATTTTGCTCCGATACTCGGCTCCATCTACAGGGTTGGACATCATCGTCCTTCTTTACTCACTATCTAATACCTCTATGTGGACTATTATTATCGTCTTGCTTATCCTCTGGCTTCTTGGATTCAGTTTCAACCTAGGTGGGAATCTGATTCACACCTTGCTCGTCATCGCGCTCATCGTATTTATTATTCGAATGTTGAGCTAATCACACAATTATTTATGGACTCATTTAATTCCCCTAGCACAAAACCGCTCTATCGAGGTACGCAAATCGTGTGGTACGTTCTTGGACTCATTGAAGTGTTGCTCGTTTTCCGCTTCGTTCTGAAGCTTCTTGGAGCAAATGCCGCCGCCGGCTTTACGCACTTTATCTACAGTGCCACCTACGTGTTCGCGGCACCGTTTGCGAACGTGTTTCGCCTCACGCAAGTATCGGGGAGCATCTTTGAGTGGACGACACTTCTCGCTATGCTTGTGTACTGGATGATCGCTCTCGGTGTCATAAATCTCTTCCTGATGGGGAAGACCGTGTCGACACCCGAGGCCGCCGCGAAGTTAAACCAACAAGAAGCCAACTAGTTCTTATGCGACCCACCCTAGGGGGTTGCATTTCGCCTGTAATGCGCGTCAGCTCGGCACGGCATCGTGGATAAGGTTCCAATGTTGGTCGACATTTCTACTGAAACCACTTACTCGCCACAATAACCTAAATATCTATGAACACTCCTATGCGTTTTCTCCTTACTGCCGGTATTGCCTTCTCGGGTGTACTCGCAACAGCTCTTCCCAGTCTTGCACACGCGGCGACATACGCTTTCGTGAATCAAGCCCAGGAAGTGAGCGTCGTCAACGCAGACAACTGGATGGCCGCCCTTACGAACGCACTGAACATCGACGTGCACAGTGGCGTCCTTCTTCTCACCAGCCAGAATTCGAGCATCGTTGGTACATCTCTCTAAAACATATCCGAAGCAGAAGCAAACAAGGACGCCCCGATATCGGGGCGTCCTTGTTTAATTTAGTGTAATGACTGTAATGGTGGCTGTAATGGCACGTCTCTATATGTAAGGTATCAGGTATTCACGGTACCAATGAGGTCGACATTAATAACTAGGAATTACTTGCCTCATCATTAATAACTCACAATACCTTTATGACAAACTTAAAATTCTCTGTTATCGCCGCAGGTATTGCCGCTTCAGGTGTACTCGCCACTGCTCTTCCTACCCTTACTCACGCCGCAACAACCTATACGTATGCGTACGTGAATCAGGCACAGGAGGTTAGCACCGTCGTCGCGGAGAACTGGATGGCCGCCATAGCCACTGCACCGAACATCGATGCACACAGCGGAGTCCTTCTGCTCACCGCACAGAACGCAGGCATCGTCGGGAGGTCTATCTAACAATGACTCAGGTGCACTGCGTGCAAAATAAACAAAGGCCGTCTGTTATACAGGCGGCCTTTGTTTGAATTATTTTGCCATCGACAGCGTACTAATAGATACGAGAGCATAAGTCCATACATATAAAATGTTATTTTCTTTCCTTTCTTCATTTTTTCATGCAGTTAGCGCGGCAACGCTTGCTATAGTTATGCCAATTTCCGCCTTCTTTAGTGGCCAGACGCAACATAGCGGTGCCGAAATCACCATTGTCACACCTCCTGCCGCCTCGTCTTCACCCATAGTCGAGACTCCCACTGCAACCACGTCCGTTCTGGCAGTGGCTCTGACGACGACGGCCACTACGACCACAGCCAAAAAGGTGGCTCCGAAGGCAAAATCAGCGCCAAAGAGCGCCCCTGTCGTGACACCCGTGATTGTTCCCGCTCCTAGTCAACCACCTACTTCTACTCCGACCGCCCCTGCTACTACAGCAAGCGCGACACCAAGTGCAAGCACCAGCGCGGAGAGGCACACCATAGGATCAACGATTATCGCAATACAGAGCATCCCGCTTCTTTTTGGAGGCGAAGTGAAGTCAGGCAAGACCGTCCCTATTGCATATCTGCAAATGACTAATGTAGGGACGGAGGGGATGCAGCTCAAGGGTTTCTGGGTCAAACAAAACGGCTCTGCGCCAACGCAAGCCATTATCGGGCTCTCCACGGTTGATGATAAGGGCGGCTCTCGCGGTCTTGTTGGAGGTGTTGAGGGCGGAACTCCTTTCCAAAACGGAATCGCATTTGCGCCCACGGATGCATACTTTGCTCCTGGCCAGATGCGACTCTTCACGATCAAGGCCATCATGAGCCAATCCCTCACTCCGTACATCGGGACAAATCTCATGATTGACGTAACCTCGATTGAATCTACAGCGGCAACCCAAGGCAGTCTCCCGATACGCGGCACGACGTGGACGATCGCGCAGTAAAGTTTCTGTATCGAAATCTTTTTTCGAGTAGATAAAACAAAAGCACCCTCGTAAGGGTGTTTTTGCTTCCACAGGCTCGGCAATCGCGTATCCTAGCTTTTCCCAGGCTAGCGGGGCGGAGACTTCTGCAGGTTCAGGATATTCACGATTCCTAAAACGTTCCGATTATACTTATCCCCTGAGGCACAGTCTAAATGACGTGTCAGACTGTCAACTATTACATACTAGAGTGTTCTATATAAATGCGGCCGGGGAGTCCGCATGGGTACATGCGATCTCCCCGGCCAGTTACGCGTTCACTTGCAGTATAGACATAGCTATTCGGCTGAAAGCTGGTAACGAAAGATCTTGAAAGATCTAGCTTTGTATACGGAAGCGCAAATCATTCCCACGCCTCGTATTTATTGCCGTTAATATTGCAAATCTATTACGACTTTCGGGTTTCAATTTTTTAGATATCAGTGTAGATTGGGACAATGCTTCGCATAGGTATTGTCGGTCTGCCGAACGTGGGGAAGTCCACGCTTTTTAATGCACTCACCAAGGCCGCCGTGCCGGCAGAGAATTATCCTTTCTGTACCATTGACCCTTCGGTCGGGATTGTCGGCGTGCCGGATGCTCGACTAGAGAAGCTGACAAAACTTTCAAAATCAGCAAAGACGATTCCTGCGGCGATAGAGTTCGTGGATATCGCGGGGCTCGTAAAGGGCGCCGCCGAGGGCGAGGGGCTCGGGAATCAATTCCTAGCAAATATACGCGAGACGGACGCGATACTGGAGGTCGTTCGCTTTTTTGACGACACGAACATCGTACACGTTGATAACACAGTTGAACCATATAAAGACATAGAGATTATCAATATGGAGCTTGTTCTTGCCGACGCGGAGCAGGTGCGTAAGCGCCGCGACAAGATTGTCGGAGATATACGAGGCGGCGATAAAAAGGCGGTTGCCGAAGATGCTGCGCTCGCGAAACTTGAACAGGCGTTCTCGCTCGGCACGTTCGCGCTCCACGCGGGGCTGACAGGCGAAGAGAAGAATTGTATCTCGCATCTGAATCTTCTTACGATGAAGCCGGTGCTGTATGCGCTTAACAGAAAGAGCGGCGGGCACAATCTTGACGAGGCAAATGATGGCCGCGCAGAACGCGCATATGAGATCATCAAGTCGCTCGGTTCTCGCTTTGTAATGGTTGATGCCGCTACAGAGCGCGAGCTTAACGATGTGGCCGACGATGACAAACAGAGTTTCCGTCAGGAGCTCGGTGTGAGCGAAGACGGTCTTGCCGGCCTTATCCGCGGCGCATACGACACACTCGGGCTCATTTCATTCTTCACGACCGGTGAGGACGAGACCCGTGCGTGGACGATATCTCGGGGCAGTACTGCACCAGTGGCGGGCGCCGCTATCCATAACGACTTTTTAGATAAATTTATCCGTGCCGAAGTTGTCGCTACGGACGACCTGCTTGCTGCCGGTAGTTGGGCCGCCGCACGCGAATCAGCGAAGGTCCGTACGGAAGGGAAGGAGTATATCGTGAAAGACGGCGACGTCATGGTCTTCCTCCACGGCTAACCCGCTAAGGGCGATTTGCGTGGTATAATGCAAATCTATGGACAAACCAAAAACAACAGCGAAAGACTTCTTCTTGTGGGCGGGGGCGATGGTCGCGTTTTATTGGAGTGTTATCGCATACACCTTTCTCGTTTTTGATTATATTAACTTCGCGTTTCCCAATCCGCTCAACTATTACCCGATTGACCCTTACCAGAGCGGTATTAGTTTTGAAATGGCCTCCATTATTGTTCTCTTGCCTATCTATCTGCTTCTCATGTGGTTCATACATAAGGCGGTGACTGCTGACTCATCTCGCAATGAGATTTGGGTTCGTAAATGGGCGCTCATCCTCACGCTTTTCGTTGCCGGTATCGCGATGGCGGCAGACCTTATCACCCTTTTGACCACCTTCCTTAACGGCGAAGCTCTTACCATCGCATTCTTTTTGAAGGTTGCGGTTGTCTTCCTCGTCGCGGCAGGGGTGTTCATGCACTTCATCGCTGACCTTAGGGGTTATTGGGATTCTTTCCCGGGAAAGAGACGTCTCGTGCGCATTGGGGTAGCGACGCTCGCGGCCGTGACCATTCTTTCAGGATTCTTCGTCGTTGGCACGCCAGGGCAAGCACGCCTCGCACGATTTGATGCCGAGAAGGTGAGCGGCCTTCAAGACTTGCAATCACGCGTTACGAGCTACTGGCAAGCTAAGCAGAAACTTCCGTCATCTCTTGCCAACCTATCTGACGCGCTCACGTACGGACCTCTACCGGTAGACCCTCAGTCAGGAGAGTCATACGTGTACCAGACCTCAGGCGCCCTATCCTTCAAGCTTTGCGCCACCTTCAACACCGAGAGTCGCAGGAATCAAAATGTGTATTCTGAGACTCGAGCGGTCACGCCGACTCTAGTAGGAGTGAAGGGCGAAGCAGTGACACAAGACAACTGGCAGCACGGCGTGGGAGAAGTGTGTTTCGACCGAACCATTGACCCAAGTTTCTATCCACCGATCGGCAAGGTTCAACTTTAAATTCAACCTTTCAAGGTTGAACCTTTTAGACACCTATGGCGTACGATCATCACGAGATAGAGAGAAAATGGCAAGCGAAATGGAAAGAGAATGAACTCTACCGCACATCTGAGGATAAAAATAAGAAAAAAGCCTATGTACTCGATATGTTCCCGTACCCTTCAGGCGAAGGGCTTCACGTCGGGCATCCGAAGGGATATATAGCGACGGACATTTATTCTCGTCACAAACGCATGAGCGGTTACTCCGTCCTGCACCCCATGGGATGGGATGCTTTCGGCTTGCCGGCTGAGAACTATGCACTCAAGCATAAAGTGCATCCGCGCGTCGCGGTGAAGAAGAACATCGCAAACTTCAAAGAGCAACTTGTGCATATCGGTTTCGATTACGACTGGTCACGTGAGATCAATACGACCGATCCTTCTTTCTATCATTGGACGCAGTGGATATTCCTCAAGATGCTCGAACAAGGGCTCGCATTCCAATCGAATGAACCGATTAACTGGTGTCCGTCGTGTATGACCGGTCTCGCGAACGAAGACCTCAATGGTACGGTCTGTGAGCGTTGTGATACGCCGGTCGTAAAGAAAAATCTCCCGCAATGGGTATTGAAGATCACCGATTACGCCGACCGAATGCTCACCGATCTCGACACATTGCAGTGGCCGAAACATATTAAAGAGGCACAGCGCAATTGGATCGGCCGCTCTGAGGGCGCCGAAATAGATTTCGCTTTCCAAGGTAGCGATGAACACGTCACTGTATTTACGACTCGTCCGGACACCATCTTCGGTGCAACGTATCTCGTGCTCGCCCCAGAACATGAGCTCGTCGGGAAAATGGTCGCCGATGACTCAATCAAGAATGCTGATGAAGTACGCGCCTACGCCACGTCAGTCGCACTCAAAACCGAGATTGACCGCAGTGCAGAAGGGAAGGAAAAAACCGGTGTGAAGCTTGAGGGCGTCAGCGCTATCAACCCCGCGACGAAAGAAGGGATCCCTGTCTTCATTGCAGACTATGTACTCGCTTCGTATGGTACTGGCGCGATTATGGCTGTCCCTGCGCATGATGCGCGAGACAGAGAATTTGCGGACATTTTTAATTTGCCCGTCCAGGATGTTGAGTTGGCCACAAGTCCTGCAATCATGGAAACTGCAAAATTGAAATCTGGAAACATACAATTGTTTGTTGGTGAAGGAGAGCTTATCAACTCTGGAGAATTCAATGGACGCAATGGAGAAGAGGCGAAGAAGGATATTGTTGCCTATGTGGGCGGCAAACTCGTTACTCGCTACAAGCTCCGTGACTGGGTCTTTTCGCGTCAGCGCTATTGGGGCGAGCCGATTCCGGTCATACACTGCGAGAAAGATGGGGTCGTCCCAGTGCCATATGAAGATTTGCCTGTCATGCTTCCTGAAGTCGAGTCCTATGAGCCGACAGGCACAGGCGAATCACCACTTGCTGCGATTGATGAATGGGTGAATACGACATGCCCGAAATGCAAAGGCCCGGCAAAACGCGAGACAAACACTATGCCGCAATGGGCGGGTTCGTCGTGGTATTACCTCCGCTTCATGGACCCGCACGACGACACGCAACTCGTCGGGACGAAGAACGAGAAATACTGGGCGCCGGTTGATGTCTATGTGGGTGGCGATCATGCTGTGCGTCATCTCATCTATGCTCGCTTCTGGCATAAGTTCCTCTACGACATCGGCGTCGTGAGCACTAAGGAGCCCTTTGCCCGTCTCGAATTCCTCGGTTTCATTCTTGGCGAAGACGGTCGCAAAATGAGTAAGCGTTTTGGCAATGTGATCAATCCGACCGATGTGGTTGCCGAATACGGTGCCGATGCATTTCGTATTTATGAGATGTTTATGGGCCCATTCGAGAATACGACGGCATGGAACACGGCTTCTATCGCTGGTACCGCGCGATTCGTAGAGCGGCTCTGGCGGACGCAAGAAAAAGTCGAGGAACATTCGATTCCCGCACTCGATGCGCTTCTGCACGAAACTATATGCAAAATTGAGAGTGATATTGAAACGTTTAAATTCAATACAGCCGTGAGCCAGATGATGGTTCTCTTGAATGCAATCGAGAAAGAGGGCGCAATAGGGAAAGAGCAGTGGAACATCTTTCTGCGCATACTTGCGCCCTTTGCACCGCATATCACTGAGGAGCTCTGGGAGCTAGCGGGCAATACGAGCTCGATACATCTCGCAGAATGGCCGGTCTACGATGAATCACTTCTCGCAAGGAATGAAGTTGAGGTCACTGTGCAGGTAAACGGCAAGCGTCGCGGCTCACTCACGCTCTCTGTTGATGTGTCTGAAGCTGATGCTGTCGCTGCCGCCCGCGCACTTCCGACGGTCGTGAGTGTCTTGGGTGAGAAAGAGCCAAATCGAATCGTGTACGTACCAGGGAGAATTATTAATCTTGTGGTATAATCGCGCCTATTGACGCTTTACAAGACGTTTGCTATAAATTACACCACATGGCCCCAGCAATAAAAGCAAAAAACAACGCCAAGACAGGATTGGCGAAATTCGCTTCTTTTACCTTTGACAGCGCAACATTGGTCAAAAAGCTTCTTGCTGCGGCACCGGAACGCGCCCGAGAAGTGCTCTCTCGCCGCTTCGGTTTGGGAACGAATGCCGAGCGCGAAACCCTTGAATCCATAGGCGACCGTACCGGTATCACTCGCGAACGCGTTCGCCAGATAGAGGCTGCCGGTCTTGACGCTATACGCGCCAGCAAGGCTTTTAAGGAGGCAAACGCCGCCTTTAGCGAGCTTGCCCGCTACATACACACTCTCGGCGCCATCGTGTCAGAAGACACCCTCCTTTCTATCCTCGGAAAGGATGAAAAGAGCCGTAATCGGTTCCGTTTTTTCCTCATGCTAGATTCGGCATTTTTCCGCGAACGCGAGACGAAGGATTTTCTTGCACGTTGGCACGTCGATCACACAACGGCAAAACGCATTCACGAGGCGCTCTCAAAATTGTACTCCTCACTCTCTGATGACGATGTTGTTTCTGAAGGCGAGCTCCTCGACCGTTTTCTTGAAGAGCTCAAAGAAGTCAATGAGGCCTACAAGAACGAGGAAGTGTTGAAACGTTGGCTCTCGCTCTCTAAGCACATCTCAAGCAATCCGCTCGCCGAGTGGGGTCGCGCGACAGCTCCGGCGATTCGCATCAAGGGCGTCCGTGATTACGCGTATCTCGCTATCAAGCGCAACGGCTCACCGATGCACTTCTCTGAAGTCGCCAAGGCCATAGGCTCGCTCTTCTCTAAGAAGGCGCATGTGGCCACGACGCACAATGAACTCATTAAGGACCCACGCTTCGTTCTCGTCGGTCGCGGACTCTATGCGCTTACCGAGTGGGGCTACACACCGGGCGTGGTGCGCGACGTTATCCGTGAGACACTAGAACAGACTGGCCCTCTGAAGAAGGACGATATCATCAAGCATGTGAAGAAGGCGCGCTTTGTCAAAGACAATACGATTCTCGTGAATCTGAACGACTCACGGTATTTCAAACGTTTGAAGGACGGTCGTTACACGGTCGCATAAAGCAATGCACACAAGAAGCCGACGATACCGAACGGTATCGCCGGCTTTCTTGGTATACTAAAGAAGCATGATTTTTCTGGACGGAATCAGTAATTTTAAGAAGACGATTACCGACAAGATTGGACTTCGGTTTGAGTCATGGCCGGTATTCTTCATCGGCATTCTCCTTCTCCTCAACGCGTTTATGTTTATGCAGGGGACGTTCGTCCTCGCAATATCCATTGCATTGTTCCTTGCGCCGTTGTGGCTCCCTTTTCTTATTGTCGGGGGTGCGTGGGATATGTGGTATCTGCTTCAGCGCTCCGAATATATCGCCGCACAGAAATATATCTTGCTTGAGATAAAACCGCCACGTAATGTTATAAAAACACCGCTCGCAATGGAGGCGTTTCTCTCCAGCATTCACCTCACCGGAGGCGAGTCGACATGGTATCAAGTGTTTTGGGGCGGTACGCGGCCGTTCTGGTCTCTGGAGGTCGCTTCATTTGAGGGGCAGGTTCATTTTTTCATATGGGGCAGAGCGAACTTCCGTCGAATCGTAGAATCACAACTCTATGCACAATATCCGGGCGTGCAGGTGGTTGAAGCACCTGATTACACGCGACTTATTAGTGCTAAACCGGAGGAGTGGAATATTTGGGGTTGCGACTTCAAGCACACCGCCAAGGACCCTCTCCCGATTAAGACGTACATAGAATACGGTCTTGATAAGGTACAGAAAGAGCCGGAGCAGATAGACCCTCTTGTCAGTGTCATTGAGTTTATGAGTTCTATCGGTAAGGGTGAATATCTCTGGCTCCAGTACGTCATCCGTGCTCATAAGGGCGAGAAATATGACAAGACCAATAAAGAAGGCAAGACGTACACCTGGATAGATGAGGCGAACGAAATGGTAGAAGAGATTCGTAAGAAAACTCGCGATACATATATCGACACGGTCACCGGAGAAGAGCGTCCCGGCTTCCCGAACCCGACCAAGGGCCAATCGGAAAAAATGGCCGCCATGGAACGTAATGTGTCCAAACTCGGCTTTGACGTCGGTGCACGCGCTATCTATCTTGCGAAGCCGGAGAAATTCCACGGTCCCACCATCGCTCATCTTATTGCATTGTATAAACCTTTTAGTACCGAGGGCTGGAATGGAATCACGTCCAGTGCCTGGATGAAGAAGTTTGACGATTATCCGTGGGAAATCGGCGCCAACAAGAAGAAAAACCTTTTCCGTCGCAAGCTTGTTGAGGCGTATCGCCGCCGACAATTCTTCTACGACCCATTCTTCTACGGCGGATTATTTGCAAAAGATGCAATGGTGATGAGCACCGAGGAGCTTGCAACCATCTTTCACATCCCGTCCCACTCTACAGAAATGCCGGGTCTTGCGCGCGTGCCGTCGGCGACCGGCGACGCACCGACGAACCTGCCGATTTAAAAGGCATGGAATTTTTCAAACGTCATATTCTCTGGCTCTCGTTTGGCGCACTCATCATCATTGTGGTAGGCGGATATACGTTTGCATTTGCACCGCCGTCCGATTTTCCGCAAGGAAAGACTGTTGTGATCGCTCGTGGAGCGTCGGTGTCCGACATCGCGAACGAGCTTTTTGATGCGCATGTCATCAAACACTCTACGGCTTTGTGGTTCACCTTACGTGTGTCGGGTACAAGCGATCGGGTGCAGGCGGGGACCTATCTTTTTGCTACGAAGGAAAACGTGTTTACCATCGCACATCGGCTCACGACCGGTGCCTCCGGGCTTCCATTGGTGCGCGTCACCTTTCCAGAGGGGATGACGGTGCGCGACATCGGCACCGAGATACACACTGCCTTGCCACAGATTTCTGTGCAGGATTTCGTTTCGGCAGGGAAATCGTCCGAGGGATATCTCTTCCCCGACACCTATCTCTTCCTACCGGACACAAGCATCACTGTCATTATCGAAACAATGCGAAAGACTTTTGACATAAAAATACAGGCGCTTTCTTCAGACATAGCAGCGTCCGGGCACTCCCTGGCTGACGTGATGACGATGGCGTCGCTCGTTGAGAAAGAGGCGCGCACAGATCTAAATCGACGTATTGTTGCCGGCATTCTTTGGGATCGCCTTGCGCTTAGTATGCCGCTCCAGGTAGATGCGGTGTTCGGCTACATTTTTGACCGCGACACCTACTCACCCTCGTTTGCCGATTTGAAGGTCGATTCGCCTTACAATACGTATACGCACAAAGGACTTCCGCCGGGCCCGATCTGTAATCCGGGTCTTGCAAGTATCGATGCGGCGATTCACCCCACAAAGACGAAGTATCTCTACTACCTCACTGACAAGGATGGGGTGATGCACTACGCCACGACCTACGTCGCACATCAAGCTAACCAACAGAAGTATTTGCATTAGAATGCAGACATGAGTAACGCAGATATGAACGTACACGGGAAGAAAATATACGTAGGCCTCTCGGGAGGCGTCGACTCTGCTGTGTCGGCGACGCTTCTACAACAGGCAGGGGCCGAGGTCACAGGGGTGTTTATCAAAGGGTGGTATCCGCCGGGGATGCCCTGTACTTGGGCTGCAGAGCGCCGCGACGCGATGTTAGTCGCGGCGCGGCTCCACATTCCTTTTGAAACGCTTGATGCGCGTGCAGAATATAAAAAATGGGTTATTGATTATTTGTTAGCCGAATATCGCGCGGCGCGAACGCCGAATCCGGATGTGATGTGCAATCGGGAAGTGAAGTTCGGAGCGTTCTATCGATACGCGATGGCCGCCGGTGCAGACACTATTGCGACCGGGCATTATCGGAGTGGAGAAAAAGATCAGAGCTACTTCCTCTGGGCGGTGCCGAAAGACATTTTGCATGCGACAGTATTTCCGGTCGGACAGTATGAAAAGGAAAAAGTACGCATGCTCGCCAAACAGTTCAATCTTCCCGTATCTGAAAAACGGGATAGCCAAGGTATTTGCTTCCTGGGAAGTGTTTCTGTAAAAGAGTTTCTAGAAAAAGAGTTGGGAAGCGATAATCCGGCACTACTCCATACACTGGGACAGAGGGTGTCGCGTCCTGATGGCCCGTGGTATGTGGTCGACAAGAATGTCGAAAAAAAAGAAATTGTTGTTTCGAAAACACGCATTCCCTCCGTACAGAAAATAATCTTCTCCGAGGCAAACTGGTTTACAGAACCGACCGGCGAATTGGAGGCGCAATACCGATATCGTGGTCCGCGGGTGCCGGGGCACGTTGAAGAAAACAGTTTTATAAGCAAAACATCGTTTCCGGAGATACTCGCTCCAGGCCAATCAATTGTCTTCTATCGGGGTGACGAACTGGTAGGTGGTGGTATCATTACTCAATGAACCGTATGCGTCTCTGGGTTTCCGCGGCGATTATCGCGTGCATTATTCTAATCGTCTTCGCGCTTTCCGTACCGCATACCCGCGATGTCGAGGTCAAGTCTGCCGCCTCCACGACAACAAACGTATCTGTCGTCACCGTACACGACATCTTCAAGAAAGGCGTGCACACGATCTCAGGCTCCATTGATGTGTCGAATGCTTGCACTCCAGTTTCAGCGTCAGCCACACTTGTCGGCACTGCCTCGAGCACCGAGAGTATTTTAGTCGCGATTACCCTTCAAGTTGATCCTGGCATTTGCCTTCAGGTACCAACAAGCGTGAGTTTCCGGACGACGCTTACCGCACCCGCGCGTTTGCCGATTGATGTCACAGTCAACGGCACTCCGGCAAGCACAACGCCTTCATGACACTCGCGCCAACCATCATCAAGGCGGACGGTTCAAAAGAAATTTTCGATCAAAGACGCCTCGCTCTTTCCTTGGAACGCTCGGGTGCAAAATCCTTTGCCGCTGAACGTATTGCACAGCTTGTCACCGATACGGTTGCACCCGGCACTTCTTCGAAAGAGGTATACGCACGCGCCTTCGCCCTCTTGCGCCGCGAGGCGCGCCCTGTTGCGGCCCGGTACGCTCTCCGGCGCGCACTTCTTGAGCTCGGGCCCTCGGGGCACCCCTTTGAAGATTTTATCTCGCATCTGTACCGTATAGAGGGTTGGGAAGTAGAAACACGCAAAATCATGCGCGGAAAATGCGTATTTCATGAGGTTGATTTTTACGCATCACACAAAGACAAGAACGAGTTTCTTGCCGCCGAGCTTAAGTACCATAACGATCCCGGCTATAAAACTGATCTCAAGGTCGCCCTGTATGTGAAGAGTCGTTTCGACGATATTTTCTCCTGCGATCCGTCAGAGCGCGAATGTCCGATTGATCGAGGCATTCTCATCACCAATACCAAGTTTACTTCAGAAGCTATCGCCTATGCGCAGTGTGCAGGCGTTGAGCTCCTAGGCTGGGGGTACCCAGTGAACAACACTCTCTTTATGCGCATGAGTAAGGCCAAAGTATATCCAATAACGGCGCTCACCAGGCTCTCGCGCGCAGAGAAACGAATCCTTATTGAGCGCGGGACTATCGCCGTCGACGAAGTGGTGCGCGATCGTCGCTTACTTGACCCACTTCATCTCGCCAGCGACCAGGTCGGGGCGCTTCTTGCCGAAGCCGAGGGACTGCTCTCGCTCCATGATACTGTTTCGGTATGAAACACTTTTCCCTACATTCTTTTGTGGTTGGTGTCATGCTCGGCGCTCTCCTGGTGGGTGCCTGGTTTCTTGGTAGTAATTTCGCCTTTATGCCAGGATCGTCCGAAGGCGTTTCTTCGGATACTAACAACTTGGCGTCGACGAGCGAGGCGATTTCCGTCACCGATCAGAAGGCCGGCTCTGAGGTGGTTATTGAATCCGTTACCGTCCCGCCACCGGGAGTATGGGTCGCGGTTCGCGAGATAAACGGAACTGATTTGGGGAACGTGCTTGGTGCGGTGCGCGTTGGCGGGCCGCGCACGAACATCTCTGCGCCTCTTTTGCGTGTGACAGAGCCAAACCGCTCGTACGCCGTAGAACTGTACCGTGACGATAATAACGGCGTGTTTGACCCCGCGATCAACAGCGTGTACGTTGATTTCGACACCGGGGCACGCGTCGTTGTGTATTTCAAAACAACCGACTAGGTATGGCGACCCGAGGCTTTGCATCGAAAAGGAGTGGACCGTTTAACCCGTTGTCGCCAGAACCGTATAAAGTAAGTCGCTCAAAGATTGATCTTTTTATGGAGTGCCAGCGCTGTGCGTATCTCGACATGCGGCTTGGCGTGAAGCGCCCTTCGATGCCGGCGTTCACACTCAACAACGCAGTCGACGAGCTGCTCAAACGCGAATTTGATATACACCGTGCCAATGGTTCTAAACACCCGCTCGTTGAGCGATATGGACTTGATGCGGTACCGCTCGTTGATGAGAGGATGGAAGAGTGGCGCGATGCGCTTCGAAGAGGTATTGCGTATCTACACGAACCGACGAATCTGCTCGTCCGCGGCGGTATCGATGATGTGTGGGTCAATCCGGCCGGGGAACTTATCATTGTGGATTATAAGGCCACGAGTAAAAAGGTAGGCCCGAGTACCGAAGATGATTTGTATGATTCGTACAAACGACAGCTGGAGATTTATCAATGGCTGTTTCGTCGAAATGGATTTGCCGTGTCGCCGACCGTATATTTCGTATACGTAAACGGTAAGTCTGACGCAGAGGCGTTTGACGGAAAACTTGAATTTGACGTTGAACTTATTCCGTATACCGGAAGCGATACGTGGGTTGAGCCGGCTATTTATGATTTGAAAAAAATGCTGATGAGCGACGAGATTCCGCCTACGGGAACCTCGTTTGGCGGCGGGCCGTGTGAATACTGCAGCTATCGGGAAAATGCCGGGAAGATACTTCTTGAATTGCATACGAAAAACAAAAAAAGAAGCTGGCAAGAAATAGAATGCAAGTAAAAATCGATTCATCGTGGCAGAAACATCTGACAGGAGAGTTTGAAAAGCCGTATTTTGCGGAACTCGCTTCGTTTGTGAAGAAAGAATACAAAGAACAGACAGTGTATCCGTCACCGAAGAATATTTTCCGCGCATTTGACCTCTGTCCGTTTGAAAAAGTAAAAGTTGTCATTCTCGGCCAGGATCCGTATCACGGTGTGCGACAGGCCAACGGTCTCGCTTTTGCCGTGGATGAGAAGGAAACAGTACCACCCTCACTCAGAAATGTGTTTAGGGAGATTGAGAGCGATCTTGGAAAATCGCTTGTGCACACCAGCGGAGATCTCTCTCGTTGGGCAGAACAGGGAGTTTTATTACTAAATGCAACATTGACCGTGCGAGCGCAACAAGCCGGCTCCCATCAAGGCCATGGGTGGGAGTTGTTTACGGATGCCACCGTCAAAGTACTGTCTGATGAGCGCGAGCACGCGGTCTTCATGTTGTGGGGTAACTATGCACGGACAAAAGGAGCGCATATCGATCGAGACAAGCATCTGGTGCTTCAAGCCCCGCACCCCTCGCCCTTTTCCGCGGCGAACGGCTTCTTCGGTTGTAAGCATTTTAGTCGAGCGAACGATTACCTCGTTGCAAACGGCGAAGCGCCGATAGAATGGCAATAGTGTACACTCGTTATATGAATCATACGCCACAGATAAAAAAGGCTATACAGTTTGCGGCCAAAAAACATCATGGTCAGATGCGCAAAGAGACGGAGCCGATGCCGTACATCACCCACCTTTTCTCGGTCGCACTCCTGGTTGCCGAGGACGGCGCAGACGACGACGTGGTGACAGCGGCGCTTCTCCACGACACTCTGGAAGACACCCCTACTACTCGTGAGGAGATCGTACATGCTTTTAATGAACGTGTTGCAACGCTTGTTGAGTCGGTGAGTGAAGTAAAAGAAAAAGACGGAAAGAAGATTGCGTGGAAAGAACGGAAGTCTCACTATCTCGCGCACTTGGAGGACGCCAGTGACGACGCTGTGCTTATCGCTCTTGCCGACAAGATAGACAACATTGAGAGCAAGCTGGAGGCGTTTGCAAGAGAAGGGGCTCCACTTCTGAAGCGCTGGACACAACCGTCAGAAGAATATGTGTGGTATCACAGCGAAGCGCTTCGTATAGGTCAGGCACGACTGCCACAGCACCGACTCACCGCACGACTTGCAGAAGTGCATGCTCGTGAGAAAGAAGTTTTCGCGGCACTATAGACGCTTTATTACCAGATTTTTGCCCGATCTTTTGGTGCGCGGTAAAGCTTGTCACCCTTCTTCACTCCGAAGGCTTCATAAAACTCCGGGAGGTTTGAGAGTGGGCCGTTAACGCGAAAACGACTCGGGGAGTGTGGGTCTGTTAGCACCTGTGTCTTGGTAAATTCGGGACGCTGATTCTCGCGCTCAGTCGCCGCATAGCCAAGGAAGAATCGCTGCTCAGGCGTGTAGCCGGCGATATTTTTACGTCCCGTCTCTTTGAGGCGTAGTTGGTATGCGTCGTACGCGATAGAGATTCCTCCGAGGTCGGCGATATTTTCACCAAGCGTGAGTTGGCCATTCACTTTTAAATTGGGGGCAACGGCATAGCCGTTAAATTCTTTAATTAATCGTTGGGATTTTGATTTGAATCGGGCACTGTCGGTCTTTGTCCACCACGTTTTTCTATTGCCCTTGCCGTCAAATTTACATCCTTGATCATCAAAACCGTGCGTAATCTCGTGTCCGATGACGGAGCCGATGGCGCCGTAGTTGAACGCGTCGTCAGCGTGCATATCGAAGAATGGGTGTTGCAGAATGGCGGCAGGGAAAACAATATCGTTCATCCCGAAGCTGCAGTATGCATTCACGGTTTGTGGGCTCATGAACCACTCTTTGTGGTCAACCGGCTTCGTGAGTCTCCTGGTTGCCCGATGGTGTTCATATTCTCCCGAGCGCATCGCATTGCCCATATAGTTATCGGCATCTATGCGCAGTCCACGGTATGTCTTCCATGTATCAGGGTAGCCGAGCTTGCGATTCATCTGATGAAGCTTTCGTATCGCCTTTTTCTTTGTTACTGAACTCATCCAGTCAAGATTCTTGATGCGTGTTTCGTACGCGCGGAACAGGTCTGCAACTATAATCAACATCTTCTTTTTTGCTTCGGGAGGGAAGTATTCCTTGACATAGAGTTCCCCGAAAACTTCGTTAAGACCACTATTGACCACATGAAGGATACGTCGCCACAACGGCTTCATCTGCTTCGTTCCTGTGAGCACGGTCCCGTAGAATGCGAAACTCTCCTTCTCGAGCTCGGGCGTGAGAAAAGAAGCGCAGCTCGCGATCACATGCGTGAAGAGGTAGGTACGCCACATCTCTATTGAGTAACTGTGGAGCATTCGTTCGGCTGCAGTAATAAACTTGGGCTGCATAACGACCATGTCCCGGGGCTTGGTTCCGAGAATCTTAAAATATTCTTTCCAGTCGATGCGCGGAGCGAGCTTCTCAAGCTGAGCGAGAGACTTTTTATTATAAATCTTGTCGACTTCACGCACATCCTCTTTCGTCATCGAGGCTTTTGCGAGAGCTGTCTCTATCTCAAAGACCACATCAGCGTCTTGAATCGCCCTTTTTCCACGACCCGCGAGCTGCAAAAGTCGCACGAGGTGCTTCTGGTATGCACTTCTCACTCGTTTTGACTCGACGTCGTCCTTGAGGTAATAGTCGCGGTCGGGCATACCGAGACCGCCCTGACCGAGGTAGACGATATATCGTTCGCTATTCTTCATATCTTGGTCAATACCCATGCCCCATATTCCTCCTGCGCCGATGCGTTCAAGTTGAGCCGCAACGCGGACAAAATCGTTCGGGGTTTTAATAGCGTCAATCTTCTTGAGCAGAGACTCGATTGGCTTGAGACCGAGCGAACGGCGCCTCGCGATATCCATACCCGAAATGTAGTAATCTCTAATCATTTGCTCGGGGCTACCCGTCCTCGCATGTTTTTTCCCAACAACTTTATTAAGAAGTTTCTGGAGCTGTTTGTCGGTCATGTGGCGAAGCATGGTGAACGAGCCCCAGCGCGCCTCCTCTTTCGGTATCGGGTGACGCTTCATCCACCCGCCGCTTGCATAGTGGAAGAAGTCGTCTTGCAGACGAACGCTCGGGTCAATGTCATGAGTATCGAATCCCCATCCTTTTTTCTTCATGTGTGCAATAGTATACTGAGCGCCGACTTCTGGGAAATGTGCGCGCACGACCTAGCTTGACATATACGTATCAGTATGTAATGATTAATTCGGACCCACTAAACCAAGTACACAAGGAGGACGAGATATGTTTCAGTGTGTGGCTCACGTTCATGGTCCATACATCGGAGTAAGGGACGGTAAACGTCGCGCGTTTTGTGTCGAAATCAAAGACGCTGGGTTTATCATCCCCATTTCGGAATGGCATACGTTGGGAATCGGAAGGACCGTTGACTACAGCTTCTGTTACTGGGGAGCCGGTGTACTCGAGCACTGCGAAGATAGTTATGTTTCTTTTCTCGCCTGGATACCAATCCTTGCGGTAGGGGAAAGTCGGATTGTGAGGATACTTGAAGTAAAGAGGACGATGTCCAAGCTTCCGCTTTGGAATGACTGTTGGAGATATACCTTCGGATGTGAACCACCGAAAGATGGCGGCCTCACATACGAGATTCTTACTGAATAAGTTCTAGACATCAGCCAAATGCGGAACGCCGCTCTTGACGACCAAAGCTCTAACAAACAGTTGGGGCTTTTTCATTTAAGCCGTGCTATCTTTTCTCATATGACCGTCAGTGAAGTACGGAAGCGATATCTTGAGTTTTTTAAGGCGCGGGGGCACGCTATCATCCCCTCGGCACCAATCGTGCCCGAGAACGACCCGACGACGCTTTTTACCAGTAGCGGGATGCAGCCCTTGGTCCCGTACCTTCTCGGGCAGGAACATCCGGCAGGGACACGACTCGCCGACTCCCAGCTCTCGTTTCGTGCTGGAGACATAGAAGAAGTGGGGGACAATCGCCACACCACTTTCTTTGAAATGCTTGGTAACTGGTCGCTCGGAGATTATTTCAAGAAAGAACAATTGCCGTGGTTTTATGAATTTCTCACTGATACGAAGGATGGCCTCGGATTGGATCCGAGCAAGTTATATATGACGACTTTTTCAGGCGATGAGGAAAGTAGTATGCCGGCGGATACCGAATCAGTGGAGATCTGGAAGAATATCGGTATTTCTGACGATCACCTTTTCTCCTATGGAGCGAAGAAGAATTGGTGGAGTCGCTCCGGCGTGCCGAGCAATATGCCTCCGGGAGAAATCGGGGGACCGGATTCTGAAACGTTTTTTGATTTTGGCACACCGCACGACGAGAAGTTTGGCGCAGAGTGTCATCCGAACTGTGATTGCGGTCGCTTCATTGAGATAGGGAATTCGGTGTTTATGCAATTTCTTAAAAAAGCCGATGGTTCCTTCGATGAGTTGCCGAAGAGGAATGTAGACTTCGGGGGTGGATTGGAGCGCCTGACTACCGCGACGCGCGGTAATCCCGATATTTTTCTGATTGACGTGTTTGATGCGGCACGCACGGTACTTGAACAGCGTTCGGAAAAGAAATACGAAGAAGCACATCGTTCGTTTCGCATTGTCCTCGATCATATGCGCGCCGCAACATTCTTGATAGCCTCCGGTGTTCGCCCGTCAAATACCGAACAAGGATATGTGCTCCGTCGTCTTATTCGTCGTTCTGTTCGCGAGGCAGACAAGCTTGGTATTACCGAAGAGGTTCTTTCGGCGGTCGCTGAGGGTTTCGGCGCGGCGTATGCAGATGCGTATCCGTTTATCCAGCAAGCATCAGAAACCATTCGTGAAGAATTGCAAAAAGAAGAGATGCAGTTCAGGAAGACGCTTGCACACGGTATGCGTGAACTGGAGAAAATGGGTGATGCAATTGATGCGTTTATGCTTTTTACCACCTATGGATTTCCGATTGAGCTCACCGCGGAAATTGCCGGGGAGCGAGGCATAGCGATTAATCTTGCCACGGTAGCGAAACAGATGGAAGAACATCAGGCGCTCTCGCGTGCTGGTGCCGCACAAAAGTTTGCCGGCGGGCTCGCTGATCATGCCGAACAGACGGTTCGTTATCACACAGCGCACCACCTACTTCTCAAAGCGCTCCAGATGGTACTCGGGCCCGACGTGCACCAGCGCGGTTCTAATATCACGAGCGAGCGCCTACGCATAGACTTCTCCTACGGGCAGAAAATGACGCCCGAGCAGAAGGCCGAAGTGGAGAAGATTGTGAACCAGAAGATTTCCGAGGGCATTTCCGTCATTCGTACCGATATGAAGAAAGAGGATGCGGAAAAACTCGGTGCCGAGCATGAATTCGGCGCTTCGTATCCTGAGCAGGTAAGTGTCTATTCGGTCGGACCTCTTGATAATGCGTTTTCTATAGAATTCTGCGGCGGTCCGCACGTATCAAACACACGCGAACTCACCGGCACATTTAAGATTTTGAAAGAGGAAGCATCTTCCGCCGGCGTTCGTCGTATCAAGGCAGTGCTAGAATAATCCAATGAATGTATTTCGCAGATTATTTCATTCCGCTCACAAAGAATCCCTGGTACTTATTGACATAAGTGCCGGCTCAGTTGCTGGCGCCTATGTCTCATATACGGAAGGTGAGATGCCCACTCTTCTTTTTGCCCGTCGCCTTCCCATAGAGATACGGACCGATGAACCGCATGAGCGTGCAATGTTGCGCGCTCTCGAGATACTCGGTTCGACGCTTATTCGCGACGGCGCACCGACGCTTGTCCGTCATACTGGCAGCGGAAGCGCCGATGCGATTCTCGTTTCCGTGGATGCACCTTGGCAAGAAACCAAAGTGCGTGCCGAACTTCTTGAACGACAGACTCCATTTACCTTTACGAAAGCGATGGTGACGACTGCGATAGAAAAAACCAGTGTGACAACGCCGGGCAAGCTCCTTGCCGACGAGAGTATTATCGGCACTGTGCTGAACGGATACGAAACACGTCAGCCGTACGGTAAAAAGGTGCGTCGGGCGACCATTCTCGTTCTCACATCGCTTATCGATGAAAAAGTGTCCGGAAGTATCGTCACGATGCTCCGCGGCTTTTTCCACACCAGAAAGATTCTCTCAATCGCCGGGAGTTCTCTGCGGTATCAGGCGATGCGCATCGCCTTTCCGCACGAGCGCAACGCTCTCATTCTCGACTCCATGGGACCCTTGCTGTCCATTTCCCTCGTGCGAAAAGGGTTTCTTGTGGAAGTGAAGGAGATCACTGAAGGTATTTCTATAAAAAATACGGGTCCGTGGATGCAGAAAATCGTGGAAGAATTTACGGAACTGGCAAAGAAATTTCCCTTACCGCGTACAATATTCTTACTCGCTCAAGAGGATGAAGCCGCTTTGTTCGAAGAGGCACTCAATGCCGCGAAGCTCGCCGGTCTATGGCTTTCGGACAATCCGCCTAAGGTTGTGCCGGTTTTGGGAACTCATATCAGCGGATTTGTCCGGCAAGCGACGCCAGCACTCCCTGATCTACCCCTTCTTCTTATGGCGTTATATTGGCGCCATCGTCCTTCTGAATAAACAACACACCCACGCGTTGCGTGAATGGGTGGACTGAGATGCTATACTTTACCCATGCGCACACTTAACGACATCATACCGCCGTCCCGCCGCAAAGAGGCCGGACCGCTTCCCGAATCCGTTAATCGAGGGCCACTAAATCTCGCTGCTGATCGACCACCGAAGTTTCCGTACACCACACTCGTCATTGTCGCCATAATCATCATCGCCTCAATCGGCGCACTCTTTTATTTCTCTAAGGCAGAAGTTGATGTGACTCCCAACACCGTCTCGGTCGCGGTGCAAGCCTCACTCGTCGCTTCTCAAAGTAGCGGTACTCTGTCGTTTGAAGTCATCACCGCACAGAAAATCGCGTCCCAGAGCGTTAAGGGCGCTGGTACGAAGACCGTCAATTCTGCCGCTTCCGGTAACCTTACGATCTATAACACTCAATCAAAGGCACAAACGCTTGTGGCGAATACTCGTTTTGCAACCGCTTCCGGACTTATTTTCCGCATCCATGCTCCGGTGACAATTCCAAGCGGTACAACGGCAAAACCAGGTAGTGTGACCGCAAAGGTATACGCGGATCAGGCGGGGAGCACGTACAATATTGCTCCGACCTCCTTTACGGTTCCTGGGTTCTCAGGAACGCCGCAGGCAAGCCAGGTGTATGCACGGTCGGGAAATGCGATGGTCGGCGGTGCATCGGGAACGGTTCCGGTCGTAGACGCGGCTCTCGAGTCACAAGCACGTGATGCTCTCAAGACAGCCCTTGAACCAGACCTCCTGACAAGCATTCAGGCACAAGTGCCTTCAGGATTCGTTCTTTTGCCCGGTGCCTCCGCCATTTCCTATGAGGAGCTGACGTCAGCGCCCTCAGCCACGACTGGCCAAGTGGACGTAAAGGAGCAGGGGACTATCACGGCTGTTGTCTTCCCGAATGCGGCACTGGCAAAAGCGATTGCCACGTCGGCTACCGGTCTTGGCTATAACGGCGAGCCGATCACTATCGCGTCAGTCAATAAACTCTTGCTTGCGGCAACAGAAATGCCTGCTCCGGGTGCAGAGAGCTTCTCCTTCACGGTTGCCGGTACCGCACCGCTTACCTATGCGGTGGATTCAAGCCGTATTGCCGCCGCCGTCGCGGGGAAGACCCGGTCAGCTGCCGAAGTTGCTGTCTCTAACTATCCGGAGGTAAAACGCGCCGTCATCATCCTTCGGCCGTTTTGGCGCCAGACATTTCCCCAGGATCCGTCCGCTATCTCGATTGTCGCAAAAAACCCATAATTCGTATTTGACGGCTACGGAGACACCTGCTAGATTATTACGGTACCTGCATGATATTCGATTAAATGAGTGACGGCGAAGAAATAAAAACAACAACGGCCGGTACCGTTGAAGAAGTGTTGCCAAACTCGCTTTTTCGTGTTCGTATTCCTTCTGCGGAAGAAGGAGGGGCTGGAGAGCTGGTGCTCGCCTACCTTGCAGGCAAAATGCGTCTGCACCGGATTCGCGTCTTGGTCGGTGACCAGGTGGATATGGTACTTGACCCGTACGGAGGCCGTGCAAGAATTGTGCGCCGATTAACATAACGTAATTTTAGATATCTACGATGAAAGTTCGCGCATCGATAAAAGTACAACAGCCGGGAGATTTGCTGGTCCGCAGAGGCGGACGTCTTTATCGTATTAACAAGAAGAAGCCGCGTCGTAAGGCGCGCCAGGGTTAATTTTTATATATGCGTATCGCCGGCGTCACTATTCCCGATAACAAACAACTTGCGTATTCTCTGCCGCTCATTTTCGGTATTGGCCCGACGCGTGCGCTCGAGATACTCGAGATCGCCGGTGTGAGCCCGACGAAAAAGGGTAGCGAGCTCACGAGCGCCGAAGAACAGAAAATTCGTTCACTCGCAGAAGGTTTTACGATTGAAGGCGAACTGCGCCGTGAGATTGGTCAGAACATCAAGCACTTGAAGGATATCCACGCGATTCGCGGTGATCGCCATGCACGCGGTATGCCGGTGCGAGGTCAGCGCACGAAGACCAACTCGCGTACCCGCCGTGGTAACACGCGCAAGACGATGACCTCCGGTCGTCGTACGCTTGAAAAAACATAATTATGGGAAAAAAACGCATCATCAAGAAGAGTGGCAAGGGCCTCGACCAGGGGAGGAAGGAACGCGCCCTTTCCAAAGTCACCAAACGACATCTCGAAAAGGGTGTCTTGCACGTAGAAGCAACCTTCAACAACACGAAGGCGGTGCTCACCGACGAAAAAGGGAATGCGGTCATTTCCTCAAGTGCAGGTGCCCTCGGCTTCTCCGGTGCACGCAAGTCAACCCCGTATGCCGCAGCAAAGGTTGGCGAATTCCTCGGTGAAAAGAGCATGATGATTGGCCTCAAGGAAGCAACGGTGATTATTCGTGGCGTCGGCGCAGGTCGTGAGTCGGTCCTGCGCGCGTTCTCCGGCAAAGGCATTCAAATTCGCTCTATTAAAGACGTGACGCCGGTACCGCATAATGGCCCGCGTCCGCCGAAGCCTCGTCGCGTGTAATTTTATATATTTATGAAAACTGGACCACGATACAAGATAGCGAAGCGTCTCGGCGCATCCGTGTTTGAGAAAGCACAGACGCAAAAGTTCGCTATTTCTGCCGACCGCAGTGCGAAGAACAAGCGTCATGGGCGCGGTCGTCAGAGCGAGTATGGCAAACAGATGTTGGAGAAGCAGAAGGTGCGCGTGACCTACGGACTTCCTGAACGGCAGTTCCGTAGCTATGTGCACAAGGCGCTTGGGGCCCACGATGTGAAGCCGGTGGAACGCCTCCACGAGCTTCTTGAGCTCCGTCTCGACAATGTTGTCTGGCGGCTCGGTCTCGCGTCGACACGTCGTGGCGCACGCCAGATGGTCGCGCACGGTCACGTGATGGTCGGTGAGAAGAAGGTTCGCGTTCCTTCACACATGCTTTCGGTCGGCGATCGCATTTCGGTGCGCGAAGGTTCCAAAGACCATGGTGTTCTCGTCGGTTTTGCGGAACGATTCCTCGAACGCCCAATGCCGTCATGGCTCTCGTGGAATCCGAAGTCGATGGAGGGCTCGGTGAAGGAACGTCCGACGGCCGCCTCGGCGGATCCGGCTGGCGATCTTATCGCGGTGCTCTCGTTCTACACGAGATAGTATTATAAACGTGCACGTTTCTATTAATTGGTAATTACGATTGCGTTATGGAATACCACATCACACTTCCGAGTAAGCCCCGTATTGTGTCTGAAGAAGGCATACAAGGCGTTTATGAAATAGATTCACTGTATCCGGGATACGGGCACACGCTCGGCAACAGTCTTCGTCGCATTATTCTCTCCTCACTTCCCGGCGCCGCGGTGACGCAGGTCAAGATTGAGGGTGTCCCTCACGAATTCGCCACTATTGAAGGCGCCCGTGAGACCGTTATGGAGATTCTTTTGAACCTCAAACGCATCCACTTCGTTCTCCATGGCGATGAGCCCCAGACCATTTCGCTTATCGTGAAAGGTTCAGGTGCCATCACGGCAAAGGACTTTAAACTCCCCAGCCAGGTTGAAATACGGAATCCTGAACAGCATATCGCCGACCTCTCGGGTAAGGCGTCGCTCGAATTGGAAGCGACTATTGAACGCGGTCTCGGCTATGTCGCACGTGAAGTACTCACCAAGGACAAGGTAGATATCGGTACTATCGCTCTGGACGCAACTTTCACACCTATTCGCCGCGTGAATTACGAGGTTGAGAACATGCGTGTCGGCGACCGCACAGATTTCAATCGTTTGCGCATTCTCATTGAGACGAACGGTACTATCTCTCCGCGCGAAGCACTTGAGCAGTCCATTGAAACGATGATTCACCAATTAAAGGCCGTTATCGGCTTCCAGGAATCAATCGTGGAAGCCGCTTCACCCTCGACAAAATCCGCAGAGGACACAACGACGAGTTCAGCTGCAGCAAAGGTTAAAATTGCCGACCTGAATCTTCCGCCGCGCGTCACCTCAGCGCTCGAGGATGCGGGCATTAAGAGTGCGGCAGGTCTCGCACGCAAGACAGCAAGCGCACTCAAGGAGCTTGATGGTATTGGCGACAAGGCAGTCGAGGAAATCTCCGTTGCACTTGCCGGGCACGGCCTCACGCTCAAAAGCGAATAATCTATGGCACATACAAAAAAAGCACAGACCTTCGGTCGCCCGAGTAATCAGCGCAGGGCACTCCTACGTTCTTTGGCGCGCTCCCTCGTTCTTGAAGAGCGCATTGAAACCACTGAAGCAAAGGCGAAGGCACTTCGTCCATTCATTGAACGTTTGGTGACGTACGCGAAGACAAACACTCTTGCGAGCCGTCGGTTAACCCAGACTCGCCTTGGTGACCCGGAGGCAGTCAAGAAGCTTTTCGCGACTATTGGTCCTCGATACACAACTCGTGCAGGCGGCTACACACGCGTAACAAAGCGTTCTGCACGCGGTACGAACGACGCCCGCAAACTTGCGTATATCTCATTTGTTTAGTATGAAAAGCTCTATGCAGGCAACCACCCATACGATTGACGCGACTGACCGCACGCTTGGACGCGTCGCGAGTGAGGCCGCACACGCGCTGCTCGGCAAACGTTCCGCGCATTTCGTGAAGAATCAGGCAATGCCGGTCACGGTCGTTATTGAAAATGCCGCGAAGATGCACTTGCCGGTGCGCCGCACGAAAGGGAAAGTTTATACCCGCTACACGGGCTATCCGGGCGGTCTCTACTCAACGACTATGGAAGAAATGATTACCAAAAAGGGCATTGCCGCAGTTGTGAAGAAAACAGTTGACGGGATGATTCCGCGCAACAAGCTTCGCGCACCGCGCATGAAGAACCTTATCGTCAACGAATAATTTATGGCAACAAAATTTATCACTGCCGTCGGACGCCGAAAGACCGCTATAGCGACAGTCCGCATGACTCCCGCAGACAAGGGAAGTGTGGTCGTCAACGGTAAGAGCATCAAGGAGTATTTCAAGACGGATGAACGCGCGAAGATTGCCGAAGAGGCACTCGCCAAGGCCGAAAGCGCCGAGCACTATGCCGTGACAGCGCACGTGGAGGGTGGCGGTGTCGCCGCACAGGCCGACGCACTTCGCCACGCTATTTCTCGCGCCCTGATTAAGGCGGAACCGAACACGCGCAAGGTGCTCAAGGCCGCCTCTTTCCTTCGACGTGATCCTCGTGCGAAAGAACGCAAGAAGCCAGGTCTCAAGAAAGCCCGCAAGGCACCGCAGTGGTCCAAGCGTTAGTCGCAAAAACCGCCGCAAGGCGGTTTTTGTTTTTATATACAGAACCGAATTATGCATCTTGACAATAAAGATGAAAAGGTGCATACTTAAATCAGGTACATAGAGGAGAGTACAGATGTTAAAATATCCGAGAGTTCAGGAAGTTGTCGTTTCTTCCCTTAAGCCAGCTAATCCGGCGACTCCTAAGGGAGCCCGCACATGGATTTTGGAGTTCCCGAAAGGGGACATCAGTGGCGGAAGGACGATGGTCGCCCAACGTTTCAATGACGAGGACGTCGGACACCATTGGCACCCTCGGTGTCCGAGCAAGGATCCCGAGATTCACCTCTTCACTTTTGGACGGCTCGTGTTCCATGTGCAGGATCTGGCCGGTGCCGAGAGATCCATTCATTTGGATACGAACAAGCACGGTCCGGCCATGGTTCTGACTCCTCCGTACATCCTGCACTGGGTGCAGGTGGAGAGTGATCAGATATGGTTCCTCGAGCAGCAGTCCACCGCTTTTGACCTCGCGATGAATCGTTCTATCGCGGAGTTTGAAGAGCTTCGCGCCTCGATTCGATAACACACTTGGTCTCTCATGAGGCCACCAACTGCACGATCACCAATCGTGCAGTTATTTTTATATGCTATTCCTCAACCTAGTAAGTAAAATATATGAAAAGAGCGCACCCCGTAAGGTGCGCTCTCATGATTTCATCTGCGGTCAGTGGCTACTGTCACTCAAGACCACAGAAACGGAAATCGGGTACTTAATTCGGCTCCATGCCCTCCTGCCGTATCGGCTCTTACTCTTCTTTCTTGCGTAAACCACCACCGTAACCCGCCTCGTCGTGTGACGAGAAATTGCGACAGCCCCCCAATCACAGGCCGCCATTGGATCAAAGTAACGAACTGCCTTGATACCAGGGATTTCCTGAGGATGTTCGTCTGCAATTTCGAACTCAACGAGGTCGCAGGGTTCAATGGAATTGGGGTCGGGTATCTCGGCACTCGGAATCAAACCCCCACTTGGGCGAGGCCCGTAAGCCTCATCAAACCCTGAAAATGACTCTAGAACATTTTCGGGTTCCTCCGGAATATACCAACCAACTTCTAGATTATTGGTCATGACATCACCTTTTGTTTGTCGTTTGAAGCAGGCACGGAAAGAACTTCTTTCACATAGCATTATCCTCTGATTTATACTTTTGTCAAAGCACTCTTCAGAGACACTGTGCATAGCACATTCTGCTTTCTTAAAAGTTTCGTTGCTAAAGTGGCCATGATTTTTTTGACTCGTGACAGATTTTCAGGCATAGTGGAGGGATGGATGAAGACGAGGTTCGGATTGAATCCGATGATTCTGAAGTAGAAGAGAAAGCGGAGGGTAAAATCGCGAAGATGCGCGAGGAGCTTTCCGCTTGCCGGAAGGAGAAACAGGAATACATGGATGGCTGGCAGAGAGCCAAGGCCGACTACGTGAACGCTCTGAAGCGCTTTGAGGTCGATGTGAAGACCTCCGAGTTTCGGGGTAAGGTGAAGGCGGTAGAGACGCTTCTGCCGGCCTTTGACGCCCTTGAACGCGCCAAAGAGCATGGGGAAGTACCGAAAGGGTTCCTTGCTATCGCGAAACAGCTTGAGGGTGCCTTCGCAGCACTCGGGTTAGAGGAGGTTGGGGCAGTGGGTGAGAAGTTTGACCCTGCATTCCATGATGCACTTGGACAAGATGCTACGGATTCAGCTGAAACAGACGATACCCTCACCGTCGTATTAGAAAAGGGGTGGCGCGTCGGTGAGAACGTCATCCGCCCCGCGAAGGTCCGCGTCGGACACTTTGCAAACGAAAAATAAGAAGCGTAAAATAGACATTCCTAACTTTAAATTTTAAAAACTTATGGCAAAAATTCTCGGTATAGATTTGGGCACCACGAATTCCGCGATGGCTATCGTCGAGGGCGGCGAGCCACGCGTACTTGAGAATGCCGAGGGCGCACGTACGACTCCGTCTATTGTTGCGGTGGGGAAGACCGGGGAACGCATCGTCGGCACCTTGGCGAAGCGTCAGTCGGTGACGAATCCTCTCAACACCATTTTCCAAATCAAGCGTTTTATCGGCCACTCTTTTGACGAGTCGGACGTACAGAAGGACAAAGCCGTCGTGCCATTTGAAATGCGCAAGGGAGACACGGGCGGCATAGAGGTGAAGATGAACGACAAGTGGTATCGTCCCGAGGAACTCTCGGCGATGATACTCGGTAAGCTCAAGGCCGATGCAGAAGCGAAGCTCGGCGAGAAGATTACCGAGGCTGTTATCACCGTTCCCGCCTATTTCAACGACGACCAGCGAAGTGCGACCAAGGCCGCGGGCCAGATCGCCGGCCTTGACGTGAAGCGCATCATCAACGAGCCGACCGCCGCCGCGCTCGCGTACGGATTTAACAAGAAGAAGGATGAAAAGATTGCAGTCTTCGATTTCGGTGGCGGCACCTTCGACATCTCGGTGCTCGATGTGGGTGGTGACGTGATTGAGGTGAAGAGTACCGACGGCGACGCACACCTCGGCGGTAAAGATATTGACCAGAAGATTATTAACTGGCTCGCCGATGAGTTTAAGAAAGAGAGCGGTATTGACGTGCGTTCTGATGCGCTTGCGCGCCAACGACTTGATGAAGCCGCAGAGAAAGCGAAGATTGAACTCTCCAGTTCGATGGAGACCGAAATCAATATTCCGTTTCTCACGTCGGACGCGTCCGGTCCGCGCCACCTGCTTATCAAAATGAGTCGTGCGAAGCTTGAGGAGCTTTCAAGTGAATTTATTGAACGCGCGATGGCTATCACGAAACGCGCGATGGAGGCATCACCGTTTAAAATCGCCGATATCAACGAAGTGATTCTCGTCGGCGGTCAGACGCGTATGCCGAAGATCCAGACTGAGGTAGAAAAGTTCTTCGGGAAGAAGCCGAACATGAGCGTCAACCCGGATGAGGTTGTGTCTATCGGCGCCGCTATTCAGGCCGGCATTCTGCAGGGCGACGTAAAAGATATTTTGCTTGTAGATGTGATTCCTCTTTCGCTCGCTATTGAGACGATGGGTGGTGTCGCTACCAAGCTTGTGGAGCGCAACACCGCAATCCCGACCAGCCGTTCACAGACCTTCTCCACTGCCGCAGACAATCAGGCATCAGTTGAAATCCACATCACCCAGGGCGAGCGCGCGATGAGCGCCGACAACAAGTCGCTCGGAAAATTTATGCTCGACGGTATCCCTCCGGCGCCTCGCGGTATGCCACAAGTTGAAGTGACGTTTGACGTTGACGCCTCCGGCATTCTCACCGTGAAGGCCAAGGAGAAGACGACAGGCAAGGAACAATCTATTCGCATTGAAGGCTCTACAGGGCTCTCCAAGGCCGACATTGAGAAGATGGCAGCAGACGCCGAGACGCACGCCGCAGATGATGCGAAGCGTAAAGAGCTCGTTGAGGTGCGCAATATCGCCGACCAGGCGGTGTATGCGGGCGAGAAAGCGATTAAAGAGCATGGGGAAAAGGCCGGTGCAGAAGTGGTGAAGGAGGTACAAGACAAGATTGATGCACTGAAGACCGCACACAAGAGTGAAGACGCTGCGCTCATTAAGACGGCGACCGAGACACTCTCTGGTGCACTCTCAAAGATAGGCGAAGTGATGGCAAAACAGAGCGAGACTCCGCCGACCTCACCCGAAGGCGGTACACCTCCTCCCGATGCTCCTCCCGCTGGACCGACCGACGCCGAGTTTAAAGAGAAACCGTAATTAAAAGTAGACTGCCAGTAAAAAGCATCGCGACGCATAGCGTCGCGATGCTTGTCTTGACTTACGCCTGGTTGAGGCATAGCTTCTAAACAGAAGCTCTTAACACCTACCACCCTGGAGTTCACATGCGCGAATATAGCATTGTTTTTTTGGGGCTAGAAGACTGGCCCGAATGGTTTACCTTGGATCTCGTCCAAGACCTCGATCCGACAGTTCTCCCTCTGCCTATCCCGGCACCCCTCTTGGTTATTGGTTTCGCTGAAGAACCCCTGCAACGACTCGTCGGTCATATACGGAAATACCAGATTCCCGACGTTTACAAGAAGCGACTGAAGGAATACGGCATTGAAACGGACTTCCTTCTCGATACCAACAAGCCCTGGGGTTTCAGAGGGATGCTCAACCCGTACTATCGTCCTGGCCAAGACGGAGTGGTCGAGTACGCGATCCCCATTCCTCGGATTGAGCGTGACGCCGGCGAGTGTACGTATTGCAACGATACGTCAGAGGATGATGACTGCTCATTCTGTTCGGGAACGGGAAGAATAACTGAATCGGATTGGGATGACCTTGACTGCATCTCGGCGACGCTTCGTGTCCTTTGGGCGGTCCTGGAGACGCCCGACAAGACGTTGATCGCCGGAATCAAAACGAGTCGGCAACAGTTAGTGTCAGTTCGAACGAATTTTGAAAGGGGGAGAGCATTTATTGGAGCTACTCTTTCCAGACCGTTCGGCGACTACCTTCGCCTTCATTCGCGCGAACGACTTCGGGAAGTGGAGACAGCTCTCAAAACCGTCTATCTGCACATGTACCCTCGGTATGCACGATTTGGTGATTCTCATTACGCCGCCAACGTGGGTTGGAATGGACAGCTCATTCTGGATGTTCCGGGCAATGCTTGCGGCTTGTATGTTGAAGGGTCCAGCTCGAGCTTGCGAGAACATTCGGGACCGATGGAACTCGAGTGCCACAATGTTGACGGTCATCACCAGCAATTGACGTTGCTCTGCGGGCTTGCTGCGCTTTGCGGGAGAGCTAGGAAAGATCTGTACTCTGGTATCTGAAGTCACGCAATGACTAAAGAACCGCGCCGCCCCGGTAGAGGGGCGGTTTCTTTTTTGCATACAAAAAGTAAGAGGAGTATAATCGCAGGATAATGGCGAAGGATTATTACAACGTACTCGGCGTAGACAAGAAGGCGACGCCGGACGATATTAAGAAAGCGTTCCGCAAGCTTGCCCACAAATTCCACCCCGACAAGGGCGGTACTGACGAAGCTAAGTTTAAGGAAATCACCGAGGCCTACTCGGTTTTGAGCGACGACAGGAAGCGTCGCGAGTATGACGCATACGGCCAAGCATTCCCGGGTGGCTCAGCCGGTGGATCACAAGGAGGTAATCCGTTTGGTGGATTTGATTTCTCTCAATTCCAACAGGGTTTTGGGAACGGCGGTGTGGAGTTTGATTTCGGCGATATCTTCGGTGACATATTCTCCGGCAGAGGTGCGAAACCGCAGACGCCACGCGGTCGCGACATCTCTATTGACCTTGAAATTCCTTTTAAGGACGCCGTGTTCGGCACCACGCGCACGGTCCTCATCGCAAAAGTTGCGAGCTGTAGTCTCTGTCACGGTAGTGGTGCGAAGCCGGGTACCGAGATGGAAAAGTGCACGACCTGTAACGGCGGCGGCAAGATACACGAGACTCGTAATTCTATCCTCGGACAATTCACGAGCGTTCGCGCGTGTACCGTCTGCGACGGTAACGGGAAAATTCCTAAAGAAAAGTGTGCTGAATGCAAAGGTCACGGCACACTGCGCAAACAAGAAGAGATGCATATCCGTATTCCTGCCGGCATTGATAACGGTGAGATGATACGTATGCAAGCGCAGGGTGAGGCGATTAAGACCGGCATTGCCGGGGATCTCTATGTGAAGGTGCACGTAAAGCCGCACGCCACATTCCGTCGCGACGGTGCGAATCTCGTTATGGATTTACCCGTGAAGCTGACCGACGCTCTCCTCGGCACCACGGTGCCCATTGAAACCCTGGAGGGGAAAACACTTGAGGTGAAGATCCCCCCGATGAAACGCGCTGAAGAATTGCTCCGTGTGGCAGGGAAGGGAATCCCGGTAGAGGGTAGTCGCGGTGATCTCATTATCCGTCTTGAGGTGGCGCTTCCACACAAGCTCTCGGGCAAGGCTCGGAAGACTGTTGAGGACCTGAAAACCGAGGGGTTATAGGTCGTATACTAGTAGCATGACCGCTACCACCGGACTTGCCCAAGTGAACGCGCTTGCAACAAATACGGCTCTTTCGGCGTGGAGCTTTGTTGGCGACTTCTTCATCGTGCTTGTGTTGTTTACTGTCCTCTTCCTCTTCGTGTGGTACGCCGGGCGCGGACCCTTCGTCGCAGTTCTTCTCTCGTTTTACACTGCATACGGGGTGTATGCCGCTTTTATTTATAAATCTTCCTACGGATCATTTTTACCGAGTGCACCACCGATGACGGCGCTTCTTGCGCAAGTCGGTCTCTACGTCGCCCTCGTACTTCTTTTCTATATAATTTTGCGACGTGTCGTGGTCTCTGACTTCCTCTATATCGGTATATTTGGTCTCACTGCACTCGCATTTCTCGGTGCATCATTCCTTATCGCGCTCGCGTACCACGTATTCCCGGTCGCTTCGGTGTACCACTTCACTCCGGCTCTCGACCTCCTCTTTGCGGCAAAAGCGTATTTCTTCTGGTGGTTCATCGCCCCCGCCGTCGGACTCTTCTTCCTCGCGCGGTAAACGCGTATACTACCCATATATGCAAGATATTTTTCGCGACGATTTGCCGCGCGGTACTAGCCCGTGGAAACTGTTTCTTTTCATTACACGACCGTATCGCGCGTCCGCGATTGGTGCATGCATTTTGGTCATACTCGGCGGGATAGCTAATGTTGCAACCGCGTATATTTTTAAACTCATCACCGACTCAACTCATGCGCTTGCCGATGGTACCGGGACTTCTATGTTGTGGTACGCCACGTTCGCCTACATCATCATCTCTCTTTGTAGTGTCCTGTGTTGGCGTGGCAGCGGCTTTGTCGGCATGTATTGGTCGGTTGGTGCACGCGTCACAACACGCTTCGCTCTTTCTTCATACGTCATACGACACAGCCACTCATATTTCGCCGACCGTTTTGCCGGTTCTATTTCAAGCAAAATAACACAGGCATCAAACAGCATGAAGGATATTGTTGAAACTATTATGTGGAATTTTATTCCGTTCCTTGTCTCGATTATTGGTAGTTTCGCTCTCGCGTTCTACACCTCTCCGCTGATTGCGCTCATCTTCTTCGTTTGGGTATGCGTCATCACCCCGTTTAACGTATATCTCGTACGCAAGGGTGTTCCGCTTTCGGTCGCGACACAGAAGGCCGAGACCGCCATCGGAGGTGCGACAGTAGATATGTTGACGAACATGAGCGCAATCCACGAATACGCTCGGCAACCGTTTGAGCTGGCGAGACTCAAGAAATTTATTCTCGCCCGAAGAACTTCGGGTCTAAACAATTGGAAATTTCGCGAATCAGTCCGACTTGCGAACGGTGTGCTTCAGATACTTTTCATTGGCGGGATCATAGCCACGGCGACATACCTGACCAGTAAAGGGGTCTTGTCTGCTGGCGACATAATCTTGGTCCTAACGATTGTGCTGATGATTGAGGATCGACTTACGTTCATCGGGAATCAGTTGAGCAACTTTGGCGATGCGTGGGGACAAGTCGTTGAGAGTCTGACAGACATTGTTCGTCCGCACGAGATGCCCGACCACGCGGAAGCCAGTGCGCTGGAGAGTACGCAAGGAGACATTTCTCTGCAGGGAGTGTCGTTCTCCTACGGCGAAACATCGGTATTTGACAATCTCTCCATACATATCAAAGCGGGTCAACGTATTGGTCTTGTGGGGAGAAGTGGTGCTGGCAAAAGCACCTTGATAAAATTATTACTACGACACAATGAACCAACGAGTGGAACTATTCTTATTGATGGCAATGATATTAGCCGATTAAAAAAAGATTCTCTACGTGACGCGATAGCTGTCGTTCCTCAGGAACCCCTCCTCTTCCATCGCAGTATCCGCGAGAACATTGCGTACGGAAAACTGGATGCAACTGAGGAAGGTATTATCCACGCGGCAAAACTTGCCGAGGCGCACGAGTTTATTATGCAGTTGCCGCAAGGATACGACGCGCTTGTCGGCGAGCGAGGGGTGAAGCTCTCTGGCGGCCAACGCCAGCGAGTTGCTATAGCCCGTGCATTACTTAAAAACGCTCCTATTCTTCTTCTCGATGAAGCCACTTCTTCACTCGATAGTGAGAGTGAGGTCGCGGTGCAGAAAGCCCTTCTCGCCTTGATGGAAAAGCGAACGGTTATCGCTATCGCGCACCGTCTTTCAACGCTTCGTGCTATGGACAGGATTATAGTGATGGATGAAGGGAGCATCATTGAGGACGGCACTCACGATGAACTTCTGGCGCGAGACGGTCTGTACGCAAACCTCTGGAACCATCAGGCGGGCGGATTCCTTGAATAATAAAGGTGGTATAGTTTCCGCATGACTCTTGCTGAAGAATTGAAAGGACGCGGGCTTATTGAACTCTCGTCTGCCGAACCGGAACAGATACTGTCGGCTCCGCGCACGGTGTATCTCGGCATTGACCCGACCAGCGATTCGGCCCAGATAGGCAACCTCGCTGTTATATTGCTCATGAAGCGACTCGCACTCGCGGGTTCAAAACTTGTCTTCCTCGTCGGCGGCGCAACCGGCATGATCGGCGACCCGAAGGAGAAGGGGGAGCGAGTACTTCTTGATGAAAAAACAGTTGCCAAGAACACGAGTGCACTAAAGTCGCAATTGAAGAAAATCCTCGGCGACACATCGTTTAAAATGGTTGATAACGCTGATTGGCTGTCAAAAGCGAAACTCCTACCGTTCTTACGCGATGTCGGGAAGCACTTCACCGTCAATGATTTGATAAAAAGGGACATTATCAAGAAGCGACTCGATACACCAGACGAAAGCATTTCCTATACCGAGTTCACCTACGCACTTCTCCAAGGGTTTGATTATCAAACACTCAACGAGAAGTACGGAGTTGACCTGCAGGTCGGCGGCTCCGACCAGTGGACGAATATTCTCTCGGGCGTTGATCTCATCCGCAAGCGCCTTGGGAAACAGGTCTACGCCCTCGGTATGCCGCTCATCGCCGACGCTACCGGCAAGAAATTCGGCAAGAGCGAGGGGAATGCCGTATGGCTTGACCCTAAGAAGACGTCACCCTTCCGCTTCTACCAGTTCTGGATAAACCTTCCTGATGCAGGCATTGAAAATTATTTGAAGGTCTACACATTCCTGTCTCTCACCGAGATTTCCGCGTTGATGGAACTCCATGCGCGCAATCCGGGCGAACGGCAGGCGCAAGAGACGCTCGCCCGAGTCGTGACTGAGATTGTCCACGGCCCGGCGGCCACCGCACAAGCGGCCGCCGCGACTGACGCACTCTTCGGCGACACCCCGTTTAACCAGCTCTCTCGCGACGCGCTTGCGGTCGCTCTGGCGGATGCTCCGTCAGTACCGTTAAAAAAGCACGAGATTGAGGCCGGCATCTCACTAGCCGAAACGCTCGTGATGGGCGGTCTCGCATCGTCGAAGTCTGATGCACGCCGCCTTATAGAGGGGAAGGGAATTACACTCTCTGGTCAGACTGTGGAGAGTCCCGACCAGAAAATCTCACTCAACGACGTGGCAAGTGGCTATGCCATCGTGCGCAAGGGTAAACAGGGCGTCCTTATTCTAGTACTAAAGTAAACATTTCTGTGCATAAGTCCGATTGACCTAAAAGTCTTTCATTGAGACAATAAGAGGATGGTTCGACAAGCAGCCCTTTCTCCTAAACAACAGCAAGAAGCCGCTAAACTCTATCGTGGTGGGCTGAGTGCGCGACAAATAGCAGATCATTTCGGTGTTAGCATTGATGCTTCCTATTTCACTCTTCGAAAACTAAAGATTCCTCGACGTTCTGCAAAGGAGACCAATCGGATTCGCTTCGAAGCAAAAGCTCTTTCTTATAACCTGAAGACGAGATTGATAAAAGAAGAGAGACAGCTCAAGATAGCCGCGATCATGCTGTATTGGGCAGAAGGCTATAAAGCCGGGAAAGGGACGGTCGATTTCGCAAATTCCGATCCGGATATGGTAGTCATTTTCTGGAAGTTTCTTTCAGAGATATGCGGAGTGGACAGGAAACGTGTGCGACTTCACCTATACGCCTATGAAGGGCAGGATATCAGAAGCCTCAAACGATTTTGGGCTAATCTACTCGAACTGCCAGAACAGGCTTTCGTAAAACCATACGTCAAAAAAGCTGCGGCACCCGGGCCGCGTGGTCCAAGGATGATCCACGGCCTCGTCCATGTCCGCTATTCCGACAAGAAACTCTTCGAACAAATCATCGCTTGGATAGACGAATATCGAGGAGAAATGGTAGGATAGTCGAGTGCGCGTCGGTACCCAAGTGGTCAACGGGGAGGCGCTGTAAACGCCTTGATTTCGGTCTTCGTTGGTTCGAATCCAACCCGGCGCACTCGTAATTTCAAAGATATACTTTACAGATATGGAAATTGGGATCTGGGGAGATAGCATTACTTACGGCGCAGGCGATAGTGAAGCTCTTGGCTGGGTTGGACGACTGCGTAAATCATTAGAGACAGAAGACGGTATAGGCGTCTATAACTTCGGCATTTGTGGAAATACGACTGACGATTTATTGAAACGATTTTCTGTAGAAACGAGCGCAATCAAACCGAACGTCATTGTATTCGCTATCGGTATAAACGATTCCAAATATCTTGTTGGAGAAACTGAAAGCGTCATCCCGTTAGAGAAATACAAACGAAATATGCGAGACCTTCTCAAGCTCGCTAAAAACTATACCAACAAAGTTATTGTCGTAGGAGCTACAAAAGCAGATGAAACCCTTACAAGAAAAAGTGGCACGCGTTTTGTAAATTCTGTAATTCAAACGTATAACGATTTTCTTAAAGAATTTTCCGAATCAGAAGGTCTAACCTATGTGGATGTTTTTGATGTGCTTGATATACATGCCGATTTGGATGATGGTCTACATCCGAACGCGCAGGGTTACGAAAAGCTCTTTATGGCTATAAAGGGGTTCGTAAAGTAGGTTCCAACTTCATCCCACACGGTGCACCATACAAAGACGAAATGTGTGGTATAGTGTTTTCAGACACTACGTACACACCTAGCACCAGGGAAGAAACATCATGTTCGCAACACGCGGTCGTATCACTTCGCTCGAAGGGTGGTCACTCTTTGGGTATTTTCTTCAGGACTATCTCGCTATCCTCACTCAGAGACGGATTGGGGAAGAACGCAGTATTGACGACATATGGGCGCATCTCGTCGGCCGCCTGTACATAACCAAGTTCCGGACGGACTTTCACGACGATGACGACGCGGCCAGGATGCAGAAGATTATCGACATGGTTGTCGAGCAAGACATCACCGACCCAAACGTGCGCGAAGAAATTCATCGGAATTTCAACGACATGTTTGAACAGATGAGGATCGGAGTTCGTTAATCCTGTTGCAGGAATAATTAGAGAAGCCGCTACGACCTCTTGGTCGAGCGGCTCTTTTTTATTCAGTGACGACGAAACGGTACGAATGAACGATTGAGAAGAATACGGAGAGAACGAGTGGGCCGAGGATGAAGCCGAGTGGACCGAAGAATAGAACACCACCGAGAATGGAGAAGAGGACGAAGAGTGGCGAGACCTCTAACCCCTTACTGAAGAAGTACGAGGTGAGAATGTTATCAACCAGGATGATGACGGCGATGCCAAACAGTGCCAGACCAACTGCAGAGAGTATGTCACTCTGCAGATACAAATAGATTACCGCCGGAATGAAGGCGAATGGCGTACCGAGGCCGGGAATCGCACCCACGATAGCGCCGATACTGCTCCAGAGAAGTGCATTCGGAATATTGAACAAATAAAAACCAATCCAAATCAACGCAAAGCGAATGAGGGCATTAAAGAAGGTCCCCCGTATTACCGACCCGATAGTTCGATACATGTTATTGAGGATTTCACTCGTCATCCCTTTTCCAAAAGGGCTCACCTCTTTGAATGAGACCATCAGGCTGCGTCCGTCACGCAGAAAGAAAAAGAGCGCGAGGAGCATCAAGAATGTCTCGAAAACGATAAAGAGGGTTTGGTAGACGAAGGAACCAAGATTGTTTGAGATGAACACGAGCGTATTTGCAACGTAGGTGTGTATGTTGAACACGAAGCCCGGTATTATGTGCCGTATCGGATTCTCTATTGCCTGTTGCACACTGAGTAAGTATTGGGCACCATTGCCGGTCAGATTCACGTACAAATCCTGCGCTTCTTGAGAAATTTGCCACCCTAAGAAAAAGAGGGGGGCGATGAAGAAGACCAGTACGACCACAACCATAAGCGTCGCGGTGAAATTTTTCCATCCACCGAAGACGTGGGTGAGGTATTCGTACGGACGATTGAGGAGAATGGCGAAGACGGCCGCAAGCGAGAGGAGTGAGAGAAAGGGGGCGAAGACAAAAGAAAGAAGGATAAAAGCGGCGGCAAAGAGGACGAGAAGCGAGGCTTTTTGCATAGATATAGCGTAGCACAGGTATGGTATCGTATCCTGATATGAGCGAACACAAACCCATCCTCGTCTCCGGTATTAAACCGACCGGCGACCTACATATCGGTAACTACTTTGGCGCAATGCGCCAGTTCGTCGAGCTCACCAAAGAAGGGAAGTACAAGCCCTTTATCTTCGTGGCCGACTACCACGCCCTCAACACGATGCAGGACGCTGAGGAGATGCGCCGTCGCAGCCGCGAGCTCGTGATGGCCTATATCGCCGTCGGCCTTGATCCGAAAGAGGTTACTTTCTTCAAGCAGTCAGACGTGCCTGCGCACACAGAGCTCGCATGGATTTTTGACACTATCACGACGATGCCGTACCTCATGCGCGCGCACGCGTTTAAAGATGCCGAGGCAAAGAGCAAGGAGATAAGTGTCGGGACCTTCAACTACCCGATGCTTATGGCCGCGGACATTCTGCTCTACGACGCGGCAGTCGTACCGGTAGGGCAGGATCAGAAACAGCATATCGAATACGCACGTGACACCGCGGAAAAGTTTAACCGCGTATTTAAAACGGAAGTGTTCAAACTCCCCGAGCCGTACATTATGCCTGAGGTCGCCGTGGTCCCCGGCACCGACGGTCAGAAGATGAGTAAGAGTTACGGCAACGTCATTCCGCTATTCGCATCGCGCGACGAGCTTGTGAAGGCAGTGATGGGAATAGTCACTGATTCTTCCGGTGAGCGCCCGGCAAATGTCTACGCCATTCACAAACTCGTGAAGAGTTCCGAGGAACTTGAGAGTGTCTACACTGAACACAAAGGCAATTATAAAATGCTGAAAGAGCTTCTCATTGAAGACCTCGATCGTTACTTCGCGCCGATGCGTGCGAGATATGAAGAATTGATGAAGAGTCCCAACCTTGTTGAAGAAGTGCTTGCGAAGGGCAAACAAGAGGCACGCGCAACAAGCGAAGCGAAGATGGATGATGTCCGAAAGGCGATCGGTGTGGCATAATAAAGCGATTATGGAACGCACTCTTATAAAAGAGCTGGAGAAGCATGTCGGTAAGACGGTCTCGATATCGGGCTGGGTAGACGTCCGCCGCGACCAGGGGAAGATGGTCTTCTTCGATTTCCGCGACCGGAGCGGTCTCGTCCAGGGTGTGGTCCTCCCTGGCAGTCCGGCGATGGAGGCGGCAAAGGATATCCGCAACGAATACGTTATTCGCGTAGAGGGAATCGTCAATAAACGCCCGGAGAAAAACTCCCAGGCCGACCGACAAAACGGCACTATCGAACTCGAAATAAAGGCTCTTGAAATTCTGAACCCGTCCGACGCCATGCCGTTTGATATTTCCGGTGATACAAGCGGTATCGATGAAAGCGTGCGCGCCGAATATCGCTATCTCGACTTGCGTTCAAGGCGGATGCAGAAAAACATGCGGGTGCGCAGCGAATTTATTCGTCGGTGCCGCGAGCATCTGTTCGCACACGATTTTACCGAAATCGAGACACCGCTCCTCACCGAATCAACTCCGGAAGGCTCGCGCGACTTCGTCGTACCCTCGCGACTCAATCCTGGAAAGTTCTACGCTCTTCCACAATCACCCCAGCAGTACAAACAGCTCCTCATGACAGCCGGATTTGAGCGTTACTTCCAGATAGCGCGTTGCATTCGTGATGAAGATCTGCGCTCAGACCGTGGGTTTGAATTCACACAAATAGACCTTGAGATGTCGTTTGTGCGAATGGAAGACGTAATGCAAATGACCGAGGATATGGTGACTACGGCCGTCGAAAGCATGGGCTATACGATCAAGCAGAAACCGTTTCCACGCATTTCATATAAAGACGCGATGGAAAAGTACGGCGCTGATAAATTTGACTTGAGAACAGAGGAAGATAAAGAAAAGGGTATTCTCGCATACGCATGGGTCGTCAATTTCCCGTTCTTTGAGAAGACCGACGAGGGTGGTTGGACATTCACTCATAATCCGTTCTCGATGCCACTTCCAGAGCATGTGGATTCGCTCATGAAAGGCGAAAATGTCGGCGACATTCTGACCACGCAATACGACCTGATCTGCAATGGTTCTGAGTCTGGCGGCGGTTCTATCCGCGCACACAAGCCGGAGATTCTGAAAGCGGTGTACAAGGTGATGGGTTTTAGTGATGAGGATCTTGAGGAACGCATTGGGCACATGCTCAAGGCCTTCAATTACGGTACACCGCCACACGGTGGTATCGCACTCGGTGTGGAGCGCAACATCATGAACCTCACCGGAGAGTCGATGCTTCGCGAAGTGCAGGCATTTCCGATGACGCGAGGAGGCCAGACGGCGGTAATGAAAGCACCGAAAACCTTGACTGATAAACAATTGAAAGAACTTGGTCTCAAAATCGATAAGAAATAGATGGACCCCATAGCACCCAAAACCGGATTTTCAATCAAGACCAATTCGTACGAAGGTCCGTTTGAATTCCTGCTTGACCTGATTGAGTCGCGCAAACTTCTGGTCAACGACCTCGCCCTTGCAAACATCACCGAAGATTTTATTCAGCACGTCCGTTCGCAAAACGCGTTCCCGGTAGAAGAGACGGCCAATTTCATCCAAATCGCCGCGACCCTCATTCTCATTAAGTCCAAATCGCTCATCCCCGACCTCGCACTCACCGAAGAAGAGAGTGCTGATGTGGAAGACCTGAAGCGTCGACTTGAAGCATATGAAAAAGTTCGTGAAGCGGCACGCGCGCTTTCAAGTATTTTTGGGAAAACGGTGATGGTGTCGGCCGGAGAGCGTGTGCCGGAAGTGACTTTCGCTCCTTCCCGCGACCTTTCTACCGAAGCGCTCGCAGAAGCATTTTCGCGTGTCATCGCCGCACGCGAGGTGGTAGAAGAATTGCCTGAAGCAAGAGTGAAGCCACTCGTCACCATTGAAGAAATGATGGACCGGCTCGCCAAGCGGGTACAAAGCGCTATGACACTCTCATTTAAAGAATTCTCGGGAGGCATCAAGGAAAAGGTGGAGGTTATCGTTTCTTTCCTCGCTCTTTTGGAATTGGTGAAGCAGGGGGCTATCGCCGCAGAGCAATACGACACTCACGGTGATATCCGTCTCAGCCACACCGCCTCCGCGACCGTCCCACACTACGGCTGACATGCACAGTGCGGGGCGTTGCCGAGGGAGGGGCAGACCGCTATGATGAGGAGAATGCTTACACCTCCTGCCGCTCTTGAAGCACTCCTCTTCGCTTCCGGCGAACCTCTTGAGAAAAAACAGTTGGTAAAATTTCTGGGCATCACGGACAAGGACCTTGCCGTAGCGCTCGGCGTACTCGCCGATTCTCTCAAAGGGCACGGTGTCGCCTTAGTTGAAACGGGAGCTAAGGTAGAGCTCCGCACCGCTCCTGAGGCTGCTGTCGTGGTAAAAAAGCTCCGCGAAAGCGAGCTCTCTCGGGACTTGGGGAAGGCGAGTATGGAGACCCTCGCGGTTATCGCGTATCAAGAGGGGGCAACGCGTGGCGAGATAGACTGGGTGCGTGGAGTGAACTCCTCAGCATCGCTTCGCACACTGCTCATACGGGGCCTTATCGAAGGAAGGGAAGACGAGCGAGATAAACGACGAATACGCTACAGTGTCACTACTGAGGCACTCGCTCATCTCGGTATCACGCGTCCCGACGAACTTCCGCGTGCCGCTGAACTGCGGGCCGTCGCACAAACTATTATTGAAGAAAAACAAGAAGAAACAATATGAACACGTCCGATTTACAAAAGCTCGCACTGAAGACGCGTTCAACGCGTGAGGCCGGTATCACCCTCCTCTTCGCCTCCGGTATCCTCGCATTCTTTCTGCTCATATCACCAACAGCGAAAGAGGCCCCCTCCGGAGCGGTGACTATCGACGCTCCCGCAACTCCAAACGCATTTGCCGAGATTCCAATTGAAGCGAAGGCGGCTATTGTCTATGACCTCGCGACAGGGAAGGCGCTCTACGAGAAGAATGCCGACGCACAACTCCCGCTTGCCTCGCTGACGAAACTTCTCACTGTCTATGCCGCACTTCGAGTGCTCTCGCCGGAAATGCCGATAATTATTCCGGCAAGCGCTCTTGCGGTTGACGATGCACACACTTTTTCCGCGGGACAAACATTCTCACTTTCTGATCTTGCCCGTCTGACGCTTACCGGCTCACTCAACGACGGCGCTGCTGCTATCGCAAGCGCCACTGCTTCTCGCGAAAACAAGACAGAGAGTGAGATGCTTGCAAGCGCCGCAGCCGCACTTGATCTCGCACAAACGTATGCACTCAACGGAAGCGGACTTGATGTAAACGCCGCCATATCGGGCGGATACGGCTCCGCTGCCGACCTTGCACACCTTGCCGGTGCCTTGGTGGCGCTCTCACCCGATATCGCGGCCGCAACGACCCGTGACATCGCAAAGGCGACGTCAGCCGGCGGCACTTCTTTTTCAATAAAAAATACTGATCCGATAACCGGCACCATTCCGCGTCTCCTCCTTTCTAAAACGGGGTACACCGATCTTGCGGGTGGCAACCTCACCCTTGTCTTTGATGTCGGGATCCAACATCCGATTGCTGTGGTGGTGCTCGGTTCTTCGCGTAGCGCCCGCTTCACCGACGGCGCGTCGCTCGTGGCCGCGACAATAGCCCACTTCGCTGGCGTCGCTTCTCTATGATTCCGGGCAGTATTATTAAAATATTCATTCCGGCCACAGCGGCATTCGCAATCGGCATTGCCTTTGCTCCGATTCTCACACATTACCTCTTCAAATATAGGGTGTGGAAAAAAACCGTGGTAAAAACGGCATTGGACGGTACGACGGCCACAGAATTTGCAAGACTCCGAACCGAAACCGAGACCTCCACGCCGCGCATGGGAGGCATCCTTATCTGGACCAGTGTCGTGTTTGTCACTCTCGGTGTGTGGCTACTTGCGCGCATGATGCCCTCACCGTTTTTCCAAAAAATGGACTTCCTTAGCCGTAGT
>Ga0172379_10001429_pt1 | contig 47404 bp, 48 predicted proteins | sample GrowelOW334metaG_FD_119756 | JGI IMG/M metagenome (GOLD analysis project Ga0172379, IMG submission 119756) | Groundwater microbial communities from an aquifer near a municipal landfill in Southern Ontario, Canada - Groundwater well OW334 metaG | ecosystem: Environmental > Aquatic > Deep...
GCGAGCGCTGGATCGTTGCTGCGGAACAACTTGTTCAAGAGAAGATTCTTCTCGTTCATCGGCGGTGCATAGACCGTGTATTTTCCTTCTGCTGACATAATTGTTCCTCAACGATCGTGACTTATCAAAGATTCTTTACAATCTTTTTCAACGCAATTGTTTTCTGCTCGCGAATCTTCGCAAGACGCTTTACGATACGTGCCTCTTCAATTTTAAGAGCCTTCACAAAATCAACATGTTTCGCAAGAGAGTCTGCATATTCATCAGCATCAACCTCTTCGGTTTCTTTTGCTGCCTTTTCGGTGTCCTTCATGTCACCAAATTTTGCAGATTCTTCCTGAATGATTTTTTTCAATAACTGTGTCGTAAGCTTAACTGTAGTCTTCATGCACACTTTCTCCTATGAATAGGTTAACACTAAATAGCAGCGAACTTTAAAGTTACGCTATTTTCTTAGTTTGAGTAAACGCTAAATTAGCCCACTGCATAGCGTTACCAAATATTTCTTCTGGATTACCTTCAAATTGTTCTTGCTGAACAGGACCGGTTGATCCCATCGATTCTAACGTGGGCATACCACGTTCTGCTGATAACATTTGCGGTAGCGTATTGTTAGCGGTGTCAGCAAGTATTGACTCCATGATGTTATCACCACCAGCTACCTGCTTAACAAGATTTTTCATCGCATTTTGTTGTGTAGCTTGAATTGCAGGTCTGTCAAGCACTGGATGATTTAATTGTTTTCGTGGAACGATATTACGAGTTTCTGTCATGTTCGAGGTCGCATTTCCCAAACCTTCAGAAAGAATCTCCAACAAACACTCCTTGACAATTTTCTTCAATTGACCTTTTGTCATATCAGGCAATCCTTCTTGCTAGTGATTTCATGGCAATTTTTCTAGCCAACGGCCCAACCTTGTCGATGATAATTTCACCATTTAGATGATCAATTTCATGTTGAACAATTTTCGATATTTTTCCAGTACAGACAAGACTTTGTCTGTTGCCGTCAACGTCATCATATTCAACATCACACCAAACATGACGAGCTACCCAAAGCGTTACTCCTGGAATTGAAAGGCAACTTTCTTCAGCGACCTCTCTTTCGATCGATTTGCTTTTTATCGATGGATTTACCATCGCAATTCGATGAATTTCAGATCCTTCAGATGCATCGATAACGATTATTCGCTTAAGAACGCCGACCTGAGGAGCTGCGAGCCCGACGCCCGATGATGAATACATCAGTTCAAACATGTCAGCGATTATTCTTTTCAAACCATCGCCGTACGCGATGACATCATCGCATCTTTTATTCAACGTTAAATCAGGGAACGTTACAATGCTTAACATAGTTCAACCAACACCCAACCAACCAGCGTCTCCATTTGACAATGTTTCAGATAACAATGGCATCACAGATGCGTCTATGTTAGTCAGTCCAGCGCATACGCTAAAAGGTGGATTTCCTGTTTCGCCTTGCAAATAAATTGATTTAACTCGAAGCTCAAGCGTTTCTGACTTACCGCCGTTAAGAATGTACTTGTTGTTGGACGACACGACGCCGCGTCTTGTAAATCCAAACGACAACGTATTTGTTGTTGTCGTATCTCTGTTATAAACGGTGATGAATCGTGTTAATTTCGGAAAATCGTACCTAACAGGAGAACTTGCTGACGGCGCTGTTGATGAAGTTACCCAAGGTAATGCCGATGACTGAAATTCAGCTGCATATCCCATACCACCTTTTGGATTGTCAAGTGCCATTTGTCAATTTCTCCACATTCATGATGTCTTTGTAAATTAAAACGTTCGTCAATTTCATTTTAGATCACTTGATAATTTCATTCAAAAGTCTATCGATCCTATCTGACTTCGTAAAGATACGTTTTAGGTCTAAGATATTGAATTCTTTACCTTCTGGTATCATAAATGCACCGGACGTCGATGGTTCCGATACAACGTCCCAACAAATTAACTGAAAATCATCGGCAACAACCTGATAATCACCTTGCTTTTTTGTTGAACCAACTCCTCTTGACGAGATGCCAATCTTAACGCCCGACTCGACTAAACCCTTTAGGATTGCCCCTGATGGAGTTTTATGAAGAACTTCAATCGATCCATAGACAACACCTTTCTCGATGTACGCCTCTCTTACGATATGAGAAACATTCTTCAAACTCACCACACTTTCCGGTGGATGATCAAGTTCACCCATCGCCCTATTTTCTAGGATAAATTTCTGATAATTTCGAACTTCACGTTCCAATACATGTAATGGATACACACGACCGTTCTGATTCAGAACATCAGCTTTCTGAAGGATTCCCTTCATCATGATTTTACCGTCTGATTTATCAGCGTCGGTCGCTTCATTCAATTTGATGACTTCATAATCGAATGTTTGATATGAGTCTATGATCTTAAATTTTGCGCTCATGTCAATTTCCCGCCTTCATCATCAGGGGACATAATTTCATCTATGAGTTTAATGTACAACATGTACCTTGAAACCATGTCATCATTGACTGAATGATTACTTTCGTTAAGTAGGTTATCCTTGACGGAATTTAACTTTGAACCCACATACTCGGGGCACGAAGTGTCACCTGAATATTCATCAATCGCGGATATTAGAGACTGTTTAATCTCATGTAATTTATTCTCGATGGTCGCAGGGTCATCGTTAACGGCAGAATAAGCGTATGCTTTCAAAAGTTCTTTTTGTTGCTTGTTCAATGATGTCGAATATTTTTCATTCAATTTCGACATCATCACCTTCATCAATAATCTACCGGAGCCTTGTGTGGTTGATGAAATGCCCGCGTCGGCGGCTTGCTTTTTTTCCGACAAAAGCCATGATAAAACTGAGTCCTCGTGTTCGGCAAGTTTTTGAAGATCGCATGAAGGATTTCTCCATTCACCGATCATTGAATCTATCGTTGCATACATCCTGTAATCATCTACATGTTGATCGTAAAAATGATCATCATTCACACCGTAATTGATGTTTCTTATCAATAGAGATTTTTCACGATCAAGTTTTTTTGCATCGATCGTCATAGCATGCGTTCGAGCTTCTTTTATGATCGATGCGGCAGTTGATGGAGCCTGAATTGTTGTCTTCATCAAAGAGTTGATGAGACGAAATTCACGGTATAACTCAGTTCCAGGTTTAAAGTGTCGTTTTATCAACTTCAATGCCTTGCTAGAAAGTTTCTTATCGTTCTCAATCAACGATTTTGAAATGCTTCTAACAAGAAACTCGTACAACAAACCTGTATTTCTTTTCTTTTTATGTGAACTTGACATTTGGTCAATCCTCTTGAGGATCATTAAAATCGTCCTCGACGATAACTAATTCATTCTCGTTAAGATCATCGTAAGAATCATCAGATTCTAAAATCGAATCATCAATATCGTCCATCGATTCACTCAATAATGAATTACGTGATTCGATTGAACCAAATTTATTTGTGAAATTTTTCAACATCGATAAAACATCAGGTGCTAAACCAAATTTTTCAATTGTCACCGATTCGCCCAAAGGGTTCGTATGCAATGACTTTAAGAAATCATCATCATATACATTTTTTGAAGTTTTGCGATCGTAACCCGTCATCTTGTTAAAATCTGGCATGTGTGTTTTTGATGCACCATGAGTTCGACGGCGAGAATGATTGTATTGTGAATGCTTGATTCTAGCGTTCGGTTTAACAGGATCACCGTCATTATCATTGATTCGATATCCTTCAAACTCATCATCAGCTGACGTAAGCAGCGAAACGCCTGGTTCGTCTAGTTCCTCAGGTTCGTCTGCGGCTGTTTCTGCAGGGGGTTGTTCTTCACCTGAATCTGTTGGTTCTTCATCACCCATAGGCTCGTCAAAACCACCACCGCCGCCGAATAAATCAGCACCGCCACCGGCGTCACCTCCCTCTCCACCTCCGCCAGCCTCCAATTTGTCATTGAACGCCTTTTCATCAATCCTTTGTGACTTTATGTTATTGATTTGATCGGTATTCAAACCCCAAATTTCTCTCTGAACAAATTCTGCGCTGCCCATATTTTCTGGCATTAGCCCACCAATATCGAACTTTGTTCTCCAGAGTTCGAGTTTTTGTTGTTGGGCGACTGTCGATGGATTTGACAATCTAAGAACAAAGTTTTGAAGATCATCGCCAGAAAATCCATTTGCAAAAAGATGGATGATTGCGATTTTGTTCAATTCAGAAATAACTGTTTTCTGAATTACGTTAACGGTGCGTGACAACCTGATATCAAGCTGAGCTAGTGTGCTTTTGGATGACAATGATTCATCGAATCCCAAATACGCACGAGGAATTTTTAATGCAGCTATTAACTTTTTCTGAATGTATGCAACGTCCTCAACGGCAGCAGTGTTCTGTCCACCTGACAGTGTGTCGATTTTTGTGCCCGTTTCAGTCCCTCTTACACCGATGAAGAAGTCCTCAAGAATTGAGATTGGATTGTGTCTAAGATCAACCCTTCCAGATTCCCTGTCAACAACCTCGGATGTTCTTAATTTGGCCTTTTGCTCTTCCATGTACGGTTCAATTTCGTTCGCTGGAAGATTTCCCACATCGATGTAAAACACCCGGCGTTCGGGTGCTCGTACAACGCGGTACACCAACATTGCGTCCTCGGCAAGAATCAATTGTCTCCAAACACGCCTAGCAGCCTCAATCATTGATGTTCCATATGGAAGAAACATATCATTTCCGAGCAAGCGGAGATGAGCAACTTCCCAATTTTCCATCGTTCTATTTCCGAGCGTCACCCATCTAAACCTAACTGCGAATGGGTCGCCAGGATCGAAATTTTCCTCACGCTCAATTTCATTCACCGGTATTGGAAATACGTTTGAAACACCAAAATTTGGAGAAACGTCAATTAGCAGAAATTGATCACCGTACTTACAATTTGATGAAATAATTCCGCTACTTGATAAATTACCGGACGCGTCAATTGTTAAAACTGCAAAATTGTGCCTGTCGTGTTCACCATTTGGTCCTAACACTTCCATGCAATAAACATCGCTAGTTTCAGTTAACTTTTCAATGCGATTAACCTTATGATTCTTATAATCATAACGTGCTAATGTCGAAGACGTAATATTCCGCATACGTCGACTTCTTTTTTCAGCACGTTTAAATTTAGACGTACTTGCTATCGTTTGAACTCGAGTGGCAATCAAATCAATGTACGATTCAATTCCAACATATCGTAAAAGAGACGTAATTCCGCTGCTTGAATTGAAAGGCTTTGTTAAATCGCGTTTAGTACCAACGTTAATACTCTTAAAATATGACATGAAAACTTCATCAGCTTTCAATTTGGTGCCTAACGTTGAAGGATTTACGTATTCTCCAAGCGTTTCAAGACGTTCAACTATCATATCAACGCATCTTAAGTCAAACTTAATCTTAAGTGCTGCGCGGCGTTGTGTTGCACCGTTTGTCCACACGTCTTTCAATAATTGACTTCGTTTTTCATTATCAAATTTTGCCTGTTCAGATGAATTGTAATCGTTCCACGAAGTTTTCATCAAACCTTTTTTTTGTAACGATTTCAACTGTTGTTTTGCAAGTGTACGATGTCTGTCAGATCTTAGCCAAGTATCAATGCCAATCATTCGTTTAGCTTTTACTTCTGGCGTTTGCAACAAATTTTTTCCTAGCTCGCCATGCATTTTCAAGTGTTCTAATTCATCAACTCTAACAAGATTTGATGGATCATTATTGCGCTTGTTAAAATCTTTGTGATGTGTAACAAGCCAGCGACCATCTTTTAGAACGCCTTCATCTAATATTTCTGCAACTCGACGGTGTGTATACACGTAGCTATTTGAACTTGCGTCATATACACGTTCATAACCATTCAATTTATCTCCATTTGATTTAGATGAAACATCACGATAGAAAGGCATCAAGCTTTCACCGATTTGAAGATGTTGTGCTTGCTTTCTAGAGCCGTCTCTTAACACCCATTCATGATCAGGTGTACAGTCTACGTAAGTTTCATCATCCAGCCATATTCTGACTATTTCTGAATTCTTCCGCGTCAAACCACACCAATTCACCTTTCCAGGTACAGTTCGATTCGATACTTCTTGTGTTGAATACACCCAATTTTGTTTTCCATCATCAAATTCATGTGCCAATTGTTCAATTGTTATGTTACGTCCATCTAACAATGGAATCATCGTGTCTTTATGAACTGGAAGATTTCTGACCCATGCTCGAAGATTGAATTCAACGTTTAATGTCCCGTAGAACAAATCTTCAAGAAGTTCCTTGATTTTTTCATTATCAGAATAAACGTGAAGGACACGACCTTTTTCATCTTGAGCAACTGATTCGTCAGCCCAAAGATCCAAAGCTGCACTTATTTCCGGCGTATTATGTGATATAACAGAATCTGTCGAAAAATTCTTATAACCATCGACAGTCAAGTCATAAAGAGGCATCACACCAACGTATTCAACGCTCACAACCTTATGATTATTGAAATTTTCTGCAAATTCTTTGTATGACGAAAATCCTTGTGAACGTAATCGATTCAACACCTTGGTTGAAGTTGTGTTCAACTTTGCTGATAATTCTTTTACTTTAAGTCCAGGTGTAAAATTCTTTGCAATCAAATCGAACGTTAACGTATGATCAAAACGTGGATTTAACTTTCCTTTGTTACACCAGGAATCAGATCGCCATTGTGGATTATATGCCTTAGCAAACGTTTCAAAATTTTTGAAACCATTTTGCTGCAGTCGATTTGTGATCGCTGTCATGCTAACATCGAGAGCGTTGCACAATAATGTTGTGTTAAATCCAACGCGTTCACACGTTTCCAACACACGACCGAACGTTATGTCGTGACGTGTTGCAGGATTATTTTCTTTCATCCATTCCGAATGATTTGCCTTGAATGTTTTAATCCAATCGGAATTTTCTTGTGACCACTTTTTACCATTCAAAATTTTTGCATGAAATCTTTGATGTTCAAGTGCATCCATAACAACAAGATTTTCAGGTCGATTGTCTGCTCTGTTGAAATTAACATGATGCACAACTTCATTATCAGCAAGAGATCGTTGCATGATCCACTCGCCCATAACCCTATGTTCTGTCACCCAACCACGATGGCTAGAATTTTTATCCATCGTGTATATCCAATTGTAATCGTTTTCTTTTTCTTCACCTTTTTTTGCGTAAAGATCACGCCTGTAGAAAGGCATCATCGAATCACCGATTTTCAGATCACCTATGGTGCAATAGGTTCCATCGCGGAGCATCAAACGATGATTCGAAGTTCCAGTGATAGATTTTCCACTATCAAATGTTACCTTCCAGGCATCGGTTACTACCGTTTGTCTTGCCTGTTTTCCAAGCGCAGGCACGATCTTTTTTTCATTATGATCGTATGCATATACTACGAACTTCTTGTCAGGATCCTTGTCACAATCTGCTGCCAGGTCGTCGATTCTTCGATAACCTCCAGGTACTGCGATGAGTGTGTCACCTGATAAACATAACTCCATTTCAACAAAATCTTGGAACCTCGCAAGACGTTCCGAAATGTTATACGCGTTCGCAGTTATTGTTGAATATGTTGGCGATTGTGACTTCTGAAGCAATAACGCTGCGGAAGATTTTTCACGATCAGGAACAGCAACAGTTGTATCGGTCGTCCTAATTTTACGACGAATTACTGGTCCCGATCTGAACAATTGCGTTAAACGCTGAAATAAACTCTTCTTTGAAAGTGCCATATTATTTTGTTCGTATGAATGTTGATGTATTGTTAACTAACAACGTCAACGTATCTACGAACAAAATACAACATGCTCAGCTTTTAATCGGCTTTAAAGAGACTACCTTCGGTTCTTTTTTCTGCTTTTGAACGTACGATGAAGGAGAATTAACCATGTCCTCTAGGATTTGCTGCAGTGATGAAAGATGAGGTGTAACAGCATTTACTGCCGCGGGTGTTGCCGACGCTGAAAATCCTTCGACTGCTGACAATAGTTTGCTAGCAGCTGTTACAATATCCTTTACGGCATTGTGATCAACGGTTTCTTTTATGCTTTTCAGTTCAGATTGAACAATATTTCTAACGTCATCGATGCTGATGCTGTGGGTTACTTTCTTCATCTGAATCCCTTTGTGTTAATTATCTGTACAACCAACTAAAATCACCTATTGCGTTACGTCTTACTTGTGTATGATCACGTGGTCTATGCACAGTTCGAGGATCAATACCGGTTTTTGAAACGCCCAAAAGCGCTCGATTGCTAACAACACCAGGAACTTGTTCTGAGGAAGTTTTTGCAAGGCTTGTTGCCCCAAGAAGAGCACGAGTAAACTCGGCTCCCGTAGATGAATCAGATGAAACACCCTCTATCAACCATGTACCAATTGCAAGACTGATGATTAGATCATCATTGCTACCTTTTGCAGCTGATGCTTTATTTCCTTGCCATACGAATGTTTGAAGTTGATCGTACAAACGTTGAGAATGAACCTTTATGATTCTATTACGAAATAATTCCTCTAACTTGGGAAGGATCAATTGCCGCGTTCTAACGCTGGTAGCGAATCATGGCATTTCAGATTGATCATTGGGAACGTATGTGAATGGATCACCTTTGCTGGTCCCATAATACAATCGCTTATAACCTGAATCCCTCAATTTTACGCACACATGATAACCAAACGTATTATTTTCGGGTATGACAAAGGCCGTGTTGTAGTTAGTCCCCCACTCGGCAAGCAAATCAGCAAATTGTTCAGGTGGGATTTTACCCATATACTCCGCAACAACTTCACATGAACTAGAATCGATAACGTGAAATGCGGAATAATCCTTTGCATCGCCTCGGGCAACGTCGGCCGATATTACGTATGATCTGCCTTGTTCTGGACGCTTCCAAATCCAAACTCCGCGATCCTTGCCCGCTTTTTCAATTGGGTTGGTTATGTCGTTTCTGATCAATTCTAATTCTGTAGGTTGCAGGAACGTATCACCAGATGTAAGAAATTCGCACAATAACTCTTGACTAATTTTCTTTCTTGATAGGTTCTTGGTTTCATTTTCAAACCACTTCTGATCATGTTCTGGATGTTGATCCCACATGATCTTTATTGGATTGAAGCTATTTACACCAGCTTCGGCTTCGACCCATAGATTATAGTACTGCCCACCAACACCATTTGGTGTTGATAACAAAATTGCTCTTCCACCCGTCGAAACTGTCGGCCATAATCCGGCCCATAAATCATCGAAGTTTTTAACGAACGCAGCTTCATCAATAATCAACAATGATAATGCCTCCGATCGACCTGCATCATCTGACGTTGGTATTGCCTTTATCTGCGATCCGTTGTTAAACGTTATCTGCTGTTTTGACGTCTCATATTTTGGAAGAACCAACCATGGAGGTAGACTCTTGATCGCATGCGTAACCTTTTTGATAAAGTTCATCGCAGTCGGAAGTTTTGTAGCGATGACAAGAACGTTCTTATCTTTTTGAAAAATTGCCATCCACGCTGCATATGCAGCACAAACGGTTGAAAGACCCAACTGCCTAGATTTAAGAACGATGTTTAAACGATGCTTTTCAAACATCTCAATGCAATCATCCTGAAATGGATACGTTTTGAACGGTATCGTTCCTTTCAACGGATGTTGAATCTTTACATAATTCTTGATGAAATAGTTGGGATCACGACCACACTTAACTATTTCTCTTACCTGCTCGGCACGAGATAACATTATGCAATCTCTACCACTGACTTACGCCTGTAGTAGGCTGTTCTTTTTGGCGAATGAACGTTGAAACCGATTATTTCAATCGAATCAGTCGCAGAAACTTCATTCATCTTTATCGATGAATCAGTTATATCTTTGTATCTCTTCTTAACACTCTTAATCGCCGCCGAAACTACACGTTCAGATTCTTCCTTATACATTCGCTTCATTTCGATCATTGATCGCTCAGAAGCAAAATTAACGATTGCAACGTACGATACGATCAAACGTTCTGCACCATCGAAAGAAAACTTGACTGAATAGGATTCAGTTTTTGGTGTAGATGATCTACCCCAAGAAGAATCAACCGCCTGCGCTAACGCATTAAAATCGATCGAATCAGATGCCATCGTTAAAACTCCGGCAATAAGTAATCATCTTAATGAATTCGAGCAATTAGAATTCAAAAATAAATGTCGAGGGTGTTCTACTTGAAATCTCTAGTCTCACTGATTCGGCATCAGGTCTCCAACCTGATGCCCACCTTGAGCGATTTGGATGAACCCACTTCATGGCACATGCATAACAACAACCAAAATCATCGATTGATTTGTTGTCATCTGCACTGTGCAACACAGTATTGCATAAAAGACAACAAACGTGGTATTTTTGATGGTTTTCAGGAATTATCATTATGAAATGATCTGTTTGTTTGAATTTTCTATTCCCAGGATATTGTTCCCAATCATTCATGAATAAACGATCCTTGCGTCATTTTCGTGTTTCGTCATCTCTAATATTTGTGTTGCCGCTTCCTTCACACCATCAACGTGGGTAATGACCAAAACAATCCTAAAATATCTGCTTAGCATTGTTAACATCCGATTGCATGCCTCAACGCCAGAATCATCAAGCGCTCCGAAACCTTCATCAAGGACGAACATATCAGATTTTGGCAGTGATGACATATTCGTCAATGCTACCCTGATTGCGATCGATGCAATTACCTTTTCCATTCCACTGCAAAGTTCGATTATTCTCTTGCTATCTCCGTAATTTATGTACGTTTCGATTGAATCGTTGTCCTTGTCAAGCTCAAGTTCAATCGTAAAATCAAACACACCGTGCAAAAGTTTTGCAATTTCAGAATTTATCACCGGTAATTGTGATGAAACAATCGAATTTGGAATGCCTTTTTTTGAAAATGCATTCGCAACAAGTTCAAATGCATGCAATCGATGTAATGCTTCAATGCGATTATTTTTTTCTTCTGATAATTTTTCAATCATTGCATTTGATCGACCAATATCAGTTGCGTATTGAAGATTCCGTTGTTCCAAGGAAGAAATTTCCTTTGTCAAGGAATCAATTTCAATTTTTATTCTAACAACTTCACCGTTATCCTGATTGTTGAATGCTTCATTCAAGTTACGTAAATTCGTATTTAACGTCAAAAGTGAACTTTCCGATCGTTCAAGCGATGATTCGATTTTCAACAGATCGATTTTTTCAGTTGACAACTGTGAATTCAATGAATTCACATTATGAATTGAATCATCAATTTTTTTGAGTTTTAATTGCAGTGAAGCCTTGTTAAATTCCTTCATTGACTCAATGGCGTTCGAAAGATTCTCAAGCGCAACTGTTACTTTTTTCGTTTGTTCATCGATTAATGATTTACTTTCATGCGCATCTTTTATGAACATGCAGGTTGGATATGAGTCGCCACAAGGAACTTCATCAAGAATTTTAAGCGATTTCTTATGTTGATTCAGCGTAGTTGTTTCAACGTCCAACGTATGTTTCATGTTGGTAATTGAATCCTCAAGTGCACTGATCGAAGCCAAGTTATCAACAATGGATTTTCGTTCTGAAGAATCCACCATCACATTTTCGATGTTGTTCTGTAGCGATTCTATCGTTTTCTTTTTTGTAACGATAATTTCACGCAAACGCTCTAGTTCATTACGAACTGTCAAAATTTTCTCTTCCAGTTCATCAATGTCTGATTTTTTCGTCGGGGTGAGATTTTGATGCTTTGATAATTCAAGGACAAATTCATTATGTTTCTTCTTCAGTTCTTGAATAGAAGCAGTTGTAACATCGATCAAGGATCGAAGATTTTCGACTATCGATTGTTGATCCTCAATAAGAACATCGAATTCTTTATCTGGCATCAGCTTTAATTCTGACTTTGCAGAATTCATGTCATTCTTCGCAAGTTCATACATTTTGTCAAAAATGTTGAGATTTAGAAATCTTGAAAGAATTTGTTGTCGACGGGTAGGTCCCTGCAAAATGAACATCTTTACTTCATCCTGCACGCTAAATGACGTTAGTAAACAGTCATCCGCGGTTCCTATCAATCGTCGTAGAACCTTTTCCGTGTCTTTTCGATCTTCACCAGCAAGATCAACTGCTTTTCCATCCTTCATTTGGAATACGTTCAAATTTGTGACTGCGTGAACGTACCCAGCTTTTGTTTCGTGTTTTGTTGATTGTCGCTCCAAAACATAATCGACACCATTTACATCGAACAATGCTCGAACATAGCAATGAGGTTTACGAGTGTTGATTACATGCAAATTTTTGATCGAGCCACGATCCGTTGTGTTAAACAACGCATACAACATCGTTCCAATTATCGATGATTTACCAGATCGATTTTGTCCAAAAATTCCGACTATCCCATTCAGCGAAGCGAAATTAATGATGTTACCTTCACCATACGAATAGGTGTTATCAAATTTAAGCTCTTTTAATGACCAGGTAACATTTCTAACGTTATCATCACTGTTTAACGTTGTTTTAACGTATGAAGTGACGTGTTCTAAAATCCTTTTCCAGTCATCATCACTAACTTGTTTATTGCCGTAACTGTAAAATTCACGCATCAACTTAACGATAACGTCGATGTTCGTCAAATCATCACGAATTAATGTTGTTTCACCAGCGTTAACAATTTCGGTCGTGTATTCTTTGTCTGATTTGAATGTAACCTCAGATGCTTGACATTTTTTCTTCAATAACGATGTAACGTTGATTGCATCCTTGTGCGATAAAACGTCATCGCTTCTCACTCTGTAACGAGCTCCTGCAGGATAAGTTCCCTCGACATTTGAAACGGTTGATTCTGGTGTTATTGCCCAATCAACCGTTACGAACGGTTTGATGTTATTTAACTGAACGAATTCAACATCCCAATCCTTCTTAGATCTGATCTCCCAGAGCAAATAACCATGCTCAAGTGATTCAGCGTAATTTTGCTGAATTGGTGTCCCGGGGTATGCGATCCAAGGTTTTTTTCTAGTAACACCGGATTCATCGATTGACTCTCTGTAATCAAGAAATTGCAATCGATGAATGTCACCTAATAGTGCAAAATCATACGCATCAAAGTCTTCAACCTTTAAGCCGTCATCAATGTCCCAATTTGTTTCAGATTTTGCACCCATGACAGGACCGTGATAACATGCAATGTTCATCTCACCTTCCACGGGTTTAACAGTCGACCAACCTTCCTCGTCAAAAAGGCTAAAAACACAAAAATTTATGCCGGGTACAATTTGATATACGCCGCTGTCCTTGTAAAGATGAATTCTTGGATTTTTCAGCGCATTAACAATTGGTGAAACGGCATCTTGCCTTGATGCATTCAACAGGTTTCCATCATGGTTACCCAACGTAAGATGAAGTTCTGCGACTTCAGCGACTGAAGTCAGCAACCACGACATTAAATCGATGTACTCAGGAGATAAACCGGACGTTTTTGTATGAAAAATGTCACCACCGATATAGACACGATCGATATCACGCTTTTTGATATCATCAATGAATTGCGTGAAAATTTCTTTATATTCATCGTGACGCGATAGCGCGCGGATATGAATGTCAGCAAGGTGTACGATTCGTAATCTCATGCAATATTCAATTTAACAAGTTAGAAGAAAGAGTTCATCTTTAGAACATCGCTTTTTCTAATTTTGTTAGAAATGCATGGCGCCAATCAAATTGTTTTGCAACCGTTAACGCATCTTTTATCTGCTTCTTTGTTGCCTTACCCGGATCGTCGAATTCTCTCGTATCAAGGATTTTAACTGTTACGTTATATTCAGATAATTTTTTAGCGAGCCTCAATGTTTTGGTGTGCCACATGTCAGCATCAAACGCCAAAACTATCGGTGTACAATTCATGACAATCATATTGAACAACAAGGAATTTTCATCTAAATTTGAACCAAGCACCGGAATTGTGTTGTCGATGCATTTAAACATATCAAAAACACCTTCGCATAGCATCAATTCACTCGACCAATCAATGTTGGATTCATTGAAAATTCTTTTGTTAACATCAAGACGAGGATTATCATACTTTGGACGAACGTTGTCATCGATCGCACGACCCACAAAATAGTTTAATTTTCCATACTGATCAAATGATGGAACAATGACTCGACGGTTCCATTGAAAGTCCAAACTGCAGCAGATTTTATACCTCCAACAATCATCATCAGTTAGGCCTCTTTTTTTCACGTATTGATAAATGGCCGCAAAATTTGGATTATCATCTTTCGACTTGATCAATAACGACGTTTTATTTGGAAGCGTCACAATTTCCTCGGACGTTGACGCTTTTTCGTCAAGAACAGCTCGCAATTGCGGCATGAATCGTTCGATGTATTCAACCAGCGATTCTTTAGATGAAAACTTTCTCAATAACGGAACAAGGGATCTAGCCTTGAATCCACATGTCCAACAATGATTTCGATCATCATCGATTCTTATGACAAGCTTCCTTTTGTTGGTGTCCATCGGTCTGCAGAATGGGCACCAGATTTCAAAATTCAATGAATTTCTAGCTAGCTTTCCCTTGCCGAGTGAACGTTCTATAAACGTAATTTTCTCGGTTGTCGTTACAAGCTGCCCATTAATCATGGATAGAATTTACAAAATTAAGTTGAAGATAACAAAAAACCGCTTCTTGCGATGACGTAGGCATCGGTCGCATCCTTTGCCCAATCAACTATTTTACCGCTTTTTTTCAAAGGCCAACTATAACCTGCAAGATCATTTGATTGCATGTGTTCAAAAACCTGATCCTTCTGTGATTTTCCACATTTTGATACCCTTTGAACATGAACACCGACAGATTTACGTGCTGAAGCTGCTGAGATGAATTGAGGTTCAATTTTTAATTCATCACGAGCGATGAATGATACCAGCGCATTAAACTTCACGAGTAGAGTTATCGTTTGAGCCGACGAGGATCCAGGTCTAAATCCGATAAGAGCCTCTTCGACAAAGATCTTCGTAATTTCTTCGGTCTTCGAAAGCTCACGTATTTTTTCACGAGCCTTATCTGCCTTTTCAAATAAGGAATTACAACCCTTGAATTGTAAGTTATCAAGTCTGATATTTTCGCCATCGTACAAACAGATACCGATGCAAGATGTTGAAATATCTAACCCTAGTATCAAGGAACCGTTCTCATTTGACACAGAATGCATTCAGAATAATAATCTACAGAAGATTAAGATGTTTCAATTCTTTTTCTGTGATTATTTCAAAGGTCACAGAATTACTTTTACACCATTGCTCGGCGGCGGCGATTTTTTTCTTCACGATAACATTGTCAAGTTTTCTTGACGGTTTGATCTCAACAAGACGTCTCGTACCATCAGCGTAACACACCAAAATATCCGGAAAATACTTTCGAATTTTTCCTGATCTGATATTGCTAATGTACGGGAGAACCAACCCTTCGTATTTAAATGACTCGACATCATTGTTATCATCGAGGTACCTAAGGTACGACAATTCCCAACCACTACGATATTTGCACGAACCTCCCTTTTTAGATTCGTACGTTCCCGTAACGTAATGCCCTTTCTTACGTGTTCGTTTTCTACGTTTTCTTTTGATAATTGTCATGAAATTTGCTTGATAATTTTAATGCTTTCGCACAAATACTCAGTTACGTCGTCAAAGGGTGCATTTGGTGCATTCAACCAGTAGTTCTTTGCATTTTCTTCAACTGACGGTCTATTTTTGATCTTTGCCAAAAATGCCTGATCAACGACCTTTATGAACCAACCCAAATTTGCAACCGTAATTTTTCCTATTGGTTCAACTTCGTAAACGTAATCTTCAGAAGCACCGACCAAATTTAGAGCATTTATATCGTCAACCACAAAGACGCAATGTAACCTTGACACAAAACCATCAGGTCTAAGATTGTCAACGAACTCCTCAACATTCACGCCATCGCGAGAAAATCTATCGCTAAATTCCGTTGGTCTTGAACGAGCAATCAACGTTGAACCAACTTTGTGTTCAACAGAACTTCCATGAAAAAATCTTCTAGAAGATGATTCTTCAAGAACCATTTTAATGTACGTTTCCAACAACATATCAAAAATCCATCTTAACTGTGAATCTAATCGCATCACCTTCACGTTTAACGATCGGTTGAGCAAGCTGAGTTTTCATGATTACGTTGTAATTGTCATCATGGAAATACATTCCAGTTATGTAAACAAATTTATCATCCGGATCATTTGGGTATGCCGAAGGAGGAACTTGCTTAAAGTTAGGATTGCTTGAACTGTTCAATTGATTACGAGGCGCCAATGCCGATATCTTAAGTACATGAACATTTTGCTCTCCCCGAAAACTTAATTCAAATCCTTCCTTACCAAAAAGATTCAAATGAGGATTTTTGATGCAAATAATTCCCTCATCGTAAAAAACAGTTCCAACGTTGTTCCACGTAGACTGTGAAGTTAAACAGTTTGCACGGTACAACGTTCCCCTACCGTCATCATTCAATGTAATTGACATTTTTCCTGATGAACCTGTGAATGCTGCATCGGTCAAAACAAGACTTCGAGGCATTATTCTCTTACCGTAAAAGAGGTTGCTAATATCGAAAAATGTTACATGATTCGATGATGCATCACGTGTACGTTGGAATATTGTCAATGGGGCACCGGTCTGAATTCCTGGTTCAAATGTTCCCAGAGCGACGGCGTCATCGATTGATGAAACGTAATTATCGAATGCGGATCCGGGTGAAATTGTTGGATTTTCCGGCGTAAATCCGATCAATTCGTTTGCAAATGAATTTGCTTCATCTATGGATTTGGTCTCTGAACCAAAATCACTTCCAAATAACAATGAAGAAGTGCTTAACATCGAACTCAGATTTACCATGCTAAGTTCTTCAACACCTAAGTCATCGATTAACGTTGTCTTAAGACTCTCTGACGAGAGTAATTCGAATCCAGGAACGAATAATCCATCATCGCATGGCATGATGAGAAGATTTCTTCGAACGATACCCGGTTGTCGATAAAGAAATAAATTTGCCTCGAGAACATCGCTCGTTGTGGCGAGTATTGTACCCGACATTTTTAACGCTCGAGGGAACTGATTGTTTGCAAAATCTTTCAAGTAGTTTTCAATATTGATGTAATTTGCATTGATACCAAATGACATCGCAACATTGAAAGGATCGTTCGTGGTGCCATCAACTTCAAAAAATGGTGTTTGCCATATTCCACCATAGCTGCCGACAGATTGTCTAAATGACGAACTCTCAACAAAGAAAGGTGGAATGTAAAGAGCGGTCCAATTCGAATCAATCGACCGTGGCCCAGCAGATGCCGACGTAAGAATGTCAATATCTGCCATGTAATATCTCTTTATTGATACATCATGAAGTTCAGCGTTCAATGGATGAGCAAAGGTGTATGACGTTGGTTCATCAACACCCGTTGTCGCAACTAATTGTGTTAAACCTTCTCGTAACGAAGCATCAGCTGCAAAAAATAACGCCTGCGAATTTGAACCTACGTTGTTTCCTTGATAGTAATTTCCGATACAAAGAACGTCAGAATTACCACCTGAAACTGGCACTTGCGGTGTTATAGTTCCTGACGGAACGACAAAAATTCCTTTATCGAGTCCATCGATGTTAAATGATCCGGATCCATCGTTAATGCTGTTCGTTCCCCATCTGACAACGACGTGATGCCATCTGTTAAATGACAAGGAATTATCATCCGATAAAAAGACAAGATTACTTGGATACGCTCCTGGTAATGCTAGCGAAGGCGAGACGTCAGCGCTGTGACTAAGTTGTAACAACAGTCTGTATCCTTCGACGAGCCCGTTTTCATTCTTTCCAGAACCAGTTACCAACGACAGAGAATAACATGAAGAAAGATGATAAATGGTGCCCGCTTTAAAGGCATCATTTTCTTTTTCAGGTCTGTAACGAGGATTTATGTAAAAATCAAAACTGAATGCGCCAGACAGAGTGTATACACCTGACATGTGATTTGAATGTTCAACTTCATTTCGAATGTTCGGATACAACAAAACAGATGATTCTGGTACGGTTGATGACGTAAAAAAATTCAATGAATTGAAGTTTGTGTATCCCCAATGTGCGGATGGATAACTGACCCTGTAGTATGACGACAAAACGTCTTTTATGAATAGTTTTCTCGCTGTGTACGTTGAAAAATCAACCGAAGGCGTGTAACGTGAAATATCAAGTGTGCTATTTTTTCTAGTTGATTGTTCTAGATCATCAACCTTGTTCATGTAATCTAGAAGCATTGAGTTCAATGTTCCTGACAACGAACTTGAAGGTGATAGAACGGACATTTTCGCTGCTTGTTGCAGCGTTTTTAGCAACGAGCCAACATCAGAATCATCATGATTCTGATCAACGAATGCAGTTGCAACAAAATTATCTTTTTCAATATGCGATCGACGTGAGAAAACGTTTAACGATCCAGTAACACCACCGACTGAACTTGATTCATACGTTCTTGATGGGTTTGTAACGATCGTAAATGATTCAACGTCGTCCGGATTGATCTTATAGATCGACATCTACACGTAACTATAAAACGTGATCAAGATGCTGTCAACTTACGAAGCAATAAAATCAAATTACATACTTGTCAAGGATTGATTTGAACAAAGCAACGATCGAATTTATATCAGTTCCTTTGAATGAGATACGCAATCGTTGAATTCTTTCATCAGGAACGCCTACGGTTCTCATTAGTCCAAATAACGCATGTGAATTATTTCTATCCTTCAACGAAGACTTAAAAAGTTCAATCAACTTCTTGCGTTGAAGTTCTGCATTTGTAGCTTCAACGATTATTCTCTTAAGTTCACCGATAGAAATTTTCATGATTTAATTATCCATGATTCTCAAACTGTTGGCGCTTCAGGATACTGCGTGACGGTACCGGCTTTTATTTTTTGATAATGCACATCAAAAAATAACACAGCCAAATTAGCAGCGGCTGTGCCATCTGGCTTTGATGTTTGATAGGTATCAGTCGCATCCGACGCGCCTAGTCGTTCAACCTTAAACACCAATATGGCACTTTCTCGCGCGGTCGCCGGTGGTGATATTAAACCAAATGAAATGATCCTTTGATTGTATTGATCAGCTGGCGTATAACTGCTAGAAACTGTTCCAGACACCCAACCTGCTGCGCCGGATAGAGCACCATTGACCATTGACCAGCTATATGCATAATTCATCTTCACGACACCGGAACCTGATGCCATTGGAACGCAATGCATATGGGGAGAAACAGCCGTCGTTGGATCCCACTGATGTGACATTTGATATCGCATGAAGATTGCATCGTCCTGATTATGACGAAAAAACCTCATGTAAAAACCGGTGTCTCGATAACCTTCGTAGGTTAACTGTGCTGGACCTGTTCCATTGTCGATCGCAGCGTAAAGATCATCCCATCGTTGATCGAACGGCGCTTCGTGATACTCACGACCTTCAATTGATGTGGAATTTGATCCATCGTTGTAGGATACAAATCCTTTTTCGCTCGTTATCTCGTTACGCATTTTGGAACATAAGTGTATAAATTTATTGATCAATAATCCAAACGTAGCCTAAACGTCAAATCCTTCTCATTGTTCTTTTCAACGGGTCTGGATAGTTTAGCAACCGCCAAAAGATTATCTGCAGCATCGTACAAACCTATCGTTGTTATCATCGTAAAGCTTGTTTGGACGTCTTCCTGCCCGGAGTCAATCACAACAATCCTGTCTTCACTATCGGTGTACGTAGGATTTGACGAATAGTTGAATTCATCTGATGCAGCTCTGCAGAAAATTAACGAACTGTTTATGTTCGTGACATTTTGGAACGTAAGAGCAGCTTGTGATCCTGATTGGAATCTAGTTGCACATATGTTATCAATGATGTTATCAATGCTGCTAGAAACTACAAAATCTGGTATGAATTTTGATTTTGCGTACGTCTCTGTATTCACACCACCGAGAACTAATTGACCCGTTGCTGTCATTCCATCAATCGTTCCTGATACGAATTGGCTTCCACTTGTTATCTTCGCAAGATCAAACACCGCAATTCCACGATCGTAAAACATCAATCCAACCGATCGATTTGTGTCAGCGGCATCGTATATGTTTCCAACCTGTCCTCCGAATGTTACCAACTTGTTGGTTGCAGAACCAACATCGGTGTAAATTGTTGAACCTGACGTTGAAGTTATGCTCAAATTGGGAACATTTACATATGTTTCCGCGATCGTAGTACCATTAGCTGCGTAATTTATCGATGCAGTTTGATAAAACTTCATCGCAAATGTCTCTCTTTTAATCTGATCACGAGCGAAGAGTCGTTTGAAAGAAACGAATAATGCAACGTCAATTTCATTCGATGCAGTTGTTGAATCAAATGGCGCAATAAACCCAGTCGTTGAATCACCTAATAACGATTGAGCGTACTGTCTGTAGATGTCCATTTTTTCACGCATCATTAATGATGAACTTGAAAACAATTCTTTCCCAGCGGCATCAGTTCCGGTCGTTGAATTTGAAATTGTTGTTCCGTCAGGATTTAGTCCCATCGTTATATCGAAAATTGCATTCGATGCCTGATTTGTAAAATCCATGTCATAAACAGTTTGGAATAATGAACTCGTTACTCCAGGTCCAATTCCCCCTGTTACAAAGTGTTGGTAACGTCTCCTAGACGTTGAACCGCTTATGTCCTCCTGCAGAACATCGACTAATTGATTCAAAAAACTTCGAGCAGTTTTGATATCTGATGGAAGTACTTCTTTAAATGTTGACATTATATGTTCTCACTGGATTCCACAAATTTCCAACAAAATCCTCGGCCGGGACGTTGCGCGTATATTGAACGCTGAATCGTACAATATCCTATCTTAGTCATAATGGACGCCTTTCTAATCGAAGAAAACATCTCTATGAAATTTCCGTCCAAGGTCATCTGAAACACAGCTTTAGATCTTGCCGTAGATATTCGTTTCTTTGCTTCAGAAGTATGTTTTTTGCCTGTTGATGACTTTCTCAATTTTTCTTTTGTTTCTTCCGAAGTTATTCTATTTTTTGAAGCAATACTTATTTTTATTTTTGCTTGCAACGAGTGTTTGTAATTCGCTGCAATTTGTCCAGCTTTAATTCGCTCTATTTGTTCCTTTGAGCGTTTTTTACCTCTATTTACACTTGCTCTTAAAGCAATCGTTTCTGCTGAAACAGTTCTACTTTTTGCAGATATTCGCATTTTTAATTTAGTTTCTTCAGTGTGTTTTCTACCTATTGCTTTAATTCTAATCAGATTTTTTGATTCATCACTAAATTTGTATCCCGTCAACCCGCCATCACCACCATACGTTAAGTTGTACCCGCCTTCAGATACATGAGTTTTTAACAACTTGATCCAATATGTTTCTTTTTCACTGTAATTTTTTTCTGTACACTCTTCTAATATAGATCGTTCAAAATATTCTTCGCCATGTTGTCCAATTGATCTTGCGATCAACATGTTATTTTGTTGAAATTTTGCACATCTAACGTGGGCTCGCCAACGTGAATTAAGTGTTGTTAACGTTTTTCCAATATATGATTTACCTGTTTTTACATTTGTAATCAAATAAATCAACGCCTTTCTATCACATGGAAGTACTTCTTTAAACGTTGACACTTTTTATCCTATTGATGAATTATACACAAGCCCACAGTAAACAACTCAAATCGATTTATCGATTATCACGGTAATGTCTTTGACAGCACCGGATTGTACACCGGTAACTTTTACGTATGATTTTATTCGAGATTTATTTGCTGTCATTCCGTAAACTGTAAACAACGTATCAGTTAAACTTTTGACACCAAGCGTTAATTGTACGGTTGAACCACCGTACGAATTTTCTGCGGGTGATCGGGTGACAATGTAGGTAGCGCGTTGCTGATTGTCGATATTTTCAGGCGTTTGTCTTAACAATTGTGTAAATAGATGAGGAACCTCAACGATGAACGTTTGATCTCTTAATTCAACATCAATAGACGTTTCATTATTTATCGTTTGTTCAAGCGTGAATGTTGATGTTTTTTGTGTAGTTCGTCCTAGAGTAATTGTCGAGGTGCTGCTAGCAACGGTTGAATCACCCGATAATGACAATGATGGTAATCTAAGCAAATTTGGATTTGACACGCTTACCATTTTGTATTTTAACGCATGCGCTTGATTTGTGAGCGATTCTAGAACGGGAGTATTTTTTTCGATTTTTTCCTTGCCAACGACCCTTCCGTACTTAGTGACGATTCCATAATTTACCTCGTCATCAGCCAGAGCAAACTTATGTATTTGAAATGAACCATCATTTCTTGCCAAAAACTGCCTGCCTGTGTCTGTTATAACACAGTCAAGAATGATGTTGTTTGTTGTAGAATCAAGAAATCCCATATTTTAACGCCTTCCAATATATCATATGCAATCGCATATTGTCACCACGGTTGTTGAATCAGTCGCTTTCTTACGTATTACATCGCTAACGTCAACGACCATTAGAGATTCTTCTTCCTTTGAATTATATTCTCTTCAGAGTATCGTTGTGATCGTCTGACGTCATTCAATGTCAAATTAATGACGTCAGACTTCATGTTATCAACATTTATGAACTGAAATTTGTATGCTCCACCATCTTGCTTCGTAGAAAGCATTTTTTGTTTTCTGTCCATTTCATCAATAATCTCATAGCATTCAGGATTAAAGTAAATCTTTAGCTTTTTGCTGAACGCTCCGGATACCTTCATTGTGTCAACGAAAAGATCGGCGTCGAGGTACAAATTTGGATATGATTTTGGCGCGCCAAGATGTGATATCAACCTTCTACGTAACTTATTTGCAAATCTGTCAAACCAAATTTCGTATTGTGCTGAATACGCGGATGAAATTCCATGAGCGTCGATGGCAACAATTGAATATATGAACCTTGAATCTTTGCCAAATTCATCATCAAAATAAAATGTCAGTGGAGAATCGACGATCTCAACAAGATCTTTATCTGGTGTTTCTGCCCACCTTAACTTCACAACGCTATCATCAAATTGATACATTCTTATCAATTGAAATGGTTCATCAACCGTTGAACGTCTAAAAACCTGGAATGCTTTAATGTCTCGTTGCGAATTTGGTGGAAATGTCCAATGTACCAAAAGGGATCCTGGTTCAGTGACACTTTCATCAACTGCTGAATCTACATCGGAAAATCTTTTTCGCTCATAATCCCATGTAAAACTAACGTCTGTTGGAGGCGGAGGAGACTTGGTTTCAATCGTTTTAACAGTCAGACGTTTTGACGGTTTGCTGCTCACAAGCATCTTAATTAACGCAACAGCGCCTGATTCATCCTCAACAGCAGGAACAGTAAATTGTGTTATCGTTCTAATAGAATAGACGTACGTCGTATTGTACTTGACTTTTGGGTCTATCGCGATGCATGCCGTTGGACTGTTTATCACTATTGGTTGATGTTGTTTAGATGAACCGTTCGGTAATAATTCAATCTTATCAATTACGTATCCAACGATCACCGCACGGCGTGAAGCGACGTCCATTAACGCTGATTTGATATTTGCGCTTATGAATGGAACATTTACCCTGTAATCAGAATCATCAATTGACGTTCGGCGCTTTATTGATGTTGTTTTTAGATTTCTGGCAAGAACGTTGATGTCCCTTAATTCAGTTGTATACTGAGAATATGGATCCGAAATCGTTCTATCGAGAAGGTCGTTAAATACATTTTGATTTATTTGGACATTCACTGAAACCATTCTAAGACGATTAAAAAAAGCGTTCGTAATCCGTGTACCAACGGCAGTGAAATGTCTTGCGCCGCTTTTTCGAGCGGGTGATGTCATCGATTTCAACAAGAATTTCTGATCAACCAAATCTGACAATCTTTCGGCCAATTTTCTTGTAGATTCTAAGGGCGTCAACTCAATGTCGTCGGAATTTTCATACGACATATGTTGTTGTATTGAACCCGATGTTAGGTAATAGACCTTATCGTCAACTTCGTGATCGTTAAAAGTAACTGCTATGAAATTTTGTGACGCAAAATGATCTTCAGTTACAATTTTATCAAGATTGTCACTAACAATCGTTGAGTGCGTTTGTGAATTATTCTGTCTAACATCAACGTCATTTGTAACACCGTCTGGTGATGCTGCCGTCGGTCGTGTAAAAGAAAATACGACAAGTCTCGGTGATTTTATTGTTGCATAGTGAATGTATTCAGAATCAAAAACTTCACTATTTTTGGTCAATAATTTCTTAGGAATTCCACCGGTTTCTGATACTGACTCATCTTTAACAAAATAATTGTAGATGAAATTTGCATCAAATTCCTTAATCTCCGGTACGTCTATCGAATAGACTTCATGTGAAGGAAGTGTAATTTGCATTTGTTGTTCCTTGAACGATTCCACTAAGTTCAATGTGTGACTTTATATCGTCGAATGTTTCAATTGTAATGATGTACTTATCAAACGTCAAATTACCCTGTTGACTATTTTTCTCTCGAAACTTATATTGATTCACATTGGATGAAAATCTTGATTGAACTATGTTCCTACTCATTGAAGGATTTCTTGGTAATGAAAATCTTGATTTTGATGTTCCATCATCAATCGAGATTATTTCTCCAGTTGAAATCAGTTGTTCTAGAGCATATTTCCCTTGTGATGTATTCGTTGTTTCATCGTAATCTATTTCAAAATCATCAGGATCTATTATTAGATTGAAAACACGATCAAATTTCTTTGGTGAAAGCATTCGTTTTGATAATTTTGTTGAATCGCTGATCGAAGAAAATACGTTTGATAGACCATTTATCGTTGTAAATGAATGAACTGCGGCGGGCATCGACTTTGATGATAACTGATTTAGTTGTGAGTTTGTTTTTGCCGTAACCTTACCGGTCGCTACGTTTGTTGTGGGTGTATTTACTGTTGAATTTCTACCCTTGCTGATGCTTCCAAATAACGTTTTTGTGCTCGTGGGTTGTGTTTTGATCAACTGATCATTGTTTAAAAGATCGCTTATGCTCTGATCGACAATTTCCTTCATAACTTCTTTGTCGATCGTTTTCTCAGTTGTATCAAAATCAAATGCATAATCACCAACATTCATCCCAGCTATCAATTTCATATAAATTTCAAGTAGATAGCTTAACACATGATTTGTAACAATTTCTTCCTTTTGATATTCAGTTAAAAATGAATACGATTTATCCGAAAATGTTGAATTATTGTCGGATGAATTTGCGTTGAAATACGTTTCCGCTGCTGATAATTCTGATGATGCTAAATCCCTTGTTGGAAATGCTGTTATGACATTTCTTAATGATGCGCCTTCATTTATGTTGCCAATTTTATTTGAATTTCTTACCGGAAATCTTGAAAGTTCGAACATAAATTTCTGAGGTTTGAACACTATATCGCTGTTCTGAACGTCGACACGATGAACGGCAACTTTTACGATGTCTAGTTGTTTATTCCCAGAGTTATTTTTTAAGTCGCGAATCTTAACCACGCTTTTTAAACGTTGCGCTAATCCTAATGGAACACCAACAGAAATTATCTTTTTGTTGAAACCTTTCGACGTGGTAAATGCATCAGTTGAAAATGCTGAATATAACGCATTCTTCAATTTTGGCGTTACGATATGATCGTTCAAAAACTCAATTTCATCATCTTGATCATTTGTCTTAACAGTTGCCTTTGAATTTTTCAAAACGTCCCTAAGATCGTAAATGGCAGATGCCAACAACATCGATTGTTGCTGTGTAAATGCAATTTTTAGCATTGATTCATCATTTAAGATGTTTGAAATTTCTGATATTTTCTTCTTTGATGATGGGTTATTCAAGTATTGAGAATATGATCTTAGATTTGATGACTGTCTTTTAAGAACATTCGAAACAGTCATAAACAGCTTTGTTGTATATGCTCTTTCACCCTCAAGCCTCGTCAGTAAATCATTAAATTGTGTTTGATTTGATTCATATGTTTTTGAAATTACAAATGTAGGAGGCCCTTGAACATTTAGTGATGAACCAACGATGATTGATGAAAATGATTGTCCGCCATATTTTGCAATCATTGTTATCAAGGCATCAAATAATGCCAACATGACAGTCGAATCTAAAATTCCATTGAAACGAGTTTTATCAGAAACGAATGCATTATTCTGAATGAATGCAAAATAAATGTCCTTGATGAATTGTTCTATCATCCTAGACAATAACGATCCTGTCTTTAACGTTGTTTTGATCGAATTGCTTGTCAACGAAGTTGTGTTTTTTAACAAAACAGCATTTCCTATCGATGAATTTGGCACAATTGATTCTAGTTGCTCGACTATCAAATCCGCAAGCTTTTCAAGCAACGCCGTGTTATCATTTACGTTATTCTGAATTATCGACTGGATCCCTGATCCTTCGTAGTATGCTCTGAGAACATTTGCCATGGTATACATGAACAAAATTGACTTCAATTTATTGTTCGATGCAGCCAAGGCATAAACAGAACCTAAATTATCATTACGAACTTGAGTTCTGGTTTGTTTGTTACCGGCCTCAAGAAACGATATGCCAAATATCTTTGCTAACATCGTAGGATTTGAAACAACGTCAGCAACGGCATTGTTATCATCGTTAACAGATGATAAATTTACGCCGAAAAAATTCATTCCAGCGGAAATATTTGTCAAATTCTTATCAATGCGTTCGATTGAGTTCACGTATGAATCAATTTTTTCTGTGTTGAACGATCCGTTGTTCAGTGAAAAAACATCATCAACATAATAAGCAGTTCCTGGCGTTACTGTTCCAAAATCGCCTTCAAGATACGATGTTTCAAACGGAAGAACAACTAAGTTCGTTGATGGTTGTTGTTGTGATAATCCTACAAGCGTTTGTTCCTGTGCAGATCGAACATCGATTATATTTTTTCCAACTGATCCAATGATAGCATCAAAAATGTCTTCGTTCGTTTGTTGTACATTATACGAAAATCCATTAGATAACGATTTTTGAACGATGGGAAGTGAAAGACCGATTGAATATCGGTACTCTTTTGAAAGAAAGTTTAACATTGAGGATATTTTTGCTTCCGCATTTTTAAACGTCGATTGGTTCGAATACAATGACGAAATTATCTTGCTAATTTTTGAAATATTGTCATTAACATTCAAAACAGTTGTGTTCACTAAGTCATTAACAGTTGGAGAACCAACAGGTTCACGTGATGGTGAAAATCTAACGTGTTTATCAACAACTATGTTAGATGGGTCAACATCAGAACTTAAATCACTTATGAATGTATCGTTGAATTTTAATGAATGTTTCTCCAATACAATTTTTAACTCATTGATGAGTTGCAACCAAACCTTTGTTGACGTAAAATGATCAATATTTTTCTTTGAAAATCCAGCATCAACAAGCGTTTCAACGACAGAGAATGTTGGTGTTATGTAATTTTTCAATTGATCAAATGAATTGCCTAAACCTGTGATTGATTGTAGGCTTGAATTTAGATGTGCTGCTGAATCGGTTGTATTAACAACGTGCATCGGTGCACGAGGATCAAGATTTAACTTGACTGAATCAGTTCGTTTTACAACGTCAGTCAAAAAATCAGCAGTTTCAACAAGATTCTCGATCGTTGAATTTATCTGCTCCTTTTTTTCAGAGAGCAAAATTTTCATTCGAGCATTTTTGTTCTGTGATTTAGATACTAATTTTTTTTGATTTTGGCCGACGAGCGAACGAACATTCAATTGAACATCAACGTATTGTCCGGCATCTGTCATATCATTCAACGAAGTCGTAGGTTGAACAGCGTTATCGTTGTTAGAAACGAATAAAGGCAAAAATGCTGATAACAATACAATTTCAGGTCTATCATTCGTGAAACCTGTCAATGATTCATATGATTCGTATTTTTTTGCAGGATTCAATATGCTGACGATTGTCGTAGTAGTTGCGACGGCTGACGGCACGATAGAATTTAATGAAAGCGAAGCATATGATGGAAATATCATTGCTTGACTGTTTCCATTTTTCTGCGTTTGTGGCAAAATGAATGATTTGTCATTAACGACAGATGATGCCAGTGATTGAATGGTTGTTGACGTTTGTAAATCACCTGTTTTTGAAAGAGATGAAACGTTTAACTGAACATCTTTTGTGGAAACATTTGATTCAAGTTGTTCTTTTGCAACGACTGATAAATCATCATCCAAAGGTTGTATTTGAATGTTTCCCAAATTGATGATTGACGTTTTTTTCTTTAGCGTTTTTATCATTGTACGTTCACAACATTTGTTACGACTGACTTACCTACTCGATAATCATTCATGATTGGAACTATCTCGTACTGCAAATTTCCAGTATCATGCGATGTTAATGAATGAATGAATTGACAATGCCCTTGCTCAAATTCAGAATGTGCTTTACCAACGACAGTCTTAACACCAAGAACATTTTTCATGATCAAAAAATGATCTACCTGATCTATTGCACCGTTAATCTTCCATGATACAACAATCATGTTATCATTGTATCTAGATGCAATCGAATTCGTAATTGATGCTTGTTCAACGTCAAATGAAACCTCGACAGACGTTGTTGACCCAACTTCACCATACATCATTTGTTCTTTCCCAAATTTTGTGGCTGCGCCTATTGAAGAAACTATCGTTCCTTTTTTTAGGGTCAATGGATGTAGATGTTTTGATGGCTTAAATTTGTATGCCTTCTTTGTGTTAACATCAATTTTTTCTAATGTTCTAGAATCAAATAATGTTTCTGGGTTTCTTAACAATGGCGTTATTTCGTATCTGTATTTGTGACCCATCTTCAGCGGTTCGACAGAATTGTTTGGCGCAAAGTCTACGTCAGAAAACTGAGTTTCTGATATGACACCGAAATCGTTAACAACACCCGTGGATAAATCAATTCTTTTGACGTTGTGTGCTATTAACGATTTCAATGAATCACGTTCAGACAACACGGCATCCTTATACAAGTCATATGAGCCTTGTGATTGTAATAGTTTTTTGATTGTGTCAAGATGACCATCTAATAGATCGGTTGAAATTGCAAATTGTGTATTCGGTTTACCGATGGAAGAAATCACCACATTATTTGCATTTACGTTAACTTTACCTTGTTCCTGTTTTATACGTTCAAAAATAGCGTAGCCAACTATTTTTGAAATTCCTGTTCTATACGTTAATCTAACGGCATATTCATAAACACAATCATCAAATACGTTTTGATCAATTGTTGATACGTAATCTAGTCCTCTTGTTGGTTCATCGATCAGATGAATTACGGATTCAACTGCTGAATACGTTTTTTCAAATATTGATGCATTTCTAACCATGAATTGAACTGAAATGACATCGAATGGAATCTTTCGAATTTCAAGTTTGGCACCAGAATCAATTGATGAAATTGTCAATGATACGGATGATGCAAGAACGTAATTAGACGGGCCAACTATTACATTTGTGTATTCAAATCCTAACGTTCCATCATTGGTAGGAACAACTCTGTACACAAATGTTGAATTTTTTGGGTTATCAACCTGAATAAGCAATGTTTTTTGTTTACTCGTCACATTGAACTCGCCTATGAGTTCATAATCATTCGATCCAGGTTCGACCATCGATATGATTTTTTTGAAGAGCTTTATTCCGGTCGCGGTTTCATCCAGTTGTCGTATTTCTAGATTTGTTTTTGTTGAGATGTCTGATTTACAAACATTAACGATTGGAGCAATGCGCGGAATTTTAAATAATTGAATGTGTTTTGTGACATCAAGTTGTTTCAACACTGAATCTAAACTCAACCCAGATTTTGAATCCACGAGGTCAATCTTCACCAAAAGTGAATAATTTTCACTTCCATCGATGATAAATGCTGAATTTGGTATTTTTACAACAACGTTGTTTCTAACGTTCGGATCAGTAACAACTGTCGCTACTTGAACATACGATTGTTCTGATAGTCCATCGGTATTTGTTTTTCTTGCTGAATGAACGAACGAATTTAGCAATTTTGTCGAAGAACCTGTTTCTACTTCTTGTCCACGCGATTTTCTTAATGTTCCTTGAAATGAATTTTCAGCCGTATAACTTCTATGCGTTAACGTTGAAATGCTTGAAGGATCAATGCCTTGTCTGACAATCATATCCTGCATTAAATACGATGCAGAGTCCTTGTAGGATGATGAACTGTTGTTCATCTCATTCATAAATGAATGTGCTTGCAAATTCAAAACGGGTTTCACATCAACGGTTGATTTAATGGTTGAAGCTGGTACGAGAACCAATTTCGTTTTTTTCAATTGTTGTATCGATTCGGTTGGAATTCCTTTTTTTATTTGACTGATTATTTCATTGTTTACGCTAGAAAGAACATTGTTGTTTTTGTTAGCAACGATGAATTTTTCCTGTTGTTTGATGGAATCTTTTTCATCGATAGTTTGTCTCAATATCGTTTTGATTACGTCGGCATTGGTTGTATTTTTTGAATGTATTATTCGAGATACAGTTTTCTTGTCTACGATTTTTGATAGAACTTTTACATTAACAATCGTTGCGTTTGATCTGATTGCATCAATTGAAGAAATTTCGTATTTGAATGAAAATGTAACGGAATCATCATCGATGGAAATAAGTGAAGCGAACGTATCATCAACCTTTAGTAGGCCGTTTTTCTTGTCAAATTTAAAGTACATGTCAACCGAATACTAACGTAAAAAGATGTACGAACGTTGTAACGTTCCTTGAGTCAATTAAGACCTTTCCAACAAAAAACGCATGTTTTGTTGATGACTTTACGGTAAATTTTCCATAATCAACAACATCCAATTTTTTAAGCGTGTCGGTCCCTATCTCAAAAAGTTGCCCAATCAGGTTGTTTGATCTAGACGTTGGATCAAATGTTATTGTCTTACAGAGACCCAATTTTTCTAAGAATGACAACTCACGTTGAAGTTGATTTCCAGATAATTTACTTGCTCGCGTTGCAGTTAACGATCTATAATTGCCTATTGGCTTTAATTTTGAACTATCACTCTGCCGTGATAATTTGTTGACTGGTGGCATGAACTTGAAATTCTTAGAATTTGAAAATCTAACATCGCTATACATTCCTTCAAGTTCATCGATGTTCATCGATTTTGATGCATCATCCTTGATGGGATGTTCATCAGTTATCGTAAACGTTATGTTTTTATTCCCAATTTTGAAATTTTCATCCTCAAAAATGTTATCCTTTGTTGCAACTATCCGCAATCGACCAAAGTTATCAAGTGAAGACGTCAACAAACCTTCAGCAGTTGAAAAAAATTGTTCACCAGATAGCATCTGGAGGCTCTCAGATGACCCAGAAAAAATGGATGCTGATGGAGGTGTAAATATATACCGATACACGTTGCCATCTTTTAGGGCAACGTCGTTCACCGATGCAAATGGGTTAATTCGGCCAGCGTCATTTGCTTCAAAGGCGATCTGATCCTGTGGGAGATTGCAATTTTCTAGGTAAATTCGATTTGTTGCATCGGATGATCCGCTTGATACGTCCGATTCATAAAATGTTGCTGCATCCGTGAATGAAACGTATTCAATCTTTAATTTTCCATTTGCGATCTGTCGACGACCTTCAAGAGTCAAGGACGTATCCATGATTCGAGTTTTGTTATCGAGTATTCCGCTCATGGTAGAATTATATGATCTTACACAAAGAATAGCCTTTAACGTTTAGCGTTTAACAAACGTGCTTGCTTCATGTTATTCTTCAAAGAATCTTTGATGCTAACGTAGCCAGAGGACTACGCTCACCTTTCAACAACGTAATGTGGCCAGCTATCGGATAATCCTTGAATTTTTCAACAGCATACGTTAATCCATTGGTAAATGCGTCAACGTGTGAATTATCAATTTGCTCAATATCACCCGTTAAAACAACCTTCGTTCCTTCGCTAACTCGAGTAACTATCGTCTTAAGTTCATGGGCGGTGAGATTCTGAGCTTCATCAATCAACAAGAACGCATTTGGTATCGATCGACCTCTGATGAATGTAATTGCCTCAATTTCAATGAGACCTTTTTCCTGCATTAGGGAAAAATACGCGTTATCATCATAAATTTTTCCAGCCGTTTTCCTCTTGATTGAATTTGATCTATTCCCATTCATCAAGAATCCAAAATTATCCTTGATTGGTGAGATCCAGGGTTCCATTTTTTCCTGCATCGTACCGGGTAAAAATCCGATATCTTTTCCAACTGGCTGAACGGGTCTTAAAACTATCATCTTATCGTATTTGGCGACTGATGGATTGCCAACACCACGAAGTTGTTCGAGTCCGGCAGCAATTGCAAGAATGCTTTTTCCACAACCGGCCTGCCCAGTTAGCGTTAACAACTTGACATTTTCATCAAATAAAAGATCCAATGAAAATCCTTGTTCTTTATTTCTCGCCTTTAGACCAAATGCATTTTCGACCTTTTTGACAGGCACAACTAACGCATTATTGGTGGGACCATCTGACAAACACTTTGAAATTGCTGATTTGATCGTTTGACCATTTTTGACGGACTTCATAACAACGATCTGATTCGGAAACAATTTTTCATTTTTCAAAATTTCGGGTGTCAATAAAACAGACTCAGTTTCAAAGAACGAATCTATCACATCATCATCCACTTCAACGACAGTCACACCTCGATACAATTTTTTCGTGTCATCTGTGACACGCATTTTTTTGTAATCTTCCGATAGGATTCCAAGAGCATCACACTTTAAACGAACGTTAATGTCCTTTGACACCAGGATGCAATCAGCATTTTGCTTCATTTTCAACATGAACAGAATGATCATGTTATCAACCTTTGAATCACCTAATTCTTGTGGTAATTCATTAATTCCGCCTGCGGTGATTGGTGCTATCCGCAAAAATCCTCCATTGGGCAATTTAACGCCTGTGATAAGATTGCTTCCTTGCTGACGTAAGGCATCGAGCGTTCTGCTTATTTGCCTGGCATTTTTACCAACGTCATCCGCTCTATTCTTATGACGGTCTAATTCCTCAAGAACAAGGAGTGGAATTATGAGTTCATTATCATCGAATGCAAAGAGACAATCTGAATCAGTAAGAAGAACATTCGTATCAAGAACGTAAGTTTTAACCATTAGAATCTTTCTTGTTTGTAGATCTACGAATTTGTTGCTAGAATTGTATATCCGACGATGGAAGACGACAAACGTAAACTCAAGTTGATTAACACAAACGTAATTTCAGGCACAACTTGTTATGCTGAACATAACAACTATGGTGTCGATTGTAACCGTAGAAGTTGCAAGCAGTGGATACAAAACGCTTCGGGACACAATTGCGTTTTAATATCCGCCCAAAATGGTAGACATACGTTGCAACAAATTGGAGAAATTTACGGTTTATCAAGAATGAGAGTCTGTCAAATTGAAAAAAACATTTTAGAAATGCTCAAAATTAAAAGCATGTCAAACAAATTCGATCATTGATCTGAATGATCTTCTGTTTTCTTTGATTTTTTGGCTGGTTTTTCCTTAACGGGCTTATCAGCAACTTCACTCTTAACTTCTTCTGCAGGAATTTCTTCCTGAATGTCATTTTGAATTGTTTGTTCAGAAACAACAACTTCCTGTTCATCGACTATTGGAATCACAGGTGGTGCGAGACGACCTGACGCTTTTATATTTTTGTGTGCATGATCATGACTAAGACCAAATTCATGTATGTCAGATAAAACCGCTCGTGGTGCTGGCATTGTTCCTCGTTCATAACTAGTACGAAATAAATGAAAGCCTCCAAAATTTGGAGGCTTTCATCAACACACATTGTCGATCAAACTGCTGAAGGTTCTGAACTTGGCTTTGCTTTTCGTTCAGCCTTCAAAAGCTTTCGCTCCTTTTCAAGATCCAACGTAAACTTTTTTAAGGCCTTCAACTTAAGGTTCAACTCCTTGAGACCCTTTCTTGCTCGAGCACCAGCGGCAGCAGTGCCTGCTAACTGCTTTTCAAGATCTAGATCAACGGACTCAACAAGTCCCTTTACATCGGCCCACGTACCAGCTAAATTATCTTGTAATGACATCTGAGATTTACCTCAACTAAAATGTATGGTATCGTATCACGGTGTAAATTATTTCTTTATCGATGCAACAAAATCCTCTGGAAACATGGATGAATTCTTTGTAAAGAATAGATCCCAATCAGAATCAAGGATGTATGAAATTGCATGATCATTTTCAGATCTGATAGATCTTCCCAAGGATTGAATGACTGTTTTTGCAGTCATGTAAACGTACCACTTACTGTCACGTTCCATCTTTTTTTTCACCATCACATCACCCAAATAAGGAAATGGGACCTTACAGATGATTTGAAATCTGCTAGCATCATCAGCAAGATTAACGCCTTCTGACATTGAAGGAGAAATTAGGACTGTTGGTTCCTTTGATGACAAGTGTAATTTAAGAATTTCTTCTCTATTGATAGAATCATGAATCAAAAGACGATTTGAGCGTAGATTTTGGACGATATGATTTGCAACTTTGAATGAAACGCAATGAATAATTCCTTTATCATCAGCATGTTGTTCAAGTAACATTTTGATAGCTTCTGTCATTATTGGCAATGTTTGCTCAATGTTATTCTTTGACATGCTCCCTACGGGCATATAATGAATCGGTTTATTTTCAACATCAAATGGAGATGCTGCTCTCATGTAAGCGACATCCTGCTTCTTTATTCCAAGTGATCGACAAAATACATCATTATCGACAATCGTTGCAGATAACATCAAAACTCTTTCACCAAATTTGAACAACGTTTCATCGCTATCATTCGATAAATCAATTGGTTTGAATTCGTATTTTTTGTTATTTTTTCCCGATTCGTACGCAGATACGTTCATGATCCAATTTTTCTTATCATAACCGTCTATGAATCTGTTTACTTTACAAATGTGCTTGTCCAACGATTCATATTTTTTGCTGAGTTCTGAGAACTTGTCCATGTCGGAATTTTCATTCATGGATTCAATCGTTGACAACAACGTTTTGATGTGCTTTGTTAGAGCAGGCTTATATTTTTGTTTTACCCACTTAAAGATGATGTCATCATCATCTTGGTTAGGTCGTTTAACGTTTAACACATCATTTGCAAATTTTGTCGAAAAAACAATCGAAATAAATTTTGCTAACTCAGCTTCAGTATTATGAGCTTCATCAATGATGAGTAATCCACGTGGCGTCAATTTTTTAGCGTACATGGTTTCAGCTAGAAAATACGAATAATTCGTAATTCCAAGACTTGCATTCATGAAGTTTGATTTTTCAACCGCATAAACGCACTTTTTACTTGAACACGATGATGCAAAAGCTGTATCACTAAAGTGTTTTTTCAACGTTGTCAACAATCTTCTTGATTCACCACAGGATTGTTCCTTGTAGTATCCACAGGTGTAATTTGAACTTGATTTAATCGACACAAGGGGATCAATTCCAACACCAAAATCCGTCATGTATTGATCTTGCAATAATTTTTGCGTTGTGAGGATGTAAGCGTCACCGTTAACTCTATCAAGAGAATTTAGAAATCTAGCGATTGCTACACCGATCGCTGATTTACCAACACCGGTTCCTAGCTCAAGAACAACAAATTTCTTTTTGTCGTTCAAATAAGCATTTAATGCAAAATTGATGGCATCAATTTGTTCGTTACGGGGTTCCTTAAACGGAAAGAACTTTGCCCATAGATCATGTGTTATTTGCATCGATGTTTTTTGATCATACAACGACATGTCACAAAGAACATCAGCCACCAATTAGGACATCTGCAACGCCAAGATCAATTGCTTCTTCCGCTGAAAGATAAACATCAAATCCCGATGACATATACTGTTGCAATTTTTTCTCCGACATCTTTGTTTCTTTTTTGAGACTTGCCACCAATTGACTTTGCAATCTCTTCATTTCAGTTACGTTCGCCAGCTGTTCAAATATATTTCCTTCATTACCACCTTTAACGGGATGAATCATGATCCTTGCATGTTTTCCGATCATCCTTTTACCTTTTACGCCTGCGGCAAGCAAAAGAACGCCCGCTGACATCACCTTTCCCAAAGCGACGGTATGAACCGGACACGGCAGGAACTTTATTGTATCGTAGAGACTAAACATTTCATCGATCGATCCTCCGTACGTTGATATCACAAGTTGAATTGGAAGATCTGATTGATTTGCGAGATACAACAATTGCATGATTACGTTTGCAATTGAGTATTCATTCACCTCTCCGTGTAGATGAACAACTCGAGTTGAAATTTGTTGAATTTCAGGAGTTTGTCCTTCCATCGGCATATTTGCGACAACGATGGATTCTGTTGATGATTTGATCGTAGTATCGGTTGTTATTGATCTTCCCATGTTAGTCTTTCTTTTGCGAAACAAAAAAGTCCTCACCACCGAGGTCACGAACAAGCATTGACAACTCTCTTGAGTGTTCTAAATTTTCTAGTTCCATCGCTAAAAGATGGACGATAAACAATTTTTGTCTATCGTTGATCGCCATGTCGTTCAAGTCACGAACAATTCTACGACACAAATTATTTTCCTCAGCTAATTTTTCTGACTGAAGCGTTCCGTACACACGAGTTTCCATGCTAATTTTCCTCGCTAATAAACGAATCTATCCTGAATAGATTTTCACCTAAAATCACTACGTATTTTCCCTGTTTGATCCCTTCGGCAGTATCAACGTTCAGAAGGATAAAATTACCCCATTGTTTTTGTTCGATGATGAATCGAGCGGCTTCCCATGACGTTATATCAACGTCATTTGATTCAAAAATTGCAGCTAGCTGTGCTGGAATTGTTGTCTTGATCTCGTCAAGAGATAATAACGATGAAAGATGTTCCCGATTTGGGAGAATTTCTGATTTATTTATTTCTGATACCTTGTGAATGATTCCGCAATTATTGCATTGCGCAAACTTCACAACAACTTGATTGTTGTCGTCAATGATTGAAAAAACAGGAAATTGATGTAACGGCGCATTTTTAACATGTTTGTATTGAGGTAATGTGCACCTGCAACGTACCAAATGTTTTAGACCTTGCGGCATACTGTTCAATTCAACTAAATAATGATTTCAATGACTTAAGTAAACCCGGCTTAACATTCAACCCTTTTTTTTAGATGATTTCACACTTTCATTCGTGACAGATTCAACCAGATTTGAAAGACAACTATCGACGGATTTATTGAATGTTTTTGATGCATTATGATAGCCAGCATCGATCGATGTTCCAACTATCATCATCAATTTATCCAACTGTGATTTTTCCAACTTTAACGTTCCGTCGGACGACGCTTTCAATAAATTTGAAAATGTTACATCCTTGGAACTTTGAACAACGTCCCACGCAAGTTTCGCAATTTTATCTTTTTCGTTCATTGGGTACACCCTTCTGAAAAGGTAATTACTTATAGACAAACGTAAACAGGTATGACAATGAATAAATCTCTACGTAATCGTTATGATTCTAAACAATCAACAACCAACTTGAACGAAAGAATTCAATCAGCAGATAAACATGTCATATACGAAAATCACGTTGCAAATATTTTGCTCGAAGCAATGGACCAAAGGGATCTTGAAAGAGCAACGGAAATTATCGACAAATTAAGATCGATGAAGGGAAAAGGATTGCCCAGCCTTGATTCAGGAATCGACAAAGCGATCGCTGATATCAATAAATTCACAGGTGGTGGAGCATTGACAAATGTTCTGAACAGTTTCAAGGAAAAATTGGGGTTTGATAACCCTCTTGTTAAGTTCATGACATTCGCAAATATGCTTGAAACAGGATTTTCACAAATTCCGAACATTCTAAAAAATGCCCTGGGCGAAATAAAGCCAGAAATGGGAAGTTCAACGTTAAACGTTCTATTGAAGGATGAAGCTTCATTAAAAACGCTTCAGGACAATATCTTTAAAGCATTGAGCCCAAGAGGAATTTTCGGTTCATTTAAGAACATACCGTACGTTGATAAAAAAGCCCTAACGATGGATATGATGAAAATCCCTCTTAAAAATCTAAATGTCATCGTAAAACAGTCAGCAAGTGGAGCAAAAACAGCTGAAATTGCAAATGATATTGCGTCCACCATAAAAGGTCAGGGCGACGTCGAAACAAAAGGTTCTGGAACGACGAGCAGCGCAGAACCAACCACAGCATCAAGTTCAGCAAAACCATCCAAAGGATCAGTAACCGGAACAACAACAACGAAAGCGGGTGAAACTGTTCAATCGACCCCTGAGGATAGGGTCAAAAGAATCATTTCAAAGGCAGGTCCAACGTTGAAAAAGTTCGGTATTAAAAACGGTTCAGAACTTATAAGCGATCTTGATAAGTTAGGGATTATCACCGAACCAGAATGACAGCGCCAAGATCGTTCAAAGATCTGATGCAAGAACGTGAATAAATTTCCGGAGCATGTTTTGTTGTTGCCGGTTTTCCATCGATGAAACCATGATCAACCGTCGCTCTGAACATTCTAAGCGTTAAATCGATCGCTTGCGTTCTTTCAACGCAACGTCCATCACCCGGTATTCGAATGATAACCTGGTTCGGTTTTAACGCTTTGATTCTTGTATTTAACAATGATCGTAAATCATCTGTCGTTGATTCATCTCTTTTTGTCATCAATGCGTTTGCATGAATTGCTACATTTTTGTTTGTTGATGAATTTGTGATTGTGATTTGATCATGATGAAGCATCAATGATTCAACGATCGTTGAATCAGCAAGCGTTACGTTACTGATCAAATCACCGAGATTACTAGAAATAAGTCGACTTCCAACAACCGTTGCAATATCATTAAGAATGTTGATCCCTTGAAGATCAAATTTCATCACAACGGGTACTACGATCGCTGTTCTTCTATCGAAATTAACCCTAAGCGTTTGCAGCACATCATCCGATAATCCTCTACAAAAAAGAACGATCTGCGTTTTATTTTCGTATGATTGTGTCAATAAACGATGCAATTCTGACACCGATTCTATGAATCCATCGATGCAGATAACCGACGGTTTGATCAATTTTACATTTTCCGCAAAGTGTACGACAGCATCAAACGTATATCCTGTCATTAGTTCGATCGATATTACGTCATTGTTCGTTCTCTCAATTACGATTCTACCTGCAAATCCCGCGAGGTCAATCGCCTCCAACGCAATATCAACACCAACTTCATCGTACGTAATACGTTTTTTAACGTATTGACGAAATTCATCGAATGATGGCCAGGTCACGAAATCACTCTGTTTGACGATAGATAAATCATTTCGTGTCGATGCAAGATTATCAATCTTGTAGGATAAGATTTTTTCTAATGTATCGTCGAAGCTACCTGGCCCCCAATTTTCCGCTTTTATTGCATAATTGACGCAAAGTTCATGCAGAGCTTGCGTCAATTTATTTTCAAATTTCAGGCCGAATATTGCTTGAAATCTTGTAACTATCGACAGACCATTCATCGTCGATATCGTTCGTTGTGTTGTTTTGAGAGATCCAACCGTCGATGATAATTCATTGAACGATCGATCGATGTCTTCGATAAGATTTACAGTCACGATTTGATTGTAACAAAATGTTCTTATTTTGTCATCAAATCATATAACACGGTGAATAATAACGTGATTGCAGCGCCACCGAATGCGGCAAGAAACCATTTTATCACGGAAACAAACATCTTTTTTGTTTTTTCGAGATCAACGATAGCATCCTTCAAAATTTCAGCCTGTGCTGTTAATTTTTCGAGTTTTTCATTTATTGCAACATTTGTTGAACGTTCTTGAATGCCGCTATTTTCAGTTGATGATCGCCACATCTTTAACTCAATAACGTCCTTTTCAAGCACTTCAATCGACTGTGGTTTTACACTTTCGATCATCTTAATTCTACTGTAGACCCCCTCGTCAGGATTGTACAATGCTTCATGAACCTGATCAAGTGTTTTATGAATATTTTCGACATTGATAACTAACGTATCGAAACTACCATTCATAACAGGTGAGGCAAGAATTTTTTTCTGAACATCATTAAGAAGTTCTTGGTTCGCCTCAAGTGCAGAAATAGCCCTTTCCTCCGTCGATTTAATACGAATTTGATCGTTCTTTCGAACGATTGCGGATGATTTTTTTCTCTTAATTCCACTCATCGCATTCCTACACGAAATTATGTATTCATTCAACAAAGAAGTTAATCCGATAACATAAATTCTCGCCCGTCGCGACGATCTAGAGAGATCTAGATCTTTAGATCTAGAGATCTCTAGATAAATTTCTATTAGAACAGTATGATCGAATTTCGCTAAATAAGAAATTAGCTTAAATCGAATTTCGATAGCACGCAGAGATTTTTCGAAGATGAAAAACTTCTTGTAAACTTACGAATGTTTGTGTTTACAATCAAGTGTATGACCGTCTTTGGAAGAAGCGTTTTCGATAAAAAAACAACCCATCTAATCCCCCAGGATTCTCAGGTTGTTTTTGTTTCAGATCTTTTTGTTGAAGATTATGTCGGTGGCGCTGAACTTACGACACAAGCATTGATTGACGAATCGCCCTATTTAGTGCACAAAATTCATTCAAGGGACGTAACGTTAGAAACGCTTGAAAGTGGCGCATCCAAATTTTGGATCTTCGGGAATTTTTCCCAATTAAACCCCCAGCTGATTCCAACGATCATTGGGAATCTAAAATACAGCATTTTAGAATACGATTTCAAATTTTGTAAGCACCGTTCGCCAGAAAAACACGAGGCAATCGAAGGTATTCCTTGCAATTGTCATGATCAACTTCATGGAAAATTGATATCAGCATTTTATCATGGTTCGAAAGGAATGTGGTGGATGTCTGAGAAACAAAAGGACGTTTACACGAATAGATTTCCTTTCCTTCTCGAAGGAAATAACACCGTCCTTTCCAGCGTTTTTGATAAGAGGACGCTAGGCTTTTTGAAACATCAACGTTTAACATCTACAAAGAATGAAACGTGGATCGTCCTTGGATCAACGTCATGGGTGAAAGGTCTGGAAGCTGCTAAAAAATGGTGTGAGGATGAAGGCATACAGTACGAAGTCGTCTGGAACATTCCATATGAACAGTTACTAACAAAACTAGCTCAATCGGAAGGATTTGTTTATCTACCTGCAGGTGGTGATACGTGTCCACGTATGGTTATTGAGGCAAAGCTTCTTGGATGTGAACTTCATGTGAATGAGAATGTTCTACACAAGGACGAGGATTGGTTTGCAACGGATGATATCGATTCAATAAGCGACTATCTTTTTACATCGCCCAAAGTATTCTGGAACGGGATCAAGGCAATGATCGATCAGAAACCGACGATAAGTGGGTACATAACAACGTACAATTGTGTCAAGCAGAATTATCCGTTCGAACAAAGCATCAAATCGATGCTTGAATTTTGTGACGAAGTATGTGTTGTTGATGGTGGCTCATCTGATGAAACATACGATCTATTAGCGATGTGGGCTCTAAAAGAGCCAAAACTCGTGATTAGACGGATAAAACGGGATTGGAATAATCCACGCTCCGCTGTTTTTGACGGTTTGCAGAAGGCCGAAGCTCGAGCGATGTGCACGAAGGAATTCTGTTGGCAGATGGATTCAGATGAAATTGTGCATGAAGATGACGGAAAAAAAATCATCGATCTATGCGCAAACATGCCGTCAACGATCAACTTAGTTTCGCTACCGGTGGTCGAATATTGGGGAGGTTCTGATAAAGTTCGTTGTGATGTTACGCCATGGAAGTGGAGATTAAGTAGAAATCTTTCAAACATCACGCATGGAATTCCGATCCATCTAAGGAGGATCGATCAATTGGGCAACACGTATTCTGCACTAGGATCAGACGGCTGTGATCTAATCGATAAAAACACCGGTCATGCAATCGAACATATCACGTTCTACACGCCAGACGCTGATGCAGCCAGACAACGAGCACTGTCTGGTGATGTCGAAGCGCTTAAACAGTACGAAGGTTGGTTTAATGATGCAATTTCTCAATTGCCTTCAGTATTTCATTACAGTTGGTTCAATATTGAGAGAAAAATTCATTTGTATAAGAACTTTTGGGGTCGGCATTGGTCGTCACTTTATTCACCTGATCCATCAAAAGTCACAGACGTCAATATGATGTTCGATGTTCCGTGGAGCGAAGTTACGGATGAAATGATTGCCGCGAAGGCAGAAGAATTGAAAAACAACACAGGCGGTCATGTATGGCATTCAAAATGGACGGGGCAAAAAACGCCGTGGCTGACCGTGAACAGATCTCAACCTAGATTTATGAACGAAGAGGTAAACAAATGAATGATATCAAGAACGTAATTGAAGTTTTAATGAAGCAGTTTCCTTCGCCATCGAATTCGTGGACAATATCCCTTGGAACACCGGACTTGGATCCGGCAACATTCACAGTAAGTAGGGAGATAAAGATTAACGATCAAACCACAAAAATTGATGTGACACCAACGGTATGAAAACACTTTACATCAAAGAAAAATTAGCACAATTAGATATCAAAGTTGATGACCTGATCTTGGGCGATTTTGATGTTTTAGGCGATATATGCGCAAAACGTTCGCGTCGAAGTGATGATCCGAATTACAAAAAATACGGAGCATTCTATAGAAGCAATTACGAACGAGGAATCTTAATCTATCAGCTTATCAAAAAATTTGAATGTTCATCATTCCTAGAAATCGGCTTCGGTCGTGGGTATAGCACTCTTTGTGCAGCAAAGGCATTTCATGATCTTGGAATCAAAGGTCGAGTTTTTACTGTTGATGTTGAATTTGATGAACAATTCATCGGTGCATTACAACAAGTCTTTCCAAAGGAGTGGTTTTCATGCATTGAATTTGCGAAAGGTCCGTCAAATAAAATTCTTCCGATGGTGAATGACAAATTTGATTTTGTCTATATCGATGGAGATCATTCGTACGAAGGAACAAAATCAGATTGGGAACAGACCAAAAATAAGTGTAACAAGTTCATTCTTATGGATGATTATCACCTTCCTGAGAAATTCGATCCCGGTATCAAGTGTAGGGAGGCAATAGACGAAATCAATTGGTTAGCGGATGATTTTAATGAACCCGAATTGATCATAATGGATCGTAGAATATTTAAGGACGACAAGGAAGTACCTGACGATCAACTTAAGTACGGTCAGGTATTGTTTACAAAACAGTCGGTTACGAATGATGAATGGTGATAATCACTTCACGTTTATTGTGCCGATGTTCAATGCATCGAGCACGCTTCCAACGATGCTGCACAGCATATGCGGACAATCGTACGACAACTGGAGGATTATTCTGATTGATGATGTTTCCACAAAGGAACACATTGATTTAGCTGAGCAGATTTGCACACAATTTCAATGCATGCTTGGCGGAAGGTACTCAGATAAGATTGATCTCATTCTTAACGAATCAAAGAAGTGGGAGGTTGCAAACGTACTGAGCGGCATTAAGCGGTGCAACGATGATGACATCGTATGTAGGATTGATGCGGATGATTGGTTGACTGACATAGATGCGTTAGCAATCCTTGATTCAATCTATGCTCAGTCGGGATGCGACGCGGTCTGGTCGTCACATAGATGGGGTTTCACTGACAAGAATATCAGCGGACCGATGAATTATGACGCAGATCCATATAAACATCCATGGGTGTCAAGTCATCTAAAAACGTTCAGAAAACGATTGATCAATGGTGTACCATATGAAAATTTTCTGAACATGGATGGTGAGCTAGTACGACGTGCTGGTGATCAGGCGATTTATTTACCTGTCTTACGCAACGCAAAAAAGTTTGGATTTCTACCTCGCGTTCTTTATCATTACACAATTGATGAGCAGAATGGTGCAGTATACCAAACTGATGATGCAAAGTTTCAGAAACAAGAAGCAGATTTCATTAGAGCTCGCGGCTACGTAACAAATGGTTCTGCATGGGAAGGGTGCATATGAAACGTACTATCGGCGAAACTCGTGAATTTAATTTCATAGGTGATCCACCTCGTGGGCACATATATGTGTGGGATTCGATAAAAGAAAAAGGTGTGCTTGTTGAAGTTACCAACGTATACAACGTAAAATCAATTGATCACAAGCGTAAGGTTGCAATCTGCACACTACTGAAAATCATTAAACGATGAAAATTTACATTAATCGAAATTCTGTAGTCGGTCCTTGGGGTGGTGGTGCACATTGGATCAATGCAATGCATGAACTAACACCCAAATTTGGACATTCTATTTGTGATCTAGAAAATGAACCCAATATTCTTTTGGCAGCAGGAATAGATCCTGATCAACAGAAAATGTCAGCAAACACTTGTTTGCATTACAAATGGAACGAAGCGCGTCACGGTAAAAAGGTGAAAGTTTTTCTACGTGTTAACGACAATGACGCAAGAAAAGGAACTAATGGTGTCGATGCTGAACTAATCAGATTATCTGAATTTGTTGATGGCACGATTTTTGTATCGGAATGGTTGAAGGACTACTTCGACGAAAAAGGTTGGAAGTGTAAGAATAACACCGTCATTGTCAATGGTGTCGACAAGGAAATCTTCAAACCTGGGATGAAGATGAATAATGGACGATTGAACATCGTTGCTCATCATTGGTCAAATAATCCTATGAAAGGATTCGATATTTACGATGCACTCGATGAATGGGTTGGCAAGAATCCAGACGTAACGTTTACTTACGTGGGTCGTGAAAGAGGAACGTTTAAAAATTCGACGGTTGTTCCTCCTTTATCAGGGAAAAAATTGGGTGACGAATTGTCAAAGCACGATCTATACGTTTCAGCATCTAGACATGACCCAGGGCCCAATCACGTAATTGAATCAATTTCATGTGGATTACCAACGTATGTTCATGTTGACGGAGGTGGAGCTGTCGAATTTGCCGGTTCCGAGCATTCATTTTCAACATTTGAAGAATTTATTTCCGTGATCGAAAGGGCGAAAAAGGGAATGTTTACGTTCAACACAACAACGTTTAATGATTGGAAACATTGTGTTGAAAAGTTTGTACGATTCATGGATGCAGGGTGATAGATTTTATTTGTTGTTAGCGCAACGTCTGAATGATCGTTTGAAAAAGTTCAATTTTGATGAATTAACGCCTGAAGCACTAGCAAGTGTCAGAACAGAAATTTATCAAACAATTGATGAACTTTTTATGAAAAGTAAGCAGAATAAACTTTCAAAAAAAGCGATAACCTGGTTAACGAACCAGTATTTCAAACAAACAAAATGGTCAGATAACGGTACCATCATCAATGATCTTGTCGTTGTGAACAATTTCAAATTATCAGATTTGTCGAATGATGATATTGTTCTATTGACATCATTGTACAGTGGAACGTTGTTATCGACACAGTTAGAGGCAGAACTTAATTTAAGACAGGACCAAATCGAAAATGAGCGAAAAGCAAAACTTCAATGATTCCGTGATGAAACTTTTGGAAACCAAGTTAAAGGTTTTCATCGAGGATAATTCTGCTTCATTGAACAAAGAAACGTGCGTCAAAATATACGTGGTAGTGTTCGATGCGCTGGTTGAACTCTTCCAGAAATCAAACGTCACGTTAACGAACGAAGCCATGAATTACGTGGCACAAATGTACTACGATTCAATTTCTATCAACAAGGGACAGGAATTAGATCCGAACATTTTTGATCAAAGGGCGAAATTAGAAAATATTGATACCAAAGAATTAGCATTTCTTGCAACGATGTACCGTGGAACTGATTACGTGTATCCTTTTGTTCTAGAAATTAAGAAACGATCATGATCATTCAATTCGATGGTGTGAATTGGAATTCATCATCAGGTCCAAACTCATTTGCTAATCGTCTTGCACGGGCGTTATTTGAACGAGGGCATGAAATTTCGTTGGATGCATTGAATGCCGACGTATCGTTAGTTTTCATTGAACGAACTGGTGTTCCGTTAGCAAACAGAATCGTCCAAAGATTGGATGGAATTTGGTTTTCACCTGATGAATTTCTAACAAAAAACGTTGGGATAAAATCACTGTATGAAAAAGCTGACGCGATTATTTGGCAATCAGAATTTGACAAAACGATGACAACGAAATGGTGGGGTGATAGAAATGGTTCTGTTATCCACAATGGGATTAAGAAAAGTCCCATAACGTCTTTCACATTTCCTGCATTGGAACAAATTAGATCCAAATATGACAAGGTGTTCGTTTCTAGCGCTTTCTGGCATCCCCAAAAAAGATTGAAAACAAACACCGAATTGTTCTTAAAACTAAGAAAATTCTATCCCAATAGTTGCTATATTGTGATGGGATCACAACCTGATTACGTGATTGCAGATCCTCATATTTTTTACACAGGTGTAGTACCGTCGGACGTTTATATGCAAATTTATTCAATGGCGGATTGGATGATTCATCTTGCATACTGCGATCATTGCCCAAATGTTGTCATCGAATCTCTATCACAAGAAACACCTGTAATATGTTCAAGTGCAGGAGGAACAAAGGAAATTGTCGGTAAATTTGGGTTGATCGTTAATGAGTCATATGATTATGATTTAACACATTACGATTCACCGCCCGACATTGACTTGAGTGAATTCACCGCACTTCCAGAAAAAAGTGCGCTTGAAAAGAATTTCGACGTATCGATTGATAGGTGTGTTGATGAGTATTTGAAGGTGTTAGCAGCATGAACAAAGTTTGGGTATTACCGGCAAATGAATCATGGATATGTGATAGATTCGTATCCGAATGGTCGGAAGATAACGCTGACATAACAACGAGCGATTACACCCAAGCAGACGTATTGTGGTTACTGTCAGATTGGGCCTGGAAACAGGTCCCTTCAAAATTACTCGTTGACAAGAAGATCATCACGACGGTTCATCACATAGTTCCAGAAAAATTTGATCTGAATGCTCAGGTAGATTTTGCACATCGTGATCAGATAACAGATGTTTACCACGTATACAATCAAAGAACGTATGAACAAATTAAAGCATTAACGCAAAAACCTATCGTGATGATACAATATTGGGCAAATAACA
>Ga0172379_10001430_pt1 | contig 47362 bp, 52 predicted proteins | sample GrowelOW334metaG_FD_119756 | JGI IMG/M metagenome (GOLD analysis project Ga0172379, IMG submission 119756) | Groundwater microbial communities from an aquifer near a municipal landfill in Southern Ontario, Canada - Groundwater well OW334 metaG | ecosystem: Environmental > Aquatic > Deep...
ACTATTTCTCAAAAAAATCTTCGGGAGAAAATTTCTTTTGTGCCCCAAGATCCGGTTTTATTCCATCGAACTTTAATGGAAAATATTCGTTACGGTCGACGAGACGCGACTGATGAAGACGTGTTAGTGGCTGCTCATCTGGCGCACTGTGATGAATTTATTGATTCTTTGCCGTATGGTTACCAAACCTATGTCGGAGAAAGGGGAGTGAAACTCTCCGGCGGAGAGCGTCAGCGGGTGGCTATCGCTCGAGCAATTTTAAAAAATGCACCAATCTTAATTTTAGACGAGGCTACTTCTTCTCTTGATTCTCATTCCGAAGCTTTAATTCAAGACGCGCTTGTTACTCTCATTAAAGGCAAGACGACGATTGTCATCGCGCATAGACTCTCTACTATCCGAGAAATGGATAGAATTATTGTTATTGAAAAAGGAAAAATTATTGAAGATGGAATACACGCTGAATTAGCAAATAAAGAAGGCGGATTGTACAAAAAATTGTGGGATCTTCAGGCCGGGGGATTTAGAAATTTGATTTGACATTAGGGCTAATATATGCTATACTTTATGTAGATTACAAGGGGTCGTTCAAACTGTTCGACCCAACGATGTTCATCATAAAATAAGAAGGAAAGGTTTGCTATGAGCCTCCGCGCGTTCTTGCCCATCGCCATGGTTGTCCTATTGGCTTCCAGCGCCTTTGCCGGGCTGGATGTCTTGGTCAACTACGACCTATCTAGGGTCGTGATGGTCGTCGGCGATTCCACGATCGCCGATATGCCGATGAGCAATGGAGTAGCTAGTCTTGTCGGTAATCTGTATTCTGCCGTGGTCGGCAAGGGAGACTTCTGCGGGTTCGTTACCCGCGAGAGATTAGAAGAAGTTATTACTCAAAGCGGGGTTCAGTTTCTCCTGCAAAAGTCCTGCGGAGAAATTGGGTTGATCAATACGGCGGGAATTTACGCTGTAACCATCACAAGGAGAAGGAAGAAAGCCATTCCGGTTTCCTTCAGCATTCTCAGCACCGGTGTGCAGATTCATGGCTACAATGGAATCTGGAACATCGGCACCATCAAGTTCTCCGATCAATGGATTGACTGGGGACCACAGAAATGAGAGGGCGAAAGCCCATCGGGTTGAGGCCCCGTTCGCGTTGCGAGCGGGGCCTTTCGTATTTATAAAAGTATTATTTTTAACTTATTTCTGCTAGTATAGCTTTATGGATTTAAAACACATACGGAACTTTTCTATAATCGCGCATATTGACCACGGCAAAAGTACTTTGGCGGACAGGATGCTGGAAATCACGCATACTATTGAAACTCGCAAAATGAGGGAACAGGTGCTTGATGTTATGGAACTTGAACGTGAACGGGGGATTACAATTAAGATGCAACCCGTTCGCATGGAGCATGTTTTGGACGAACAAAAATATATTCTAAACCTCATAGATACCCCCGGACACGTGGATTTTTCTTACGAAGTTTCTCGCGCCCTGAAGGCCGTAGAAGGCTCTATTTTGCTGATTGATTCTACGCAGGGAGTACAAGCGCAAACACTTACTACGCTTGCCATGGCTCAACAGGGAGGCAAAGAAGGGCATAAGAAAATCATTCCTGTGCTTTCTAAAATTGATTCGCCCTTGGCTCGAATTCCTGAAATTAAAGAAGAGGTTGTGAAATTATTGGGTTGCAATCCGGATGAAATCTTATTGGTTTCGGGTCGCACCGGGGAAGGAGTAGAACATCTTTTACAAGAAATTATAAAGCGGATTCCCGCGCCAGCCCATGATTATACAGGTGATAATAATTTACGCGCTTTAGTTTTTGATTTTAAATATTCAAATCATCGAGGAGTGATAGTTTTTGTGCGTGTGCTTGATGGCAAGGTTAAAAAAGGCGAGAGTTTAATTTTTTCAGTATCCAATGAAAAATTCACCGCGCTGGAAGTGGGAACTTTTTCGCCGGAAGAGACAGCCCGCGAATATCTTTCTGCCGGCGATATCGGTTATATTGTTACCGGTATCAAGAAGCCGGGTATTGCTTCCGTCGGAGATACTATTACAAAACTGGCGCATCCACTGCCAGCCCTGCCCGGTTATATGCAACCGATGCCGGTGGTTTGGGCGAGTTTGTTTCCGGAGAATGCGGATGATTTTTCCGAACTTAAATTAGCTCTAGGCAAATTACGACTTTCCGATTCTTCCTTTTCATACGAAGAGGAATCTTCCGGTTCTCTCGGGCGCGGTTTTCGTCTGGGATTTTTAGGAATGTTGCATTTGGAAATTATTACCGAAAGACTAAAGCGGGAATTTGATTTAAGTTTGATTATTACCACGCCTTCTATTATTTATGAAGTGGTGAACAATCATGACAAGAGGGAGAAAATCTACTCTCCATATTTTTTTCCTGATGATGGAAATATCAAAATGGTTTTTGAGCCGTGGGTAACTGCCAAGATAATTACTCCGGCAAAATATTTAGGCAATATTATGCAGATCTTATTTGACCACGAAGCGGAAGTGGGAGAAACAGAAAATTTTGGAGATAATCGTTCAGCTCTGTCCGTTAAAATGCCACTGCGTGAATTAATGCGTAATTTTTTTGATGAACTAAAAAGTACTTCTTCGGGTTATGGATCAATTTCTTATACTCTGGCCGAAATGCGCGAGGCGAATGTCACCCGGCTAGATATCTTGGTGGCTGACGAAGCAGTTCCGGCTTTTTCAAAAGTTGTTTCTAAAAAAAGAGTGGAGGAGGAAGCGGAAAATTCCGTTGTTAAACTGGAGGGATTATTGCCACGGCAAATGTTTACCTTGAAAATTCAAGGTAGGGCGCTCGGACGAATCATCTCGTCCCGCACGCTTTCCGGCATGAAAAAAGATGTGACTCAGCACATGTATGGGGGCGATATTACGCGTAAAATGAAGCTTCGTGAAAAACAGAAAAAAGGCAAGAAGAAAATGAAAGAAAGAGGGCGCGTAAATATTCCGCAAAATGTTTTCTTGAAAATGATGCGGTCAGGTAACAATTAAGCTCGTTATCGGCATAAACTTTTCTTCGGTACGGATTTTTTGAAGCTTAAAAAATCCTGAAGTTCTCGGCTCGACAGCCTCGAAACCCCTGCGAAAAGTTACGCCTCAACGAGCTTAATTGTTACAAATTAAATATCGGAGAATACAGCAATATCATGCTGATGATAATCAAAACGCTAACGATTGCCCAAGCTAACTGAATTCTTTTTTGATGTTTTTTATTGAAAAGCATATACTTAATATATCACATTATGAGAAACTTTCAACAAAAAAGGGGATCAAAAAATATTATGCAGTCTCGGCCGGTTTTGGCGTTTTTGAGTATTTTAGTGATTTTTTTTGCTTGGGGAGTGGTTCGTTTAATGGGTAAAATGCAAACAACTATAGAAAATAGAAAAATAGTGGAAAATAAAGTGGCGGAGCTAGAAAGTGAAAAGGTGAAACTTTCCGCTGATATTGCCAAATTAAAAACTGAAAGCGGAATTGAAGAAAACATTCGCCAAAAATTCGGCCTAGCCAAAGAAGGGGAAGACATGATCATTGTAGTGGAAGACCAGAATCCATTGGAAATAAACGAGAAGGAAGGAGGAGGTTTCTTTTCTTTTTTTACTAATTTGTTCAAATAATATGCTACAATAGGCTTATGAAAATCGTATTTTTTGGGCTAGAAGAAGCTGACCAATCTTATTTTTCAAATTCTTTCGATGGAGCGGAAGTTTCTTTTATTAAGGAAAATTTAGACGAAAGTAATATTGAAAAAGCCAAAGAAGCCGAAGCTATTTGTATTTTTGTTGATTCCGAAATAAATAAAAACATTATTGATGCTCTACCCAATTTAAAATTTATAGCCACCCGTTCAACGGGATTCAATAATGTTGATTGCGAATATGCCAAAACTAAAGGTATAAAAGTGTCTAATGTGCCTGCTTATGGTTCTCACACGGTGGCTGAATTTACTTTCGGGCTCATTTTAAATCTTTCTCGAAATATTATAAAAGCAAATAATTACGTCAGAGAATCACCAGACTTTAACTTTTTTTCCGGCCTGGAAGGCTTTAATTTAGAAGGCAATACTTTGGGAGTTATCGGGACGGGAAAAATCGGGAAAAATGTGGTGAAAATTGCTAAAGGTTTTGGCATGAATGTTATTGCTTATGACCTATATCCGGATTTAGCTTTTGCCAAAGAAAATGGTTTTGTCTACAAGACTCTGCCGGAACTTTTAGCGGAATCAGATATTTTAACTCTACATGCTCCTTATAACAAAGAAAATCATCATTTAATCAATAAAGAAAATATTTCTCTAATGAAGAAGGGGATTTATCTGATCAATACCGCCCGTGGAGAGCTGGTTGATACCGATGCGTTGGTTTGGGGGCTTCAAGAAAAAATCATCGCCGGGGCCGGGCTGGATGTTTTAGAAGGAGAGATGGAATTGAAAGAAGAAGTGGAAATTTTTCATTCACCCGCAAGATTAAAATCAATGAGAATAGAAGACTATAAAACACTTCTACAAGACCATATTCTTATCCATCTGCCGAATGTCATTATTACGCCCCATATCGCTTTTTATACGCGTGAAGCGGTGGCGGAAATTCTTAAAATAACCGTTTTAAATATCAGGGGTTTTATTTCCGGCACACCAATTAATTTGGTTTAGCAACGCGGGATTAGTTTAGTGGTATGACACGACCTTCCCAAGGTTGAAACGCGAGTTCGATTCTCGCATCCCGCACACAGGTGTGATATAATCAAAATCTTATAAATTATTTTTTTATTTTTTTATGCAAAATGTAACGATTTATTCAACCCCGTCTTGTCATTTTTGCCATATGGCTAAAGATTTTTTCAAGGCGAACAACGTGGCTTATACGGAATATAATGTGGCGAGCGATCTAGATAAAAGAAAAGAGATGGTAGAAAAAACTGGACAAATGGGTGTGCCGGTTATCATTATCGGAACTGAAATCATTATTGGCTTTAACAAGCCGAAAATAACTCAATTGCTTGGACTTTAGCCGTACTCTAATATATTATTGTTTTATAGGCCTTATAGGGCCCTCGTAGTTCAATGGATAGAACAGTCCCGTCCTAAGGGATAGATGTAAGTTCGATTCTTGCCGGGGGCACAAAATTCTGCTAGTATTTGTCTATGCCTCCAGAGGAAAAAGAGCTTTTATATAGAACCGTTGAGTTGGAAGAAGAAAATAATAAAATGCTGCGTTCCATGAGGCGTGCGCAACGCATAGCGCGTGTTATGAGTATCATCTACTGGATATTCATTATCGGTTCCGCTGTTGGCGCTTATTATTTCATTCAGCCATATTTAGATCCGATATATAGTATCTTTGGCAAGGCAAAGGATAATTTAAACAGCGTAAACGGTTTGCTTCAGAGTTTTAAGCAATAAATAAAATATTATGCCTAGGTAGCTCAGTAGTAGAGCGCTCCCCTGAAGAGGGAGATGTCGGGTGTGCGATTCACCCCCTGGGCACATTTATATAGATTTAACTTTTACGTTATTTTTTTTGTCCTTGTCCACCTTTTGCAGTTTAATGGTCAAGAGTCCATGTTTTTCTGTTGCTTCAACTTCTTCCGGTTCTACTTCAGCCGGCAGGGAAATCGTGCGAGAAAATCTTCCCCAGAAAAGTTCTTTAGTAAAATAGTCTTCCTCATTGATAATTCTAGATTCTCCGCGTTCTCCGCGAATGGTCAGCATGTCGCGAGTAATGGATAATTCCAAATCTTCCGGTTTTACTCCGGCCACCATTGTCTGCACAATAATCTCTCTCGGAGTTTGATAGACATCAATCGTCAATTCTGCTTCTTCATTTTCTTCTTCAATCCAGCCCGGGTTTGGTTTTTTGTCTTTTCCATTTCCATTTTTTACTCCAACCAAAATTTTCTTCGGTTCTTCCGGTTCTTCTTCCATTCGAATGCTTCCAGCCAATCTCTCAAAAAAACTTCTTTTTTTCTCCATAATTTTAATTCATTCTTCTTACTTTTTCAAAAAGTAACATTACAATAATAGTAACGACCCACAACGCGCCAAACACTTTTAAGAAATCATTTCCACTATTCTCTATTATAAAAAAATTAAAGACACTATGCAAGGCGATAGCCAGCAAAAGACCGACAATAAAATAAAATTCTCTACTGAACATTTTTTTGTGAAAGGAAAGGGCTATGGCCAAGCCTAAAATCCCACTAGTCACAGCGTGGAGTAGGGTCGAGCCGAGGAATCTAAGCTCTCCAGTCAGCAAACTTGTCGCGTTTTCCCCTAGAGAAAGCGGTTTTATTAAGAATAACGCGTTTTCTAGCGCCGCAAAGCCCAGGGCGGCAGTTACCAGATAAATTGGCCAGTCTATCGGCCGATGGGTATAATTTGTCTTATAGAGCACTATCAGGATTGCCAGATATTTAATTATTTCTTCAGTGCCTGCCCACAAAACGAGCCGTAGATTATCGCCATTTATATTGGCTTGGATGAATTTTTGAATGGGTAGGACAAAAATAACCGCGAACATTCCCACAATAAAAACCATGGAAAGTATTTCGGTCGGTTCCGGTTTTTTCTTTTCTTCCTTAAGCCAGAACCAAAGCCACAATAAAGAGGGAAGAATTCCTCCAATAAAAGCCAAGCCTAAAATTTTTGGATCAGTGGTGAGCATTTATTTGTTTGGCCATTGCTCAACCATTAATAATTTTTTATTTTTTTCAGGCATCATAGACCAAATTTCTTCCGTGATGAATGGAATGAAGGGATGCAGAGCCTTTAGGAGGGTGTTTAATTGCGTATAGAGCAATGCTTTAGCTGAATCAGCATTTTTATTTTCCTTCGGCCCAGAGCCTATGGGCGAGGCCAGTATTTTTTTCTTAGATCGTTCAATAGTTATATCAGCAAAAGTGTGCCAGAAATAATGATAAAGCTTCTCGGCAACGAGAGAAAATCTAAATTCATTCATTTCTTTAGAAACTTCTACTAGCAGATTTTGTAATTCTTCTTCTGATTTTTTGTCTTCTTCGTCTAGAGTTGGCAGATTTTCCATATCAAGAGTTTTTGTTTGCTCTAGGACAAACCGCGTGGCGTTCCAGACCTTGTTGGCAAATTTTCCATAACCGCGAATATCATTTTCATTTAATTTCAAATCGTTGCCCGGAGTGTTTCCAACGACCATCGCCATACGGAGTGCGTCATTGCCGTATTTGGCGATAATACTGAGCGGGTCTATGGCTTTGTCTCCAAGCGATTTGGACATTTTTTTGCCGTCAGCTGTGCGCACCATGCCATGCAGATAAATATTTTCAAACGGTATTTCGCCAAGCAGATATTGCGACATCAAGATCATCCGGGCAATCCAAAAAAAGAGAATATCATGTCCGGTTTCAAGCACTGATGTCGGATGATAAGTTTCTAAATCTTTTGTTTTCTCGGGCCAACCAAGCGTGGAAAAAGTCCAGAGCCCAGAAGAAAACCAAGTATCTAAAGTATCTTCATCCTGGATCCAATCCTTGCCGTCTGGCGCTTCTATACCGCAATATATTTCTTTATTTTTATACCAAACCGGTATTCGGTGCCCATACCAAATTTGCCTGGAAATGCACCAGTCGCGCAGATTTTCTATCCAATTAAAATAAACTTTTTCAAAATGGCTGGGAATAATTTTTATTTTGCTTTCTCGGATAGGTTCTAGCATCAATTCTTTCAGCGATTTGTTTTTTCGCGCCGAGATTTTTTTGTTTACATCCACAAACCATTGCAACATAATCTGCGGTTCAATTATGCCACCAGTGCGTTCAGCAGTGGCTACTCGATTTACATAATTTTCATCAACAGAGGCGAGCAATCCTTTATCTTTTAATTTTTCCACGATTTTATCGCGGGCTTCGTTGATTTTCATGCCCGAAAATTCGCCGGCAATAGGGAGAAGCTTGCCATACTTATCAATAATTTGTTCTTTGTCCAGTTTATATTTTTCAGCCAGCAAGAAATCTTCATGTGAATGCCAAGGAGTAATGGTCATCACGCCGGTGCCAAATTCCATATCAATCATTTCATCTTTAATAACTGTCGCTTCTATCGGTCCGTTAATCCATTCTACCGTCAACTTGTCTCCTTGTTTCCATTTTTTATATCGCTTATCATCCGGATGCATGACCACATATTTGTCGCCGAATTTTGTTTCCGGTCTGGCAGTGCCTATTTCAAATGGCCCGTATTTAAAAGTATAAAATTTTCCTTTTCTTTCTTCGTAAATTGTCTCATCGTCCGAGATAACTGTTTGTCCTTTCGGATCCCAATTGACAATGCGATGTCCGCGATAAATAAGCCCATCATCATACATAGTTTTAAAAGCTGTTTTGACGGCCACATTACGAGCTTCATCCAAAGTAAACGCTTCGCGAGACCAGTCTAAAGAAGCGCCCATCTTCTTGCATTGATTAACGATAGTATCGTGCGATTCTTGAGCAAATTTTTCTACTCGTTTCAAAAATTCTTCACGGCCGAGGTCATTTTTTCTAATGCCTTCCTTTTCCAAAAATTTTTCAACTTTTGCCTGAGTAGCTATGGCGGCATGGTCTGTACCGGGAACCCAAAGAGTTTTCTTGCCTTGCATTCGCGCATAGCGAATCATGATATCTTGAATGACGAGCATCAAAGCATGTCCAGTATGCAAATTACCGGTCACATTCGGCGGGGGAAGAACAATGGAAAAATACTGAGCATCAGCGCTCGTCACTCCTTTTTCTATGCAAATATCCGGATTAAAAAAACCGGAGTCCTCCCAGAGTTTATAAATTCTTTCTTCAGTTGTTTTAGGGTCGTAAGGCTTTAAGAGCTTTTCGTTCATAACCTAAATAATATCATAAAATATAAGGAAAAAAAATCACAGCCCGTGCACTCATTGAGTGGCGGGCTGGGGTTATAGGTTATTGTTTTCGAGCAAGGACTCTCCTTGCTCACAATCTTCATGAGTTTTCCCTCCTCACAAAAGAGGTAGGTTTGCAGGGATTCGTGAATATGGTCCAAGGTTTCAACCAGATAGAATGGGAAGCCAAGTGAATAGCGCCGAAACTAACGGCGCGAGCGCCGAGCCTCCTGACAAAGCACATGTCTCCATACTCCATGATGCTCGGAGCGATCACAGGGATCAGCCCCTGCTTGGCAAGAGCTTCAACAGCTCTCCAGTTGTGTATTTGTGCCGGCTCGCCCGACACACCTCCACCCCCTCCACCGACTCTCCGTTCGAGTCGCCAGAGGGGACCTTTCTTCATTTCAGGAAACACCGTCTCCATCTTCACGCTGTTGAAGTCAAATGCTTCCACGACTCCCACCAGTTCTCGCGCAATGGCGAGATAGTCCTGGTCGACCGAGACCTTGGCGATGATGGGATGTCGCGAGACTGCCTTAATCGCCTTGGCGGTTTCAATGGATGCTTCCACACCCGTTAACGCGTGCCCAGTATTCGGACACGAATCGTTCCACTCAATTGCCGTCAAGTTGAAACGGTTGAGTTCTCTTGCCATCTCAACACATTCATCCCTAGCGCCCCAAATGGATACTACGATTGAGCGCTTATCGAAGTTGATCTTGGGTGCGATTTTCTTGCACCACCAGTAGAACCCTTTGTTGGAGAGTCCTACTTTGTTAACTACACCTCCGGGAATGAATTTGACGCAACCCCATGGACTGCATGGAAGCCACGTGAGTGGATTCCGCATTTGAAGATTTCCTCGACGCGGGTTAAGGGTGAGAGTCTTGAGGACTACTGTGAAGAGATCAAGCTCGATGAGTCCGAGCCGCACAAGTGGTCGTTCCCAAAACCAGCCCTTGCCGTCAAAGCCAAGGGCGCCACTAGCGATCACGTACCAAACCCTGCAGCCGTTCGACAGCTTAATCATGACAAAGCTCCCTTTCTCTATTACTACATTTACTACGTTTATGACGATGATCTATCTCTGACCAAACATTAGCTGAAAAAATAGCTTTAGTCAAAATCAAAGCCTTAAACTACCAGTGGCCTTGATACTAGCTGGTTTTGGGACTTTCTTTTTGTTTTTGATGTAATTCAAATAGCCGGCAATGCCGATCATTAAAGAATTATCTCCAGCCAGTCCTTTAGCGGGGAAGAAGAGTTTTACTTTTTTGCCTAAGAATTTTTTCATTTCTTCTTGCAAATGTGTATTGCAGGCCACTCCGCCGGCAACGATGAGGGTTTTGATTTTGTATTTTTCAATGGCTTTGTATGTTTTATAAACGAGGCATTCAATGGCGGCGTTCTCAAATTCCAAAGCTATTTTAGATTTTGTTTCTTCATCCAGTTTGCCTATTTTTCTAATTAAGTAAAGCACGGCCGTCTTTAGTCCGGCAAAAGAAAAATTAAAATCTTTACTCTTGAGCATGGGGCGAGGTAAAGAAAATAAAGTTTGATTTCCTTTGACTCTCTCAATATCAGCTATAGCTGATATTTGTGGGCCGCCGGGGTAAGGCAAGTCGAGCATGCGGGCGACTTTGTCAAAAGCTTCACCCACGGCGTCGTCCACACTTTCTCCAATGATTTCATATTGCATCCATTTTTTAGTCAAAACGAGTTGGGTGTGCCCGCCGGAAACCAAAAGAGTAAGCACGGGAGCCTTTACTTTTGGAATGATGAATTTTCCCTTATTTTTTCCGAAAACAGAAAATACATGCCCCTCCATATGATTGACAGGTATGATCGGAACATTCCACTTTTCTGCTAATTCTTTTGCAAAAATAATGCCTTCCCAAAGACACATTTCCAATCCCGGGCCGTATGTGACGGCGATAGCGTCAATACCTCTCCCTAAACCCCTCTCCTTATTAAGGAGAGGGGTAGGGGTGAGGTGCGCTTCTTTTAAACTGGCTTCTAAAAGTATTGGCAAATTTTTATTATGTTCTCTTTTTGCCATTACTGGATACACTCCGCCATAGGGAATATGAATCTGGATTTGTGAGTTTGTATTATTCGCCAAAACTTTAAAAGAAGTATTGGTTATGCCTCCTTTTGCTTCCAATATGGAAATACAAGTATCATCGCAGCTTGTTTCAATACTTAAAATTTTCATGTGCGCGATACAGGATTCGAACCTGTGGCCTACCCCACGTCAAGGGGTCGCTCTACCAACTGAGCTAACCGCGCATAATTAAGGTCAATGACCTACCAAAACAGCTAACCGCGCATAATTAAGGTCAATGACCTATTATATGACAAATTTTTCCAATATTTCCAATTCTGCCTTGGTGTTGGCGCCCAATCCTTCGTGGGGCTCTATCTCTATGGATTCTATCTCCATGCCTTCTGCGGTGGCTATTTTTATTAAATCAGTCAAGTAATATTCTTTTTGCGCGTTGTTGTTTTTTAAAGTTCCAAGCTTGCTCCAAATCCATTCAGCATTAAAACAAAAATAACATGGGTTCACTTCAGTTACTTTTATTTCCTTGTCAGTAGCGTCTTTAAACTGAACATCTTTTATCATTTTTCCGTTTTCGTCCCTTATAATTCTGGAGAAATTTACAAAACTAATTCGCCAGTCCCTGAAATCTGGCAATTTGATAACGGCCATGGTGATTTTTCGTCCGGATTCAAGGTGTTTTTTATTTATTTTCTTGATGGTTTGGTCGCTGACAAAAGGATGATCCCCATATAAGACCATAATATTTTCGGCTTTATTTTTTAAATAATCTTTCGCCAGATTCACGGCATGCCCTGTGCCTAGTTGGTTTTCTTGGTTGATGTATTCATATCCTTCATTTCCAAGTTCAGCCATCACTAATTCTTTTTTATAACCCACGATGATTGTTGGCCTATCGTCAATGCCTGATTTTTTCACAGATTCCACTACGCGCTGAATCATGGATTTGCCTTTTATTTTTGCCAAAACTTTTGGCAAATCACTTTGCATTCTTTCGCCCTTACCTCCAGCCAGAATGATGATTTTTGTTTTTTTCTTATCTTCCATATTAGGAGACAGTATACACTACCTCTGTCGTTTTTCAATTTCTTTTAAGACCTTTGGAATTTTCTTAAAATCGGCCATTAAGATTTCCCGCATTGAACCGTCATAAAGAGCGGCAGCCGGATGATAAAGAGGGAAGAAATATTTAGTAGACATGCCTTTGAAAACTTTTATTAATAATTTGCCGTGCGCTTTAGATATTTGTAAATCAGGAAAAAAATTATTCATCGCATGACGGCCGAGAAAAATTATCAGTTTAGGGGAAATTATTTTTAATTCCGCGAGGAGCCATTCCCGACAAGCCGTTTTTTCTTCCGGCAAGGGATCGCGATTATTCGGTGGACGGTATTTGACTATATTGGTTATATAAACTTCTTCTCTTTCTAGATTTATGGCCGATAACATTTCAGTCAAGAATTTTCCCGCTACTCCGACAAAAGGCCGACCCTGCGCATCTTCAGACTTGCCCGGCGCCTCGCCGATGAAAACAATCTCAGCCCCAGCATCGCCGTCTCCCGGCACTGCTTGCGTGGCGGTTTTCTTCAACTCGCACTCGCACTTTTCCTCCCATCTTTCATTCAGGTTGTTCAGTTCTTGTTTTTTAATCTCCTTGTCCATTTATTAGAAATTGTATAGAATAAAAGCCAAATTATCAATAAATAAAATATAATATGGTCACGAAAATTGCCCGGAAAAATTTTATCAATTGGAATAAGGCTCTTAAAACAAAAGACCCTAAAAAGGTAGCAGTGTTATATTCTAAAGACGCCGCTCTATTACCCACGCTTTCTCCTGAGTTTAAAACAAAGCCATGCGGTATCAAGGAGTATTTTGAACATTTTTTGAAGAAAAATCCGGTCGGAAAAATTGTGGTCAGTAAAGTTCAAGTTCTTGGGTCAAAATCCTATTTACATTCCGGACTGTATAATTTTGAAGTGGGTTCAAAAGGCGCTAGGGAAATAATCAAGGCTAGATTTTCTTTTATTTGGAAACAAAATAGAAAAGGGGAATGGAAAATAGTTCATCATCATTCATCCCTGAAACCAGAGAGCGCATAATTTTGTGACCCTACAGGGAATCGAACCCTGATTATCGGATTGAAAACCCGGTGTCCTAACCGTTAGACGATAGGGCCATTCTTGTTTATCCTAGCACTGCTTCATCTTATATTATTTTTGAAAAAATCGCAAAAAATGCTAGATTTAACCACGGAGACGTGGCAGAGAGGTTTAATGCACCACTTTCGAAAAGTGGCATACCGCAAGGTATCGTGAGTTCAAATCTCACCGTCTCCGCAAATTTTATTTCGCGTGTAGCGCCAGATAAATATCTTCCAAGGCGCGGACGGCGTCGCCGGCCGCGATGTTGTTTTGATGATAGAGAACATTAGTGCAATCGCCAGCTGCCCAAATGCCGGGGACTTCCGTTTTCTGCGTCCGAGCATCAATTTTTATTCGGCCGATTTCATCTGAAGGAATAAGGTCTTTCACAAAACCAGTATTCGGAATCTGTCCAATTTCCACAAAAATACCAGAAACTTTTAATTCTGTCTCAACGCCGGTAATTTTATCTTTGTAAACTATTCCTTCCACAAACTTATCGCCCTTTACCTCCAAAATATCCGCATTTTTTATTACTCTCATTTTTGGATTTTGCAAAACCTTGGCCACGGTGATTTCGTCCGCGCGGAAATTTTCACTGCGATTTATGAGGGTGACTGATTTGCAATAAGAGAGAAGCTGAGCGGCTGATTCAAATCCGGCATTGCCTCCGCCAATGACGACGACATCCATATCAGCAAAAAGAGGTCCATCGCAAGAGGCGCAATAGGTGAGTCCCTTGTGCTCCAATTTGTCCGCATTTTTCGCCGGAAGTTTTCTTCGACTGCTACCGCTCGTTATCAAAATTGTTTTAGTTAAAAATTCTTCGCCCGATTCCGTTTTAACAGAAAAGACGGAAGCCTTGCTTCCGTCTAACGGAAGCAAGGCTTCCGTCTTTTTGACGCTAATTACCTTTTCTCCTTCTTTTATCTCTAAAGTTTGTCCAGCGCCTGTATTCGCCAACACATGTTGTTTAAAATTACTCGCCAACTCATTACCCGAAATAGAAGGAGTGCCAACCCAATTATAAATTTGTTCTGATACAACAGATTGCCCGCCCCATTCGTAGATTACCAAAAGCGTTTGGAGTCTTTTGCGAGAAGCATAGACCGCTGCCGCTGTGCCCGCCGGTCCGCCGCCAATAATTATCAAATCGTAGGTCATATTTGTATTATAACAATAAATGAGCAGTAACTACAAATTTTTGTAAAAATTATTGACACACAGGTAAAATATGTTATACTATAAGGGATAATCTTGAGTTCTTCACAACGCCCAAAAAAATTGGGCAAACAGAAAGGGATCATAATGATGAATCAAAGTGTTCTCGCCCAGCCGACTCTCTACAATGTGGATTTTATCACACCCGGAGAGGTTACGGGAAGGTGTTACATGACCTATCCTGGCAGTGTTTTTCCTGAACTTGCGACGCGTCTGCAGTCTGTAGACACGCTTCCGTTGCGATGCAGGGAGGGTGGCTATGACACTATGATACCAGTGCCGCCCACGCCGATGTCCCTGCTCGACATAAGGAAGGCTTTTCCCAATCTCTTTTACCCGATGGCCAATGGGGGAGGGGGTTATGTCGATCATCAGTCTATTCGCGATGAGAAAACTTCCCCCGGACCTGGAGTACTCATCATCAGAGAACCTCTCCCAGGCTCCATCGGCAAGTCCTGGGAGGAGCAGATCAAGCTTCTCTCTGAGACTGAAGAAGTGCCTACACTGGCCGAAGTGGTGTGGTTCGCTGTGGTGCTCCTCAAGGTTCGCAGTGTCCGGCTCTTTGAAAATATCGGAGTCGGGACGCGCAGCCTAGATTCGTCGGGCCGACGGATCCAGGTCAGCTCTGGACCTGATGGTCTTTTAGACATCAGCGCCCTGGGCGGATCTTACCGGCTCGGGGCTGGTGTCGCATCCAAGTTATGTGTCGCGGGGATTTGATCTCCCGAGACATCGAAAGGGCCCTCGCGCGTTGCGCGAGGGCCCTTTACTAATTTTATTCAATTTTTTTTAAAAACTAATTCTTCTTGCGTCTCAAGAATGCTGGAACAGCGCTCCAGTCATCCGTATCATCTTCAATAATGATTTCTTCAACTTCAACTTTCTTATCCATCTTTTTCATGAATTCATTGTTGCTTATGTTGCTACTTTTTATGCTATTACTTATTTCTTTTTTAATCATAGCTGCATTTTCTTCTTTCAAAAGTGTCTGACTTGGATTTGAAGCTGCGCTAAAAAGACTCTTTCTCGGCATATCGGCAGGGAAGTTGGTGGCAATAACAGTTACTTGAATTTCGCCCTTCTTTAACTTTTCATCACGGATAGTGCCGAAGATTACTTTCGCATCTTTATCTATGGATTCGGTAATTACCTTAGCGGCTTCTTGGATTTCATGGATAGTGATGTCATCTCCACCCGAAATGGCAAAGAGCACTCCCTTGGCGCCTTGGATAGAGACTTCCAGCAATGGCGAGTTGATTGATCCCAAAGCCGCTTTCTCGGCGCGCTTTTCTCCGGAAGCAGTACCGATACCCATCAAAGCTGAACCGGCATTTGACATAATCGCTTTAATATCCGCAAAGTCCACGTTGATAATGCCGGGAGTGGTAATAAGATTTGAAATGCCTTCTACCGCTTGACGCAACACATCATCCGCGCTGGCAAAGGCGTCTCGGAAATTAGTATTTTTATCCGCTAACTGCAATAATTTATCATTTGGAATAATAATAATTGCGTCAACTTCTTTAGAAAGTTCTTCAATTCCTTTTTCCGCTATTTTCATTCTATGACTACCTTCAAAGAAAAAAGGTTTAGTAACAACTCCGACAGTCAAGATACCTTGTTCTTTGGCGGCGCGAGCAATAATCGGAGCAGCGCCGGTTCCAGTGCCTCCGCCCATACCACAAGCTAAAAAGATCATATCCGCTCCCTTGATGACATCTTGAATCTCTGATTTTGTTTCTTCGGCCGCTTTTTTTCCGACTTCCGGATCCATGCCGGCGCCGAGACCTTTAGTAAGATTTTTCCCGATGTGAATTTTTTTTTCTGCCAAAGAATGATGCAAATCCTGCGTGTCGGTATTCATGCAAATAAAACTCACTCCTTTAACCTTGGAATTTATCATGTGGTTCACGGCGTTTTTTCCCGATCCTCCTATTCCGATGACCATGATACGAGCGAAACTCTCTATTGCTTGATTTACTTTAGGCATATTTTTAAGGTTATTTTAATGATTAGCTTGTATAAAGTCATACTAGCACTAGAACAAAAAAAAGCAAACTTTTGCTTTTTTGAAAATTAAGACGAAAAACTTGATTTTTTACGGCATCAATTGCCTCATGCTTGACCTCAGCGTATTTTTTATATCTTTAAAAAGATTGCCGAACGATCCTTCGGAATAACTGTTGTCATTTCTGCCAGAAGTTACCAAACCCAGAGCGGTGAACCAAGCTGAGTCGCGAAGTTTGGTTTTTGAATTTCCAAAAAACTCGGTTGTTCCGATGCTAGATGGAAGTTTAAGAATAGATTTGGAAAGTTCTTCAATCCCTAAAATGCTCGCGCCTCCGCCGACAAAAACAACGCCGGCCGGCAAGAGTTCAGATCTTTTTATTTTTTTCAAATGATTTTCTATCAACTCAAAAATATCAGAAAGTCGCGCTTCAACAATTTCATCCAATTTCTTTTTGGGAAAATCCTCGTCAATGTCTCCTTGCTTGAAGCGTTCTGCTTTTTCTAATGGAATCTTGAAGCCGAGCGCAATGTCATTGGTAATATCAGCTGAACCGATAGAAAAAGTATAGACGGACACCGGCAAACCATTTTCAAAGACAGACAAAGACGTCGTTTGGTGCCCGATATTAACTAAAGCCACTCCCACAATTTTTTGTTTTTCAGATAAGGCAATTTGGCTGGAAGCTATTGGAGAAGCGATGACGTCTATGGTTTCTATTCCGGCTCCAGCCATTACTCCGATTAAATCTTCCAAATGTTGCATAGAATAAGTCAGTAAAATAGCTTTAGCCTCAAGTTTGGTTCCATGCATGCCTTCCAGCCGACCTAGCACCTCTTTGCCGTCCAGCCGAAAAGAAGTGGGGAAGACCTGAATAATTTTCTTATTATTCAAATTTAAATTATCCTCGCAATCTTGCAGTACTTTATTTATATCCAAATTAGTCACTTCGCCATCAGCCTTGGAAACAATAACTGAGCCGGAACTGTATTCTCCGCGCAAACTAATGCCACCAACCGAAATGAAAGCCCTTTTTATTTTTATGCCCGAATTTTTTTCCGCGTTTAAAGCCGCATTTTTTACTGAAATTATCGCGAGATTAGGATCAACGACATAACCATGTCGCAAACCTCTTGTTTCACTTTCGCCAATGCCAATAATCTTAGGATTTTTTTCTCCTTTGGTAAATTCTCCCACTACGATCCTTGTCATTGAGGACCCTAGGTCTATTCCTACTGAAATATTTCTGATCATATTTTTCTTCTAGTTTATCCATTGTACTACTATGTTCCAGACCTTTCAAATGAAGCATGCCGTGGATAACTAAAAATTTGACTAATTCCGGAAAAGTTCTATTAAATTTCTTTGTTTCTTTCTTTATTAGATTCGGACACAATATTATTTCGCCCAAATTTTTTGCCAGAGCAAAAGACAAGATATTCGTGGCCTTATCTTTGTTTCTGAATTTTTTATTTAATTCTCTGGATTTTCTCTCATCCACATAAGCAACAGACAAGGAATAGTTTTTTCCCAAAATGTCGTTCTTTATGATAGAAAAATTACCTTCCATTTTTATTTAGGTGCCATCTTGCCCAGTTTGCGGAGTTTTTCTATTTCTCCTCTGCGTTTTATGCGTCTCAACGCGCTTTTTTTGACTTTCAATTTTGATTCTTTTCTGAGGTTATAGCGAGCGCCTTTTACTTTGCGAATTATGCCAGATTCTTGAATGCGACGCGAAAAACGGCGCAAAACGCTTGAATTATTTTCGTTTGGATTTTTCCTCACTTCAATTACTGTTTTTGCCATATGGCTTATACATTATCATACAAACCCAAAATTGTAAAATTAATTGACTTTTTCGCAAAAAAATATAAGATGAATAGATTATGCAGCAAATGGGAGATTACATAACTGAAGAGAAAAGAAAATCACTGGAGGTTGAATTGGCAGATTTAAGAGGACCGAAAAGGCGTGAAATTTTAGCTAGTTTAGAATATGCCAAATCGCTTGGTGATCTGTCGGAAAATGTGGAGTATCACCAAAGTCGCGAAGATCAGGGCAAACTTGAAGAACGTATTTCCAAAATAGAACAAATTTTAAAATCTTCCCAGATTATTACTAAAGGCGGTGGCGACGTGGTGGAAATCGGTTCAACGATAGTGGTGCAAAAAGAAAACGACAAGGAACAAAAAACCTACACTATGGTCGGTTCGGAAGAAGCGGATATGGCCGAAGGCAAAATCTCCAACAAATCTCCCTTTGGCGAAGCTCTTTTTGGCAAAAAGAAAGGCCAAAGTATTTCGTTCAAGACTCCGGGCGGAGTGGTAAATTATAAAGTAATTAGTGTTTCTTAATTACCGCTACGGCGGAATAAAATGTCATCAATTGATGAAATTAGAAATGCCAGAATAAAAAAACTTGAACTCTTTAAAGATAAGGGCATAAATCCCTATCCAGCGGAATCAAACAGAGAAATTTCTTTAAAAGAGGCCGGGGAGAATTTTGATGATCTAGAAAAAAGCAAAGAAACAAAATGGATTGCGGGCAGAATAATGTCTATCCGCGGGCAGGGCGCTATTATTTTTATCACTTTAAATGATGGCACGGGCAATTTTCAGGGCCTACTTAAAAAAGATGTTATTAGTGATGATAAATTTAATTTTTTTAACGAAGTCGTGGATATCGGGGATTTTATAGAAATTCAGGGTAGTTTTTTTACGACCCAAAGAGGGGAGAAAACAATGGAAGTGAAAAATTGGCGTATGCTCTCAAAGAGTTTACGACCATTACCGGAAAAATGGCATGGACTACAAGATGTAGAAGAAAGATTCCGAAAACGATACTTAGATATTTTAATGAATCCAGAAATCAAAAATCTCTTTGAGAAAAAGGCGAAGTTTTGGAGTGCTTTTCGTAATTTTTTAAAGAAAGAAAATTTTCTAGAAGTTGAAACACCAACAATCGAAGTTACGACTGGCGGAGCGGAAGCTAGGCCGTTCAAGACTCACCATAATGATTTTGATATGGATGTTTATATGCGTATTTCAGTCGGAGAACTTTGGCAAAAGAGATTGCTTGCGGCTGGCTTTGAGCGTGTTTTTGAAATTGGCAGGGTATATAGGAATGAAGGTTCAAGCCCAGAACATACACAAGAATTTACCAATCTTGAATTTTACGCCGCCTACATGGATTATAAACAGGGGACGGAGTTTACAGAAAGAATGATTAAAGAAGTAGCTAAAGAAACACTTGGCACGCTTCAATTTGAAACACATGGATACAAAATTGACTTATCCCCAAAATGGGAACACATCACTTATATTGATACTATAAAAAAAATACTAGATATTGATGTGCTTTTTGCGACAGAAAAAGAAATGATGGAAAAATTGGACGAACTCGGAGTAAAATATGAAGGTACCAATCTAGAACGCTTGACCGATTCGCTTTGGAAATATTGTCGAAAACAAATTGTTGGGCCAGTATGGCTCATTGATGTGCCAAAACTCGTGTCTCCGCTTTCCAAAGCAAAGACAGAGAATCCGATGCTTACCGAGCGGGTTCAACTTATCTTGGCTGGTGCTGAAATGACCAATGGATTTTCCGAGTTGAATGATCCGATAGACCAAAATAACCGTTTTGAAGCGCAAAAAAAATTGATTAATGAGGGGGATCAAGAGGCAATGATGCCAGATAGCGAATTTGTAGAAATGCTAGAATATGGTATGCCTCCAGCTTTCGGTTTTGGTATCGGAGAGAGATTTTTTTCTTTTCTTGTGAATAAATCTCTTCGTGAGACTCAGTTATTTTCATTAATGAAGCCGAAGAATCTAGAATAAAAAATTTCTCAATATAAATATAAAGCGCCCCGGAACCACAAGGATCCCGGGACGCGGTTTGGGCAGCGGCGGATGCGCTACCCGATGATACAACCCTACCAGTTCCCCATGGGGAGGGTTGAAAAAACGGGGTTCCAGCAGGGTTTGCTGGGGAGGGGGTACCCACAAGAGGGGAAAGGTACCGCTATTAAGATTACAACCCTTGACTTAAAAGTCAATAATAAGTTATCCACAGATCGCATTTGGCGTTCTTTTTTGATATAGAATATAATGTATATCAAGTGGGAAAAAGTGGGAAAGGTGTTAATAAGTAATTTTAACGAAATTTATGCTAATCGGCGAATACATCCATACGATTGACGAAAAAAACAGAGTATCTTTACCGGCAAAATTTCGCAAAGAAATGGGAAAAGTCGTTATCGTTACGCCCGGCCTTGATTCCTGCTTATTTGTTTTCACCATTCAAGAATGGGAAAAAGTTTCTAAAAGATTAGGCAGTAATGAGGGTGATCTTTCTTTCTTGAAATCCGATCAGAGAACTTTCAATAGAAATATGTTCGGTCAAGCAGTGGAAGTGGAAGTGGATTCTATTGGCAGGATATTAATACCGGACTTTCTGAAAGAAAGGGCAAAATTAAAAAATACCGGAGCGATAATCGGAGTGCAAGATAGGCTGGAAATCTGGAATGACAAAGTCTGGTTGGAATACAAGAAGAAGGCGGAAAAAGAAGCGGAAGGTTTAGCAGAAAAGTTAGCTGGCCAAGATGATTAAGACAGATTCGGTGCACAAGACAGTTCTTTTACAAGAAGCAATAGATGGTCTGAATTTAAGAGACGGGGCGACCGTGGTTGATGCCACTTTCGGTGGAGGAGGACACAGTTTGGAAATTTGCCAAAGATATCCAAATGTAAAAATAATTGCCCTTGATCAGGATAAAAGCGTTTTTGCAAAAGGAGATAAATTTAGAGGCTGTAATATTTCTTTTATAAATAAAAATTTTAGAAATATGAATGAGGTCGTGCGGGAAAAGGTGAATGGCATCATTTTTGATCTAGGTTTGAGTTCCGACCAATTAGAGAATTCCGGACGAGGATTTTCTTTTATGAAATCTGAGCCATTGCTCATGACCATGAAAGAAAATCCTCAGCCAGAAGACTTGACCGCTATGGATGTTGTGAATACTTGGAGTGAAGAAAATTTGGCAAAGATTATTTACGGCTATGGAGAAGAGAGATTTAGCCGAAAAATAGCTAAAGCCATAGTGGAAAGAAGAAAGGGAAAAAAGATAGAAACGACTTTTGATTTAGTGGAGGTGATTAAAGAAGCAATGCCGGCAAAATACAGAAATGGAAAAATACCAAAAAAAATTCATTGCGCCACCAAAACTTTTCAGGCCATCCGGATAGCGGTTAATGACGAATTAGGAGCGCTGTCCGAAGGACTGGAAAAAGGATTTAAGTTGTTGAAAAAAGGCGGACGAGTTTCAGTAATTTCCTTTCACAGTTTGGAGGATAGGGTAGTAAAAAGATTTTACAAAACAAAACAGATTGAAGGCAATGGAAAATTAATAAATAAAAAAGTAATTTTAGCCAAGGAAAGTGAAATCAAAAATAATCCAAGAGCGAGGAGCGCAAAATTAAGAATTTTGGAAAAAATAGAATAAATATGAAGCAAATAAGTTCAAAATTAAAAACACACGCCAATAATATAAATCTCATCAGTTATAACAACGGGAGGCTTGTTTTGAATATTATTTTCTGGTCTTTCGGGACATTGGCTCTTTTGTATGTTTTGCTTTTGGGAAATATGGTTAGAAATATTGTAGAACGCCGAAGCTTGGAGACGGGTATGCGCGCGCTTTCCAGCGAGGTGGGTAATTTAGAACTGGCTTATTTATCTGCCTCTAATAGTGTTGATCTGAACTTCTCTCATTCTTTAGGATTCAAGGAAACTAAAACAATATATGCGACTCGCAAATCCCTCGGCTTTGGCAATGTAAAAGTGCTGCAAAATGAAATCTAGTTTTGTAGCTAGATATTGGATTATCCTTTTGGGTACTGTGGCCTTCAGTTTAATTTTAGTGGCCAAACTTTTTTTTGTGCAAATTGTGCATGGCAATACTTATTCGGAGTCTGCCGATCGCCAATATGCCACACCCTCCAGTGATATTTATGAACGCGGAAGTATTTTTTTTACAAATAAAGACGGACGGCTTATTTCAGCCGCTACGCAAATTACTGGATTTAAAATTGCGATAGATCCCACTAAAATTACGGATGCGGAAAAAGCTTATCAGCAATTGTCAACGCTGACAGTTTTAGATCATGATGATTTTCTTGCCAGAGCGTCTAAAATAAATGACCCTTATGAAGAAATTTCTAATCATCTGCCAAAAGAAAAAGCGGACGCAATATCGGCTCTCAAGATTCCCGGCGTAAATATTTTTAAAGAAAAATGGCGTTTTTATCCCGGAGAAGCCATGGCTTCTCATACGCTTGGTTTTGTAGGATATAAAGGCAATGAGCTTGGCGGACGTTATGGTTTAGAGAGACAATATGACGGAATCTTGTCTCGCAATGACGATAATCCTTATGTAAATTTTTTTGCGGAAGTCTTTTCCAATCTGCACAAAACATTATTTGAAAGTGACAAAAAAGAAGGGGATATCGTCACCACTATTGAACCTCAAGTTCAAAGTTTTCTGGAAAAAAAGCTGGTTGAAGTGCAAGATAGATATCAAGTTGATTCCATCGGCGGGATAATAATGAATCCGCAAGACGGCTCTATCTATGCGCTTTCGGTCAAGCCCGATTTTAACCCGAATAATTTTTCGCAAGTCAAGAATAATTCCATTTTTTCTAACCCTCTAGTGGAAAATGTTTTGGAATTTGGATCGGTGGTCAAGCCTTTGGTGATGGCCGCCGCGCTCAATATGGGAGTAGTGACGCCAACCACCACTTATAATGATAAAGGTTCAATAATAGTTGAAGATCATGAGATATTTAATTTTGATAAAAAAGCACGGGGTCCGGGCACGAGTATGCAAGAAGTTTTGAATCAATCTCTGAATACCGGCATGGTCTTTGTGGAAAAACAATTAGGCAGAGAAAACTTGCGTGATTATTTATTGGCTTATGGCATTAAAGAAAAAACCGGTATTGATCTGCCGAACGAAACAAGCGGACTCGTTTCCAATATTTTAACCAGTCCTCGAGAAATTGAATATGCTAACGCCGCTTTTGGCCAAGGAATAGCTCTTACCCCAATTGAATTAATTCGAGCATTAGCGTCGTTGGCCAATAATGGCAATTTAGTCGTGCCTCATCTTATTAAAGAAATAAAATATAATGATAGCACCTCTAAACAAATGATCTATCCGATCACAGCGACTAAAATTACCAAACAAACAAGTGAAGAAATAACTCGAATGCTGGTGAATGTGATGGATAAATCAATCAAAGGAGGTTTGGCAAAATTAGATCATTTTAGCGTGGCAGTAAAAACCGGCACGGCGCAAGTTGCAGACAATACGACTGGCGGGTATTATGAAGATAGGCATACGCATTCTTTCTTTGGTTATTTTCCGGCTTATAGTCCAAAGTTTATAGTTTTTCTTTACGCTATAAATCCCAAAGGTGTATCTTACGCCGCGACGACATGGAGCGATCCATTTCTAGACATTACCAAGTTTTTATTAAATTATTATGAGGTTCCACCCGATAGATAGCGCCTAGATAGCGCCTAAGGCGCTATCTGGCAGGGTCTTGGTGTTTTATTTATGAAAATAATTTTTAAAAAAATAATAGCGTACATTCTGCGCGTAGAGTCGCAGTTGGTGCTCTGGAAGTATAAACCGAAAGTCATTGCGATTACCGGTTCTGTCGGCAAGACCTCTACTAAAGACGCGGTTTATGCCGTGATGGCTGGTGTTTCCTATGTTCGCAAAAGCGAAAAAAATTACAACAGTGAAATAGGCTTGCCCTTGACCATTTTAGGTATTCCCAATGGTTGGAATAATCCTTTGGTGTGGTTCAAAAATATCTTGAAAGGTTTGTGGCTTTTTATCAGTCCTCAAAAATATCCGCAATGGCTTGTCTTGGAAGTGGGTATTGGCAAGCCTGACGATATGCGCCGGACAGCCTCGTGGTTAAAAACTGATGTAGTCATAATTACGGCCATAGGAGAAATGCCATCTCATATTGAATTTTTTAATTCGCGAAAAAGTTTAATAGAGGAAAAAAGCAGCTTAATAAAAACTTTAAAAAAAGACGGTCTTTTAATTTTGAATGCCGATGATGAAGATGTTCTGTTAATGAAGACAAAAATCAAAAATTGCGTCACAACTTTTGGCTTCAGAGAAGGCGCTGATATTTTAGGTTCAGGTGATAGTATTTTTTACGACGATAACGGGACACCTAAAGGAATAATTTTTAGAGTAGATGAAGGAGGCCTCGCCCATAGGTCTACGGCCGAGGGGAACAGTTTTCCGGTGGTTGTTGAGGGAGTGTTTGGCAGGAATCATGTTTATGCGGCTCTGGCTTCATTCGCTCTTATTTCCGGCTTAAAATTTAACATGGTCAATGCGATAAACGCGCTAAAAAATTACAGTATTTCTCCGGGACGAATGCGTTTGCTAGAGGGAATCGAGGATTGCTTGATTATTGATGATACTTATAATTCTTCTCCTTTTGCTTGTGAGTTTGCGCTGAAAACTTTGAAAGAAATAAAATTTTTACCGCATCAAACAGGCAGAAAAATCGCCGTTTTGGGAGACATGCTTGAATTAGGCAAACACACCATAGAGGCTCATAAAAATATTGGTAAAATTGCCGAAGAAAATTTAAGTGGAAAAGAAGATGCGCTGATAGTGGTGGGTCCTCGGGCCAAAGCCATTAAAGAAGGCGCTCTGCTGGCGGGCATGAATCAAGAGAATGTTTTTGAATTTTTAAATTCATCTGAGGCGGCGAAATTTATAAAAACTTTTGCGCAAAAGGGAGATTTTATTTTAGTCAAAGGTTCTCAAGGAATGCGTATGGAACGGATAGTGGAAGCGATACTTTTAGATCAAAAAAATAAAAACAAACTGCTAGTTCGCCAAGACGACGCGTGGCAGAAGAAAAAATAATTGAAAAACCCCGGGAGACATATTGCTCCCGGGGCACTACCTCCTTTCTTTTAGATGTTGTTGATTCAAATCACCTCACGCTCCTGCATGAGGCCAAAATGTGGATGGCGCAGCTTGTTGAGCGCCCTTTCTTTGAGTTGGCGAACCCGCTCACGAGTGAGATGCAACAAACTACCGATCTGCTCCAGGGTGAGGGGTTCGTCATTGCCTAACCCGAAATACAGGCGGACGATACGAGCTTCACGCTCGTTGAGGCTACTGAGCGCTTTTTCCAAAAGCGCTTCGGCCGATTTGCGCAACACGTCAGCGTCAGGCGCCTCTTGGTCGGGGTCGGCCAGGATGTTGAGTAGGTTGCGTTCACTGCTCTCATCAAAGGGTTCGTCTAGCGAACCCACCACTCGTGCCGATAGGAGCACTTCCCGTACCATCTTAATTGGTGCCCCTATCTTGGTGGCCATCTCCTCCACTTCTAGATCTCCCCGCCTTCTTTGCTCCAGCCGACGAGAGGCCTCGGAGATCTTATGGAGTAGATCCAGCTGTTGCACGGGCAAACGTATCATGCGCCCGTGCTCGTTGATGGTCTGCTTGATGGACTGACGGATCCACCAGACTGCGTAGGTGATGAACTTACACCCCCTGGTGCCGTCGAAGCGTTCTGCCGCGGTGATCAGCCCCAGATTGCCGGCGCTGATCAGTTCCGGCAAAGTCAGACCGCGGTTCTGATACGTTATGGCCACGCCGATGACGAAGCGCAGGTTGGCCTGCACCAATTCGTTGCGGGCCCCCATATCGCCCGCGTGGATCCGGTTGTACAATTCCCTTTCTCTCCTCCGAGAGAGGGGGCGTGAGTTGACGACCGTAATGTTGTCTAGATAGAACCGAGTTGCCTTTTTTGTTCCCAAAGCGCGCTCCTTCTCCCTCTAAGGAAGGGGTTATGTGTGAAAGATCTCTATATTCAAAGTTATCCCAGCAAATTAAGCAAAAAAAGCCATAGTCTGTAAAATCTTGACAATTAACCCATAAAATACTATACCTAAAAAAGAAGTAAGGATTGGCCAGATCGACTGGCTGTCCGTTTGTGAAAGGAACAGAAAAGGAGCCACGTGATGTTGGTGTCCAAGAAGAGAAGGCTCATCGGCTACCTCGTGGTATGTGGCGCAGCCGCAGTCGCGTATCTTGTGTTTTCCGGGATGACGGCGGTGATCGTCTTCGGCGTCGGCTTCATCGGGTGGTATGTGCTCAGTACCTGAGCGCGGCCTCCCCAGCAACCCCGACAAGTCTCATGTAATGGCCAGCAACACCGAAAGGAGAAAATGTGCTGGCTATTTGTTTTGGTGATGTAATTATACACTTTGCACGAACTTTTTTCCAACATTTAAAATAATTTCAAAAAATTTAAGCAATACAAAACCCGCCCTCCAACGAATTTTGTATCAGTTGTTAAGCGGGTTGATAATCCTAGAAAAAGTCTTACCAGAGGAAAAAGCGTCGTTTCCTGCGTTCGTAATCCTCCCTCTGTTCTTTCATTGAGGCAATTCTTCCTGCCTCATTTATCTTCTCGACTTCCTTAGGATAGCATTCGCGACATGCAATGTTTTTATGCCAGTCGTAGCAAGTATGCGCGATGCACATGTAACGACGGCAAGTGTAGCAACATGCGCTAGCAGGCTCTCCACATATATAACAGACCACGGCTATTCTCCTTTCAAAGAGTTTGTTGACTATATTTATATTATATATTTTAACATAAAAGTCAATTTGTGACCTTACCGGGAATCGAACCCGGATTATCGCCTTGAGAAGGCGATGTCCTAACCGTTAGACGATAAGGCCAATTTATCTTTTAATTCTCTTTTTCCTTTTGCTGTCTTGTAATATCTTTCAACTTTAAAAGCTTCGTAAATATTATCATAATTCTCTTTATATACTAACATTAACGGTCTACGATGTTTCGTTGATTTAACCTTACCATTATTATGATATTCAATTCTATCTCTAAAATTAGAAGTACATCCTATGTAAAAGTTTTCATCTATTAAACTTTTTAATACATATACCGTATGCATAAATATCCTGACCGTTAGCCTCGCCAGTAGGCTTGTAGCCTACTGGCTACGGCCGAGGGACGATAGAGCCGATAAGACTATTTGGAAAATATAACATTTTAACAAAAAATTTACTCTTGACTATAACCTTATTGTATTATATCATAATTAACAGATTATTCACGTAGTTCTGTTGTAGTTCACGAGCGAAATTTCGCTCATACCATGGAGGATTTTAGATGACGATCGTGGCGCGTACAGTAGATGAGCTCCGCGAAGTTCCGTCAACGGTGATCGGAAAAGTGCCGTTGGCGTTCGTAAATGGAGAGGAGGCGTTCACGCTTTGTCGCGCGGGCGCCAAGGTAGTCGGCAGTGGCGCGCTCCGTAGAGGAGGTGCCAGATGTCAGTTCTACTTCATCCCAGGAGAAGGTAGACTGTATTTCTGGGTAGCGGGTAGCCTGAGTGGGTCATGGGGTGACCTGTGGCCAGTTACTCCAGCAAATATCGCCCGTCTGGAGGCGACGCTCGGTTCTTCTCGGGCTATCCATGTCGACTGAATCGATCGCGGACAGTGATAAATCTCACAACACGGCACCGGAAAGCATCGCTCTCTGGTGCTTTCTGATTTTTGCGCAAAAAATTTAAAAATTATTCTTCAATTTTTGGTCTTTCCACTTCCAGTAGTGTCAATTCAGGCGAAGAACCGGCGATGCGCAACACATCTTTATCTATTTTTTTTAATTCTTTATTGGAAGTATTGTAATGATTGACCACAGTGCCGAGCGCGTTGCCGAGTTTGTTGTGATATTCATCATAAGATTTTAAATGCTTGCCCAAATCTTCCACTTTTTTAATTATTTCTTTGGCTGATTCTTCTATTTTAAGCGCTTTTAAGCCCTGCAAAACAGTTTGCAAATATGCCAAGAACGAAGTCGGGCTGGTAATGATAACTTTATATTTTCCAGCCGCGCGCTGGATTAAGTTTTCATTGTCTTCGCTAGCTCCGACTTTGTTTGTAATTAAATCATAATAAATAGCTTCGTGAGGAATGAACATAAAAGCGAAATCAGTCGTGCCTTTAGTTGGCTGAATATATTTTGCTGTCTCGGTAATGCGATTTTTCAAATCATTCACGAATATGGTCTCCAGCTTCTTTTTTTCTCCAGCGTTGATTTCTTCCACCATTTTATTGTAATTTTCTAAAGAGAACTTTGAATCTATTGGAATGATTTTATCTTTGACGAATACAACAGCGTCCACGATGGTTTTATCGGGAAATTCGTATTGCATTTGATAACTGCCGGGCGGTAAGACATTTTTCAAAACTGTTTCCAAATAATATTCGCCCAATATCCCGCGCTGTTTCGGATTTTTTAAAATATTTTCCAAACTCTGTAGTTGATCGGCAAAAGAAATGACTTGTTTATTTGTTTCGTCCAGCCGAGTGAGTCTTTCGGTCACGTCCCGAATAATTTTATTTGATTCACTGGAATGAAATTTCAAATTTTCACTAACCTGTCTATGACTCTCTGCCATTTTATTGTCCACCGTCCGCGACAGTTCATTTATCTGCGTTAAAATCAAATTTAAACCGGTATCATCTTTTGCATCATTTTTTTTTCTACTCAAAACAAAGTAGGCGAGTATGCCTCCAATAATTAGTCCTATTATTATTCCGCCAATATTTTCCATTTTTCTATTTTACCATTATTTCCCCAAATAGTGTCTCAAAGTATAAATCCAGTCTTCATCTATCTGGTCGCTTTTTTCTTTTTCACCTAAAAGCCATTCCATCCAACCGCGATCTATTTGTAGCACTTCTTCCACTTTTTTCCCTTTGTATTTGCCAAAATTCAATGTTCTAATCAATGAAGGATGCGAAGAAATTTCCATCATTTTTTCTACGGCCTCGTCTTCATTTAATTTTTCCTCTGCCATCATTTTTTTCTTCAATCTTTCATACAATTGCTCCAGCACTAACACATCTCCCATTGCGTCATGGGCGGTCGCGTCTATTTCTATGTCTAGTAAGTAGCGTAAATATTGTAAGTTGTATCTTTCTATTTTCTCTTCTTTATCCAAATGTCTGGCTACCCGCAGGGTACAAATAAATTTCTGCGGTTCAATGCCTTCTTTCTTTACGATCATCAGGTCAAAAGACGCGTTATGGGCCACCACGATAGAATTTTCCAAAAGTTCCTTAATTTTCGGCAAATCGCCGCTTTCTTTAAAAGACGGCCTATTTTCTATCATTTTATTGGAGATATGATGCACCGCCGAAGCCTCCGGCGGAATTTTAATCGGAGGTTTATACAAACCAGTGAAAGTTACATTATTATCTTTGTAGGCAATTTGGCAAAGAAAATCTTTTTCCGTATTGCCGGTAGTCTCCGTATCAAAAAATATAATTTTAGGCATGGTGCTATTTTAACATATTTTTGGTATAATGAATCAAGAATTTACAAAAATCAAAAATTTATGTTACACGAACAAATTAAAAATGGCATTAAAGAAGCGATGCTGGCCAAAGATGCTTTGCGCTTGAAAGCCTTTAGAGCTATGTCGGCCGCCTTTACCAATGAGCTGGTGGCTAAAAATAGAAAACCGCAAGAAATGCTGGCAGACGAAGAGGCGATTTCGGTGATTGCCCGACTAGCCAAACAACGCAAAGATTCCATTGAACAATTCAAGAAAGGGAATAGGGATGATTTAGTAAAAGAAGAAGAAGCCGAACTCTCTGTTCTGGAAACTTACTTGCCTAAATTGATGGACAGGACTGAGGTGGAAAAAATTGCCCGCGCCGAAAAGGAAAAATCAGGTATTACTGATGTCACTAAAAAAGGCATATTAATGTCGACTTTAATGAAGAATTTAAACGGCAAAGCAGATGGCAGTCTGGTAAAAGAAGTTGTGGACTCGCTCTTTTAATATGCTCATATGGATACGGTAAATATCTTAAGAAACTTAATTGAAAATTATCAAGGATTGGTATATTTTTTTATTTTTCTGGGATTGATTATTGAGGGAGAATTTATTTTAATAGCCATTGGAATACTTTTTCATCTAGGCGCCTTGAATGCGTATTATGCTTTAATTTTTATTGTTTTAGGATTAGCATCTAAAACAATGTTTGGTTATTACATCGGCAGTCTTATCCATACTAAATGGAATCGCGTAAAGTTTTTGAAATATATTGAGAAACGGGTGTTAAACGTAATGCCTCATTTTAGGCGAAAACCTTTTTGGTCTATTTTTATTTCCAAATTCATAATCGGAGTCAATAATATAGTTATTATTTTTTCCGGTTATCAAAAAATAAATTTAAAAAGGTATTTAAAAGCGGAATTCTGCTCTACGATTATTTGGGCTCCGGCTCTAGTATCGCTCGGTTACTTCTTTTCCTATACTGCCATGCATGTCAGTAGCGAAATCTGGAGATTTTCTTCAACAGTTTTTATTTTAACAATGTTATTTATTCTTTTTGATAGGTTGATGGGTTGGATTTATGAGATTTTTGAAGGATTTTATGACGATGCAGAATAAAAAATTAATCACTCACAATGATTCTTTTCATTCAGATGATGTTTTTGCTTGCACGACTTTATGTCTGATGCTGGAAAAAAATAAGGAGAGTTTTGAAATAATTCGCACGAGAGACCCGGAAATAATAAAAACAGGGGATTACGTTTTTGATCTGGGTGGAATATACGACGAGAAAATAAACAGATTTGATCATCACCAAATAGGCGGAGCCGGAAAAAGGGAAAATGGGATAGAATATTCTTCTTTTGGCTTAGTCTGGAAAAAATTCGGGAAAATATTAACGGGATCGGACAAAGCTGTAGAACTTATAGATGAACGTTTGGCTGCGGCTGTTGATGCTCTGGATAATGGTCTTGATTTAGTGGAAAATAAATACGCAGTGACTCCTTATTATTTAGAAAATATTTTTTTCTCCATGCGACCAACTTGGAGAGAGGAAAATTTAAGCCAAGACGAAATGTTTTTAAAAAGCGTGGAAATGGCAAAAGTTATTTTATCGCGCGAAATAATTCAAGCCCAAGACAGAATTTTAGCGGAGGAAATAGTAACTTCCATTTATAACAATACTGCCGATAAGAAAATAATTATTTTAGATAAAAATTATCCTTATGAATATGTGCTTAATAATTTTCCTGAACCGCTTTTTGTAATTTACTTCAAAAAAAGCAATGATTCCTGGCAAGTAAGAGCGGTGCGGAATGATCCGAAAAGTTTTAAAAATAGGAAAAATTTTCCAGTCTCTTGGGCTGGACTTCGCGACGAAGAACTGCAAAAAATTACCGGCGTATCGGATGCCATGTTCTGCCATCGCGGACTATTCTTAGTGGTAGCCAAATCAAAAGAAGGAGCTGTTAAATTGGCGCAAATTGCGGTAGAATCCTAAATATGGCATTTATTGATGAAATAAAAATATACGCCGAAGCTGGACGAGGCGGGAATGGTGTTGTTCGTTGGCGACAAGAAAAGTTCATACCCAAAGGCGGACCAGCCGGAGGAGACGCCGGAGCGGGCGGGGATTTTTATGTTTTAGCTGTCCGCGATGTGCACATTCTTTCAAAGTATAAAGCAAAAAAAATTTTTATTGCCGGACGAGGAGAAGATGGCGGAAATAAAAAACTGCATGGCAAGAGCGGTGCTGATTTTGTTTTAGAATTACCGGTCGGTTCTATCATTACCAAAGAAGAAACGGAAGAAGAATGGCAATTAACAAAAGAGGGAGAAAAGATTTTACTTTTAAAAGGCGGTTATGGCGGTTTCGGCAATGAACATTTCAAAAGTTCCACCAATACAACTCCAATGGAATCGCGCGAAGGCGCTCCGGGTGAAAAAGGAAATTTTAAGATAGAACTGGAACTTTTTGCAGACATTGGATTAATTGGATTGCCAAACGCGGGCAAGACGTCGCTTTTAAATTCCCTGACCAACGCGCAGGCGCGAGTGGGAGATTATGCTTTTACCACTCTTGATCCGAATTTGGGTGATTTTTATGGTTATATTGTCGCTGATATTCCAGGATTAATTGAAGGAGCTTCCGAAGGAAAGGGCCTGGGAATTAAATTTTTACGCCACATTAAGCGCACAAAAATGCTAGCGCACCTTATTTCATTTGAAAACGATAATATGATGAAAAGATACAAAGAAATTCGGAAAGAATTGGCTAAATATGATAAAAATTTAGAATCAGACGAAGAAACACTGGAAGAGAAAGAGGAAATCATTATTTTAACAAAGGCAGATGTAGTAGAAGATCCCAAAATTATCGCCAAAAAAGTAAAAGAGTTTGAGAAACTAAGCCAAGGAAAATCTAAAAAACAAGTTTTCATTTTATCTTTATTTGATGATAAAATGGTAAAGAAATTCAGCGATGAGTTAGCGAAGATTTTAAAGAAAACATAATATGGAAAATAAATATTATCCGACAATCGGATTAGAAATTCATGCTGAATTGGCTACCACTACCAAGATGTTTTGCAGTTGCAAAAACAATCCCGACGAGGAAAAGCCGAATATAAATGTCTGTCCAGTGTGCATGGCGCACCCAGGAGCCTTGCCAGTCTTAAATAAAAAAGCGATAGAGAATGTCATTAAAGTCGGTTTGGCGATTGATGGAAAAATTGCCGACTTTACCGAATTTGACCGCAAAAATTATTTTTATCCAGATATTCCGAAAGGCTACCAGATCTCGCAATATAAATATCCGATAGTTTCCGGCGGGGTTTTGGCTAGTTTTGACATTACCCGGGTGCATTTAGAGGAAGATACAGCCAACAATAAGCACGACCGAGGGGATTTTTCATTGATTGATTTTAATCGTTCTGGTGTGCCGTTGATGGAGCTGGTGACCGAGCCTAAAACTTTTGAAAATACGGAGGAGGCCGCTAAAACTGCTTCAAAATTTGCCAAAGAACTTCAATTGATACTTTGGTATTTGGGAGTTTCCGAGGCGAATATGGAAAAAGGCGAAATGCGGGTGGAAGCGAATATTTCAATTTCCACGAACAAAAATAAATTAGGCACTAAAGTAGAAGTCAAAAATTTGAATTCTTTTCGCAGTGTGGAACGCGCCATAATATACGAGCTTAAGCGGATGACTGAATTATCGGAAGAAGGGAAGGCAGAAGAGATAATTCAAGAAACGCGTGGCTGGGATGAATCCAAGCAAAAAACTTTTTCCCAAAGAAAAAAAGAATCCAGCGAGGATTACCGATATTTTCCGGAGCCCGATTTGCCGAAATTGAAACTACATGATAAAAAAACTGGTTTTGATTTGGAAAAAATGAAAAAAGAATTACCAGAATTGCCAGAGGTCAAGCGGGCCAGATATAAAGAAAACGGTTATAAGGAAGAAGATATAGAACTTATAATAGAACATCCTTTCTTGACTGAATGGCTTGAGGGGGTAAAAAAAGAAATAAAAAATAAAGCCGCATTACAGATTGCGTACAATTATATTGCTTCTGACTATCTAGGTATAGAAAAAAATATTCCAGGGGCAAAATTCCCAAGTTACAAAAATTTTGCTGAACTCATGGATTTAATATTTGAAAATAAAATTTCTTCTCGCGTGGCGAAAGATATCTTGGCGATGATTGTAGTTGATGATGCTTCACCACTGAAGATAGCAACAGAAAAAAATATGCTTCAAAGCAGTGATGAAAGTGCGCTTAAAGAAATTGTAAAGAAAATAATAAATGAAAATCCTGAAGCGGCTGCCTCTTATAAAAGTGGCAAAGAAAATGCTCTAATGTCTTTCGTTGGTAAAGTTATCAAAGAATCTAATGGTTCGGCTAATCCGCAAATCGTTATTAAATTACTAAAAGAAATGCTTGCCCGTTCGTAGCTTTTTGAGCAAAGAAGGGTTAAAATAAATTAATGAGAACACTTCGTGAATATATAAAAGAAGCGGAAGAAAAAGGCGTGGCCATCGGACATTTTAATATCTCAAATTTAGAAGCCTTTCATGCGATTTATAATGCGGCAAGAAAATTGAATGTGCCAGTGATTATCGGGCTTTCGGAAGGGGAAGAAGATTTTGTCGGCAGGAATGAAGCGATAGGTTTGATCAAAGAAGTTCGAGAAAAAGAAAATTTCCCTATTTTTCTAAATGCAGATCATCATTATAGTTTTGAGCGCGTGAAGCTGGCTGTGGATGCCGGTTTTGATGCGGTTATTTTTGACGGAGTCACTTTAAGTTTTGAAGAAAATGTAAGAATTACCAAACAATGCGTGGATTATGTTAAAAGCGTCAATCCAGAAATGCTTGTTGAAGCGGAGCTCGGCTATATCGGTTCGGGTTCAAACATTAAAGACACTATTCCCGAAGGCGCGGGGATTTTAACTAAACCAGAAGAAGCGAAAAAATTTGTGGAGATGACTGGTATTGATATGTTGGCTCCATCTGTTGGCAGTATCCACGGCTTGGTCAAAAGTGGCAAACCGCATATTGACGCGGAACTTGTCGCTGAAATTAAAAAAATAACCGGAGTGCCTTTAGTGCTTCATGGCGGTTCAGGATTGCGCGACGAAGATTTTACTAATGCTATTAAATCTGGAATTTCCATCATCCATATCAATACCGAAATTCGTATCGCTTATGACGAGGCGTTGAAAAAATCTCTAGCTGAAAATCCGAACGAAATCGCGCCTTATAAAATACTCCAACCCGCCGTAGAAGCGATAGAAAAAATTGTGGAAAATCGCTTGAAACTTTTTAATGGGATAAAATAAGTCTTGTGAAAGACGCAATTAAAATATTTTTCAAAGGAGATGTGGATGACAGTGAAGAAACGCTTATAAAATATTCGCGGGATGCGAGCCTTTTAGAAGTGCGGCCGAAGATGGTGCTTTTTCCGAAAGATAAAGAAGATGTAAAAAGAATAGTCAAATGGGTTTCGGAAAATAAAGATAAATATGCGGATCCGGAACGCAATAAAGATTATGCGAATCTTTCCATCACTGCGCGATGCGCGGGCACGGATATGTCTGGCGGAGCTATTGGAGAATCTATAATTTTAGATTTTTCTCGATACATGAATAAATTAATAGAATTTAATGCTTCGCAGGAGCTAAAAATTACAGTCCAGCCAGGAATGTTCTATAGAGATTTTGAAAAAATAACTTTAGATAAAGGATTGATTTTGCCCTGCTACACGGCTTCAAAAAGCCTCAATGCCATGGGCGGTATGTTCGGCAATAATTCTGCTGGAGAAAGAACTCTGAAGTACGGCAAAATTGAAGATTATATTTTATCGGCCAAAGTTGTTTTTGCCGATGGTAATGAATATGTCGTCAAACCATTAACGCAAGATGAAGTAAATAAAAAAATTGCGCAAAATAATTTTGAGGGGGAAGTTTATAGAAATACTTTTAACTTAATAAAAAATAATGAAGAAGAAATAAAACATGCCAAGCCCAAAGTTCATAAAAATTCGGCAGGTTATTATATTTGGAATGTTCTAAGAACTTCGGAAGGAGATTTTGGCGCCTTCGCCCTCGGAGACAAGAGGACAGGGAACCCACGACGCATAAAATCTCCTTCCGAAGTTCTGAACTTTGATTTGAATAAGTTGCTTGTCGGCTCACAGGGAACTTTGGGCATTGTCACCGAAATAACTTTCAAGCTCATTCCCGACAATAAATATTCAAAGTTAGTGGCTATTTTTATGAATGATCTGGCGCCACTTGGTCGTTTAGTAGATGAAATTCTGCAATTAAATCCAGAAACTCTTGAGACTTATGATGACAAGACGATGAAACTCGCCGTGAGATTCTTTCCAGACTTTTTAAAGAATAAAGGTTTTGTTGGAATGATAAAATTTATGATGAGTTTTTGGCCGGAATTTTTTATGATGCTCACTGGCGGTTTTCCTAAATTGATTCTTCTAGCTGAATTTGCCGGGGACAATGAAATAGAAGTAAATAAGCAATGTGTAAATTAAAGGAAAAAATTAGAAATTTCAAATTAAAAGTTCACATTACTAAAAATCAGATAGAAGCGGATAAGTATTGGGATATCCGCCGAAAAAGTTTTGCCCTTTTGAGAAAACACGTCAAGGGTATGCACACTGCCCCTTTTATTGATGATATTATTGTCCGTCCGGAATTTTTGCCGAAATTTCTTCCCGAATTGAATGCTATTTTAAACAAGTATAATTTAATTTTCACCATGGCTGGACATGCGGGAGACGGCAATTTTCATGTTATTCCCTTGATGGATTTTTCCCGTCCGGACACTGCCAGAATTATTATGGAGCTTGGAGAATTGGTTTATGATTTAGTGGCGAAATATCGTGGTTCTATTACCGCCGAACATAATGATGGAATAATTCGCACGCCCTACTTGAATAAAATGTATTCGGATATGATAATCAAAATTTTTGCGGAAATTAAGAAGATTTTTGATTCCAAAAACATTTTTAATCCCGGCAAGAAAGTTCCGACGCCAAACACGGGGGGCACTAAAGAATATATCATTAAGCATATCGCGACTGAACATACTACTGAACACAGGATTTAAAGTTGCTTTTTTAATTTTTTTCTATATACTGTTTTTATGTTTGTTATTAAAGCGGAAAAACGAGATCTAGATATAAAACTGGAAGATTTAAGGAAGTCTGGGAAAATTCCAGCTGTTTTTTACGGAGCGGGAAAGGCTACTGTTTCTATTTCTATCCCCATCACTGAATTTAAAAAGGTTTGGCGAGAAGCGGGGGAATCTTCAGCGGTAAAGGTCTCAACTCCAAGCGGAGATGTTGACGTGCTGATTCATGAAGTACAAGTAGATCCTGTTACTAGTGAGCCTATTCATGTGGACTTTTTGGCTATTGATATGAAAAAGAAAATAATTGTTAATGTCCCCTTGGTTTTTGAAGGTATTGCAAATGCGGTTAAAAATGGCATAGGAAATCTAGTGAAAGTGCTTCATGAGGTTGAAGTTGAAGCCTTGCCGGCTGATTTGCCTCATAGTTTAATTGTTGATATTTCTAAACTTGAAACTTTGGATGATAATATTACCGTTGCCGATATAAAATTACCAAATAAAATTGTCGTTATTACGAACGGCGCTGATGTAGTGGCATCTATCGTGGCTCAAGTGGAAGAAAAAGAAGAAGTCGCGCCAATTGACTTATCCGCTATTGAAGTTGAAAAGAAAGGCAAGAAAGAAGAGGAAGGGGAAGGAGCTTCAGTTGAAACTGCTCCAGAAAAACCAGAAGGGAAATAAAATGTGCTACAATGAAGACTATGGCACGAAAGACCATAGTTTTTGTTTTCGTTCTTTTGCTTTTCTTAAACATATCCGCAAATAAAGCGGAAGCTATTTTTGATTGCTTAACCTTAACGACGTCTTCCAATCAATCAGAGAAAGATTATTGCCGAAATGAACTTAGTCAAATAGAAGCTCAGTTGGCCGATCTTTTAAATAAACAAAAAGAACAACAAAAACAAACAGGAACCCTTAAGGGAGATGTAAACTATTTAACGAGCCAAATTAATGCCCTTAAAACAAAAATTAAAGCCAGAAGTTTGGCTATCGCTCAACTAAAAGTAAATATCACAGAGAAAAATAATACCATTCAATCGCTTTCCAATAAAATAGATCGTGAGCATGAATCACTCGCCCAGCTTCTGCGCAACACTAATGAATTTGACGAAGAAACTGTTGTACATTTAATTCTCTCCGATGAGAGTATCTCAAATTTTTATAATGATTTAGAATCTTACACTTCAATCAAAGAAGCGGTTAAAGCGTCAACAGACGTCGTTCGTGGAATAAAGAGCGACACGGAAGTTGCCAAAAAAGATCTGGAGAAAAAACAAGATGCGGAAACAGATGCCAAAACCGAGCTAGAGAGTGCTCAAAAAAAAGTAGCTCAAACAGAGGCGGAAAAAAAGCAGCTCTTGGCTATCTCAAAAAATAAAGAAGTTGAGTATCAAAAACTGGCCGCGGAAAAAAAGACTAAAGCGGATAAAATTCGCAGCGCCTTGTTTAACCTGGCGGGTATTTCCACCAAAATTGAATTTGGTACTGCTCTGGAATATGCCAATGAGGTAAAAAATAAAACTGGCGTTGATCCTGCTTTCCTGTTGGCGATACTCACTCAAGAAAGCAATCTCGGCGCCAATGTCGGCCAATGTTATTTGAAAGATCCCGATACCGGCGCGGGGGTTGGCAAAAACACCGGAAACTTTTTTGCTAATGTGATGAAACCGACACGCGACGTTGCGCCATTTTTTGAGATAACCAATGCGCTTGGTTTTAATGCCTTTTCTACCGCAGTATCATGTCCGATTGCGGGCGTAGCTGGATATGGAGGCGCGATGGGTCCGGCTCAATTTATTCCTTCAACTTGGAAACTTTTTGCCAATCGCTTGCAAGATATTTTAGGTCATTATGCCAATCCGTGGTCTCCTAAAGATGCGTTCATGGCTTCTGGAGTTTATCTCACCGATCTTGGAGCAGTAGGCAATAGTACTTCCAAGCAAAACAAGGCAGCCTGTAAATACTATGGTTCAAGCGGTTCTTCGTGCGGATATAGCAGGAGCGTAATGAAATTAAAATCAGGTATCCAGGATAATATAGATTTGCTTTCGGGTTAAAATTGTGTTAATCTTTTTGGGTAATGAAAAAAGATATTCATCCAAAATATGATATGGAAACTAAAGCTACTTGCGCCTGCGGAGCGGTTTTTAAAGTTGGTTCAACAATGCCTGCAATTGAAATGGAAATCTGCAGCCAATGCCATCCTTTTTATACTGGTAATGAAAAAATAATGGATACTGCCGGAAGAGTAGAACGCTTCAATAAGAGAAAAGCCGCATCCATAAAAGTTAAAGCTAATAAATAATGGATTGGGAAGAGTGGAAAAAAAATAAAAAAAATGTGGAAACGGAAGAATTTCCTAACGAGATAGTTTTGGAAGTGCGGGCGGGCGCTGGGGGAGACGAGGCTTCTCTTTTTGCGTGGGAACTTGCGCATATGTATGAACGATACGCGCAATTGCGAGGCTGGCAATGGAGAGTGAACTATGAATCAAAAAGCGACCTGAACGGCTACAAAGAAGCCAGTTTTGAAATCAAGGGTAAAGATGTTTTTAAAAAAATGCGTTATGAAACAGGAGTGCACCGAGTGCAGAGGATACCGGCCACGGAAAAAAATGGCAGAGTGCACACTTCTACCGCTTCAGTGGCAGTGTTGCCGATTAAAAAGAAAATAAATTTTCAAATTGATCCGAGCGAGTTTGAAATGGAGTATTCTCGTTCTGGCGGAAAAGGCGGACAAAATGTGAATAAAGTGGAAACAGCGGTTCGAATCATTCATAGGCCGACTGGATTAGATGTGCGTTCCACCAACGAAAGAAGTCAATTGGCCAATCGGGAGAAAGCGATGATGATTTTAACCGCCAAACTTCAGCAATTAGAAGAAGAAAAAGAAGCCAGTAAATACGCCGGAGAACGCAAAAGCCAAATAGGCACTGGAGACAGATCAGAAAAAATACGCACTTATAATTTTCCACAAGATAGAGTGACCGATCATAGAATTAAAAAATCTTGGCATAATTTGCCAAAAATAATGGAAGGGGAAATAGAGGAAATCGCAAAAGCGATAGATTCTGGCGTAGTGGGGAATGAAGACGAGGAATAATTTATTTTTCGTGAATTGCTTTTTATTTTAAATTTGATATGCTTGTCTGGTAGTTTCTCGTTTAGCGACAAGAATTTCTACGCCCCGATTCAAGTCGGAGCATTATAAATAGTTTTTGCCCGATTTTTAAAAACGGGAGAAATAAGTTATGGCTACAAAGCTATATGTAGGGGGACTCCCTTACAGCACACAAGAAGGCGCTCTCAAAGAGCTCTTCGCGCAAGCTGGTAATGTTGTATCAGCGGTGGTTATCATGGACAAAATGTCCGGTCGCTCAAAAGGTTTTGGATTCGTGGAAATGTCAACAAACGATGAAGCTCAAAAAGCTATCTCTATGTTCAATGACCAAGAATTTGAAGGACGCAAACTGACGGTTAACGAAGCTCGTCCAATGGAAGCTCGCCCACCAAGATCGGGTGGTAATGATCGAGGCGGATACGGTAGCGGAGGCGGACGCCGAGAATACTAATTCTAAAAAACTTTTAAACAACCCCGTCGTTCGCGAACGACGGGGTTGTTTGCGTCTATGGGTCAATTTTGTTATAGTTTTTTTATGAGCGTGTAGTTCAGTGGTAGAACGCTGTCCTGATAAGACAGAGGTCGATGGTTCGATCCCATCCACGCTCACTTGTTTGATTTTTGGCTCCAAATATGTTGTCATATAAGACAGAGAACAATGGGTTGGTCATCGTGGCCAATCCAAGATTCACAGAGATCTTTCTATGGGGGAGGATACCATGTCTGCTACAATGACGCGTGAGCAGCTCAACACAAATGTATTCATCATCCGTCTGGTAACGGCCGTCGCTGCTGTCATGACGGTCATAGAATGGGTGGTGGCGGCGGAGTTTGGACCGCCACCACTGATTTTGGTGGCGGAGTGGGGTGGAACACTGCTGTGGTGCGCGGTGGCTATGGGCTTCATGAGGGTGGCCAACAAAAGCAGAGGTGGTGTAGTGTGGGACTTCGTTGTCATTGAATCCACGCTTCTTTGCGCGATGTTCTGTCTTCTGTCGTATCTGAGTATTGTCGACCCAACTTTCACCTCGCTCGCCACATTTTTTCATGTGGCGGGAGCGGTGGGATGGACTTTTGTCTCTGTCGGGGTGCTTATCGTTCTTCTGATTTTGGAGTTGGTCGCCAGGATGCCGATAAGGCCAGAAAACACCATGCCGATAGAGGCGGAAGAAGAGTAAGTAGGTGGTCAGAAATCGAGGGGGTGTCTGGGTTCGCTTCGCGCGACCCGGACACCCCTTTTTCAATTTGCATGTCGTATATTTTTATATTATTATGAAATAAAGCCAAATGGGCTTTATTTTTATGGTTGAAAATAAGCAAAATTCAGTCAGTTGGTGGAAATCTGGAGTGGAGATATTTACTCAGGTTTCAGGGTGGATTGTGGCGCCGATAGTGGTGGCCTTGATTTTTGGCAAAATGCTGGATACCCATTATGGGACGAAGCCGATTATCTTTCTTGTTCTTGCTGGCATTAGTTTTTTATTTTCTTGTTTTGGCATCGTTCGGGTTATCAGAAAATATATTAAAGAAATGAAAGAATTATCGGAAAAAAAATCAAACGAAAATTAAAATGGAACAAATTTCACACAACATTACATTATTTGCCGAACCGATTTTTCATTATGGCAGTTTCACTATTACCAACGCGCTTTTGACTTCTTGGGTAGTGGTTGGCATTATTATAATTTTATCTATCATTTTACGTTCCACACTAAAAGAAATTCCCGGCAAATTACAGAATGTCTTTGAAATTATTGTGGATAACGCGCTTAATTTATGCGACCAAGTGACCAACAGCCGAGTCCTTTCCATTAAAGTTTTTCCAATAGCGATTTCTGTTTTCTTTTTTATTCTCATCAACAACTGGCTCGGACTTTTGCCGATCGGCGGACTTGGTATTTTAGAAGAAGGAGAGCATGGACTGGCCTTTATTCCATTTTTGCGCGGAGGGACAGCGGATATAAATACTACTATTGCGCTTGCGGTCATGGCGGTTATTGGCGCGAATATCTTTGGTATCTTTTCAGTTGGCCTATGGAAAACCTTTAATAAATATGTTAATCTAAAAGCGCTGGGGGAGATATTTACGAAAATACAGAAAGAGCCAACGGTCATTATCGTAGCCCCTATCACGTTCTTTGTTGGGTTGATTGAAATTATCGGTGAATTTGCTAAAGTGGCGTCCCTGTCTTTCCGTCTTTTTGGCAATGTATTTGCGGGGGAAGTTTTATTGGCGTCAATGGCAGCCTTGGTAGCTTATGTTATTCCGATACCATTCCTATTTTTGGAAATATTGGTGGGGGTGATTCAAGCTTTGATATTTTCAATGTTGCTGGTTGTTTATTTTACGATTTCGGCCACAGATCATGAAAGTCACGAAGAGCATAGAGAAGAGCATAAAGTTCTACCTGCGTAAGGGCGTATCTCTTTTGTACATAATTTTGTGTATAAAAGAGATCTGCTCCCGAAGAGAAGATCATTATTATTAATTTGCCCTATTATGGGTTATTTAAAAACTATGGAATTAGATACTATTGCAAAAGCAGTCTCTATTGGTTTGGGTTCAGTGGGTCCGGGTATCGCTATTGGCTTGATTGGTTCAAAAGCCATGGAATCAATCGGACGCAATCCTGAAGCGGCCGGCAAAATTCTTGTGCCCATGCTTCTCGCTTGCGCATTCGCTGAAGCTATCGCTATTTATGCGCTGGTTATCGCATTTTCAATTTAAGTTCTTAAGGATATGGATCCCGTTAGAAGCCGCGGTCGCTCATCGGGATTTCAAGATTATTAATTTAACTAAGTGACCGCGACCTGCTTCTAACGGGATGGAGTCAATTATTTCCACATTTCACATAGACTGGAAAATTATTATCGCTCAAGCGGTTAATTTTGGCATTGTCTTTGTGGTCTTATACCTTTTTGCGCTGAAGCCTCTTTCCAAGCTGATGGCAGAACGCGCAGAAAAAATAGCTAAAGGAGTGGATGATGCCAAATCAAATTCTGCCATTCTGGAAAAAACCAGAAAAGAATACGAAACAGTTTTGGCTCAAGCTCGGATTGAAGCCAACACGATATTTCAGCAAGGCAAGAAAGAAGCGGAAGCCAAAAAAACCCTAATGCTTGAAGAGGCAAAAGTGGAAGTGGCGGGAATAATTGAAAATGGCAAAAAAAGTTTGGAAGTGCAAAAAGTAAAAATGGTGGAAGAGGCAAAGAAAGAAATCGTGTCTCTGGCTATGTTAGCCACAGAAAAATTAATTAGCAATAAAAAAGACTTGAACAATTTATAAAATGGCTACCATCACAAACAATGACATAGCTCGCAGTATTTACCTCGGCGCAAAAGAAAAATCGAGCCATGAGTTGTCTTTGTATTTTAAAAATGTAGTGCAATTTTTATCTCGTAGGCATTTATTATCCAAGACGGGAGACATTTTGGAAAAATTGCAGAAAATAATCAATCAGGAAGAAAATAAAATAATAGTAAAAATATCCAGCGCGGAAAAACTGGGGGAGAAAACTAAAGAACAACTTATTTCAAATTTGAAAAAACGTTATGCTGTCAAAGAAGTTATTTTAGTTGAAAACTTGGACAAAAGATTATTGGGTGGAATGCGATTGGAAATAAATGATGAAGTTATTGATCTCTCAATTAAAAATCAGTTAAAAAAATTACAAGAATATTTAATAAGAGAAAAGCCTTAAGAAAATTATGAACACTAGTCATATTGTAGAAAATTTAAAAAAAGAGATAGATAACTTCAAAGCCCAAATCAAGGTTGAGAAAACGGGCAAAGTGATGGAAGTTTTTGACGGTATCGTGAAAGTTTCCGGACTTTCGGACATTAAATCGTCGGAAATGGTAACTTTTAAAAATGGCGAAACAGGCGTCGCGCTTAATTTGGAAGACGACGCGGTAGGGGTGATCGTGCTCGGAGATTTTTCTAAAATTAAAGAAGGTGACGAAGTTTTATCCACTGGAAAGATTCTGGAAATACCAGTTTCGGACAGTATTTTAGGACGAGTGGTAAATGCTATCGGCGCGCCGATTGACGGCAAGGGGGTGATAAAAGCCGGTAAAACATATCCGATTGAAAAAGTGGCCCCCGGAGTGATTACTCGCTTGTCTGTCAGCGAGCCGGTGGCAACCGGTATTAAAGTTATTGATGCTATTATTCCGGTTGGCCGTGGCCAACGCGAACTTATTATCGGCGATCGTCAAACAGGAAAAACTGCTCTGGTTATTGATAGTATTTTAAATCAAAAAGGTCAAAAGATGATTTGTGTTTATGTCTCTATTGGCCAAAAAGATTCCAAACTGCGCAAACTGCAAGCTCGACTAGAAAATGGGGGAGCTATGGATTACACAGTTATTGTGAATGCTTCCGCGTCTGAAGCGGCTGCGATGTCCTATATTGCGCCTTATGCCGGAGTATCTATCGCCGAATATTTTATGGATCAAGGCAAAGACGTTTTAATTATTTATGATGACCTTTCCAAGCACGCGGTAGCTTATCGTGAAATTTCTCTGCTTTTACGTCGTCCTCCGGGCCGGGAAGCATATCCGGGAGATGTGTTCTATTTACACTCTCGTCTTCTGGAACGCGCTTGCCGAAGAAGTGAAAAATACGGCGGCGGATCTATCACCGCTTTTCCAATTATTGAAACTCAGGCTGGTGATATCTCGGCTTATATTCCGACCAATGTTATTTCTATTACCGACGGACAAATTTTCTTGGAAACCGATCTTTTTTATAAAGGCATTCGACCAGCGGTTAATGTGGGTTCTTCTGTCTCGCGTGTGGGTTCCAGCGCTCAAATAAAAGCGATGAAAAAAGTAGCTGGTACGCTCAAACTTGATTTGGCGCAATTTCGCGAGCTTGAAGCATTCGCTCAATTCGGTTCTGATTTGGATGATGCTACCAAGCGTCAATTGGAACGAGGCAAAAGGGCAGTGGAAGTGTTGAAACAGCTTCAATACTCGCCAATCAAAATGGAAAACCAAGTGGTGGTTTTTTACGCCCTGGTTAAGAGTTTTATGGATGATATACCGGTAGAAAAAATAAAAGAATTTGAACAAGGACTAATAGAATACAGCGAACGTCAGGCAAAAGTTTTTTATAAAGAAATTATAGAAAAGAAAATGTGGACTGATAAAGGCGAAGAAGAGTTAAAAAAAGTGATAGCAGAATTTAAAAATAACTTTTTAGCCCAAGTTTAATTTATGGCAGGTACTAAAGAAATTAAAAGAAGAATAAAGAGCGTAAAGAACACCAAGAAAATCACTAAAGCGATGGAGCTGGTGGCGGCTTCAAAAATGAAGCGCGCGGTGTCTTCCACTGTAGCCTCGCGCTTATATGCGGGATATTCTTGGGAAGTTTTGGAATCAATCGCTAAAAATGTGGAAGAAATTATTCATCCATTTTTCAATGAACGGAAAGACGGCAGGACTTTGGTGATTCTAATAACTTCCAACCGCGGTCTTTGCGGAGGATATAATTCTCAAATTATTAAGAAAACTGTGCAAAAATTAAAAGAAATTGGACAGGATGATAAAGTAGATATTATTACCATAGGTAAAAAGGGTGATGTCGCGATGAGGAGAATTAATCAAAAAATCACCGCGGTTTTTCAAGAAATACCGGATGTTAATATTTCTCTTTCGGATATTGGTTTGCTTTCCACGCTTGTAATGGATGAATATAAATCAGTCTATAAAAAAGTGTTTATGGCTTACACTGATTTTTATTCTGCTTTATTGCAGAAGCCGGTGATAAAACAGTTATTGCCGATTTCTAAAGAAGAAATAAAAGAAACATTGAAAAACTTGCCAGAAAAAGTCAAGAAACAAAAAATTAATTATTTATTTGAAGGAGATTTTGATTTTCTTTTGGGATCTTTGGCAGAAAAAATTACCAAAATGCAGATTTATCAAATGATTTTAGAATCAAACGCATCCGAACAGTCTGCCAGAATGATAGCCATGAAAAATGCGAGTGACGCGTCAGGAGAGATGATCGATGATTTGACTTTGATGTTCAATAAAGCCAGACAAGCGAATATTACCAGAGAAATTTCAGAAATTAGCGCTGGTATGGTATCGGTAAATTAAAAAATTATTAATTAATTATTATTATGAAAACAGGTACAATCAAAAAAATTATCGGACCGGTCGTAGATGTGGATTTTGGCGCTGAAATAGAAAATCTGCCGAATGTTTATGATGCTTTAGAAGTAATAAATGGTCTAAAGAAAATCGTCTTGGAAGTTGAACAACATCTAGGCGGTGGCATTGTTCGCGCGGTGGCTATGGACACAACTGACGGACTTTCTCGCGGGATGACAGCTACCAACACTGGTTCTCCAATTTCTGTCCCAGTGGGAAGTGGCACACTCGGTCGCATCTTTAACGTTCTTGGCGAGACTATTGATGATTTGCCACCACCTCGCCCTTCGGGCACTCCTCCTCAAAAAGGAGGAGAGGGAGCTCCCCGCCTTGGTAAGGAGGGGGTTGGGGGTGGTTTACGTCTGCCTATCCATCGCAGGGCTCCAGAATATGTGAAGCAAGCGACAAAAATTGAAATTCTTGAAACCGGTATTAAGGTAATAGACCTTATTTGTCCTGTGCTAAAAGGTGGAAAAGTCGGTTTGTTCGGCGGAGCTGGAGTCGGCAAGACCGTTGTCATTCAGGAACTCATTCACAATATTGCCAGCAATCATGGAGGCTATTCTGTTTTTGCCGGTGTGGGTGAACGTACTCGTGAAGGAAATGATTTGTATCATGAAATGAAACAATCCGGTGTGCTAGATAAAGTAGCGATGGTTTTTGGACAAATGAATGAACCACCAGGCGCGCGTTTACGCGTGGCGCTTTCCGGACTTACTATGGCGGAACATTTCCGTGATGCCGAGGGTAAAGATGTGCTTCTTTTTATTGATAATATTTTCCGTTTTACTCAGGCTGGTTCCGAAGTATCCGCTTTACTTGGACGTATTCCTTCAGCGGTTGGCTATCAGCCGACGCTCGGAACTGAAATGGGAATTTTACAAGAACGCATCACTTCTACTGACAAAGGTTCTGTTACTTCCGTGCAAGCCGTTTATGTGCCGGCGGACGATTTGACTGATCCGGCGCCAGCCACGACCTTTGGGCATTTGGATTCGACCGTGGTTTTGTCGCGCAGCTTGACTGAGCTTGGTATCTATCCGGCGGTTGACCCGTTGGATTCTTCCTCGGTTATTTTGGACCCAAAGATCGTTGGCCAAGAGCATTACGTCGTGGCCCGAGGTGTGCAAAAAGTTCTCCAGCG
>Ga0172379_10001431_pt1 | contig 47356 bp, 38 predicted proteins | sample GrowelOW334metaG_FD_119756 | JGI IMG/M metagenome (GOLD analysis project Ga0172379, IMG submission 119756) | Groundwater microbial communities from an aquifer near a municipal landfill in Southern Ontario, Canada - Groundwater well OW334 metaG | ecosystem: Environmental > Aquatic > Deep...
GAATGCGGGAGTGTGCCCCGCTTGCGGGTCCCGCGAATGCGGGAGAGAAAAGCAAGAAAAGTTGTGAACGCTGGAAATGCAGAACGAGGGGCCGGAATGTCCGGAATGATTGCAAAACTGAAAGACATTATGCTCAACGACACTCCAAAGTGTCGGAGTGGCTGTCCAGAATGAGGGTGCAGGTTGTCCAGAATGTCCGGGTCCATAAAGTCCATCGAGGCCAAATTATGAAAACGCATTGTGCGGAACGGGTGTCCGGAATGTCCAAAATCGACCAATCAGAAGGAATTTTCCCTGCCGGGGAATTTGGCCTTTTTGACGTCTTTGACGTATTGGGTGAAGGCTTTCTGGATCGCCTCATGGAGATTGGCGTAGCGTTTGGCGTGCTTCGGGATAAAATCGCCGGACAGCCCCAGGATGTCCGTAACCACCTGAACCTGGCCGTCGCAATATTCCCCTGCCCCGATGCCGATAGTCGGAATCGAGACCGCCGCGGTAATCTGTCTGGAGACTTCCGCCGGGATGCATTCCAGGACTATGCAGAAAGCGCCGGCCGCTTCCAGTTGCTTCGCATCTTTAATCAGAGCATCAGCTTCCTTTTCGGTTTTTCCGGCGATCCTGTAGCCGCCGGAGGTGAGCAGTTTCTGCGGAAGCAGCCCGATATGGCCCATCACCGGGATTCCGGAAGCGGTCATCCGCTCCACGACCGGGGCTATGGCGGCGCCGCCTTCAAGCTTCACGGCATTGGCGCCGACTTCCTTAAGATACCTGGCGGCATTGGTCAGCGCATCGTTGATGTCCGCCTGATAGGTCATGAACGGCATGTCGCCGATGACAAACGCCTCCGGCGCGCCGCGCCGGACCGCCGCGCAGTGGTGCAGCGATTCCGCCAGCGTCAGCGGCAGCGTGTTGCAATAGCCGAGAACGGCATTGGCGACGGAATCGCCGACCAGCAGCATTTCCACGCCGCAGGCATCCGCCAGCGCGGCGGTCGGTGCGTCATAGGCGGTAAGAACCGCGATTTTTTCGCCGCGTTCTTTCATTTTACGAAAAGAGCTTACAGTCAGTTTTTTCACGTTGCTCATAGCTTTCACCGTTCATCGAAATTAATTGTTCAGCGGTTATCCGGAAGTAAAGACTGTAGTTTGTTTTTATTTTTTTTCAAATAGGTTTTACAAATAAAGGGAATTGCGGTATTGTTTCAATGCGGATATTTCAGCATAAACGACAAATCCGTTCAAGAAAGCAAAAAATTAATGAAAAAATCGAAAGCGCAAAAGTGGTTTGACCGTAAAAAGAGAAAACAGGCACAGACTCCTACCATAAAAGGCACTATCACCATCACGGCCGGAGGTTTCGGCTTCCTGCGGGTTGAAGCCGCGGAAAATGACGAGGCCAAACCGGAAGACGTCTTCATTCCGCCCCAGTTTCTCAAGGGCGCCATGGACGGGGATGAAGTGGAGGCCACCCTGCTGGAAGAACGCCGCGAACTGGTTGACGGCCGCGGCCCGGCCGGCAAAATAGTGGAAATCATTAAACGTTCACGTGATTTCATCGTCGGCGAGCTGATCACCGCCCATAAAGTGCGTCCGCTCAACAAGCACCTCCCTGACGACATCGAAATCAGCGGCAGCCTGTGCGGCGCCAAGCGCGGCGACTGGGTAAAAGTCAACCTGAATTTCAATCCCGAAACCAAGCAGTCAAAACGCGGTTCAATCGCGGAGACGTTCGGGAAAGCCGGCGAAATCACCGCCGACATCGACGCCATTATCGCCGAATATAAACTCTGCTCCCCGTATACCGCCGAGGAAAATGACGCCGTAATGCATCTGACGCCGCGGGAGATCAGACGCGAAGACATGCGCAAGCTGTTCTGTGTGGCGATAGACCCGCACGACGCCAAAGATGTTGATGACGCGATATCCATTGCGCCGGGCTCAAACGACAGCGAAGTCGAACTGGGGGTGCATATCGCCGACGTCGCCGCCTGGGTCACGCCCGGCAGCGCCTGGGACAAAAAAGCCTATGAGCGCGGCTTCACCGCCTATCTGCCGAGCAGGACACTGCCGATGCTGCCCCAAACGCTGACTAGAAAAATCAGCCTGTACGGCGGCGTGGACACCTTCGCCCATACCATCATCTTCACCGTTCACAAACACAGCGGCCGGATACTCGGGGCCAGACGTTTCCACAGCCTGGTCAACGTGAAAGCCAACCTGACCTACGAACGGGTGCAGGACTTCATTGACACCGGCAATGCCAAAGGCTGGACCAGGGATTTCGCCTCCAAACTGAGCCAACTGGTGGATCTGACCAGAGTCATGCGCGACTACCGCCGGAAACACGAAAAATTCCTCGACATGGCGATCCCGGAAATCAGAGTGGTATGTGATGACAGCGAAAATAAAATTATCGGTCTGGAGCGTAAATTGCAGCGCGAGTCCGAACAGTTGATCGAAGAATGCATGCTGGCGGCCAATACCGAAGTCGCAGGGGAACTGATCAGAAAAGGCATGGCGGGACTTTTCCGGGTGCACCCGGAGCCGGACCCCGCGAAACTTGAGGAATTCAATGCCCTGATGGTCAGCGCATTCGGCATGAACCCCGGCGATCTCTCCAGCCGCGTCGCCTGCTGCCATTTCCTTGAAGATCTGCCGGATTCGCCGCGCAAGCCGGTCATCCTTAACGCGTTTCTCCGCTCCCTGCCGCGGGCGTCATATACGGAAGCTCACGGCCTGCATTTCGGCCTGGGCAAGACGCAGTACAGCCATTTCACCAGCCCCATCCGGCGGTATACCGACCTGGCCGTGCATCAGCAGTTGTGGAACAGCGATTGCAACGGACGGCTGAAATCCTCTCAAACCATGGCGAAAATAGCGGAAAACTGTTCAAACAAGGAAGTCAATATTGACGACGCCTATTATACCGCCAACGACCGGCTGAAACTGCGTTACCTTGAAGAGCAGCTCCAGACCGGCGGCGAAAATCTGCACGAAGGCATGATTTCACGGATAGTCACCGGCGGGTTGCTGGTTGACATCCTCGACCTTGGCATTTACGGTTTCGTGCCGATAGAAAATCTGCCGGGCAAATTCCGGCGGTCCGGGGAAATTCTGAAAGCTGAACGCGGCCACGCCACCTATAAATGCGGCGACTATATTTATTTGAGGCTGGCCGAGGTAGATTTCATCCGCGGCTCGGCCATTTTCCGGCCGGTGAACTGACCGTACTTAAAGCATAAAGGTTAAACATGATATGAGCATCTTTGAAATAACCATGCTGATCTGTTTCGGCGCAAGCTGGCCGCTGGCAATATACAAAACAGTCAAGGCGAAGAACCCGGTCGGCAAAAGTGTGCCGTTCCTGTATCTGGTGCTGATCGGCTACTTCGCAGGCTGTATGCACAAAGTATATTACAACTTTGACAAAGTTTTCTGGCTGTATACCCTAAACGCCGTGATGGTGCTGCTGGATCTGATCCTGACCCACTACTATATCCGCCGGAACAGGCGGTTCAATCTGTAAGGCTATTTATAACTCTGCCGCAAGTGTTTGATAATCAGCATTTCCGGCGATGCAGTCTTTTTCTGTCCCTGGGCCGGGGTGAAAATGACTGTTCTGGGTTCTCCGGGGATCAACGTAAAGCTGTTGTCGCTGAAAACGCCGTCCATGTCTTTCATCTCCAGAGTCAGGAAGAATGCCGGCTTGTCAGTAGTGAGCGTGATCTCCATCCCGCTGTCACATTTTCCGGTTTTGGCGGCAACCTTCGCCATCGCCAGTTCACAGCGTTTATACTGAGTAAAGAAATGCTCGTTGCGCTGACTGTATTTCTGTCCGCCCGCTTGTGCATCCAGGCGCATGTACATGAATCCGGCTTCGGGCGCGGCAATCAGTTTGCCGACCGGGTAAACCGCCACTTTAGCCGCGCTCCCGGCTTTGACTTTGGATTTAATCCCGACCTTTTTCATGACGCGGCCGGCAAAATCCGTGACGGATAAAGTTATCGCACATTCAGCATCCGCCATGAGGTCGTTCGTCACCCATACTTCCACTTCGCCGCTCTTGTTCTGGAATGAGGATATCAGGAGCGGGGCGAAAAAGCGCTTCGCATGATAGTGCAGTTGTTTCCAGCGGCCGAAATAGTCAATGCTCGCCCAGGACGCTACTGGCCAGTTGTCGTTAAGCTGCCAGTAAATCGTCCCCATGCACACCGGGCGCAGATGCCGCCAGTATTCCACCGCGGTCTTGATCGCCAGCGCCTGCTGCGCCTGGCTGAGATATACGAAGTTCTCAAAACCCTCCGGAATCCGGAAATAAGTCGCGAACATATTGATGATCTTGGAATTGCCCGCCTGATTGCGCTGATGATGCTCCATTACCGGCGATGTCACATTGAAGTCGCCTTCTCCCGCAAACTGCCGGATCGTCTTCATTTCCGGAAATGACTGATAGCCGAATTCCGAGCAGAAACGCGGAACAACATCAAAGTATGCCTCGAACTGTTTGCCGGAATGCCATACTTCCCAGTAATGCATATCCCCCTGCTTGTCATCGTGCCAGCCGTCGCCGTAGCTCTCCGGACCGTTGCACGGAGAACTCGGCCAGAAGACGCGTTCCGGATCGGCGGCCTTCACGGCTCTGCCGAGTTCCCAGTTCAGTTTGGCATAATTCAGCAGATACTTTTCGCGGGTATCCTTAGTACCGTACCAGCCTACCGCGCCGGCCACTTCATTATCGCCGCACCAGATCATGATCGAAGCATGACTGCGAAGCCGCTTGACCTGATATTCCGCCTCTTCCCGGACATTCGCCATAAAACTTTCCGTTGAAGGATACAGCGAACATGAGAACATCATATCGTGCCAGAGCATAATGCCGAGGCGGTCGCAGATATTATAAAAGGCATCATTCTCGTATTCGCCGCCGCCCCACACCCGGATCATATTCATATTCGCGGCCACCGCGGCCTGCAGCAGACGCTCAAATACTTCAGCGGTCTGGCGCTGCGGGAACCCGTCTGCCGGAATCCAGTTGGCGCCCTTGCAGAAAACATCCACTCCATTGATGCGGAACGTCATGCTGACGCCGACTTTGTCTTTTTTATTAATCAGCTCAACTTTCCTCAGCCCGATTTCCTTTTCAACACACTCTCCGGCGGTCGCCGCGGAAAGCTTATACAGATGCTGTTCCCCGTATCCGGACGGCCACCATAAACGGGGTTCCTTGACATCGAAAACAGTACGGACAATATTCAGCCCGGGTTTCAAGGAAACAACAGTATCCTGCTTCATTCCGCCAAATTCAACCTTCAACGCCGTCTTCCCGGAAGCCGCGGCGAAAAGTTCGGTTATAACCGTAACTTTACATTTGTCTTTCAGATGCGACTGTTCAGTATAAACATGTTCAATCCGGCAGTTCTCAACGCCCTGCAAATAAAGATCGCCGTAAACTCCGGAAGGGATCATGCAGACGCCCCAGTCCCAGCCGGCATGACATTGCGTTTTGCGGATCAGATTCATGTGCGGAACCTGGTTGCAGCCGGTCCATTGTACGGGAAATGGCTGTTTTTCAGCTTCCGCAGCCGCCCTTTTAACCGGACTGCGGAACACTATCCGGATCGTGTTTTTGCCGGTTTTCAGCAGCTTTTTAACTTCAAACCGATAGCGCCGGAACATATTCTCAGATGCGCCTGCCTTTTTTCCGTTGATGGATATTTCAGCAAAGGTATCCAGGCAATCGGCGTTCAGGAACACGGATTTTCCCGTCAGCAGTTCTTTGGATACTTGAAAGTCCCGCTGATAGTACCAGTCGCAATCCCGGACCCATTGGACATCATTTTCGTTCGTCTTAATATATGGATCTGGTATCTTGCCCGCAGCCAGCAGCGCACTGTAATTATCGCCCGGGACATCCGCCTGAATTTTCAGTTTCCGGTTTGCACATTCCAGATTCCATTTTCCTGAAAGCTCTACTCTGCTCATATTGCCGCCTCATATTTTAAAGATCATTGTTTTTTAACTAATGATACAAAAATACATATTATTAAATGACTTTTCTACTACAATTTTCATAAAAAAGATACTATATTGATATATATTATAATTTTTTAAGGTAAAATATGATTAAACTGCAAAAAAACATCGTAAAAATTTCGGACATCAATCCGGCAACTATTCAAGATACCTCCTTTTTCCCGCATGAAATCTATGAAGAACATTCACATGATTTCTACGAGTTTTTTATCATACTCGAAGGAGCTATGAACCATAAACTGAACTCCGTATCAACGATTCTTAACCCCGGCTCGATCTGTTTCATCCGCCCGGATGATGTTCACGCCATCGGCAATCCGTCCGACACCGTGAAATTGCGGATTATCAACATCGTTTTCAGCCGTGAAGTTTTCACTGATACACTGCTATTTTTCAACAATTCCATTAAATTCAATCCGGATGACCATTCCGGCATTATCACAAATCCTTCCGATAATGAACGCAAACTGTTCGCTGAGAAAGTCGAACAGATTCGAAAATTCAGCGAAAAGGCCGAATATCTCCAGATGAAAATCACCGCCATGAAAAGCCTGATCCTGGATTTCCTGCTCATGCTGTACCAGCGGACGGCGCTTTACCCGAAACCAGCCCCGGAATGGCTGGCCGCCGCCTGCGGCGAAATGCGCAAAAAGGAAAACTTCATCACAGGCCTGCCCGCCTTCATAAAACTCGCCGGCAAAAGCCAGGAACACCTGACCAGGTACATGAAAAAATATTTCAACGACACGCCGCAGGCGTTCATCACCCGGCTCCGCATCCATGAAGCCGCCGGGCAACTGCGCAACACCCGCAAGAAAATAGACGATATCATGTATGAAACCGGATTCAACAACGTTTCATATTTCCGGCGGTGCTTCTGCCGACAGTACGGCGACCCGCCCGGCCGCTATCTCCGCAAGTCCCGCAATATCTTCAATCCGCAACGCTGACAGTCGTTTCATTTGGCCGGACACGTCAGCACCAGGCGGAAACCGCCGTAGCAACTGCCGTCGCCGGGATTGTTGTAATCGCGGCAGACCGGCTGACAAGCCTCATCGTCGTCCGCCCAACTGCCGCCGCGCGTCACCCGGAAACCGCCGCCGGAAGCGCATTGCGGATCCGTCAGCAACGGCTGCCGCGTATCATAATCACCATAGTAATCATGACACCATTCCCAGACGTTGCCGTGCATATCATACAGCCCCCAGCCATTGGGCTTTTTGCCGCCGACCCGGTGGGTCGTTTCTTCGCTGTTGCCGTCATACCACCCCGCCGGGTCCAGATTGTCCGCCTCATAATCGCCAGTAGTTCCGGCACGGCAGGCGTACTCCCATTCCGCCTCTGTCGGCAGGCGGAATACAGCTCCGCCAAGCTGGTCCTGCAATTTTTCATTCAATTTCGCAATGAATTTCTTGCAGTCATCCCAGCTTACCGTCTCCACGGGCAGATCCGAACCCTTGAATTTTGCCGGATTATTTCCCGTCACCGCTTCCCACTGCTCCTGGGTGACTTCATATTTAACCATGTAAAAACCGCGGCTTATCTGCACCGGAAATTTAGCTTCTCCCATAAAAAACTTTCCGGACGGAATATACACCAGTTCAAGCTTGACGCCGCCGCCCAGTTTAACCGTTTTATCCACCGGCAAGTCCATGCTTTTTGATTCTTTCTGCTGACGGGCAACGGCATCGGCGACATCGGCCGCCGCCGCGCTACGGATTGACTGAATCTGCGCCGCGGATTTGTCGTCCTGAGCATAAATCGAGACAGCGAGCATCACTGCAATCAGCGCAGTTATTCTTTTAAGCATATCAACATCCTCCATAAGTATTAAGCAATTAATCGTATCCGGGCACTGCCCGTCCGTACTTCCGCAATGATGATAATCTATACCGGATAATGCATTAAAATCAAGTAAAGATTGCAAATTTAGTCTTTCCCGGACTGTTCCGCGCATTCTGGACACATAACATTCCGAGAGTTTGGAGTGCCGTTGAACGAGACAATTTACAGTTTCAAACCACTCTGGACACATAACACTCCGAGAGTTTGGAGTGCCGTTGAACGAGACAATTTACAGTTTCAAACCATTTCGGCCACATAACATTCCGAGAGTTTGGAGTGCCGTTGAGCATAATGCTTTCAAGTTTTTATAAGATTTTCAAACAACATTTTGGACATTCCGGACAATTGTTCAGTATGACGCGTTTTCACAATTTGGACATCACCGGATATTGCCGTTACGGCAATAGTCCACATATTTCCATAGTATTTCCGGCAATAGTCGCCATTTTTTAATATTCGTAATCGGTGTCATCTATCTACATATAGTAAATTTGTCAACCACAACCGTGACAATGCACTCAAATTAGTGAGTTTCACAGGCACATTCTTTCAAGGAAAGCGGAGTTTAAATGACACGGCCGATGTATCATAAGGTGATTGAGACGGGAACTATTTATTTCCGCGATTCCTAATTTAATGGCGAGATAAATAATTCGAAAAAAATGTTATTTTTCATGCCCTGCCCTATTGACAGCAAACGGTTGCAGTATTATAATGTAATTACTGCAAACGGTTGCAGGGGTAACAAAGGGATGAAAAAATGATGAACCGGACTTACACTATCAAAGACATCGCCGCCCGGGTCGGCGTTTCACCCAGTACCATATCACGGGTATTGAGCAACGCCCCGGCCGCCAATGTGGTAAGTGAAAAAACCCGGAAGCAAATACATGCCGTCGTCGAAGAACTGGGATACGTTCCCAACGTCAACGCCAGTCGCCTGGTCAAGAATAAAACCAACTTGATCGGCGTCGTCATTCCAGGCATGGAAGGCACCAATATTCACAGTTCCGTCCTGGTAGACCGCGTTTTCAACGTCACTCTCGGCGGCATCGAAAGTGTGCTGAAAAATAATAATTACCGAATCCTGCTGATTTTTAAAAACGATAAATTTGTGGAAAACAAAGAATATCTGCGGCTGTTCCGGGAGAACAGTGTTGACGGACTTATAGTATGGGGAGCGCATTTAGACGATAATTACTGGGAAGAGGCCGCCGGATATAATCTGCTGCTGATAAACAGCCATTGCGAGCGTTATGACAATTTGAATTATATCGGCCATGACAATGTCGCGGCCGCCCGCGCAATCACCAGAAATCTGATCCGTCAGGGGCACAGGAATATCGTTTATATTGGCGGCAACGAGAATATATCAATCATCCGAGAGCGATTTGAAGGCTATCAGATGGCACTGGCGGAAGCCGGCGTTCCGTTCCGCCCGGAATTATGCTTTTCAGGTAACATTGGCCGTCAGGCCGTTAACCGGATCGCGGAAGAGATAGCTGCAGGAAAGCTCACCGCCGACGCCATCCAGTGCGTCAGCGACGGACTCGCGCTGCATTGCGGTTACAATCTGATGAATCACGGGTATCGCATCCCGGAAGATATTACTCTTACCGGCGGCGACCGGATTGAAGACGAGTACGCCGCGATGACCGACTGGAAGTTCCCATTGCCGACTTTCAGACTTAACAGCTTCCACATGGGCGAACTGGCGGCACAAAATCTGCTGCATAAAATCAATGGCGGAATCACGGTTCCAATCCGGGAATTGCTGCCGGTTGAACTGGTGGAGCCGCAAACCATAAAAGACAAAATTGAAAATAAAGCATTAAACAAGGAGAAAAGATCATGTCCGGTCCGGGAACTGATTCCGGTTTAATTGTAAGTTTCGCAAATCATATAACTAAAATTGGATTTAGCCCATTAATCAAGGAGAAAAGATCATGAAACGGCAACAAAAATTCACACTCATCGAACTACTCGTGGTGATAGCTATCATCGCAATTCTGGCCGCCATGCTGCTGCCGGCGCTAAACCGGGCGCGGGAAGTCGCCAAAGGGATATCATGCACCAATAACATGAAACAAATCGGACTGGCGATTTTGAGTTATGCCAACGATTTCAATTCATGTCTGCCCGCGAGTGCGAACGGTTATGGCTGGGATGAAAGGCTCTATCCGGCGGGGATTGCCAACACCGTCTATATTCCCGGCACGCTATACCAGAAATTCAGACTGATGAAATGTCCCAGCGACAACGTCGTCCGCGACAAAGTTGACTACACCGGCGCGGCGCTTGCCTCGCCTGGCACCCCCCGCAGTTATCAGGCGAACGGCTATCTGTGGGATACCAGCGCTTCGGCCAGGAGTTCGGGTTTCACGGCTGGCAGATATCTCAACTGCAAACTACCGCCTTCCAGCGCCATCAGTCTGGCTGAGCGTTTTCATCAGATCGCTGTTGTTCGAGGCGGCAACCTGACGAACATGTATAGTTCATCCACCAGCTTCTTTGCCCACCGCAACCAGTGCTCCTATCTATTTGTTGATCTGCACGTGGCGAAAATGACCACCACTGACTATAAGAAAAACTGGCGCACCTATCAGAAAGAGTCAATGCCATAATCCAACTAGCCAGCGCCATTGAATGTCTGGAAGGCTTTGCCCGCTAACTAACTGGAGCGGCGGACCAATAATAATTTGAACGGAAAACTACAAATATTCATTTGTCATCCCAAAGTTTATACAAAAAAGCTGGAGATCATTTCATGCTCAATAAATACTTAATCTCAGTGCTGATGCTGACGGTATGGGCCGGCATCATCAAGCCAGTGCAGGCGGAGCTCCATGACAGGGGCGGCGGTCTGCTGTACGACGATGTGCTCAACATCACCTGGCTTCAGGATGCCAATTACGCCAAGACATGCGGAGCCAGCCCTGGCGGCGCAATGGGATGGGCGGAGGCGCAGAAGTGGGTCGGCAAACTGGTTTATTACGATCCGGTGCGCAAGGTCGAGTTACGCGGCTGGCGGTTGCCGAAAGTCAAGCCGGTCAACGGAGTCGCATTCACCGGGAAATTCAGTCTTGACGGAGCCAGTGATGAAGGGTATAACATCACAAGTCTGAATTCTGAACTGGCCTATATGTTCTATGTGAATTTGAAGCTTAAAGGCTATTATTCCACGACCGGCGAAGTCCAGCCAGGCTTCGGTACCGGAGGAAACGGCAAATGGGATGTCAGCGCCGATGCAGGACTGGTGAAGAATTTCCGGGCTTCAGTCTATTGGACAGGAACCGACGATGTGTCCTATCCATTGCGCAACGCCTGGATGTTCGACGCTTACTGGGGCAATCAGAATTTCTACAACAAATGGGATGTGCTGCTGGTCTGGCCGGTTCGCGACGGCGATGTCACCGCCGCTCCGACCGCTCAACAGGATGAACCGAAAAGGTAAAACTTATGGACATTATCATGAAAAAAATACGAACAGAAACAAATTGCATATTCAACAAGGTTGCCATTTTGCTGGCGGGCTGTGTCTGCCTGTCCGGCGCCGCTCAGGCGGCGCTCCATGACCGCGGGGGCGGGTTGATTTATGATGACGTGCTCAACATCACCTGGCTGCAGGATGCCAACTATGCCAAAACCAGAGGCTATCATGCCACCGGCCGAATGAGCTGGCAGGAGGCCGACAAATGGTTAAGCAATCTTGTTTATCATGATTCTGTGCGCAATGCGGATCTGCGCGGCTGGCGGCTGCCGAAGGTCAAGCCGCTCGGCTCTGAATTCAGCTATCTGTTCCGTACCGACGGCACCTCCGATGAAGGATATAATATATCCGGCACAAATTCGGAATTCGGGTACATGTATTACAATAATTTAAGGTTGACCGGCTGGTATCTGAAGGACGGCAAACAACATCCTGCGGCCTTCGGCGTGTTGGGTTTGCGCTCGGCGGTATGGTCCGGACAGGCTGATATCGGCATCGTGAGAAATCTGCAATCCTACATATACTGGACTTGTTCAAGCAATACCCCGGCTCCGGCCGGCAACGCCTGGATTTTCGTCACCGCCGAAGGCAATCAGCGCGACGGCATGCCGCATCCCAACGAAGGGTTTGTCTGGGCCGTGCGCGATGGCGACGTCGGCGATTCGCCCAATATCGTCAAGTCCAAACAGGTTAATCTGCAGGCCGCCAGGGATGTCGTTATCAACACCCCCGGACTGATTTCATTCTGGACATTTGGCGAAGATAACGACGAAAGGCGAAAATCGATTGGCACCAAAGACGTTTTCCCGCTAAAAAATACTGGCGGGGAAATACCAAGAGTGGCGGGCGGGCCTTTTTCCGGATACTCCGCAGAACTTGACGGCAAGCATTACTTCCTGATTCCCCGCGCCGAACTAAGCTCGCTGAATATCTGCGGACCGCAGGCTCAGGTAAGCATGTTCGCCACGGTACGACTGAGCGAGTTGAAAGGCGGAGCCACTATCGCCGGAATCTGGAGTGAGGGCAACGGTGCCAATGACGATACCGGCACCCGCCAGTATGCCATGCTGCTCAATATGCCGACCTATGGCGGTACGCGACAGCTCACACCGCATATATCCAGCGAAGGCGGCGTAACACGCCGCGCGGACGGCAGTGCCCTGCCGTGGTGCGCGGATTACGCGGCCAGCCGTTCCGAAGTGCCGGTCGGCAAATGGGTCACGCTCGGTTTTACCTATGACGGCAAATATATCCGGGCATATTTTAACGGAGTGATGGAAAAGCGGGAAATCAATCCCGGGGTTGACAAGCGCGATGACCGTTACTTTACCAGTGAAGGCCCTGACGGCGGCTCCAGAGGGGTGAATCCATACTATCACGGACGCGGCATCTTCGCATATGACAAGAAACTGCATGCCAGATCCAAACCGGCTGGTCCGCCCGATTTCACAATCGGCGCACGTTATTGCGGAGGCATGCTGAACGAAGCGTTAAAAGGACAAATCGGAGGACTGGCGGTCTTTAACCGGGCATTGACGAATGAAGAAATGAAGCGGCTCCACGATGCGGCAAACATCGAAGCTTTGCAGTAACTCTATAATATTGATAACAAATTAACAACCAAAACAGGAGTTGTCACATGAAACGTATTAACTTGATCCGCTACGGGCTTATCGGTCTGCTGGCAGCCGGAATTGGTTCATTAACCGCCAGCGGCGCGGAGCCGTCCGGAAAAACCACGGACGCAATTACTGTCACCACTTCGCCGGAAGGAACCCCCATCCGGCTGATCAGCGGCGGAAATCTTGAATTTTTCGCTCCGCCAATCCGGCAGAAAATGAAAGACCCCGACCTGCTGAGTTCCTGGCAGAAAATTCCGTTCCGCATGCTGCGTTTTCCGGGCGGAACCGTTTGCGACCATTACATCTGGAATGATCCTTCCGCCGGATATTTCATCGTCGGCAACGCAAGCACGGTAATCACACCGGCACAATTTATCACCATGTGCCGGACCATCGGCGCGGAACCGATATTTCAAGTCAACACGATGAGCGTTGACCGGATGGCGAACCGCATTAATCCCAATAACATCGAAATGATCCGGAAAGGAGCGCAACGCGCCGCCGAATGGGTGCGGGATGCCAACATCAAAAATCAATGGAACGTGAAATACTGGGAAATCGGCAATGAAGTCTGGATCTGGCTGTTCCCTGAAGAATACGCCAAATATGTCGTTGAATATTCCAAAGCGATGAAAACCGTCGACCCGACCATCAAAATCATTGCCTGCGGTTTATCGAGTAAAGTCGGGCCGTTCAATCCCGACAGTTTCTTCAACTTCTCCAAAATCGACCCGAACTGGAAGCCCCGCACAGCGGTAACGAACGATGCGGTATCCTGGAATGATGCGCTGCTGACTATTGCCGACGGCTGCTTTGACTATCTGGCGCCGCATCCATACGCCAGCGGGAACAAGTCCACCACCGATGTAAAGAAACTCTATCTTGAAACAACGGCCAAAGTATGGCAGAATGAAGGCATGAAGTCACAGTATGACGCGCTTCAGCGCCATCCTTCCTCCAAGGCGCGCATCGCCATCACGGAATGGGCGTGCAATTTCGGGGCCTCCATACCCGGCAGCAGCGGAAAATTAAAACCCGACAAGGCATATTACTATATGCTGGGCAACGGCATCAACATGGCATTCTATTTCGGCCGCTTTCTGGAAGATACCCGCAATGAAATCGCCATTGTCCATTCTCTTTCCGATATCCAGACCTTGTGGTACTGGCCCAAGAAGGAAATGGCCCAAGGCGAGCCGCTCGCACATCCCTCGATTCTCGGTCTGCAAGTTTGGGGGAATAATCTTGGCGACAAGCGCATGAGCGTACAGTCCGGCGCGGTTCCGGATCTTGCCATCGGCGGCGAACGTGTGCCTGCCGTATATTTCTTCGCCTCCGAAGACGATGCCTGCCGTTATCTTGTCGCGATCAATCTGGACCCGGATCACGCAACCCGCGTGATTTGGAAAACCGCCGGCGCCGGCGCCGCAACGGTGTCCCTGCTTGCGGGAAAATCGCTCGACACCCAGAATTTCGATGACTGGGGCAAGAGCAAAAAAGCAGTTGAAATCGAAACCTCCGCGTTAATGCCGGCTGACGGCGCGTATGTGCTGGATCTTCCCAGACACAGCATGGCTGGAGTGAAAGTTAAAAAATAATCCGCCATGACTGACTGGCGCCCGCATAATAGTTTTTTGCGGGCGCATTCTTGTCATATTCAGAAACTGAAGTAAAGTAGACTATACTAAATAAAATAGAACCTTAATTTATAGACGAACAAATATGAATCTTGGAGTGCAATACTACCGTGCGCCGTTTCCTGAATCGAAATATTGGGAAAACGATTTTAAAGCAATTAAGGAAGCAGGACTTGATACCGTTCAACTCTGGGTGCTGTGGGCCTGGGTGGAGTCAACACCTGACCTTTTCAACTATGACGATTACGACCGCCTGATTGAAACTGCCGCCAGGAACAAGCTGAAAGTGGTGCTTTCAACCATTGCGGAGATTCAACCGCACTGGATTCACCGGATTGTTCCCGGCAGCGAAATGATCGACCACCTCGGGAATAAAGTGATTTCCAGCCTGCGCTGCGAATGCAATTTCGGACTCACGCCCGGCGGCTGCACCGATAACCCGGCAGTATGGGAGCGCATGGCGCAATTCATCAGGAAAACCGGCGAACGCTACGCCGGACTCGACCATCTTCACGGCTGGGATATCTGGAACGAACTGCGCTGGAACGTGCAGGCGGACAATCTGGTCTGCTTCTGCCCGCATACGATCCAGGAGTTTCATTTATGGCTTGATCAGCAATACGGCGGACTCGAAGGACTGAATGCCGCCTGGAAACGCCGCTACATCTGCCGGGAGGATGTGGCGCCGGGCAAACTGCCGGACCGGCCGTACACCGAAATGATGGCCTGGCAGCATTTCATCACCGAACGCGCCAACCGTCACGCCGCCCGGCGCTGCGCCGTGATGAAAGCGATTGACCGGGTGCATCCGGTGACTGCCCACGGCGGTTGTCCCAGTGCGGATTATCGCGGCTGGGACAAAGGTTATCCGATCGACCGCGGCAACGACTGGGCTCTGGCGGAGACTCTCGACGGCATCGGCTGCTCCAGTTTTCCGCAATGGGGCGGAATTGACGACGCCGAATTCGGCAGCCGGGTGGAGATGGTCAAATCAGCCGCCAACGGCAAACGGGTCTGGCTGAGCGAAGTACAGGGCGGACGGGCCGCCGTCGGATTCAATATTTACGGTAAAGTGGAGGCCGCTCCGCAACAGCGCTGGATATGGAACGGTCTGGCCTGCGGCGCCGATACAATTTTATTCTGGTGCTGGCGCGATGAGGTCTTCGGACGGGAATCGGCCGGGTTCGGGCTCGCCGGACGCGACGGGCTTGCGCCGCAGCGGCTTGAAGCAATGAAATTTACCGGGAAACTGCTGGCGGAAAAAGCGGAAATTTTCAATCACTACACCCCCGGCGGCGCCGAAATCGGGATATTGTTCACGCCGCAGAACTACTATCTGGCGTGGGCGCAGGAGGCCGACGGCAAACGCATGGGCGATGCCATCAATGGTTACGCCCGCTCGCTGGTGCGCCAGTCGATTCCCTACTGTTTCCTTGAAGAACAGCATCTGGATGATTTACAGCATTTGAAGCTGATTATTCTGCCGCGTTCAATTGTGCTGAACGATTATCAGACGGAGCGGCTCGCAGCCTTTGCTCGGAATGGCGGAACTTTGCTGGTTGAATCGGAATGCGGAGCCTTTGGGCGCGAAGGTTTTTACCGCTATCCGGAAGATCGTTTTCTCGCTCAGTTTGGCATTGTCGAGGCCGGACGGCGCAATCTGGAAACAGCAGGCATCACCTTAAAACTGGATGAAGAATTGTCGCTCGATATTGAGCAGTGGGTTACTCCGCTGGAAGAGTCGGCGAATGCGCCGGTTCAGGTGTTCAGCACCTTTAACGGTCAGGTGTTAGCGGCGGAATTCAAAGCCGGACAAGGCAGGATTATCTATTTGGGCAGCTATTTCGGCAATCCCTATCTGGAAAAGCGCAATCCGGACTTCGAATCTTTTATTCAAAAAGTCTCCGTGCTGGCCGGAGTAAAACCGGCAATCGAGGTTATCAGCCCGGCGCCGTCCCGCGATGAATTTATCTATGTAAAAAGCGGCCGTTCAAAAGGCAGACTGGTCACTTACCTGTTTTTCCCCGGCGATGACTGCACGGCAAAAATCAAGTTCAGTCCGGAACTGCTGCCCGGCAGCGCAAAATTAACCGAGCTGATGAGCAATCAAGTCATCACTCTGATTGACGGTATTGCCACAGTAAAGCCCGGCCGCTTTAAAATGGCGGTTTTGCTGGAAGCATAAAGACATTTCCACTGGTTTAAAATGAAATCACGGTACCGGCAGTTTTCTCAGAATTCTGCCAGTATCGCAAATGCCGAGAAGCCAGCTCCGAAAGAAAGCAGCAAGCCTTTTTGACCTGGTTGCGGATGCCCTTTATCCAATATGTTTTTTAGAACAAAGAGTACCGACGGAGACGACATGTTGCCGTAATTCTCAAAGGTATCGTATGAGAAACGCATCGCTTTTTCGTCCAGTCCCATTTTTTTCGCCACCTGCGCCAGAACCAGAGTACCGCCGGGATGAATCGCCCACCAGTCAATATCATTCCTGGCAAGGCCGTTCCGCGCAAGCAGACGAGAAGTCACTTCCTTAACCGCACGTGCGCCAATAACTGGAACCCGTGTGCTGAGAAAATTACGCAGCAATCCCCCGTCGTTTCTGTAGCGCAGCTCCTCCCTGTATTCCGGGAAAATACCGGATTCAAAATCAAGGATGCTGACAGTTTTCCCCGAACTTTTTTTATCTGTCGAATCAACGACTGCAGCCGCGGCTCCATCGCCGAAAATGCAGTTGCTGACAATCAATTCAGGTTCATGGCTCGGGAAAAATGTTGCCGAACAGATTTCCACGGCAATACTCAGCACCGGCCCCCTTCCTCTTCGCGCAATCATTCCGGCCGCGCATTCCAGGTTTGGCACGGCGCCGCCGCAACCCATTCCCATCAGGTCCATTACATGGGTTGATTTTCTCAATCCGAGTTCTTCCGCAAGATATGAAGAAAGTCCCGGACACAGATAGCCGGTACAGGTATTGACCACAAGGCCTTCGATATCCTCCGGTGCGACAGCAGCCGCGTCCATTGCCCTGCGGGCGGCGGCGGCGGCAGTTGACAGCCCGTATTTGAGGAACCGCGAAAGCAGAAATTCAGGATCTGCGTTGATCACCTCATCTCGCGATTTCATTCCCAGATAACGCCCTTTTATGCTGCCGCCGGCAAGGATGCGTTCATATAATTTCTTTTCTTCGCCGGAAAGAGTGAATTTCTCAATGAAATAATCCAGCATCTCCTGCTGAGTCATATACAGATCCGGGTTTGCAGTGCCCAGCCCACGAATTTTAATCTTCACAGTAATTAGCCTTTCCCGAATCTGACTGTCGCGGAAACACGAAACAGCCATGCCGGTTTCACTGAAACGGCAACATCGTCAAGCCGCATCAGCAGTTTACGCAGTTCACGGATTTTAAACCCCCGCCGGATAGATAGTCTGCTGTCGTGCTTTACGCCTTCATGCGAGAAGACCGTCAGAGGAACAGCTCCAAGCCATGTCAGCGCCGATCGATGCAGATCGTTGATCAAAACGCCTCGTTTGACAAATGTCCGAAGACGCCCCATAAGTTCAAGAATCTTTTCGTCTTCAAAATGATGGAAGCACATGGACGCCACGGCATAATCATACGGCTGTTCGGGGAAATGCGTAAAAACATCCTCCTGAATTAACTCAACTGAAGTTTCTCCCGATTCCGCGATTTTCGCGCAGGCTATTTTTACCGCGCTGTCGAAAATCTCAAGACAGGTGAACTTAACGGGAATCCCCCTGCCGCGCGCCCACCGGCTGATTGCAACCGGAATATCACAACTGCCGGAACCGATGTCCAGTATGCGAAGCGGCGAAGATAATTTGCGCCCCGCCGCCTCTTTTTCAATAAAACGGCGGACATTCCTGGCTCCCCCGAAAAAGCGGTTTACTTTCTCCATAAAACGATAGCTCTCCGCGGCAAGCCCCGGATCGCAATCCGGACTGTCCAGAAACTCCTGCTGCATTGATCTTTTTTTAAACACCCCAGAGCCCTCCGGTTGAAAGGGAATCTTCGATACCGGCAAAACGTTTCAGGGCTTCCTCCCGGAAAGACGGCAAAATTGAAACCGCCTTGCCTGCTATTTTTTCGCAGTAGCCGCATTCGCCGCAATTCAACATCATGCAGTCGCGTTTTTTGAACCCGTCGATAAAGTCTGCCGGAATCTGGCGCGAATCAATTTTAATATCGCTTTCCAGCCTGGGGAAACTCATGCCCTGATGACGTGCCAGTTCAAACAGTTTTTTCAATTTGAACGGATTGGCCTGCCATGGTTTGAAAAAATTACGCAACACCCAGAAACTTTCCTTTTTCTGCGGTTTGTCGAACCCGCATGAGAGAATCAAGTCGGCTAAATTTTCAGGGGACTTTCTCTCGCTGTATGCCTTTACTCTTTTAAGAAGTTCGGAAGACGGGATGCCTCTTTCCAGCAGCTTAAATGTCGTATATCCCAGTTCCTCGTAAGCGCCAAGGTCCTCGGGGCGTATCCAGCCGGCCTTTATGAACAGAGAAGTATCCTCCAGTCTTTTCCTGGAGCAGCGCAGAAAGCAGTAATCGATAAACAGGACATCCGAATTATCCGAGGCGTGCGCAAAACCGTTCTGATGATAACTCTGCATCGGGCAGTTTGGCAGGCAGGCGTGATTTGCAATCAACTGCAGGTCGCATTTGACTGATTTGCGGATTGACGCCAGCCGGCGGAAATCCCGGTTGATGGAGAAACTTTCAAGCGTTATGGAGTCAGCGCCCAAATCATCCCAGAATTTCGCGCGTAATGGAGTGTCAACCTGCGCATAAATGCCGACCCGGACCTTGAATTCAGGGAATCTTTTCTTCACAAGTTCCAGCAGAAAAGGGGTAGATACCGTAACCCGCCGTATTCCCATATCCTGTATATTCCCCAGCAGAGACATTATTTTTTTCTGCCAGCTTCCGGTCCATTCGCGGTTGCCCATGCATGAACCGTTGATAAGATAATTGAACGCTATACCATGTTTATCGAGGAGCCTGACATAATCCAGCAGCGCACCTTTAGAAACGGGGGTCGCCATATAGCGCGGCCTGCCTCCGCTGATGCCGTCGGCAGGGAGTTTTCCATATACCTCATCCACCGGATATTGGGCTATCTCCGGAACAAGTTGCGGATCATAGTTCGCCGCAAGCGATATTTTCAGATTATTCACAGCCATCTGGAATATGGTTCCTCCTCACTCTAAAATATGGATTATAAAATAAGACAATTAACTTGAAATGTCAAGATGCAATCCAGCATTCTCAAGCATCCTTAACTGGCATTTTCACCTCGGCCCAGTGCTCCTTATGATCGTCAACAAGCGGAATGGTCTTATCTGGTTGGTCAATGCTGTCCGCACTCACGAGCATTTCGCTAATCACGTCTGAAGTTTGCTGTACCGTGATGTGGTAGACCGTCTCCCGATAACGGTAGTGCAGTTTAAATCCATCCCAATCCGGGGGGAGGCACGGCGTAAATCGCAGTTTATCCACTTCAAGTTTCAGCCCCAGCAGTGATTCCACGATAAGTTGATACATCCAGGCAGCCGAACCAGTGTACCATGTCCAGCCGCCGCGGCCGGTATGCGGCGATAATGCATAAACATCGGCCGCAACAACGTATGGTTCCACTTTGTATACAGCAGATTCCTCCGGTGACCTGGAATGGTTTACCGGATTGATCATGGTAAAGAGTTCCCAGGCGCGCCGGTTGTCCCCCAGGCGGGCGAAAGCCATTGCCGCCCAGATGGCCGCATGGGTGTACTGGCCGCCGTTTTCTCTTACTCCCGGAACGTACCCTTTGATATAGCCGGGATTCATATCCGACTTATCGAATGGCGGATCCAGGAGTTGGACCAATCCGTGGTCGCGGCGGACAAGGCGCTTATCCACTGCTTCCATAGCCATGCGTGAACGTTCATGGTCTCCAGCTCCGGAAAGAACAGACCAGCTCTGCGCAATCGAATCAATCTGGCATTCCGGGTTAACTGACGATCCCAGCGGGGAGCCGTCGTCGAAATAGGCGCGGCGATACCATTCACCATCCCAGCCGTGCTGCTCAATATTGCGGCGCAGTGTTGCCGCTTCGCTGATGCAGCGCCCGGCAAAAGGCACGTCGCCATGAGTGCGCGCAATTTCCGTGAAGCGCATAAGTACTTCATACAGGAAAAATGCCAGCCACACGCTTTCGCCTTTGCCGTGTTCACCCACCAGATTCATGCCGTCGTTCCAGTCACCGGAGCCGATAAGCGGCAGGCCGTGCTCCCCGAATTTGAGTCCGTTCAGGATGGCCCGGACACAGTGCTTGTAAAGACTCGCCGTCTCCTCGGAGTTAACGGGCAGATCGTAATAAGAGTCCTCCTCCGCTTTTACCGGACGCCCCTGGATGAAACGTACAGGCTCATCCAGCACACCGATGTCCCCGGTGGAGGTGACGTAGCGGCACGCCACGAGCGGCAGCCAGAGGTAATCGTCCGAGCAGCGGGTGCGCACCCCGCGGCCCGTCGGAGGATGCCACCAGTGCTGAACATCGCCTTCCGGAAATTGATGTGCTGCGCACAGGAGCAGTTGCTCGCGTGCGAGATGCGGTCTGGCGTGGATGAGCGCCATTACGTCCTGCAACTGATCGCGGAAACCGAAAGCGCCCCCCGACTGATAAGTTGCGCTTCGAGCCCAAAGCCGGCACGCCAGGGTTTGATACAGCAGCCAGCCGTTAGTCAGGATGTTTAAGGAATGATCGGGTGTTTCCACATTTATTGCGCCGAGAGTGTGCGTCCAGTGCTGCCATACGACATCGAGGGCGCTGCGCGCCGCGGTTGATCCCCGAAAGCGGTTGACCAGTTCTCTGGCATTGGCGGCATCGCGTCCGACGCCGAGCCTGAAGACGATTTCACGCTCCTGTCCGTCGGCCAGCTCGAAACTCACCTGGATTGCAGCGCAGGGGTCCAGCGCCGCCCCCGCTTTGCCGGAGAGATGTGTGCGCGTCATCGCGGCAGGCGCGCGCAGCGAACCGTTGCGTCCCAGGAATTCAGTCCGGTCGCCGGTTACGGTGCGAATCGTATCATCCACGTCGAAGAACGCAGTCCGGTCGCGGAACTCCGTGTTGTACGGATTGCGTGCAAAAAACGCGCCGCAACTCTGGTCAATTTCGGTGATTACATGCATAGCCGACTTCGGCCGTAAGTCGCCAAGCACCCATTCCGCATATCCGGTAGCGGAGAGCCGGCGGTGACTGCCCGACTCGTTATGTACTTTGAGCACCGAAAATTTGACTGCCGCGTCCATAGCCACATAAACCCACAATTCGGAGCGGATGCCATGTTCGGTGTGCTCGAAAACGCTGTAACCGAATCCGTGCCGGATGACATAAGGCGTCGCGCCGCGGCAAGGGAACGGCGCAGGCGACCAGAAATAGCCGCGCTCTTCATCACGGAGGTAAAATGCCTCTCCGCTCGAATCACTCACAAGATCGTTCTCCCATGGCGTGAGTCGGAACTCGTGAGCATTCTCGCTCCAGGTATAGGCAAGGCCGCTCTCTGAGATGACGGTGCCGAAGAACGGGTTGGCCAGCACATTCACCCACGGAGCCGGCGTGAGATGCCCGTCCGCGGTGGTAATGACGTATTCGCGGCCATCCGGGGTGAAGCCGCCCAGTCCGTTGTAGAACGCCAAATCGGGGCGCGGCAACGGGGTGGCGGCCTTAAGCTCGGAGCGGCAGGTCCGGCTCGTGTAAAGGAAGGGGACGGTAACTTCCGCCAGACTGCGGCCGTTAATCTGGTTCGCCAGAGTCCCCCGGCGATCAGAGATGATTACGCGGGCGACCGTTTGAATCAGAATGCGGTCCTCCTCCGCTATCTGTTCCAGAGGTCTTACGAAAATACCGCCGGGCCGGTCGGTCACGTTAGTTTCGATGCCTGCGGCAATGAGCCCCATAATCTGGTCGTGGAGGAGTTGCCGGTAACCGGCGTGATCTTCGTTCCAGATTACCAGGTCCACCGCGAGTCCTTTTAAACGCCAGTATGCATGGGCCTGCACGAGTTGGCGCACCATGTCGATATTGGCCGGATTTTCAATCCGCAACAGTACAATCGGCAAATCGCCGGAGATGGCATATCCCCAGAGCCCGGATTGCCCCTGAAGGTTCTTGATGAGGATGCCCGGGCCGGCCCGCAGCGCAGCATTGGCGTAGATTATCGAGCCGGCAAGGCGCGCATAGAGCTGCGCATCGGCCTCTGAGGCATTGAGCTGGCGCAGCAGCACCTGTCCATGAGTCCATGCCAGATCAAAGACGCGGTCAGCTAGACGCCGGTCCTGATATTTTTCCACCAGACTCAAAGCGGCATCACGATTTTCTCCGATGCCGGAAACCATGTTTACAGTTGCGGATTCTCCCGGATCCAGGGTTATCCTGTAGCGGATGGCGACAATCGGATCAAGTACAGAACCCTCGCTGCCGGAGAGCAACTCCGCATTACCGCTCATCGCTTGCGGATCAGCGGCAGTATTGCCGCGGCCGATGAACTGCATGCGATCGGTCTCATAGGAGACTTCGCCTGTCTCCGCTCCATGCACGGCCATCAGATGGAACATCCATGGATACTGCTCGCTTCTGGCGCGCGGCCGGCGAGTACAGAGGATTGCGCGCTGCTGACGGATAATCTCGGTTTGTATAAAGAGATTGCTGAAAGCCGGATGCAGAGCATCCGCGGCAGACGGCGCCAGAACCACTTCCGCGTAACTGGTAACATCTATTGCACGGCGCGTCCGTGCGCGGTTGGTGATGCGCACGCGGCGCAGTTCAATATCATCCTCGGGGGAAACCGCGATCTCGGTATGGGTGTCATAATCATGATCGCGTCCGCGGAACTCGGCTCTTCCTTCCGAGAAGATCGCCTCAAAATGCTTTGATCGCCTAAGTGTCGGCTGGTATGCGGTTGACCAGAACTTCCTGCTGGTCACGTCGCGAATGTAACAGAACATGCCCCAGTTGTCGCAGGCGCTGTCTTCGCGCCAACGGGTGACGGCGAGATTATTCCAGTGACTGTAACCGCCGCCGGCATTGGTAACCATCACATGGTATCTGCCGTTCGAGAGCAACTGCACTTCCGGATTCGGCGTGTCAGGACTGTTGAAAATGCGTATCGGCATTTCCGGCGCGCTGAGAACCGTATGGAACTCGGATAGCTCGGTAGTATGCGCATAGAACGCTGTCGCCTTGGGGGTTCTTTCCTGCAGCAGCAATATGGTCGCCTGAAACGCCGGATCCGACTCGAATCGCTTCTGCATCGGACGGTTCAGGAGCAGATTCGCCAAAGAAAGGAGACTCATCCCCTGGTGATGGGCCATAAAAGACCGGACCACGGCCTTCGATTGCCCGTGCGGCAGACGCGACGGAGTGTAGTCAATCGCTTCGTAGAATCCATAACGGGTTTCAAAACCTTCAGCCGCAAGTCGCTCAAGGTTCAGACACGCCTTCTCCGGCGCCACCATCAGCGCCAGCGCCGAGGCGTATGGCGCAATCACCAAGTCATCGGCGAGCCCGCGCTTGAGCCCCAGTCCGGGTACGCCAAACGCCCGGTACTGATAGTTGAGATGAGCATCGGTGGTATTGTAGCCGCATTCCGAAATGCCCCACGGCACCCCGCGCTTTCTTCCATATTCGATCTGCCTGTCCACCACCGCCCTGTAGGTCTGGTCGAGCAACGTATATTCGTAGGTCGGCATCACCAGGAGCGGCATCAGGTATTCGAACATCGAACCGCTCCACGAAAGCAGGATCGGTTCTCCGCCGGCGGTAGTGAGCAGACGTCCCAGGGCAAACCAGTTCTCCTGCGGCAGTTGTCCCTGCGCAATCGCCACGAAACTGGCAAATCTTGCTTCCGAAGCCAGCAGATCGTAGAAACTGGAGTCCCGGCGGCGTTCATCAACGTTGTATCCGATAGCCAGCAGATGACGCGTTTTATCATACAGAAAGTCATAATCCATCTGTGCCAGTGCAGCGCATCGCATCGCCAGCCCTTTGATAGCCGTAATCCTTGTTTCAGTGTGATAGACGGCTGTCGTGATGAGGCGTTGAAGCTTACTAAGCCAGGCGCTCTCCGCCGGCGCGGCGGCAGAACTGAGCCGATGTGCGATCTCCGGCAGGAGCTTTTCTTCCAACTCTGCCAGTTCGTTCAGTGTCGGAATCCTATCGAGATCAGGAAAGTCACCGAGGATGTTATGAGAAGACAAGAGCTCTGTCCACGGAGTGAGAAACGTCAGTTCATCGCGGGCGTCCAGGCATTGTGCGGCGAAGGCATTGGCCCACCACCGCAACTGGCTGCTGCGATCGGCATCAAGAGCTTCCACGTCGGTGACCATTGTCACAGCGGACGTTACCAGTTGATCAATGCGAAGCCGTAAAGCCGTAAGCGTGACGGGTCGGGAAAGGGCCGCGGACTCCAGATACTGCTGAAGTTGAGCGAGCCGTACCTGGGCATATACTTCCGGAACGGCGGCCGCCGCATCCGCAAGAATACCGAGGGTGTCACTCAGGCTCTCAAATAAACGCGTTCCCAGAATCTTATGATTGACAAGCCCGAGCAGCCCCGGCCGCAATGTCAGCAGATGACCTGCAAGGTTCCCGCTGTCCACCGACGAAATGTAAAGTGGCGACAACGGCTTCAGAGATTGTGTGTCATACCAGTTGTAGAAGTGCCCCCGGCACCGCTCCAGGGTTTCCATGGTATGAAGCGCCTTTGCCGTGCGTTTGATTAGTTGCCCGGCCGAAATGACGCCGAAGTCGTATGCGGACAAATTCGCCAGCAGCGCAAGCCCCATGTTGGTAGGCGACGTGCGATGCGCGATTACAGCAACGGGATGCTCCTGATAGTTATCAGGCGGCAGCCAATGATCTTCCGGGCCGACGAAAGTTTCAAAGAACGCCCAGGTTTTCCGGAAAAGCTTCCGCAGAAAGATGGTTTGAGCCGCGGTCAGCATTTCCCGGCGGTGAGCTAGCGGCCGACTGATCCACCAGGCAATCGCGGGGGAGGCAAACCAGAGGCCCAGTATGGGCAAAGCTACCTCCAGCACGGACGGCTTTGCCGCCGCAAGCGCAATCACCGCGACAATGGCCATGACCGGGGCGATCCACATGGTCCGGCACGTGTCAGCGAAGCCGGCAAGTTTATTGCGATCCGAGTTGTCCGACGCATTCCATTCAAGCAGTTGCCGGTGCGTGATCAGCATCCGCCAGGCAGTGCGCACAATCGCATCCAGACTGAAAAATGCTTCGTATGGCAGACATACCAGCGCGAATGCCGCCAGAACGAAGTGCCGGCGGGCCGCGCGCACTGCGGCAGCCAGGTGCTGCTCCAGAGTCACATCGTCCGGTTTCTGAAGCACATTCAGTACAGAGGCTATTAAAGAAGGAATCAGGATGATGCCGATCACCGCCAAAGTCCAGAACCAGGCCTCCGGCAACGCGGTCCAGCCCAGCAGCAGCAGCAGCGTCAACGCCGCAGCCGTCAGGCTGCGGCGCAGGTTATCGAATATCTTCCAGCGGGACAGCGTTGAAAGCGGATTCTTCCGCAAGCGCTCATCGTGGCCTGGAACACGCTGCGTTATCCATTGCGCAATCTGCCAATCGCCGCGAATCCAACGGCGCCGGCGGCTCACATCCGCGCTGTAGCTGGACGGGTATTCCTCGTACAACTGCACGTCACTCAGGAGTCCGGACCGGGCGTAACACCCTTCCAGAAGATCGTGGCTGAGTATCCGGTTGTCAGGGAAAAGCCTGCCCAACGCCCGTTCGAATGCATCAACCTCATAGATGCCTTTACCAATGAAAGAGCCTTCGCCGAACAGGTCCTGGTAAACATCGGAAACGGCGCGCGTATATGGATCAATGCCGAACTCGCTGGCACACATGCGCGCATACCGCGACCGGTTCGTGCCGGACAGTCTCACCGCCACCCGCGGCTGAAGAATGCCGTATCCCGCAATGACACGCTGCCGGTTTTCGTCATAGAGCGCACGATTCAACGGGTGCGCCATGGCGCCCACAAGCTGCCACGCGGAATCGCGCGCCAGTTGCGTATCCGTATCCAGGGTGATCACATACTTCACGTTCAATAATATCGCGGCTTCTCCGACGATTAACGAGAAACGATCTCTTGATCCGCCGCGCAAAAGCCCGTTCAAATCCGCAAGTTTGCCGCGCTTGCGCTCAAAACCCATCCAGATACGGTCCTGCGGATTCCATAGGCGCGGGCGATGAAACAGGAAGAAAGCATCGCCTTCCGGGCTCCGGTATTTTTTATTCAACTCTTCAATCCTCTGCCGGGCCATTCGCAACAGCGGTTCGTCCTCCGGCAGCGTCTCTTCGGCGGCATCAGGAAAATCAGTGAGCAACCCGAAGTGGAGGTGGTCGCCTCGATTTGCCAGAAAACGGACTTCCAGCGCCTTGATCAGTTCCTCTATGTTTTTAGCGCTCGTGAGCATTGTCGGCACCACAATCAGAGTTCGCAATTCCTGCGGAATCCCTTTGGAGAAATCCATTTTCGGCAGCGGATGCGGCAACGCCAGCAACGTTGCCAGACAGTTCACCATGGCTACTGCCATATGACTGGCGCAGAGAAGCAAAAGCAGTCCGACCGGCACGAGCGCCCAACCCTGCAACCCGTCGGCATACGCCGTTGCCGCAAGGTAAGCGGCAACGGCCGCCGTTATCAGCAGGATGACCCCGCCGTACAGCAGCAAAGGAATCCGACGGCTGATTTTGCGTATAAACTCAGCAGGCGATAAACGCACCTCCGCTATTCGTTCGAGCCGGGTCAATCCTTCGTCAATCAGGTAAAAGCCGACGTGCGCCGTACGGTCGTCGCCGCCTTTCCGCGCAGCAGCCTCCTGCGCCAGATGGATCGCCTGACGCGCCACCTCTATTTCGGAGCGCGAACTGCTCTTCGCAATCTTCTCCACGACGTGGCGGTAACGATCGCGGGATGCAAAATCCATTTTGCCGTAGACGTCGGCGGGGTCCTCATCCAGTATCTGCTTGACCATACTCATCGTCTCGACGAACTCGCGCCAATCCATCGCCCCCAGGAAACGGAGACTGCCGATGCTGTTGCTCATTGAGACCTGGTCGGCAGCCTGCTGCTGTATCTCCGAACGCACCAGCAGTTCGATAGTCAGGCCGGACTCGGACAGTCGCTGTTCAATCCAGGTGAACGGCAACGCCAGAGCAGGCCCATGTCCCTGTAGACGGCGCGTAAGCTCCGCCACAAACGAACTAACCATCGGCGGGTTTGACCGGGCCATATCGGCGATCACCAGAATCAGGCTTTTCGGATCCTTCGCGACGATCTCCGTCATCTGGTCTGCCCAATATCCGGCGCAGTTTCGATCAATCCTGGCGGCGGCGATTCTGGCGGCAACACGCCGTAGATTCTCGATCAGGGCCAGACGCAGCATGATGGGGATGGCCCAAAGTTCGCCCAGTTTCAAGGGGGTCACCGACTGGTAGGCGGCTACGAAACTGCTGAGGTTCTCCGCATCCACCCGGCCATCGCCATGCGAAATTGTTTCCAGTGCGATATCATACACCCGCGGAAGCCCGGCCGACGGACCGTTCAACAAGCGCGGCAGTTCGCGGCTGTAATCCTTCGGCAAGTGTCGCTTAGCTGTTCGGATCTGTTCCTCAATCAAATAAAAATTGTCGAGCAGCCAATCCCCCGCCGGCGCTATCCGGCGGTTTTCTTTGACGTCCCCGGTCAACAAGTTGTGAACTTCAAGCAGGAGGCTTTCATTGCCGGACAGTCGCGTCAGAAGCAGGTCTCGAGGATATTCAGGCATCAACTGGTGCGTCCCCGCAAGTACCTTGCCATGCTGCTCCATCTGATCAGCGCTGAGCAGTTCAGCTCGAAGCGGCAGTTCATCGTTGGCATATTTTTGTGCCGGGACGCTTCCGCCCGGGCGTGACCACATACGGAAAAAGATTCCGCGGACAGTCTTACAGCTCACCTTCATTTTCACCGTCTCCTTCCGCCTGATTGCGCCGCCCGGGAAAAATCCACATACGTCACTTCAATTGCGACGATGCGAATTTCCAGTTCACCAGATAGTCCAGGAAGGCCTTTACGAAATCCTTGCGGCGGTTCTGGTAGTCTAGATAATAGGCGTGCTCCCATACGTCACAGGTCATCAGTGCGGTCTGCCCTTGCGCCATCGGGGTATCCGCGTTGGAAGTATTGACTATTTTCACCGCGTCGCCATCCTGTACAAGCCAGACCCACCCGCTGCCAAACTGTGCGACAGCCGCAGCCAGAAAAGCATTTTTAAACTCATCGAAACAGCCGAATGACTTCCCGATCATCTCCAGCAGCCGCCCGGCAGGCAGCCCGCCGCCGCCCGGTGCCATGCTCTTCCAGAATAAGGTATGATTCCATGCCTGCGCCGCATTGTTGAAAACGGCTGTCTTGTCCGGCATGCCCGCACTCTCCAAAACAACTTTTTCCAGCGGACATCCAGTGGCCCACGGCGTACCGGCAACCAGCTTATTCAGGTTGTCCACATAGGCCTGATGATGCTTGGAGTAGTGAAAACCCATCGTCCGAGCCGATATATAAGGTTCCAGAGCACCTTGAACATAGGGCAGCGACGGCAGCGTGAACGCAGGTGATTCGCCGGCAGCAGCCGGACCAGTTACAGACTTTGCAATATTGTGATTCATCTTCATTCTCCTTACTATTTTTCCGGTTACTGTGCGCATATTGCGCGACTAAAGCATTATTTCATTTTCCTGATTTCTGCTTCCACTTTTTCTGCACCCATGTTATAAAATTTTTCTTCATCGGGGTCAAGTTCGCGGAGCAGTCTCAGAAATTCTCCAGCGTGGATCCGTTCGCCGTCAGCGATCCCTCGGAGTTCTTTATTGGCAAGTTTGTTGTCAGTTGACTCGGCAAGCTGCATGTACAATTGCACTGCTTCGTACTCCGCAGCCACCATGAAGCGAATGGCTCTGACAAGTTCATTATCCGTGAGCTTTCTGCCGTTTGACAACCCTGAAAATGGCGATCCGAACTCTGGCATGTTATTCCCCTTGAAATTTTTACTTGTTGTACAGTTGGCCGGCAAAGTATCTAGGACTTGAGAAAGGCCAGCAGGTCTGCATTCAGCTTCTCCTTGTGCGTGTCGGCGAGACCGTGCGGGGCGTCCGGGTAGACCTTCAGAATCGCGTTTTTGACGAGTTTAGACGAAACGTAAGCCGAGGCGCCGATCGGTACGATCTGGTCATCGTCACCGTGGATAATCAGCGTTGGCATGTCGAACTTTTTGAGATCACCGGTGAAGTCCGTTTCGGAAAATGCCTTGATGCAGTCGAGTTCGTTTTTGAGACCGCCCTGCATACCCTGCAACCAGAATGCGTCGCGGACGCCCTGGCTGACCTTTGCACCCGGCCGGTTGGCGCCGTAGAACGGCATCGCGAGATCCTTAAAAAACTGCGAACGGTCGGCGGCAACGCCGGCACGGATATCGTCGAAAGCTTTGATCGGCAGACCGTCCGGATTGGCGTCCGTCTTGAGCATCAACGGCGTCACCGATCCCATCAGCACGACCCTGGCAACGCGTCTGGTGCCGTAACGTCCGATGTAGCGGACTACTTCTCCGCCGCCGGTCGAGTGACCAATCAGAGTGATGCCGTGCAGGTCGAGCATTTCGAAGAGTTCCGCCAGGTCGGCGGCATAGGTGTCCATATCGTTGCCGCCCCAGGGCTGCCCGGAACGTCCATGACCGCGACGATCATGAGCGATACAGCGATAGCCCTTCGATGCCAGACATACCATCTGGCTTTCCCAGGCATCGGAACTGAGCGGCCAGCCGTGACTGAAAACAACGGGTTGTCCCGAGCCCCAGTCCTTGTAGTAGATTTTGGTGCCGTCTTTGGTGATGATCGTGTTCATGGCAGGGTTTCCTTTCAATAGTTTATTTTTTCAGTCCCTGATTTTACCTAAAAGACTTCTTTGATAATGAATTTTTCATCAATATGTAAATGGGATAAAAACTTTTCCATTGCATCCATCATTAGCGGAGGCCCACATATATAAATATTTTTATTGAAGTCAGTTATATTGGCTTTGAGAAATTTTTCCGTGATAAACCCGTGCGAACATCCTTTTACATCTTCATCCGATAAAATATTGATGAAGTTATCGCCTAATAATTTTTTAAATTCACTTCTCAATATAATGTCAGCTTTTGTCTTATTGGCAAAAATCAGTTTGTTCCCGCCAATTTCATTTTTTGAATGAAGATATCTGAAGATGGCAATAAAGGGAGTGACGCCGGCGCCGCCGGCAATAAAAAGTCCCTCGCTTTTGTAAGCAATTGTGCCAAAGACGCTATGCAAAATCAGTTCATCATTCGTTTTCAGTTGCAGAAGTTCGCCGGTAACGCCTCTATGCAATGGATAGATTTTAATGGTAAACTGGAGATAATCATCATCCGGCAGACTGGTGAAAGTAAATGGTCTTTTTTCAGTTTTCCAGCCTTCTTTGTTTATGGAGATTTCTGTGGCCTGACCGGGTATGAAGTCGAACGGTTGCGGTTTTTCAACCTCAATCTGCAGCACATCATGAGTAATGTGCCTGATTGATTTAATTTTCACATGATGATTTTTCATAGTAAACAAATTTCTTTCCGCGAAGTCGCGTCCTGCAATTTACGTTATCACATCTTTCTGCCTGCAGCAGAATCACCCATATTTATTAAGTCTCTTACTTCAATAAAATAACGATTTCTGACGGCTGATGCCTGGCTCGATGTACATTGGTTTCGACGGATTTGGCGCCATGCAGGATGTCACGCGCCTGACCAATCTCGCCAGTGGTTCCGTGTACGATGACCAGAAACTTGTTCGATTTAAGAGAGTTTTCATATCTGAGAATGCTGTCTTTCGGAATGCCGATGCTATAGAGCGCTGCGCCCACGGCGCTTATCCCGCCGACAACCGCCGCCCCCTCAAGTGCGCCGATAATCCACCCGACGATCGGACCGCCGACAACGATCGGGCCGATGCCAGGCACCACGAGAAACGCCGAGCCGAACAGCAACCCCCAGAATCCTCCCCAGAAAACGCCCAGCTTACCCCAGTATCCCACCCGGTCGCCAGTGTTGTAGTACCCGATAACGTGCTCCTCGGCGTGATAGTCCTTGCCGATGATGGAAAGTTTCGTCATATCGAAACCAGCCTTCTGTAAATTTTTTACTGCTTCCTCCGCTTCCGTGTGCACGTTAAAAACCGCGACAACTGAATGTCCGTTCTGAGCAGGGTGATCGTGGACCCGGGATGTGTTAATATCTGTCATATTTACTCCATTTTAGTTTCTTCATAGACTGTTCCTTCATGTTATGTAAAGCTAAAAATATTTTTTAAGTAATGCGATCAATGAGTTTATCCTGAAAGGCTTTGCGATATAATCATTACATCCTGCAGCGATTGCCTTTTCTCTTTCTCCCGCAAAAGCATATGCGGTCTGCGCAATAATTACCAGCTTTTTATTGAATTGCCGGATTTGCCTGGTTGCTTCATATCCGTTCATTTCCGGCATTGCAATATCCATCAGCACCAAATCAATGTCAGGAATATTACGGCAGATTTTAACAGCTTCAGTTCCGGTTCTTGCCTTTATAACTTCTCTGCCCAAAAATTTGACTCCTATTGTAATCAGCATTTCTGAATTTTCGTCATCTTCAGCAAGTAATATTTTCAAGTCTTTAATTTGCTTTTCAGTTTCATCTGCCGGAACAACTTTTTCGATGGAATTTTTATCTTCCGGTTCAGCATTATCATGGATGTAGGGAATCGTGAAATAAAAGACTGAGCCTTTTCCCTCTTCGCTTTCCACCCAAATTTTCCCCTTCAGCATTTCCACATAAGCTTTAGAAATGGATAACCCCAATCCTGCTCCCTGAAAAGCTTTTTTGTTGCCGATGTCGGACTGAATAAAACGGTTAAAAATAGCGTCCTGTCTGTCTTTGGGGATTCCAATGCCGGTGTCTTTTATAAAAAATTCAAGGTATCCGCCTTTTTTCTCATAGCCAAATTCAATGGAACCTGTATTGGTGAATTTAATGGCATTTTTAACCAGATTGGTAAGAATGGAATAAATTTTTTCGCGGTCTGTTTTGATGATGGACTCTTCCGGCGGCAAGGCGCTTTTAAAGGCACTCTGTATTCCTTTTTGCGTCATCTCCGGATTAAAGAAGGAATAAATGTATTCGATTTGCTCGTTAACATTCGTTTCTGAAATAAAAACGTCCATTTGTCCGGACTCTATTTTTGAAATGCTGATTATATCGTTGATGATATTTAGCATACGGTCACCGCTTTTTTCAATTATATTTATATAATTTTGCTGTTCCTCGCCTGTCAATTTCGGTTCTTTAAGTAATTCGGCAAATCCCAGAATGCCGTTCATGGGAGTTCTGATTTCATGATTCATATTGGCAAGAAAAGCTGATTTCAAGCGATCACTTTCTTCGGCTTTCGCCTTGGCTTTAATCAATTCAGCAGTTCGTTTTTCTTTTTCTTCATTTTGAAAGACCAGTTCTTTGTTGGCGAGAATCAGCTCAGCGGCTCGTTTTTCTTTTTCTTCGTTTTGAAAGACCAGTTCTTTATTGGCGAGAATCAGCTCAGCGGCTCGTTTTTCTTTCTCTTCGTTTTGAAAGACCAGTTCTTTATTGGCGAGAATCAGCTCAGCGGCTCGTTTTTCTTTCTCTTCATTCTGGAAGGCCAGTTCTTTGTTGGCAAGGATTAACTCTGCCGCACGCTTTTCTTTTTCTTCGTTTTGAAAAACCAGTTCTTTATTGGCAATGATTAACTCTGCTGCACGCTTTTCTTTCTGATTGTTTTGAAAAATCAGTTCTTTGTTGGCAATAATCAATTCTGCGGCTCGTTTTTCTTTCTCTTCATTTTGGAATGCAAGTTCTTTATTGGCAAGGGTTAGCTCTGCGGCACGCTTTTCTTTCTCTTCGTTTTGGAAGGCCAGCTCTTTGTCGACAACAATCAACTCTGCGGCAAGTTTTTCTTTCTCTTCGTTTTGAAAAGCCAGCTCTTTAATATATTCGCTGGTAACTGCGGCATCGAACTTAGAAATGATTAAATCTGCTACGCGTTTTTCTTTCTCTTCGTTTTGGAGGGCCAACTCTTTGTCGGAGAGGATTAACTCTGTTGTTTTTTTCATCGTGCCCCCCCCTCATTATCGCACACATCTGCATGACATCATCTAATAAGCAGTTGACTTTAATTTTACTTTACTGGTATTGCTGGCGCGTTAAACGCGCCAGCAGGCAGCTTATGCAGAATCTAGAACCGCCAGTTGACCAAAATCATTCCCGGCGCCAGGCTGTTCGGCAGATCGGAGAACCAGCTTTTGTTATTGTGAATGATATTGATGATCCCGATCTGGAATCCGGCATCCGCCTTGTCAACATAGTTGACGAGTCCGAACTCCACGCCTTTCAGACGGTCGACGTAGTTCACCACGCCAGTATACAATCCTCTCACGGTACCCTCTGTATAGTTCACGAAACCGGCATCCCAGCCCAAAGCATCTTTTTTCGTGTAGTTGACCAATCCCCACTTTACGCCCTTGTAATTATCAGCGTAGTTGAGGATAAAACCCCAATCCAGGCCGGCGCTGTTACCAAAAGAGCCGTTGACAATACCCAGGGCCAGCGACGTCTGCTGGTTTTCGCCCCAGATACTGAGGGTCAAGCCCTCAATCATCACGTTCCGTCCGTAAATGGCGACATCCGGAGTAATGCTGAGGTTGAACGGTTTAGTATCGGTAGTGATAAACGGTTTGGTTTCGGCCATGGCGCCGATTGAAACCAAAACAGCGGTCAGACATACGATTAGCTTCTTCATGGTTGTTTCTCCTTGTTCATTGTTTATTTCTTGCTTATTGTTTGAGTTAGCTCAACTGAATGTGAACATGCGGCAACCGGCAATAAAACATAACGCCAGGACTGTCAAAAGCCGAAGCCCCCACGTCACCAGTCTGTTGTTCATATTTCTTGTGCTGTCAGGCATGCTCTTCCTCCATCCCTGTTTTATTGTAATTTATTGCGATGTGCATGAAAGCGCGTTCCGCAGAAATTTCGACAACATGCCCACGCGAAACAGAATGATATTTCGCGCCGAAGGGATTGATGGTTCGAGGACCGAACCGGCCTTCTTTACGGGCGTCCGCCCGCCTCGCCCAGTGTTTGGGGTATATGGCATTCATCGAATTTCCCTCATTTTCATTTTACTGCGCCAGCTCTCTAAATCCGCCCCATAAGAACCAGGATGAGCAGGATCAGGACAACGAGACCAATCCCGCCGCCCGGATAGTAACCCCAGTTTTTACTGTGAGGCCAGGTCGGCAATGCGCCCACAAGAATAAGAATCAAAATAATCAGCAGTAATGTTCCGATAGTCATGTTGCAGTTCCTTTCATTTATGTTTGGCTTTACCGCCAGTTGATGCCGGAATGCGCCAACTGACAGCAATCTGCCGGATTATTTGATTTTGAACTATTCGACTGTCATCTTGTTATCCACACTAATCACTCCGCGAATATCGGTGACGAGCTTGGTCACCAGTGCTTTTTCGGTTTCGTTTTTGGCAATGCCGGTCAACGTTACCACACCATTCCGAGTCTCGATCTTAGTCTTAACGGCGCTGGTCGAACGATGGTTTGACAATGCAGTTTTAACCTGGGCGGTGATTGACGCATCATCCATCTTTTCACATGCGGCCGCCGTTTCCGGAGTCGCTCCCACGGTCATCTCATTCTTCACTGCTTTCACGCCTTCGATATCTTTGGCGTATTCGGCGGTCAGTTCCTTCTGGGCCATGCTTGAAGCTTCGCCTTTCAGCGTCACGATTCCATCTTTCACTTCAACAACGGTCTTGCCGGCGTTGACGTGACTATGAAACAGCAGTGAGAGCGTCACCTTTCTGCCAATCCATTTGTCAGTGTTTTCTGCGGCAGCTTCGGCTTTAGTCGCCAGTTTATTCTCCACACGGGTAACCCCTGGCAGCCCCGCCACGGTATCCTGGGCCAATGCTTTGTGGGATTCCTCAGACACAGTCCCAGTCAACGTAACAACCCCGTCCTGAGCATCGGTCTTGATCGCATCATCTTTGAGATACATCTTATAGACGTAGGTTTTCTCGAACGATGACTCGATCCTGTCATCAGACTCCGACGCACGCAGCGGTGTGCCGGTTACGAACATTGCGATTGCCGCCGTTGCAAACGCCATGGAATACATTGCTTTCTGTTTCATTACTACTGCCTCTTTTATTCGTTGTTGCGGGGTAATTCCCCTATGATGCTTGTTCTCTAAACAGTTTCAACCGAGCGGCCCTTTCCCCTTTTTTTCCCGGCATTGGTATTTCTACATTTCCGCGGGGCCTCCCCCGCCTGTAAGTATATGAAACTGCTATTCAATTTCCCTTTGTCCCGCGAAACGTGCCGAATAGTCCGGAACTGACCAGGACTATCCCGACAATCAGAAGCCAGACAGTTCTGTTGGTAGGAGAACCGGTGAAAAACCGCGACACATCGGAACTGAACGACTCCGAGGCGCTGACGCCCAGGATGATCAACAAAATCCCGACGACCAGCAACGCAATTGAGACGATGGTGTTCATATGCAATACTCCTTTCGGGTTGGTGGCGGTTAAAGTGCTTTTCTGCCCCTGATAATACGCACAAGAATCACGATAATGGCGATGACGAGCAGAATATGGATAAAACCGTTGATTGTGTATGACGAAATCATTCCCGACAGCCAAAGCACAATCAGAACGACTGCTAAAATGTACAGCATATCTGACATCCTTTCTGTTCAGTTTTTCCAAGCTATTGTTATTACGCGCGTTATGCAGTATTACAGTTATTTCTGCCAGGAAGGCATTCAAACATCAAATTTCTAAATGAACTTGATGCAAAAAATTAACGCGGCGACAATTTTCTCTTGTTAAATATAATAATTGCTTTTTAAAAAAAATACAAGTGCTTGACAATAAATTTTAAATTCCCCGTATTCCAATTACTGAAAACATTAAAACCCGGCTGATCTTCTATTTTCTGCAATATGTGCCAAGCCGTCCGTATCAGGGAGCTATTTTCTCGCTCAGCCACTGACGCGACTGCTTGAACGTATCTTTCATATCGCTGTAAGATTTGTTGAAGCCGGTTTTGAAATCGTTCCACTTGGACTCGGCGACATTATTTGCCTCGTCAAGCTGTTTGTTCAATTTAGCCGCCTGATCGCGCAAAGCCTGAAGTTTGGATTTGGCTTCATTCCGTCCTGCTTCGCCGCCCTTTTCGGCCTTTTCTGAAAGCTTGTCTATCTGGATGTTGATTTCGGCTAATTCGCGCTTCATTTTTGCAATAAATTCAGTTTTTTGCGTAAAAGCATAGTCTTTCGCGGAGTCCGCTGCTGCTTTCGTTTCCTCTTTCACCTTTTCCGCGTTTTCTTCACTCCGCGCAGTATACCCGACCGCAAAGGCGGCGATGAAAAAGAACGTGAAGACAAAGTTTCCGTGTCTCATGATTGAACTCCTCATTTCCTTGTTGATGACCTGTACATTCCAGCTAAGCGATGCCTGCATTCTCCATAATATATAACATATTATAAAATGAAAACCATGTCAAGTAAAAAACATAGAATCATAATTTTTCCACGGGATATGGATTCCCTCCACACAATCTGCGCCCGGCCCTTGCATATCCTCTAATTGATATGCAAGGACCGTCGCTTTCTAATGCATTTTTCTCTGCTTCATTTAAAATTGTCTCTGACAATTAAACTTTCCCGCCGTCTGTTTAACAATATATCGCGAGTACTTGTAAAAAACGTTCAAATGATATGATATATCTTGCAATATTACATTATATGCGATATTTTTATCATTATATGAAAAATTTTCGTTAAAAATGCATTCAAAGCAAAGGGCTTGCCATGGAACTGTATATTAAAAAACTTAAAACCATCCGCAAGCAGAAAAAAATCACTGCTGAAGAACTGGCAAAGAAAATGGGGCTGTCCAGAGTAACTATTGGCGCATGGGAGACCGCCCGGCGAATCCCTGCCGAGTCTAAAATAAGAATGCTGGCGAAAGCGCTGAATATTGCTGTTGATGAGATTTCTGACTTGACCCCGGATAAAACAATATCGGAAATTAACCTTGCCCCCTTGGGCTCAAGCATCAGTTCCGTTCTCCACAGGGATAAAGAAAAAAACCTGAACCGGCAGACAAATCTGGTCTCCGGCATTATGAATACCATCAAGGAACTGTCCGACGCTAAACTGATTATCAGCACGATGATTTCCGCGCTGCCCGCTATTTTTTATATTAAAGGTTCGGATCTCAAATATATAACTGCCAGCGAAGCATTTTTACAAAATCTGTCCTTAAATAAAAATTATGATGTTGCGGGAAAAACAGATTATGATTTTTTTCCTGCAAACGAGGCAAAAATTAACAGTGAAATGGACAAAGCGGTTCTTGCCAGCGGGAAAAGCATTCTAAATCAGGAAGACTACATTCCCGGCTGCAGAAAAACCAAATGGGGTATTTTTTCGAAAATTCCCATTTATGATTTTGAAGGAAAGATCGAAGGCTTGATAGGTTACGTCAAAGATATTACCGGGCACAAGAAAGCAGAGGAAAAATATGACCGCCTCGTAAATATGTCGCCTAATCTGATATGCGTCGCCGGAATGGACGGCTATTTAAAATTTGTTAATCCTGCCTGGGAAAAAGTGCTTGGCTATACCAGCGAGGAGTTGCTCTCCAAACCGCTTCCAAGCTTTATTCACCCTGATGACCGCGCCGGAAACGATGCCGAAATGACGAGACTTGCAGCCGGCAATCTGTCCATGGACTTCGAAAGCCGTTATATTCACAAAGACGGCTCCGTCCGCTATTTTTTATGGACGTCGGCGCCGATACCTGATGAAAAATTGATTTATTGCATCGCCACCGATATCACAGAACGCAAACACGTGGAGGAAGCGCTTCGGGTGCACCAGGTTGAACTTGAGATGCAGAACGAGGAACTGCGCCGGGCGCATTTGGAACTGGATGCCTTGCGTGGACGCTATTTCAATCTCTACGATCTGGCCCCGGCGGGATTTTTCACATTAAGCGCCAAAGGGATGATCCTGGAGGCGAATGTCACCGCGGCCGCCATGCTGGGCGTAACCCGGGATAAACTGCTAAAACAGCCGATCTCCCGCTTTATTCTGCCTGAAGACCAGGACATCTACTACCTTAAATGCAAGACGCTTGCGGCAACGGGCAAACAACAGGCCTGGCCTCTGCGCATGCTGCACGCGGACGGCTCTTCATTCCGGGGTTATCTGCAGGCGGCTCCCGCGCAGGACGGGGAATTCATGGTCGCGCTCAGTGACATCACCGGTATCTAGAATTTCGAATTACTGCGGGAAAGACGGATACAGTCCACCCGTGCTTCAAATTATAAATTACTGGCGCAGGTCTTTCAGTTCAATGGGACGGAACGACTTTTTCATCTCGGCGCGTTTGGCAGTATCGATGGAGAGATATTTCCACTGGTTGAAGGCGAAATCATGGGGCTGGTAATTTTCCAGCCAACTGTGGTTCAACTGGAAAGTCATCGGAATGCTTTCGAAAATCCACGGACATTGTCCGGTGACATATTCAATCATCTTTTTATACAGGGCGGTGCGTTCAGGGGACTCCGGCACGGGAATGATTTTTTCGAACATGCGGTCGAATATCTCGTCACGGAAAAATATCCGGTTGCAACTGCCTGCATTTTTGCCGTAAAAAAGCTGAAGGAAGTTTTCGGCGTCGGGATAATCGCCGACCCATGAGAGCAGAAACAACTGGAACTTGCCCTGGCGCAGTTTCTGGAAGAAACGCGGCTGGCTGTTCAGCGCTGGCGTGATGCGGATGCCGATCTGTTTCATGTCGCGCTCCATCAGTTCCGCAAGCTGGCGGTAGACTGCGGTATTGCCGGCCAGGTCGAACGCCAGTGTCAGCGGTTCGCCGGTCTTCGGATCAATGCCGCCGGGATAACCCGCCAGCCGCATCAGTTCTTTCGCTTTTTCCAGGTTGTAACTGCAATACGGATTTTTGAAATCCGGGTCGTATCCATCCACGCCGGGCGGCACCGGTCCCTGCGCCGGCATCAACTGATAATTGAAATGTTTAACGCGCGCACTGGTGTCATACGCCAGACTGACGGCTTTGCGCAGATTCAGGTTTTCCGCCAGCAGCGGGTCAGTGAAATTGAACCCGATATAGCGGATTTCGAATGACGGCACCGGCAGCAGTCTGATGCTGCGTTTGGCCAGCGCCGGAACCAGTTGGCGGTCTTCGCCGATGACCGCGTCCAGATTGTCCTTGTCCAGGGCGCTCATATCGAGTTCGCCTTGCAGGAACATCAGCCATGCGGAAATCGGCTGCTTGATCTGGTAGCAGGTGATTTTATCCAGCAGCGGCAGCGGGCGGGCACGGTCGGCCGGACTTTCCGCCGTCAGGAAAAATTCAGCGCGGTATTCGGGATTGCGCGACAGCGTGATCCGGTAGTCCCGGATCCACTTATCCAGCCGGAACGGCCCGGAGCCGACCGGGTGTCCGGCGATGGCTTCGCCGTGGAATTCAACCGCCCGGCGGGAGACAATCGAGGAGTAAGGGATTGCCAGCGAAAACAGGAAACGGGGATCGGGATCATTAAGCCGGATGACAAATGTCCGGTCGTCAATGACGCGCAGTCCGGCAATGCCCTGGTCATACAACGAATAATCCCCCGGCTTGAGCAGTGATGTCGCTTCCCGGAAATCGTCAATGCCTTTTATTTTGCCGCGGAACATCCAGAATACCGGGCTGTACAGCCTGGCGTCCGCGATCCGCAGGAAAGAAAAAACCACGTCACGGGCGGTGACCCGGCGATCCTTCGCGCCGTCCTTGAAGCAGGCGTCGTCCTGGAAAAGCAGGTCGGGGCGCAGTTTAAAAGTGAAGGTTTTCAGGTCGGAGGAAATCACCGGCATCGATTCCAGCATCGAAGGCGTCAGTTTATAGGGCCGCGCCGTATAGTCGTATTGCAGCAGCGTATCGTAAAAAGCCGCCACAATATTGCGGCTGGCCAGGTCGGCGGCCAGCGCCGGATCCATGGTTTTGACTCTGCCGCCGGCGCTGAGATGCATGACTTTTCCGGCTTCCCCGGTTTCGCCGCAACCGGAACCGGACAGCGTCAGAACAGCCGCCGCGACAAACGCCGTGAATATTCTGATATTAAGTTTCATGATAATACTCTCAACCGTTTTGTTTCAGCCATTCAACCGTATCCGCCATCGCTACTGCCGGAATGGCAACCGGACGGTAACCCAGTTCATTGACGGCGGCGCTGATATTAAAATAGTGTGAAAACGCCAGTTGCCCGGCAACAAAGCGGGTTATCGGCGGTTCGCCCAGAAACGGAATGACGCGATAAATAGTTTCAAAAATAATTCCCGCCAGATAAGCTTTGTCGTAGGAGATTGATTTCGCTACCGGCGGAATGGACAGCCTGGCCAGCAGTTCGTCCAGCCAGTTCCAAATCCTGACCGGGGAATTATCGCTGATGAAAAAAACTTTCCGCCGCGGCTGCACGCAATTCTTCAGATATTCCAGCGCTTTGATGTGGGCAAATGCCGCATTTTCAACATAGGTCAGGTCCACGAGATTATGTCCGTCGCCGATACGCACCAGTTTTCCGGCGGCGGCTTTCCGGACAATCCGGGGCAGCAGATGCGGATCGCCCGGCCCCCAGAGCAGATGCGGCCTTAAAACAACCGCCGACAGTTCCTTGTACGGCGAGCCGAGGACATTCTTCTCGGCAATCGCTTTGGTCGCGGGGTAATGAGCGATATAGGAATCAGGATAGGGCGCGTTTTCGTCAAGATTTTCAATATCGCGCGTCGGCGGATATGCCACGCTCGGCGAACTGGTATAAACGAGATGACGTATTTTATTGTAATTGCAGGCGGCAAGCACGTTCATGGTGCCTTCGACATTAATTCCGTAATATTCTTTCCAGGAACCCCATATTCCGGCTTTGGCGGAAGTATGGATTACGGCGGAGGAGCCCTTGCAGGCATCGTTCACGGCTCCCGGTTCCCGGATGTCGCCGCGGATAATCTCAACCCCGAGTTTTTCCAGCTCCGGAGCGGCGCTCCGGTTGAAGCATTTGATCCTGCCGCAATTCAGCTTGACCAGTTGCCGGACAATCCGGTTTCCAAGAAAACCGCTGCCGCCGAAAACGGTCACTGTCTCTTCCGACCAGTTCATTTATTTTCCCTTGATTATGGGTTATTTACAGGTCTTGAGAAAAGACTTTGCCGCCGCATCCCAGGCTTTTTTAGTTGACTGTTCAGGAACATATTCCTGAACTTCAAAAGATTTCCGGATAATCTCCCTGGCTTCCGCCAGCGAATAAATATCGCCGCCGGCGATGGCCTGCGCCATGATATTGCCGATGGCGGTGGCTTCGACCGGACCGGCGATAACCGGAATTCCGAGGCAGTCGGCGGTAAGCTGCATCAGCAGGGTGTCCTGCGTGCCGCCGCCGACAATATTGAGACATTCATATTTCACGCCGAGCATCGTCTGAAGTTTTTCCAGTTTGATCCGGAAATAAAGCGCCAGCGAGTCGTAAATGCAGCGGAGAAGAGCGCCGTCGCCGGGAATATCCCCCTGGCCGTGCTCCCTGCAGAACGCCGCCACCTTCGCCGGCATATCTCCGGGCGAAAGAAAGGCATTGTCATTCGGATCAATGAAAAATTGCAGTCCCTGTGCGGCTTTCGCCATCTTATTCATGTCGGCGAAGCCCAGATTGCGTCCCTGCTCATTCCAGACGCGGCGGGTTTCCTGGAACAGCCAGGTTCCCATGATATTGGTCAGAAAACGGATTTTCCTGTTCAGGCCGCCTTCGTTAGTGAACGGGGCCTCGCCAGCTTCTTCAGTCAGGATCGGTGCATCGATTTCGGCGCCGAGCAGGGCCCAGGTGCCGACACTGATATACGCCCATTTCTTATTGAGCGGGGCCGGAACCGCGGCAACGGCCGACGCCGTATCATGGCTGCCGACTTTAACCACCGGAATCGGGCCGCAGCCGATCTCGTCTTCAACAGATTTTTTCAGCGGCAGGGATTTTGAGCACGGCGGAACGATTTTCGGAAATACGGAGCAAGGAATGCCAAGCCGTTTAATCAGTTCAAAATCCCAGTCGCGACTGCCCGGATTCAGCAGATTGCTGGTTGAGGCTTCGCTGTATTCGCAACTGATGTCGCCGTTAAGCATGTAAGTCAAAGCGTCCGGCATCAGCAGCATCACGCTGCCGTTGAAATCCTCCGGATGGGCTTCCTTGTGCGCATAGAGCTGGTACAGGGTGTTCAACTGCATGAACTGGATTCCTGTACGGGCATATATTTCTTTTTGCGGAATGATTTTATAAACCTTTTCCGGAACGGCATCGGTTCTGGAATCGCGGTAATGATAAGCCGCTCTGACCGGTGCGCCGTTTTTGAACAGCACATAGTCAACGCCCCAGGTATCAATGGCGATGCTGGAGATTTTCTCCCCGGTGGCGACGGCTTTACGGATGCCGGTTTTGATCTCTTTGCACAGCTTGTCAAATTCCCAGTATAACGCGCCGTCTTTTTCGACAGGGCCGTTGCCGAACCGGTGGATCTCGGTAAGATGAAGCTTTCCGTCTTTGATTTTTCCGATAATTCCCCGTCCGCTGGAAGCGCCGAGATCAAAAGCCAGATAAGATTTTTCCATTTGACAAATTCCTTTTACTATGGAAGGATAATTCAGTTTTTTACAGATGAAAGTTTATCATAAACGCTGCGGATAAGTTCTTCAGTTTCATCCCAGCCGATGCATGAATCGGTGACGGATATGCCGGAAACCGGCTTCGTGCCTTGAACAATGTCCTGGCGTCCTTCCAGCAGATTGCTTTCCAGCATGGTGCCGACAATGGCCTTTTCGCCATCGGCAATCTGGTTTATCGCATCGTACAGCGCGATCCGCTGTTTTTTATAATCCTTATTGGAGTTGGCATGGCTGCAGTCCACGATAATGCTCGGAACCAGCCCCGCCTTAGTCATGGCCACTTTGACAAAAGCGATATACTCCGCGCCGTAATTGGGCCGGTCGCCGCCGCGCAGCACGATATGGCAATACGGATTGCCTCTGGTCCGGAACACGCCGATCATCCCGTCTTCATTAATTCCGATGAAACTGTGCTTGTTGCGGGCGGTGTTGATGGCGTCGATCGCAGCCTGGCAACTGCCGTCGGTGGCGTTTTTAAACCCCACCGGCATGGAAAGCCCGCTGGCCATCTGCCGGTGAGTCTGCGACTCGGTGGTCCTGGCGCCGATGGCGGCCCAGGAGACGGCGTCGGCCAGATATTGCGGCAGGAACGGATCAAGCATTTCCGACGCAGTCGGCAGCCCGATATCCACAATCTTCAGCATCAGTTTTCTGGCTTGCAGAATGCCTTTCTCAATATTGTAAGTGCCGTTCAGGTCGGGGTCATAGATCAAACCTTTCCAGCCGACGGTGGTGCGCGGTTTTTCAAAATAAACGCGCATAAGCAGCAGGATGCGGTCATCCACCTGATCGCTGAGTTTTTTCAGCTTTTCAGCATATTCGATGGCGGAATCGGGATCGTGAATCGAGCATGGGCCGACGATCATCATGTGTTTATTTGATTTGTGGTCGAGGATGTCGCAGATCGTTTTGCGCGACTCGATCACCTTCGCCACGGCATCGGACGAAATTGGAAACTTGGACTTTATCTCGCCGGGCGACATCAATGTCGCTTTGCTGAGAATATTTGTATTGTAACTCTTTAGCATTTTCACTTATCCCTAATCAAGGAGTCATCTGATTCTTTATATCATGCTAAAGTTATCTGAAAATACCGCATTTTCAACATGTGATTCAAACACTGTCAACGAAAATTCAAGGATTTTTGCCATCCTGCGGTTTTTATCCGGCAATGGAAAATCCGGGAGAATGAAAAATATGGGACTGCCCTGCAAAATTCAATGGTCTGAATTATTCTTCAAAGAGAGCAGTATTGGACTTGGATTTAATCCGGTATTGCTTGGGGGTCATTTTAAAGTTCTTCCGGAAAACACGGTGAAAATAGGCCTGATCCGGAAAGCCGGAATAACTGGCAACAGTATCGACATTGAATACAGTTCTTCTCAGCAGCGTGGCGGCATTTTCCAGCCGACTTGCATTCAATAATGCCGGAAAACTCTTGCCGAAAAGGGATTGCAAAAGCTGAGACGTCCTGGATGAGCTCAGACACAGCTCATCCGCCAGGTCGCCGATGGAAATATTATCCATGAAACGGCGGTCTATGAATGTCATGATCGTCTCCGCCCGTCCTCTGACACGCGACCGCTGCTGGTCTGCCTGTAAATTGGTGATGAACGCGCCGATCCGGTCTCCGATGAGTTCCCCGAGATCAAGCGCCGACCGGATTTTACGGTGATCGATCTCATGCAAAGACTTGAACCCGTCCGGCGGCATTTTGAAGACGGGACTTTTGGCGGGAGACAATATTTTACCGGAAGCCATCCCGGCGCTGCCCCGAAAAGGCCCGGCGAAGATTACGCCGGAAAGACGCTGGAAGATATAGATCGGAATAACCGCCTCCAGCAGAAAGCAATGACATACCTTCATAAAAGGCTCAGGATTAAAAGTCAAATGCCGCTGCACGGCTAAACCGTCAAATGCCATGCATGACGTCGCCAGAGACTCATTTTTCAATTTCAATACCGTGCAGAACGGGTTCAAATGAAATCTCGGCAGTTCGGGGATGTTTTCCCCTATCCCGCCGGTATAGTCATGGATACAGATATAGCAGCCGAATTCCTGTTCGAAGGCTTTTATCGCTCTGATGATTTTTTCTTTTTCCTGCGCGATGAAATCCATAGTATAATCCATGTTTTATTAAAAAATACACTAAAATTGTTTAAAAGTCCATATCTAATCTATTTTTTTTAATGTATTCTTTATTCATACAGATAAAATCAGTATCAGTTCTGAGAAAGCATGGAATATGGAATTATGGATAAATGGATCAATAACCTGGAAGAGCTGGTGAAGTCCGACGTGATCGTCTGCGGAGGCGGTCCCGCCGGACTGGCGGCAGCTCTGGCGGCAGCCCGAAACGGGGCGGAAGTAGTGCTGCTGGAACAATCCGGCGCTCTGGGCGGCATGGCCAGCATCGGGCTGGTCCCCATGCTGGCCTACACCTCTGACGGCGTGAACATCACAGCGGCCGGAGTCTGCATGGAAATCGCCGGGGAAGTTGTCGCCCGGATGGGAATCGGCCAAATCAATCCTTCCTGGCAGAGTATCAATCCGGAAATATTCAAAAAAGTTTGCGATGAAAAAGTCACCGCCGCCGGAATCAACGTGTATTTCAGCCAGAAAATCGCCGCAGTGGAACGGGACGGCGACCGGGTCACTGCCGTTGCGGTGGCCGGGCCGCGCGGACTGAAGCGCATAACCGGAAAAGTCTTCGTCGATGCGACCGGCGATGCCGCCGTGTCCGCATTTGCCGGAGTGCCGTTCGAATGCGGCGATGCGACCGGAAAAACAATGAGCCCGTCGCTTTGTGTGCAGTATGCCGGAATTGACTGGGATGAATATTTATCTTCTGAAAAAGCCGGGCGGAACTATCAGAAAATCTGGCATGAACTGATGGATGCGGGGAAAGCGCCGCTGCCGGAACGCCATTTTGTCGGTATTTTCAAGACCGGCCCCAGCGTCGGGACCGGCAATCTCGGGCATATTTACGGCGTCAACGGCATCAACGAAACCGACGTAACCCGCGGTTATATCGAAGGACGTGAAATAGCGGGGATCATTCACCGTTTCTTCCGCGAACATGTACCGGGGTTCAGGAATTCCGAACTGGTGAATACGGCATCGCTTCTGAGTGTCCGCGAAACCCGCCGGATTACCGGCGATTACTGTCTCAACTTCAAAGATTATCTGCGCCGGGCGGTGTTTCCGGATGAAATAGGCCGCTACTCGTATCCAGTTGACATCCATTCCTCTTCGACTGATGCGGAAGAACAGAAAAGGGTTGAAGACCGGATGCAGGAAACCAGTTACCAGTCCGGCGAAAATTATGGCATTCCATACCGGGCCATGCTGCCGAAAGGTATTAGCAATCTGCTGGTGGCAGGACGCTCGATCAGTTGCGACCGTGAAGTCCAGTCGTCGCTTAGAGTGATGCCGGCCTGCTTCATCACCGGCCAGGCGGCGGGTACGGCGGCGGCGTTGAGTTTGAGCCGTCAATGTATCACCAGGGCAGTCAAAACCGACCAGTTGCGGGCAGCAATGCGCGATAAACTGGGCGCTTATTTACCATAAAACCAATTCAACCGGCAGCCGTAAAAAAGGAGATGCAAATCATGCACAAAGACTACAGCCGTAAGGACTTCACACTCATCGAACTCCTCGTGGTGATCGCCATCATCGCGATCCTAGCAGCCTGTCGGACTTTTTTCCAAAGGCCATATAGCATGAAAATTGTGTAGTGATATATTACGATCAAAAAGGATTTGACGATGGGAGCGAAGTTTGTGAATGTGGA
>Ga0172379_10001432_pt1 | contig 47338 bp, 37 predicted proteins | sample GrowelOW334metaG_FD_119756 | JGI IMG/M metagenome (GOLD analysis project Ga0172379, IMG submission 119756) | Groundwater microbial communities from an aquifer near a municipal landfill in Southern Ontario, Canada - Groundwater well OW334 metaG | ecosystem: Environmental > Aquatic > Deep...
AGAGAAATTCCGTTATAAATTACTTCACATTTTTCACCGGAACTTTCACCAATAAATGTTTGAATATTCTCCGCGACACTTTTTGAAACGCAAATAAATTTATCCGAATACTTTGCGAGTGTTTTGAGCAGTGTTCCTTCAAAAGAATTTTTTTCATACAGCAGGTGTTGAATAACCACAAGTTTTTTCTTGAAAAGAAAAACAAGCGGAAGTGCAAATAATGCAGCAAAATTGCCGTTAGCGGCTATAATGGAAATATTCTTCTTTCTCATAAAAAGATAGAGCGGCAGAATAGATTTCACAATATTAGTAAGCGTTTTCAGCTTGTCGGAGATTGCCCAACCATCACTTTTTCGATAAATTTTTTTTAAACTCGCCAAAGAAAAGATGTTCAGCTTATGCTCTAAAAATACTTCTGAAGGATTACCCGGCGGTGTGGCAATAAAAAAAGCAAAGCCTTTAACGTGAAGCGCTATTTTTAATAACACTTCCTCGCCGCCGCCCCATGAATCCATTACAGATAGAAGTAAAATAGAATTTTCGCTTTTGGCCATCTTTCTTAAACAATTGAAATTTTCTTTTTAAATATGCAAAGAAAACCTTTTAGATGCTTTCTTTTCGCTCCCAAAATTTTACTCGATTATTCTTATCTTTGGTCAGAGAAATGGAATCCTTCTAAAATTAGTATGAAAATATCCGTAATTACGCCGACGTTCAACTCCGAAAAATTTATTAGGCAGAATGCTCAATCTATTCTTTCGCAGACTTATAAGGATTATGAGCACATTATTATTGATAATAAAAGTACAGACGCTACTTTGTCATTTATCAAAGACGAATATGAAGATAAATCTTCGTGGGAAAAACTTGTAACGGTTTCAGGAAAAGATAGCGGCATTGCAGAGGCTTTCAATAAAGGAATATCTCTGGCTACCGGGGAAGTTATCGCCTTCTTAAATTCAGATGATTATTATTTTAGTACTGATGTTTTTCAAAAGGTAAGCGATGCTTTTTCTGTCGATGAAATTATATTTGTCCACGGAAATATTTTTTTTGAAGATGATAAATACGGGTCAAATATTCGCAAACCGTTGATGTGTCAACTTCAACAAGCTATGCCTTTTAATCATCCCGCAATGTTTGTTCGAAAAAAATGTTTTGAACAAGCCGGTCTTTTCGATACAAACTTTCATCTGGCAATGGACTTTGAGATGATTTGTCGCATGTCAATCCAAATCCCAGATTTTTTAAAAAATGGATTTTATCTCAACGGAACACCGCTGGTTTTCATGCGTGGCGGTGGCGCTTCTTGGCTGAAAGAGAAAGAAAGTGTTATCGAAGTAAAAAATGCTTTGCAAAAAAATAAATTATGGAATGCTCAAGCAGTTTATTATTTTTTGTTGCGGCGGTCTCGAATTCTTCTAAAATCTTTTTTGGATAAAGCCGGACTTCTTTTACTTGTAAAGTATTGGCGAAAAATTAAATGGAAATGAATCACCAAATAAAAATATCTTCCCTCATTATTGCTAAAGATGAGGAACAAAACATCGCTCGCTGTGTTGAAAGTCAACTTGCCTGTGTTGATGAAATAATTATTTTAATTGATGACGCAACAACAGATCGAACCGAAGAAATTGTCCGTTCGTTTCCGCAAGTGCGTTGTGAAAAAGTTGTGTGGCAAGGATTTTCAAAAACCAAACAACTTGGACTTTCGCTTGCTTCAAACAATTGGATATTTTGGATAGACGCAGATGAAGCTGTAACCAAGTCGCTAAACGATGAACTGCTTCAATTTAAAAAGGAGCTTCCAAAAGTTAACGCATATTCCTTTCCGCGGCGCGCATTCTTTTTGGGAAAATGGATAAAACATTCCGGGTGGTATCCGGGAAGAGTTACGCGTCTTTTTCGAAAAGATAAAATTCAATTCAGCGGAAACGATGTGCATGAGTACCTGCTTGTTTACGAAGAAGTTGGAAGGTTCGTCGGCGATATCGATCACTTCACTGATCCTTCCATTGAACATTACTTCACAAAATTTAATACCTATACTTCGCTTGCGGCAAAAGAGTTGTTCGAGAAAAAAAAATCATTTAAGAAAACAGATGTACTGCTGCGCCCCTTATTTATCTTTCTAAAAATGTATATTTTTCGTTTAGGATTTTTAGACGGCTTCCACGGATTTCTTTTAGCTGTCTTTTCATCACATTATGTTTTTACTAAATACGCAAAACTTTGGGAACTCTATCAACAAAAGGAGAAATAAATTATGACTGAAACAACTAACCACGAAGTTCTTTTTATGCAGTTGATTATGCAGCAGCAGCAATGGGCAATGATGTCGATGGGAAAATTGAAAAACCCGATGAGCGACAAAATTGAACGAAATCTTGAGATGTCAAAATATGCAATCGACACGCTCGATATGCTGGCGGCAAAAACAAAAGGAAATCTCGGCGAGTATGAAAATAAATTTATCAGCGAAGTTTTACGCGAATTAAAATTAAACTACGTTGAAGAAGTTGAAAAAGACAAAAAAGAAGAATCCGCTTCCCCTGCTGCAACCGCCGGAGAAGAAAAACCACCGGTAGCATAAATGAAATTTGGAATATTCGGCAATACAACCAAAGACGAACTTACGAATACTCTGCAAGTTTTGGTTGAACGCCTTAAAGAAAATAACTATGAATTTCTTATTAATGATTCGTTGCACGGATCGTTTCCTGTTGAATTAGTTCAACCGGATTATTTTGCTTCCGCCGAAAAAGTTGCCGGAACATGCGACATATTAATTTCGCTTGGCGGAGACGGCACTATGCTTTCAACAGCATATATCGCGCATCAATTTGATAAACCTGTTCTCGGAATTAATCTTGGCAAACTCGGTTTTTTAGCCGAAGTTGACATCAAAGGAATTGAGCAGCTTTTTAGCGACATAAAAAATTCGCGCTATTCAATTGAAAAAAGAATTGCGCTCGTCGGAAATTGTAAGAATATTTCATGCGAAGAATTATTTGCCGTTAATGATTTGGTTATCGATAAAGGCGGCTGGCCCAAGATGATTGAACTTACAATTTATGTCGAAGGTGAATATGTTACAACTTTTTCGGCAGACGGTTTAATTATTGCCACTCCAACAGGCTCAACAGGTTATTCGCTTTCTGTCGGAGGACCGATTGTTAGTCCAAAAGCCGAGGTTATTGCGCTCAGTCCTATTTCGCCTCACACCTTAACAATGCGTCCCTTGGTTTTGCCGAGTAATGAAAAAATATATATTACGGTAGAATCGATGCATACAAAATTACAAGTAAACTGCGATGGGCAGCGCGTAATGGAATTCTCACCACCGCTTGACATTGTTATTTCTAAAAGTGAAAAACCGTTGAAGTTAGTACACATGGATTCTGCAAATTATTTTGACATTCTTCGTTCAAAACTACTATGGGGATTGGATGTAAGAAAAAATTTGCATCAACAAAAAGGAACTCAAAAATGAAAAATTTATTATTAATCCTCTTTTTTTCATTTGTTACTTTAGCGCAAACAACAAACCAATGTGTGATAGATCAAAAATCCGGTAAGGCGATGTTAGTTGGTATTTGCGATCGCGAAGCATTTAAAGATACATCTTTCGCATGGTGGTTCAATGCGGAATATGAAAACTATAATCTTGATAAAGAAACGCTTACTAATGTTAAAATGGATAATGAGTTTCACTCAATAACCATAGTAATGGGAACGTGGTGCAGTGACAGCAGAAGAGAAGTCCCGCGTTTCTATAAAATTCTTGATTCGCTAAATTTTCCTCCCGGAAAAGTTAAACTGATAATGGTAGATAGAAAAAAAGAAGCCGGGGAGATGGATATTTCATCTCTAAAAATTGAACTTGTTCCCACGATAATTTTTTATAACGATGGATTGGAAGTTGGTAGAATTATTGAAACACCAAAAGAAACGTTGGAAAAAGATTTAGCAGCTATTTTAGCAAAAAAGTAATTCGTAAAATTGCTCAGGTAATTTCGGAACAAGAAATTTCCCGCACTTCTCCCGGTTTCATTTTTCCCAAAAGGATGTTGCCGACCCGAACTCGTACTAATCGCAATGTCGGGTAAACGACTTTTGCGGTCATCTTTCGCACTTGTCTGTTTCTCCCTTCAACAATAATGATGCTTATCCATGTTGTCGGAATTGTTTTTCGGAAACGGATAGGGGGAATTCTTTCTTCAAACGGCGGCGGATTTTTTAAAATTTTTACTTTTGCCGGAAGCGTTTTTTTATTCTCAATTACTACACCGGCGCTAAGCCGTAATAAAGCTTCTTCGTTCGGAACTCCTTCAACTTGAACAAAATATTCTTTTTCTAATTTTTGTTTTGGATGAAGCAATTTGTCGGTAAGTGCTTTATCATTTGTTAAAAGAAGAAGTCCTTCACTGTCGTAATCAAGCCTTCCAACCGGATAAACGTCATGCGGAAAAGAGAAAAGATCGGCGAGTGTTTTTCTTCCGTCGGAATCCGTAAATTGAGAGAGCATGCCAAAAGGTTTGTACACTACAAAATATTTAAATGATTTTTTCATCAGACTTTTTTCTTTTCACAGCGTCAAAATTAACAAAAACATTTTCTTTTCCCGAAAAATTTCAGGAGGGTTCCCACAACAGTAAACTATTTCTTATTTTTACGGAAAGAAAAAAGGAATCAACTTGAAATCACCTAAAAATGATCCGATTTGGAAAATGATGGGCTTGCTTTTTAAGCCTCACCCATGGCATGGAATATCTATCGGCGATAAAGCCCCGGAACAATTAACTGCGTATATTGAAATTGTTCCAACAGATTCGATGAAATATGAAATTGATAAACAATCAGGGTATTTAAAAGTTGATAGACCCCAGCGGTACTCTAATTTTTGTCCGACGCTTTACGGGTTAATTCCCCAAACGTATTGCGCTGAAAATGTTGCTGCATTGTGCAAAGAAAAAACCGGTAAGAAAGAAATTGTTGGAGACGGCGACCCGCTTGATATTTGCGTGCTTACGGAAAAAACCATTACGCAAGGAGGAATATTATTGGAAGTTATCCCCATCGGCGGCTTACGCATGCTTGACGGCAATGAAGCTGACGATAAAATAATTGCGGTTATGAAAGGCGATGCAGTTTACGGCAACATGAAAAGCGTAAACGATGTACCCGGAAATGTTATCGATCGGTTGCGCCACTATTTTTTAACTTACAAAGACGTTCCAGGCGATGAACATCATAAGCACTGTGAAATACATGAAGTTTATGATTTCCAAACAGCGCATGAAGTAATTAAAAGAAGCCAGGAAGATTATCAACTTCGCTTTGGAGATATTGAGGAAATGCTCACTTCCGCGTTGCGCGGATAATTCATAAACAAAATTAAGATTTTGATTAAGAGAAAAAGGGAAGGAGAATATGGCGTATTATTTTAGAGATCAGAAAAAATATATCGAAGAGTTAAAACGGTGGGAAGCAAAAATGCAGCCGAAAGAACTTGAAGAATATAAAATGTTTGTTAAGCGGCATAAAGACGAAGAAGAATTCGACTCAATCTCTTTCGGAAAACTAAAAGCGCTTTATGATAAATATGAGGCTCAACGAGAAAAGAAGAATTATGAACATTTCTTTAAAAAACCAGACCAAGAGAACGCTAATTGACCTTTCAATGTTTCGGTATTAAGCAAGAGTTTGATAAATTTGAACTACTAATTATGAATCTCATTCATCCTCGAGGAACTAATGAATTATAAGCTTCTGAATAGAATTGTAGCGGCGGTTGTTTTTGCTATTTCAGCCATCGTTCTTTTTTTAACGGTACAACCTTCGGTTTCATTTTGGGATTGCGGCGAGTTTGTTGCTTCCGGTTTTTCTCTCCAGGTGCCTCACCCACCCGGGGCTCCGTTCTTTTTGCTGCTCGGAAGAGTATTTTCGATGCTGCCGTTTGCTGATAATATGGCATTTCGTTTTAATACAATTTCCGTTCTGGCAAGTTCATTCTCAATTCTTTTTTTGTATTTAATTGCTGTTAAATTAATTGAGAATTATAAAGGAAAGAAGTATAATAATCTTTCAGAAGCTCTGCTCACCTACATACCTGCGGCTATTGGCGCTTTATCTTTTTCATTTAGTGATACCTTTTGGTTTAGCGGAGTAGAGGCTGAAGTTTACTCTACCAGTACTTTATTTTTAGCTGTCATAATTTATTTGATGATGGTATGGCACGAGAAAGCCGATAATAAAGACAATGAAAAATATATTTTGCTTATCGCATATCTTATCGGTCTTTCAACCGGCGTTCACCTGATGAGCGTTTTAGCCATGATTTCCGTTGTTATGGTTATCATGTTTAGAAAATATGTTGATGACGATGAAGCATTGAAAAAAACAGGGTATATTTTCCTTGCTCACGCCGGTCTGCTCACAATTCTTGCAATTGCTCTTTGGGCAAACCAAACCGATGCTACTCCGCCTACTCCCGATCAATACAAGGAATTTGATTCCCGCTTTAAAATGGTTATGGCTGGAATAAGTATTTTGGTAGTTGGAGCTTTGTGGAAAAAATTATTCAACAGAAATTCAATTTATATTGCTCTTGCAATTGGCGGTGTTGCTCTGTTTGTTGTTTATCCGGGAATTGTTAAAATACTTCCAGGACTGATGTCGAGCATTTCCGGTGATAACATCATGACGGAAATTATCTTGTTGGTTGCTCTGTTCGGTGTTTTAGGTTACGGCGTTTATTATGCTGTAAAAAACAATAAACCAACAATGCATCTTGTTTTTCTTTCAATGATTTTTGCGCTTCTGGGATTTACTACTTACACGATGGTGATAGTCCGCGCAAATCAAAATCCTCCGATGAATGAAAATGAACCGGATAATTTTTCCGAATTAGTTTCCTATTTAAACCGTGAACAGTACGGTGATTTCCCCATCTTCAAAAGAAGATTTGCTACCGAGCCGCATCAAATGGGTGTTTATGAAAACTATTCATCAGATATGGATTTTTGGTGGCGTTATCAAATGAACCACATGACCACAAGATATTTTATGTGGAATTATGTCGGGCGTGAATCTTGGGATCAAGATGCCGGCGCAAATATGTGGCCTCTAAACGGACTCGGGAACGCAATATTCAAGCCGTTCAACATTCATTTTAACGGTGAAGCAAAAGATTCTCTGTTTGGTATTCCGCTTTTATTAGGATTACTCGGAATATATTTCCATTTCAAAAAAGATTGGAAGATGGCAAGTATTTTTATGGTACTCTTCATCTTTATGGGATACTTAACGGCATTCTACCAAAATCAACAAGAGCCGCAGCCGCGTGAAAGAGATTATTTTTACGTCGGTGCATTTTTTGTTTTTTCAATTTGGATAGCTTTAGGTCTTCGCGGAATAATCGATGTTCTGTTAGAAAAAATTAAATCTCATTCACTGGCAAAAAATGCTGCCTATGCTGTTGTAGTTCTTGGAATTATTTTTGTTCCTGTTAGAATGCTGCAAGCAAATTATTTTACTCACGACCGTTCGCGCAATTGGGTGCCATGGGATTATTCTTACAACCTATTGCAAAGCTGCGCGCCAAATGCAATTCTCTTTACTAACGGCGATAACGACACTTTCCCACTCTGGTATATGCAGGATGTAGAAGGAGTGCGGCGTGATGTTCGTATTGTAAACTTAAGTTTGCTGAATACTACCTGGTATATCAAGCAATTAAAAAATCTTGAACCTTACGGTGCACGAAAAGTTTCGATGAATATTGATGATTTGCAGATTGATGCGCTTCAGCCTGCTCAATGGGACCCGCAAGATGTTACCATACCTGTTCCGAAACAGCTTCCTTCATCTTATAAAACGTATTCCGAAGGAAGAACAATTTTAAATGTTGATCCAAAATTAAATCTTGATGAATGGAAAATTCAAGATTCAACGGTCATCCGCGATGGAAAACTTACGTGGAAGATGGACAACACAGTTGTCTATAGCGGCATAAAAGCTGTGCGGGTTCAAGACATTATGGTAAAAGAAATTGTTCAAGCAAACAATTGGCAAAGACCGATTTATTTTGCGGTAACCTGTTCGGACGACAGCAAAATCGGTTTGAATGATTATCTGAAAATGGAAGGAATGGCTTTCCGTTTTGTTCCGGAGAAAAAACAACCGAGAGTTGAGTTTATTAATGAACCCGTTCTGCGCAAACAATTATTTGAAGAAAATAAAAGCTATTCAAAAAATTATATGCCGGGATTTAAATTTAGAGGTTTAAACGATTCAACTATCTTCTTTGACGAAAACCATACGCGGCTTGTGCAAAATTATCGGAATGCATACATTCGACTGGCTATTTATTATATGAATACCAGTCAGCCGGATCAAAAAGTTGTTGATGTTTTGAACTTAATGGAAAAGAAACTTCCGAGAAAAATTTTGCCGATTGATTACCGTATTCTTTATGATATCGGCAATTTGTATTTCGCTGTAAATGATATGCCTCATTACAAAATAATTGCTTCTGAAATTGAAAGAGATGCTTTGCAGGCCGTTGTGGAAAATCCCCGCGGACAGCCCGGACGCTACAATCCTTACAACATCTTGTTGGATATTTATGAAAATTTGCAAGAGTACGACAAAGGAATTGATTTGCTCCAAAAGCTTTCTAATATGTATCCGGGCGACAATCAAGTTAAAAGTGAAATTGAAAGAATGAAAGCTGCAAAAGCGAATAAGGATTCCTTAGCTATCAGAAAATAGCCATTTGTCAATAGTCATTAGTCATTGATTTTTCCAGTAACTAATGACCCTTGACTCACTGACCAATGAAACTCAATCGATGAAAATTTTAATACTTGCTCTTTCGGGAATTGGCGATGCGCTCATGTTCACCCCGGCGTTGCAGCTTCTGCGAAACAAATTTCCTGAAGCTGAAATTGACGCCATGGTGATGTATAAAGGCGTTAAAGAGATATACGAGAAAACTAATCTCTTCAATTCCATTTTTTATTTTGATTTTCTTGGCGCTTCAAAAATTTCTGCACTTCAATTTGTGTTGAGGTTTCGCGGCAAGTATGATGCTTCAATCAATGTCTATCCTTCCAACCGGAAAGAATATAATCTTATCAATTTTATTATTGGTGCGAAAAAGCGCGCAGCAGTTCATTATCTTCGCAACGATTTTCAAAACTTCGGATTCCTAAATACCGAAAGAGTTTTAGAAGATGATTCCCTTCATAACGTAGAAGAAAACATTCTTCTCTGTGAAAAACTTTTTTCTATAAAGTTTACGGAAAAACCTTCGCTTCTCTTTCCACTGACAAATGAGGATGATTTATTTAAAGAAAAATATTTAATTGAAGCAGGAATTGATTCGCATGACTTTGTTGTCGGATTTCATCCGGGTTGTTCAATTTTAAAAAATCATGATAAAAGAAGATGGGAACCGGAAAAATTTTCTCAACTTGGAAGAGTACTCATTGAAAAAAAGAATGCAAAAATTTTAATTTTCGGCGGATCCGAAGAACGCGGCTTGCAGGAATTAGTGAAGCAAAATATAAATTCGGAAAATGCGTTCGTTATTAAAACGCAATCTCTTCTACAAACTGCTTCTATAATGAAGAGATGCGATATTTTTATTACTAACGATTCAAGTTTAATGCACGTTGCTTCGGCGCTGCAATTAAAGGTTGTCGCCATTATAGGTCCAACCAATACCAATTATATTTTCCCGTGGAAAACAAAATTCAGAATTGCCACACTTCAATTAGATTGCGCTCCATGCTTTTTTTATTCGCCTAAACCGTTAACCTGCAAGAGAACAGATGTTCAATTTAAATGCATTAAGGAATTGGAAGCCGAAAAAGTTTTCGAAGTTATTGAAACTTTTCCGAAAGATGATAATCATTAGCAACGTTTAAAATAAGATCATTTAATTCTTTTTTTGAGAACGGTTTGCTGACGTAATGAGAACATCCCGCGGCAAGAATTCTTTTTTGATCTTCAAGCATAACGTAAGCTGTAACTGCAATTATAGGAGTAGATTTGTATTTTTCAGTTCGGCGTAATCGCTCTGTTACTTCAATTCCGTTCATCCCCAATCCAAGATTAATATCCATTAAGATAATATCAAAAGAATTTTCTTCTGTTTTGGTCATCGCTTCAATTCCGCTTGAGGCATAATCAACATTGGCAATTCCTCTAATAAACATTGCGATAACTTCACGGTTCTCAGGGCTATCTTCTACAAGTAGTATTTTCAATTTATTTTCATTCATAACAACAAATTTACGCAATTTTGAGCAGATACAGCATTTAAAAATCTTGAGTCACCTGAAAACGAGAAATATGCAGGAAAGGAAATGATTATTCGGAAATCAAGCAGAAAGTAACAAATACAAAGCGATCTTCTGTTTGTTTAAACTTCATAATTCAGTATTTTTGCCCATTACATTTTGAAAATGAAGGAGTACGAAGCAGGAATGCATTTTAAGCGAAGAACACACACATGCGGCGATTTACGAGAAACGAATATCGGACAACACGTTATTTTAAATGGTTGGGTTGACACGCGAAGAGATTTAGGCGGTTTGATTTTTATTGAATTACGCGACCGCTATGGAATTACTCAGATTGTATTTGAACCCGGATTTAATGAAGATGCTCACAATACGGCAAAACATTTAAGAAGTGAATTTGTTATTTCAATTGAAGGAGTAGTTAGAAAACGTCCGGAAGGAACCGAAAACTTTTCGCTTGCAACAGGAACCGTTGATGTAATGGTAAACAAACTTATTATTCTGAACGAAGCCAAAACCCCACCGTTTCAAATTAGAGAAGATACTGATGCCGGGGAAGATTTGCGTCTGAAATATCGTTACCTTGATTTGCGCCGCTCATCCATGCAAAAGAATTTAATGCTGCGCCACAAAATGTATCAAATTACCCGAAATTATTTTGATGAAAATAAATTTATAGAAATTGAAACTCCTGTTCTGATGAAAAGTACGCCGGAAGGAGCAAGAGATTTTCTTGTTCCAAGCAGATTGCATGCAGGAAAGTTTTACGCGCTTCCGCAATCACCGCAAACCTACAAACAGATATTGATGGTTTCCGGTTTTGATAGATATTTTCAAGTGGTAAAATGTTTTCGTGACGAAGATTTACGCGCCGACCGCCAGCCGGAGTTTACTCAGATTGACGTTGAAATGTCATTCGTTGACCAAGAAGATATTTTTGAAGTTGTTGAAGGATTGATGAAACGATTCTTTAAAGAAGTTTGGCAGAAAGAACTGCATCTTCCTCTTCCGCGTCTTTCATTCGATGAAGCTATGGAACGCTATGGAAGTGATAAACCCGATCTGCGTTTTGAACTTGAAATGAAAACGCTGAATCACGTTTTTGAAAACACCACCTTCAAAGTTTTTCAAGACCAAATTCAAAACAAAGGTGAGATCACCGGGTTAGTCGCTCCCGGCTGTGGTGATTATACACGCAATCAACTTGATGTGCTCACGGATTTTATTAAAAAACTTGGCGCCGGCGGATTAATTTGGATCCGTGTAAAAGAGGAAGGACTTGAATCGCCGACGATGAAATTTTTCACCGATGTAGAACAGGCAAATTTAACTTCATTCCTTGGTGCAAAACCGGGAGATTTAATTTTAATCCTTACCGGTAAAAAATATAAAACTCTTGGTTTGATGGGGATGCTTCGCCTGGAAATGGCAAGAAGATTGAATTTGATAAATGAAAATTTAGCGCCAAAACTTTTATGGGTAGTTGATTTTCCATTGTTCGAATGGGATGAGGAGACAAAAAGATTTTATGCTATGCATCATCCGTTTACCTCGCCAAATGTTGATGATATTCCGTTTATGGACTCTGATCCCGGGAAAGTAAAAGCCCGCGCTTACGATTTAGTTTTAAATGGAAGTGAAGTTGCCGGTGGAAGCATTAGAATTCACAACGCTGAATTGCAAGCAAAGATGTTTAAATCTTTGGGAATTACAGAAGAAGAAGCGGAACATAAATTCGGATTTTTAACGAACGCCTTCAAGTATGGCGCTCCGCCACATGGTGGAATCGCATTTGGTTTTGATCGTCTTGCTATGATTTTTGCAGGCGAACATTCAATCCGCGAAGTTATTGCTTTTCCGAAAACTGCAAGCGGTATGTCATTAATGGATGAAGCTCCTTCAACCGTGGACGAACATCAACTAAAAGAATTACATATTAGAATTAGGAATTGAAAAACTTAATATGAGAACAAAAAAAAGCCGTGAAATTTTTCACGGCTTTTTAATTTTAAAAGTGGTGCTTATTTAAAACGAACGTCATCTTTTGCTTGGTTATAAATCCATTTTACTTTTACCCAGGCCGGGTCATTCGGATTTCCGCCTCCGTATGAATCAATAATAATTTTTGTGTAATGCATGTCGGCATCATACAAATAAACATAGTTTGTCTGACGGTCAGTCATTCTATCTGTCCAAGTATTATCTTTCACAGAAGAAGCAACGCCATCAGTCAAAACACTTCCACCACCTACTTTGAAATAGGTTTTTCTTGTCAAACCAGTTGCATTATCTGCAGAAGTAACGACAAAACCATTACTCGTATAATAAATATCGACAGCAGTTCTATTAGCGGAGCTAGAGCCAATACCATAAGCATTTCCGGAAGATAGATCAAGTCCACTTGGTTGTGCAGCAGATGTGCCTGAAGTTTCCCAAATTTGAATTGGTCCATAAGTTGCAGTCATTGGGGTTAAATTAATACTTGACCAATTAACTGTAGTGTTCGCAGTAACTGTTACTGTAAACGTTGTATCGTTATAACCATCAAGTTTTAAAGTTACTTGATGAGCACCGGTGGTAAGATCTGTTAATGTCTCGGGAGTAACTTTTCCTTGATCTACGCCGGCAAGAAATATTTTGGCGCCAGCCGGATTACTTTGAATTAAAACAGAACCTTTTTGCTCAACGGGATCAGTAGTAGAATCGGTGCAAGATGCAACGAAAAATACTAATGGTAAAATTAAAAGGGCTAAATACTTTTTCATTCTTTTTTCTCCTATAAATTATTTTTTACTTAAACTAAAGGTTGATTTTGTTTTTTCGACGTTTTGCGTAAACGTCCCGGATAACTTTTTGCCATCCTCCGAAAGTTTTGCAGAGTAAGTTCCTGCATAACGGCTGTGAAGCATATCCTTCATTGTAATTACCATTTTATCTTGATCAAGTAAACCGGAAATTTTTTGGTGAATTGCCTCACGGTAATTAATGGTAATGGAACCTGAGAAAGTAGTATCGGTTTGTTCAGTGATTCTAAGGGTTGTAGCGCGTGAATCAAGAGTTCCGGTGTATGTTCCTTTTAAATCAAGAACAGCTTTCTTTTCTTCAACCTTTGGTTGTTCTACTGCAGGTTGAGGGGTTGTTTCTGTGGTTGTCTTTACTGTTTCTTTTGGAACTTCTTTTTTCTCACATCCGATGAAAAGGAAAAAAGTCAATACGGGAAACAGTAAAGCAAAATGCAGAAATGAATGTTTTGTCTTTGTGAACATCATATCTCCTGATAGATTATTTGATTTTATTTTAATTCAATTATCGCAAATTCTTAGGAAATAATCAATAGACCAAAGGGATGAAAAAAGGACTACACTTTTGAAGTGCACAAATATCCAACGCAGCTTGTTTTTTGTAGATTGGTCAGTTAGAAAAGACAACAAGGACATTGTAGAAAGTATCGCGGCAGAATTTTTAATGGTTATGTCCTTAGAAGAACAACAGCATCAAATTTATAGTTCACAATTTATTCATACCAGGACAACACTTCATAAGTTGCACTTTTGGGAAAAGATGGTGGAGTTTGAGTCATAAACCTTTCATCAAAATGAATGTTTGAATTAAAACCGTTAGTAATTTGCCCTGTATAAGGATTAAAGACTCCTGTAGCTTGCGCTTGATATTCAATAAGTCCACCGGTTAATCGAATGCTTCCACAATTAGGGATTGTACTATAGTGTTCAGCTTGCAAACCGCCTTTTAGAGAAAAAATGGAAGCGTTAACAATTATATCAGTTTTGTTAGGAACATTATCAGTAATTATTACATTATTAGTTGCTACTATTCCAAGCATATCGGTGCATCCAGGGCTGTTTGGATCAGTGTTATAGACGATGTTATCATCTAAATAAATATTACCGTTTGCGGTTCCGGAACTTAGTGAGGCACCTAGAGTTATTTTCCCTTTAACCGTTCCTTTAATATGGAAATTTCCTTTATCAACATCAATCACGCCGTTAGGAGCAAATGTATTAAGCGGTTCATTTGTCCATGTCCCTGTACTTCCCACTTTATAATCAACCGTACCGTCAGCTTTGAAAGTAAGCCAAACGTCGGTATTGGAAAAAATTTTTCCTCCGGCAGCTGCATCGGCGGCAACAGTATTAATTGTTGCGGGTAAAGGTAAGTTTATTCCGCTTTCATACCCGCCTAAAAATTGAGGATTTGTTGAAGCGTCATACAATTTAATCCCGTTTTTTGTTGTAACTTTTCCTGTAAAAACAGGCCTTCCCCAAACATTCAATTTCCCTTGAATATGCATTGGACCGGAAACTGTGTCACCTGTAACGTAATAAAGGTTTCCCGGCATAATAGCGGCATAATAACCAAAGCGTGCAAAACTTGAAGGCTGGAAGATTACCTCTACCGTTTTAGTTATTCCGCTGTAAGTCCCAGTTGCGGTAATTTTTTTTCGGTTGTTAGCTAAATTAGAAACCGAAGCGCTAAACGTTCCACCATTAAATGAAACATTGGAGTAACCTGTTGTCCAGGTTGGAGACAAGAAAAATTGATTGCAAGCGGCATTTGCTGCGCTTGATGCAATATTCTCCGCCATCGTTTGGGTGTAATACTGCGAATAAACATCGACAGAATCCGAACTGAAGGTAAAAAGATTTTGTGTGTACATAAGTAAAATACCGCTAAATCCCAAAACCAAAAAGACGGACGCTCTACCAAACATAATCTCACCTTATCTGCTTTTTAAATTTTTTGATGCTAATCTGACTTGTCGCCAATATGCGTTGGAATAATTTTGGTTGTAAGCTGCGGCATTTTCAACTTTAATAGAAAGTTCCATTGTTTGTATTTCTCCCGGAGAAACGATAGGGATGGGGATCGTATCACCTAAAGCATTGGAATAAACGAGACGAAACTCCGTTACTACACCGGTTACAGATTTATCCAGGCTATTATTGTTTATAATGCGATATAGTGGAACATCTCTTGGGTTTGTAGTGCCGGGTAAATCGCTTGGTGTGCCGATTCGGTATTCAACAGTATCAAGTTTTCCGGCTTTGTGCAAATCAGTTACAAAAATTATGGAATTAGAATCGGCGTACAAAATAGTTTTATTAGGAGGAATAAGATTATCGGGGTCAGCACAATACCCGATTCGTCGCAAATCTCCTTCTACAATCATAATAATATCAACAAGATCTCGCTGTAAGATAAAATCGGCATTGTAATAAAAATAATTTTGGACAGTATTATCGTTAATTCTGAATAAAGTAAGTAATAAAATGCCGCCGATGACTATAGCTCCGATAATATCTAAAATGGTTGAATAACCCATTGCATTTCCTATCTAAAATACCAATAACTAAATATAGTACTGATTCTAACTGTGTCTTGCATGGAAACACTCGAAACCGACACAGTTAACTTTTTATGAAACGTAGGAGAACTAGCGTCGACATTCGGGGTTAACGGATTTATATAGCTAACTTTACAAGATATATGATAGTATGCCGAAGCCAATGTTCTTTCATCATATTGATAATTATTATAATCGTCGAAGTCATTGAAATCGGGAGGTTTATTAGCGTTCTCTACTCCATCTACTCCTAATTTGATGATTGGGGTAAGTGCATTTGTATTAGTGATAGCACTATCGACAGTTACCTCATCAAAAGAAAGTTTATTTGCCTTTTCAATAACAGAGGTTGCTAAGGAAATAGCTGCTAATCCGAATTTAGAATTTTGCATAGTTTCTTGCGTTTGCAGCAGGGCGCTGTTCATCCTAACAGAAAGAAGCGTCAGCATCATCATTGCCAACACTGTCAGCATCGTTTGTCCGGTGTTCATAAAAAAATCGGTCTTTTTATTTATAAGTTCAAATTATGTACCACAAAATAAAATTAAAGCTAATATATTTTTTTACACAAATTCAGTTAAGTATCCTCATCTTTTAGAGTTTATTTTAATTATAGATAAGCAAAAAAGAGAATTAGCCGGTAACACTTACCTGTAACAATTACACGTATGCTTTTTTTACCATTCTGTTAATTAGGATTTTTTCCCAAAACAAGAGAATTCTATTCATGTTCTAATAGTGGCATTGTTCTTGCTTTAGTAGATCGAAGTCATTTATCACCAAAAAAAGGAGTTATTAAAATGGGACAACAACAGTTATTACTCATTGTTCTCGGCGTTATCATCGTTGGAATTGCAATTGTTGTAGGTATCAATCTTTTTAGTGCAAGTTCTCTTGAAGCAAATAGAGATGGAGTTGTTGCAGACAACATGAATCTTGCTGCTCTCGCCCAACAATTTTACAAAAAACCAACTGAATTAGGTGGAGGGAACAACACCTTTACCGGATTTACTATTCCTACCAACCTTGCTGCAACAGCTAACGGAAACTATCTCGCGACAGTTGCAGCTCAAAGCGTTACAATTAATGGTACCGGTCTTGTTACAAACTCAGACGGGAAAGCATACAAAGCAGTTACAACAGTTACTCCAACGGGAATTTCTACAGCTGTACCAACACTAGTAGTTCCATAACTGATACTAAAATTTGAAAAAAAGGATTGAGAGATCAATCCTTTTTTTATTTAAATATAGGAATTTATGGGACAGCAGCAGATATTACTAATTGTTGTTGGGGTCATAATAATAGGGCTGTCTATTATACTTGCAATTCAATTATTTGATGTAAATGCCCTTGAAGCAAACAGGGATGCGGTTTATGCCGACACTATGAATTTAGCCGGTGTAGCTCAACATTATTATCAAGTCCCTCAAATGTTAAGCGGCGGCGGGGGATCATTTGTGGGCTTTACTTTACCGGAGGAATTTAACCAAACCGGTAACGGAACTTATACGGTTTCTAATATTACTGCAAACACTATAACTATCATTGGTGTAGGCAAAGAACTAGATGCTGAGGGGAGATCATATCAAGTAACAACCGTAGTAACGCCAACCAATATTCAATCATCTTCTTCTGTACTTCAGTAATAATTATTTTCTAAACAATTATAGCAAAAAAAAGTTTTTACTAATGTTATTATTATTTGGTATATTTAGAATAAATAATGCTTTCAATATTAACTGGCACAAACTTTTATGGTAGAATACAGATTTGCTGCAATAAATAGCGCTGGAAAACCTATAACAGGTGCTATCACTGCTGATTCGGCTAGGGAAGTAAAACAAAAAATTAAGAATCTTGCCGAGAAGAATCAACTTCAAATTAAGTCGATTGAGAAAAAGACTACTTTCCTTTATAAAGCAAAAAAAGGAAATGAAAAACCGATTAAAGGATCTCAAAAAGCATTCAAAAAAGATGAAGTTGTTGATGCTTTAACCAGACTTAATTACCAAGTAATTTCGGTAAATAAAGTTCTTTTAGATTTCAACATGAAGCCCCCTACTCTTGATATAGTAAATTTTGTAAAGATTAGCGCCGAACTTCTTGATCAAAAACTTCCGTATGGAGAAATTCTTACGCTGCTTATTAACGACACACAAAATAAAACGCTTAGAGAAGCTTTAAAAGATATAAACGCCGAATTAAAAAAAGGAACAGACAGTCAAGCAGTTTTTATGCGGTATCAGTCTATATTTGGAAAGTTCACTTCATACATGCTTGGTCTTGCTTCTAAGAGCGGTAACATGACGGAAATTTATAAAGCTACGGCAAAATTTCTTGAACGTCAGCAGGAATTCAAGAAGAGTTTAAAAAGCGCTTTGATCAGTCCTTTTGTAACTGTGTTTGTTTTAATGTTAGCCGTTCTTTATTATGTCGGATACATTTTTCCCGAAACGGCAAATTTGTTTTTAAGATTTGGGATTGAATTACCTCCGATGACGGCTTTTACGCTTAAGTTCAGTAATTTTTTAAAAGATAATATCCTAGTTATCTTATCAATAGTTTTTGTTCCCATTGTTTCGCTCCTTTATTATTTCCGTACAAAAACTGGCAAAATGTTTCTTGACGGAATGCTCATGAAAATTCCTGTGGTAGGTAATTTAATTCATAAAACTGTGATTGAAGTTTTCTGTCGTGTGTTTTATACACTTTACAGCGGTTCCGCAGAAAGCATTGAACCGATTAGAATAGCTGCTGAAGCAAGCGGGAATACATATTTTGAAGATAAAATTAAAAGTATTGCGATTCCGCTGATGATCAAAAAAGGAGTTGGCATTACAGATGCTTTTACGCAGTGCGGCGTTTTTACAGATACGGCTCTTTCACGGTTTCATTCCGGCGAAGAGACCGGGACAATTAAAAATACAGCGCTCCAGTTGGCAAATTATTATGAAAGTGAAACCGTATTTAAATTAAAAAATATCATTGAATTAATTCAAGTAATTATCTCGATGGTTATTATGATAGTAATGATTATGTTGACCCTGGTTTCAGCCGAAACAGCAACAGTTAAACCAAAAATGCCTGGAATGTAGTTTTATGGATGCGAATTTAGAACTTACTGATAAAGTCGGGTATATCCTTTTTAAGAAAGGGATTATCGATACAACAGTTCTTGAAGAAGCTCTTGCCATGAAAGCTAACGACACAAGCAAGATTAAAAAAAATTTAGCGCAGATACTTGTTCAAGAATTTAAATATGATCACGACGTAATTTTCAAAGAAGTTGCAAACCTTTATGCATTTAGAGAGGTTGAAGCTACACCTGATATTCTAACTTCCACAAGGCTTGATTTTATTAAGCAGACTATGCTTGCCGCCGGTGATACGATGAAGGAACTTATGCTTCAGGTAAAAGTAATTCCCTTTATGTATGACGAACGCCAAAAGGATAAACTGCTTCTTGCCTCTATTGATCCTACCGAAAGAAATATTCCCAAAATTGCATTTGGTTTGAATGCAAAAAAATATGAAGTAATGTTTATTAAATTACGTGACTTCGATAAACTTGCTGAAAAACTCTTTCCTCCCGAAAATGAATTCTTAAAAAAACTTGAGGATATGCCCTCTGATTTTGCCATTGATGAACAGCAAGAACAAACAGATGACGAAGCCGAAATTGAAGCCGAAGTAAACAAAAGTGCTTTAATCAATTTAATTGAAGCTGCTCTTGTTGAAGGCACTCGACGGGGAGTAAGCGATATTCATGTTCTACCTAGAGATGCCAAAACTACGTCTATTCTTTTTCGGATTGACGGAAATTTACAGCCCTGGCACACGCAGGAGAACACTTCCCCCGAGGCAGTTCTTGCCGTTGTAAAAGACCGGTCTCGCGGGATGGACAGATTTGAGAGAGAAAAAGCACAAGACGGTTTTATCCAGCGGGAAATTGACGGACAGATTATTCGTTTTAGAGTTTCTATTTTGCCGATGGTTGGTACAGAACTAAAAAATAAATTTGAAAGTGTGGTTATAAGAATTCTTGACGATAGAAAAGTTGTAAAGGATTTAAAACTGCTGGGACTTACCGGTTACGCCAATGATGCTTTTGAAAAAGCTATCCGCCAGCCGCAAGGGATGGTTATCTTAACCGGACCCACGGGAAGCGGAAAATCTACTACTTTAGTTGCAGCTTTGTATCAAGTGATTGATCCGACGGTTAATGTTTTAACGGTTGAAGACCCGGTTGAATATGTTATTGCAGGAGCGCGCCAATTAAAAATTGGCGTGAAGATGAACTTTGAACAAGCCATCCGTTCCATTTTGCGTCACGATCCAGATATTGTTCTTGTTGGTGAAATGCGTGATAAAGAAACTGCCGAAGTTGCGATCAAACTTGCAAACACAGGTCACTTAACTTTTTCAACACTGCACACCAATGATGCGCCCAGCGCTGTTGCCCGTTTATATAAAATGGGAATCGAGCCATTCTTAATTGCTTATGCCATCAACATTATTGTTGCTCAACGTTTAATTAGACGTCTTTGCACAAATTGCAAACAAAAAATAGTGAAGCATGATGAAGTTATATTAAAATCACTTGGACTTGATATCGATGAATGGAAAAACTATACGCTCTATGAAGCTAAAGGATGTGAGAAATGTTCAGGTTCAGGCTATAAAGGAAGAATCGCCATTCATGAAGCACTCTATTTTACCACACCGTTAAAACAAATTATCCTGCGTTCGGGGGATTCGGTTGATGAAGAAAAAATCCGTGCGCAGGCAAAGAAAGACGGGACACTTAATTTGCGTGAATGCGGTATTGAAAAAGTAAAACTTGGGCTCACTTCTTTTGAAGAAGTAATTGCCGGAACAATGGAAGAATAACTATGATTGATGATCTAAAAAAGATTTTTGCAAAATTTCTCATTAACGTTCCCGCTATGTTGTTAGGGCAAGACCGCACAAGTTATTTTGTAGAAAAATTTTCTCAGTTTACAAATGACGAGAGAGTTTTGATGCAGAAATTTATAGTTAAAGTTTTAACTTTAATGATTGAGCGCGAAGCTTCCGATATTGAAATAGGCGGATCCGGCAGTGATGGTTTTACATGGATGAGAATTTTTGGAAAGAAAGAAAGAGTTATTGATCTTCCAAAATTTACCTTAGATGAAGCCGCTCTCTTAATTTTAAGCATGCTTAATGAAAACCAGCGGCGTTACTTAATGGTTACAAAAAGTATAGATTTCAGTTATACGTTTGTATATGAACGGAAAATGGAAAATGTAAGATTTAGGGCTACCTGTTATTTTGATTTGGATCATATTACCCTAAATATGCGCGCCATTGCTTCGAAAGCCCGTACTTTTGAATCTTATGAGTTTCATCCGGCTTTAACAAAGGTATTAAGTCATCAATATTTTAAATATGGTTTAACCCTTGTTACCGGAATTACCGGATCGGGAAAATCCGCAACTCTTGATGCAATTATCGATTATCATAATAAACTTGATGCAACACATATCATTATTATTTCTTCTCCGATTGAGTACGTACACAAATCGGATAAGTCAATCGTCAAGCATCGCGAAGTTGGAAAAGATGTTCTAAGCTTTAAAGAAGGCGTTACTCAAGCCTTGAGACAGGATCCTGACATTATTGTTATCGGAGAAATGCGAGACTCTGATACTATTATGGCGGCGCTTGAAGTTGCCGATACAGGGCATAAGGTTTTTTCAACACTGCATACGTCTTCCGCAGTTGAATCAATTGATAGAATTGTTGCCGAAGTTCATCCAACGGAACAAGAACGCGTACGCAACCGGTTGGCGGATGTTTTGACTTCTATTATTTCGCAAAAACTTGTTACTACTGTTAATGGAAAACTGATTCTTGCAAAAGAAATTTTAATTGTTAATGCCAATGTGCGCGCAGCAATTAAAAACAATAACACCAGTGAAATTTATATGATGATCAATCAAGGTGGACCAGCAGGCATGAACACTTTGGAACAAGATTTAAAGCGGTTATATTTGATGAAGAAAATTAGTTTAGATTCGGCAATGGCATTTGCCAACAATAAAACCAGAATGCAACAAATTCTTTCGGCTTAAACCATGAAACCACTTGTTTGTTTATATTGTGAAGGCTCCGATTCAAAAATTGCCGTGGTTACTAAAGAGAATAACCAAATAAAAATTCTCCGTGCAGCGTCAGTTGATGTGATGGGGTCCACGCAGACCGCAAGCGAAGCGAATGCCGAATCAGTTCAAATGATTGCCGAAGAATCCGGGATACAAATTGATTCGAGCGGTAGTGCAAATTTAAATATGCATGGATTTTCTTCCGGCGGCGTATTTGAAAGTTTGGTCAATGCAGAAATGCGCGGAATTAAATTAAACACATGTGAATTTATTCCGGTGCTAACAGAACCTTCCATCTTTTATCAAATTATTCCTAAGCGAATAACGGAAATCCGTGTTAAAACGGATGTTTTAAAAGATACTATCATTCAGTCTGACCGCCCTTTTGACCGCAACAATGTTGGCTTAACTGATTTAGCAGACGGTAATTCCCTGGCTTCATTTTTAGCTCAGGAAGTAACATGCTTTAAAGTAATTAACAACCTGGCGAAGTATAACGGGAAAAGGGTTTATAAAATAACTTCGGTAAAATCAGCGGAACTTTCGCTTGCTTATTATGTTGCCAAAAAGAAAAAGTTTTTTCCGGATGATTATTCTTTAATTGTTTACATTGGTAAAGAATACAGCAAACTTATTTTTTTGCAAGGAAGAAAATTAAAACATATCGGCGCCACACTTGATTTAGGAACCGCCAATTTACATACCTACGACGTTTACTTTTCCAAAATATTGTTAGAAATGGAGAACGGCGGTATTCCGAATCTCGATAACATTGTAGTTTGCGGTGAAGATGATTCGGAAAATTTAATTCTTTCTTTCTACGGTACATTTCCCGAAGCAAACGTTAGTAAACTTGATTTTGATAATATTGATGTTTCTTCTTTGAGTGAAGATTCACGAACAAAAATATCTTCATTCAGCGTTCCCATTGCTGCGGCACTTGAATATTTTGATGAGATTTCGAAAGAAACCACAGGCATAAATCTTCTGCCGAGATATATCCTTGAAGAACAAAAAGTTTTTCAATTTGGATGGCACGGGTACCTTGTTCTACCACTCCTCTTTTTAGCGGCGTTTTATTTAACTCTCAACATTTTAAATAAACAAATTGAAATAAATAAATTAAAAAGTGAAATTCAATTTCAAACCGAATTAAAGCGGCAAAACATTTCCACCTTAATGGAGATAGACAATTTATCAACCCGGATCAATAATTTTGATCAAACACAAGCTATCCTTGACTCAGCCGCAAAGGGAACAGGGATTTGGAACAAACTTCTTTTTAATCTTTCTGATTTTGTCGGGAAGAAAAAATCTTTTTGGGTTAGGAACATTGTGCTTCCGGATAGCTCCGTTGTTACCATTGATGGACATGCAATCAATAGAAAAGTGCTTACTAAATTTGCAACAGGATTTCAAACTGCAACATTGCAAAATATTACGTATGATCCCATCCGGGATGAAGACGCCTTCCGCTTTGTGATAACAATAAAAAAAGATGAACTGCTGAAGGCTCCGCATGAATAGAAAATTAAAAAATACTTTTGCTCTTTTGGGAGTGCTTCTTTTACTCGGAGTAATAGGCTTCGGCTATATTTATATATTCCAAAAACCGTCTTTAAAAAGTAAAACTACTGAATTGGCTTCTTTGAAAGCGTTAAGCTACGATCCGAACGTTCTTAATCAACAATTAAAAGAAAAAATAGTTAAAGCGGCGAAATTAGATTCTATTCTTGCAGCAAGAAAATTTAATATTCCCAAAAATCTCTCGTCGTTAAAATTTTATGATTTTCTTAATCTACTCAGCACACGTTTTTCGGAAAGGGCAAAATTGAATATTGAATATATTGCACAGAAAACCGATAAAGAATTTCTTTATTTTGATTACCGCGTCAGCGGATACGGAAGCTACAATGATCTTTTTCAATTGATTTACGGAATAGAAGAGAGTAAAGAACTTAAAAAAATTACTAAAATGAATTTAAGTAACTATGTTCTTGCCCCTGATAATGAAGCACCGGAATTTTTGATTAATTTTACAATGAATGTTTCTGTTTACTTTTCGTCTAACGATAGATATGCTACGGCAACATATACAGAAAACAACTTGAGCGCTCCTAAATTGTACGATATCTTTTATCCCTTGATTCGAACAGAAATTCCTCCGAACTCTCGAGGTTTGCTTGATGTTCAGGGAGCTAAATTACTTGCATTAGTGCCGGACGGAGCTTTTCTTGCCGATGCCCGCGGTAATTCGTTCTTACTTATTGAAGGAGACGAAGTTTATCTTGGTTACTTAACCACCGTTGATTATACGTGGAAAAAAGTTACTTTCGTCCTCAATAAAGGTGGAATTGTTGAAACGGTTGTCTTAAATTTAGATAAGTCTTTAAGAAAATGAAACCAGAGATTTCTATGAAAACATTAATTATTATTTTTGCCCTTGTGCTAAGTCAATTTGGTTTTGCACAAGATCCATCAGAGCGAGATTTTAAGGGATATACATCTCCCGATGAGCTTGTTACGCTTTCTGCAAATCTTCCATTCTCAAGCGCTATCGAATTACTCAGTAAAGTAAGCGAATTGAAATCGGGAAGAAAAATAGTTTCCACCATTGAACGAACAGATCCGATCGGTGTAGAAATTCCTAGTATGCCTTATGAAAAAGCTCTCCTTATTATTGTACAATATGCCAATTTGGTCCTCGAAAAAAAGGAAGATGTTTACATTATAAAAAGGAGACCTGATCCGCTGGCAAAAGGAGAAGACGATGTTTTTGTTGATGCCAACACAAGAGAAGTTAAAATTTCAGCGGTCTTTTTTGAAATGGATACCGACGGATTAAAAGAACGCGGCATCAATTGGCAATTTCTTCTTAGCAAAAAGGGTTTGGATGTTGGAACGGGAATTACAACAACCGGACCTGCAAATGCAACAAATGCAGCCTCATCAGCAGGAACAACAAGTGATGCGGTAATTACAAGCACCAATTCTTTTTCAGCCGGTAGTTTTTTTGGAGAAGCAGTCTCTCTTTTTAGATTTATCGAAAGCGAAAAGTTAGGCGAAGTAATTGCAAGCCCTAACATTACCGTCCGCGATAAAAAGGAGGGATTTATTCAAGTTGGTTCCGATTTTTCAATTAAACAAAAAGATTTTGCCGGAAATGTGATAGATGTTTTTTTTCAAACCGGTTCAATAATTAGAGTAACTCCGAGAATTTTTACTGATCAAGGAATCGATTATGTACTCCTGAAATTAGAAGTTGAACGTAGCACAGGTTTTCCCTCCGCATTGACAACTGAAATTCAAAAAACAAAAGCAACCACGCAAGTGCTGATGCTTAACGGTGAAGAAACCGTAATCGGCGGGCTGTTTTTAAATGAACTAAAAACCGAACGGATCGGAATTCCTTTCTTAAAGGATCTTCCGTGGTGGGTTTTGGGAATTCGGTACATAACCGGAAGTGATAAAATTACGGTTACAAAAAAAGAATTGGTAATAGTAGTTAAGGTTGATTTGGTACCGACTTTAAAAGAACGTCTCGCTTTTCCGAATGGAGAAAATGTGATTAAGCAAGAAGTAGATAGTTACCGGAATAAAGTGAAATATTACAATTTCGATTTAGAAAATAAAGAAAAGTAGGAGAGTCATGGAATCAATTTTAATTGTCGATGACGACCTTAATCTTTGCAAGGTTTTAGCAGAAGAGTTATCTGAAATCGGATATTCTACCCAATATGTCACTTCAGCAGATGCTGCTTTAGCTTACATACAGCACGAATCTATTGAGCTAATGCTCCTCGATTTAAAAATGCCTGAGAAAGATGGTTTCGAAGTTTTACGTGAACTAAAAACGCAGACCGTTCGCTTTAAAGTGATAGTGTTAACTGCTTACGCTGATGTTGTGAGCGCCATGGAAGCCGCCCGCATGGGGGCAACGGATTTTATTTCGAAACCGTATGATTTTGACGAACTGCTTATTACTATCCGAAAAGTTTTACAAAAGGATGCGTGATTGAATGAAAATTAATTACCGTATCATATTAATAAATGTTGTTATAGTTGCGGTAATTCTTGGCGCTTCCGGTTCAGCGTTCTATACCATAATGTATAATGTACTTACTTCTCAACAATCCAAGCAACTGCTTACTTCCACAAACGATTTTGCCTTTTTATTTCACAACGTTTCAAAAGAAATTGATGATGCGTTTTCTCTGTTTCTAAATAAGTATGAAAAAAAACCCTTCTCGAACGAAGCGATTTCCGTTTATAAAAATCTGGATTTTGTAATTAAGTTGAATCCTGATTCATCATTTAATAGAGACGCAATGGCGTTCAATAATAAAGAAATTATTTTCCCTAAAAATAGCGCAAAGGTCTCCACTTTTTTTTTATCGAATCCGCTGATTTTTTTTAATATCAATACGACTTCAAAAGGCGAAACTTATTTTTACGGCAGAAATCTTTCGAAAGATTTCTTAAATGAACTATCGGGAAAGATCCGCGCTGAAATAGCAATTTATTACGACAACAATGTTGCCGAGTATTCCAACGAAACCCTTAATCAGAAATATTTCTTCAATATTACCGAAGCACACAACAAGCTCTCTTCAAAAAATAATTACGATATTTTTACTCAGGAAACGGAAACTTCATATTTTCTTGCCGCCGTTTACAAACTGAAAGAACCTTTTTTATCGAAAGAAAATATCGGCGCTATAATTTTTACAACAATTAATGAAACACAAAACCTTAAAACCAACCTGAAAAATATTTTGTTGATTTTAGGGGGCGCAGGTTTATCTCTTTCAGTTATTTTAACCCTTTTATTAACAGGCAGTATAAGAAGGCAAATACACTTACTAACCGAAGCAACGGAAATTACAAAAACCGGGAATTTCACCACTCGTATGATGGTTGAAACTAATGACGAACTCGGCGCTCTTGCTCTTGCTTTTAATAAAATGCTTGATGAACTTGAACGGAAAGAAAAAGCCAAGACGGAGTATTCTGATTTTATCACGATGATCAATCAGAACCCTTCGCTAAAAGACATTTCGGATTCTTCGCTGAAGAAAATTATTCGTATCACTGAATTTAATATCGGCGCAATTTATTCAGTTATTGACGAACAGATTGTGCAAGTTGGTTCCTTTGGTGTTGGTGAAAATCATTTTGCGTTAAAAGAAAAATCCGAACTATTCAAACCGCTGATTGAAAAATTAGAAATGGTTGAAATCATTTTTAACGAAGACCCACCGGTTATCTCCTCCGGATTAATGCAGATCAATTTAAAATATCTTCTCATGCTTCCGATTGTTTATAACAAAAAAACCATCGGCATTCTTGAACTTGGTTCCGTAAATAAACCAACTCAGGAAGCAAAAGAATATCTTGAATTGATTAAAGAACAGCTTGCCATCGGCTTAACAAATGCAATTGCTTTTGTGCAGATGGAAAATTTGGTGTCGGAATTGAAACAGTTGAATGAAAATTACCAGAAGCAGAATGAACAAATAAAATCACAGAATGAACGATTAGTGGAATTGCATACAGCTCTTTCGCAAAAAGCAAGCGAGCTTGAAATTCAGAAACAAAAAGCCGAAGAGTTGACGCAGCTAAAATCTCACTTCCTTGCAACCATGTCGCACGAACTTCGTACCCCGATGAATGCAATTCTCGGATTAACCGAATTAGTATTGGAAGATAAATCGGTTTCTTCTAAAAACAGTGAACGGCTTTCCGTTGTATTGCGCAGCGGCAAGCGGTTGTTAAATTTGATTAATGATATTCTCGATCTATCTAAAATTGAATCGGGAAAGATGGAAATAAAATTTGAGAATTTTATTCTTGATGATCTGCTTGATGAACTAAATGCTTCATTTACAAACCTGGCGAAAGATAAAGATATTGAGCTTCGCATCGTTAATAACACGGAAGAGAAACTTTATCTTACCACAGACCGGACAAAACTTTTGCAAATATTAATTAATCTTGTTGGTAACGCAATAAAATTCACCACGGAAGGTTTTGTAGAAATTCGCGTAACATTAATGCAAAATAGTTTATTGAAAATTGAAGTTGAAGACAACGGCATCGGCATTTCTTCCGAACAGCAGAAATTTATTTTTGAAGAATTTCGTCAAGCAGATGCATCAACCACAAGAAAATTCGGCGGTACGGGGCTTGGGCTTTCCATCTGCAAAAAATTTGCCGAAATGCTTAAAGGAAATATCACCGTAAGAAGTCAGTTGACTAAAGGATCAATCTTTACGGTTGTTCTGCCTGTTGAAGTTGTTCATCTAATTCAAAAAAAACAGCCGGATGAAAATATGGTTAAAACATTTGATGATGCCGAACACAACCCTGTTCTTATCATAGAGCATCAGCAGAATATTCGTCAAATGATAGCAAATTACGTTAACAGCAAAGGCTATGATACTATTTTTGCAGAAAGCCATGACCAATGTTTATCCCTTGCACAAAGAACGCTTCCATTCGCTCTTCTGCTTGATACTTCTTTCCCTGCTTTAAATTTCTGGAAAATAATTTATGCTCTGCAAGCCGATGTTGCTACAAAAAACATCCCGGTCATTTTTTATTCCACTAATGACGAGAAAAAAAACGGCTTTGCTCTTTCGCCAAATGAAATTCTCGTTAAGCCATTAGTCCAAGCATCAATTACAAAAACGGTACAACATGCAAAGGAGTTAATTCATAAAGATGAACTAAGTTTTGCACTACTCGATGATGAAACGAGTGAAAATCTTTTCTCTACTTTAAATTTGAAAATTCACCGGTATGATCAGTTGGAAAAATTTAGTTTTGAAGAAGATGTAATATTTGTTAATCCTTTTTATAAAGAAGGAAATGCGCTAAAAAAATGTTCGGAAATGTTCCATTCATCGGAAGGATTTCAAAAATTACTTTTCTTTCTTCTGCCTGAAAATATTTCAGAAGAAGAAATTAAATCCGGACAGAAAATACTAACATGGTTAGCCGGCACTTCAAAAGGAAATGCGTACGAAATTTTGAAAATAATCCGTAATGGTTTTTATTTCCTTGAACGGGAAAAACAAAAGAATATTCCTGTGTTTGAGGAAGAAAAAATTGAAACCGGGGAGATAGCTGAACTTAAAAAAGAAAGAATGTACGGAGAAAATTATGCCGGAGAAGTTTTAATTGTTGACGATGATCCCGACAGCCTTTTTACCATCAATGAAATAGTGCAGAAATGCAATTGCACTACTATCCTGGCAAAAAACGGTAAAGAGTGTTTGGAGATTCTTGAAAAACAAAAACCTGATGTCATCCTTTTAGACATTATGATGCCCGTTATGGACGGGTTTCAAACCTTAAAAGCGATTAAAGAAAAATCCGGGTTTAAAGATATTCCTATTATAGCAGTTACTGCAAAAGCCATGATCGAAGACCGGGAAATAATTTTAAAACAAGGATTTGATAGTTATATCACAAAGCCGATTAATTCAGGCGTTCTTGCTTTTCGCTTAACAAAAGCATTAACAGAAAAAAAAGCAGCACAGCATGAAAAAGATCTTAGTCATAGATGATCAGCCGGAAAACATTTTTTATTTGCAAGACAGGCTTCAAAAAGAAGGATTTACGGTTATTTCTGCTAACAGCGGAAGAACCGGTATTGAAGCGGCTATAACGCAATTACCGGATTTGATCCTTCTTGATATTATGATGCCGGAAATTAGCGGGCTTGAAGTCTGCCGTTTTTTAGTGCAAGACTCCCGCACCTCCCGAATTCCGATTATTCTCGTTACCGCCAAAACCTCCGCAGAAGATATGCGTGAGGGATTACAAGCCGGTGCTGTGGATTATATCAAAAAGCCGATAAACAAAATTGAATTGCTTGCGCGCGTTAATTCAGCTTTAAAGGTAAAGGAATCTCAAGACCTATTTCTGGAAGTTGAAAAGATGAAAACTTTTACCGCAACGGTTGTTACCGCAAATCATAAAATAAAACAACCGTTAACGCTTATCAAACTTTCGCTTACCGCTATTAAACGAGAATTGCATAAAGAGGAAATAAACAAAGAAGCAATCGGTAACAAGATGAAATATATAGAAATTGCCGTTGGTGAAATCAATGATATTTTGGAATTGTTAAATCAAGTTGAAAAACCAATTTTTGCAGATTATGTCGGCGATATCAAAATGATCGATATCGGGGATGGGGAAAAACCGTTACAATAATTTTTTTACAGTTGCGAGCATTGTGTCAAAATCATAAGGCTTATTTACCACTGCTTGAATCATAAGTTCATTGAACTCTGTCTTCTCAGCAAATCCCCTACTTCCGGAAGATAAAATTATTGGAATTTTAATACCAAGTTTTCTAATTTGCTCAATACATTCCACACCGTTCATTTCCGGCATGTTATAATCAATAATTGCCAGATCAGCTTTTATTTCACCTAAAACTTGAATCAACTCTTTACCGTTCGGCACTTTAACAACATAAAAATCGTTCGATTCTAAAAGTTCGGCTAATAAATCCTGGAGCATTTCCTCGTCATCGGCGAGCAAAATAATTTTTTCCGAAATTTTCTTTTCAACGGTGGGAGAGTCATCGTAAGCCGGTAAATAAATATCGAAACAAGTTCCTTCGTTTAGCTTGCTCGAAACTTGAATTATTCCGCCGTGAGCTTTAATTATTCCGTAAGAAATATAAAGTCCCAGCCCTGAACTACTTTCACCACCTTTAGTTGTAAAATAGGGATCAAAAATTTTAGAAAGATTTTCTTCGTTTATCCCGCAGCCGTTATCCTTTACGGAAAAGCAAACAAAATTTCCATTCGGTAAAAAAGGAAACACATGAGCGTTACTTTTAAGAACGGAAACATTTTTAGTGGAAAGAGAGATCGAACCGTCTTTGCCGACTGCATCGCGAGCATTAATACAGAGGTTAAGAAGCACCTGGTAAATTTGCGTGCTGTTCCCTATTAATTGGTAAATCTCGTCGCTTAGATGAACCGGAAAATTTATTGAGGCCGGAAACGTTTGTTTAACAACTCCCGCAATTTCTTTTACTAATTGATTCGGAGAAAGAATTTCCTTTTGCTTCGGTTTCGGTTTTCCGTAAGAAAGAAGTCCGGACGTTAAATCTTTAGCCCGTACAGAGCAACTTTCAATATTTTCAACTAATCGAAGGGCATCCTCGTTAGAAGAAACTCTTTTCTTTAAAAGATTTACACTTCCAAAAATACTTGAAAGAAGATTGCTGAAATCGTGTGCAATTCCGCTCGTTAATTTGCCAAGCGATTCAAATTTTTGTTTTTGAATAAGCTGCGTTTCAATTGCTTTATTCAGTTCAAGCGAGCGGATAATTTTTACCGAGCTGACGAATAATCCGGCAGAATAAACTGCATATTCTTTTTCATCATCGGAAAACGGCTTGATGTTTCTTCCGATAAGTAATACAACTTTTTCACCGATTTGAATTTCAAAAGGAAGAAAAAGAACATGCTCAACTTGAAGAAGCGCAGATAAACTTTTCGTTATTACCGGACTGACTTCTTTCGATAGTAATAATTCATTCTTAATAAAAGATTGCTGTAGTTCGTCTTCGGAAAAATTATTACTTAGACGAGAATAGATAATTTGAAGATGTTCATCTTTTAACGAAATGAACATTTCAACCTCAGTCTGAAGTTGAAAACAAATTTTTTCCCCGATCAATTTTGCAGAAGTTGTTTGATCTGTCTGGTTTGCTAAACCGGATAAGAGTTCGGAATAAAATTTTTCGTTTTTCACATTATTACTACCGGTTAGTTTATATCCCTTTTTCCAAATGGTATTTTTTAATTTTCGAATAAAGAGTTTTTTGGCTAATTCCTAATTGTGCTGCTGTTCTTGTTCTTTCCCAGCCGTTCAGTTCAAGGACTTTTAGAATATGTTTTTGTTCGAGATCATCAATTGATAATTCTTCCGCATAGCTTTCGCCATGATTTTCCGGGACCGCAAACTCTGTGTGTTTCTTTTTTTTCGTGGAAAGAAAAAGAATTTCCGGATGGATGATGTTGTCATCTGAAAAAATAATAGCCCGTTCAATGATGTGTTCCAATTCTCTGATATTTCCCGGGAAATCATATCGCATTAACGCTTCGATGGCTGTTTCATCAAACTTACGCGGCGAGCGGATTGGTGATTTTGATTCCAGGAAAAAATTTGCAAGCGTTAGAATATCCTCTTTCCTCTCGCGTAACGGCGGAACCACAAGGGTAATAACATTTAAACGGAAGAGTAAATCTCTTCGAAACATTTTTTTGTCGATTTCTTCTAAAAGATTTTTATTTGTCGCTCCAATAACACGCACATCAGAGGAAAGTGAATTCACTCCACCAACGCGCCGGTATTCACCATTTTCTAAAAAACGCAGCATTTTGGGTTGGATGTTTAAACTCATTTCACCTATTTCATCAAGAAACAAAGTGCCGCCGTTTGCAATTTCCACAAGTCCCGGCTTCGAAGTTTTTGCGTCGGTAAAAGCTCCTTTTTCATAACCGAAAAGTTCACTTTCAATAAGCTGGTCGGGGAGCGAGGCGCAGTTAATTACCACAAACGGTTTATTTCTTCTTGCGGAATGTTGATGAATAAAATCGGCGAGCAATTCTTTTCCGGTACCGGTTTCCCCTTCAATTAAAATATTTGATTCCGACTTGGCGGCTTTTTCTGAAAGTTGAATCAATTGATTTAGTACCGGGCTGTTGCCTATAATTCTGCTTGCGCGATGCGCCTTAGCTTGTTTGGTTAACGCTTCATTTTGAAAGAGAAGATCGCGGTGTTCTAATGCCCGTTTTAAAGTAAGCAAAAGTTCATCGAAGTTGTAGGGTTTGGTTATAAAATCATATGCGCCAAGTTTGATGCAGTCAATGGCTTTTCGTATTTCGGTGTCGGCCGTAAGGATAATTACTTGTATAGACGGATAATATTCTTTAACGAATTTCAAAACATCTTCTCCCTGCATAATCGGCATTTTAAGATCAAGCAGAAGAAGATCATAATTTTTTTTCTTCATGTTTTCGATGGCGTATTTACCGTCATAAACCATATCAATTGAAAAAAACTTTTCAACTAACTGCTCCTTTAAAAGGTAACAGATGGTTTCATCGTCATCGCAAACAAGAATTTTGGGATTCGTATTCATTATTTTAATTATTACTCGTTACAAAAATAACAAATCCTATAGAACTGAAAACTTTTTTTGATAAATAACTGCGTGTGGAAAGAGATAACTGCCTGCAGAAAATACTTCAGGCAATTGAGTAGATTTTTCAGGCAAAAAGCCGGAAGAAATATGTGAAAACAATCGAAAAAGAAAGAAATTAAGTGGCATAGTTTTGGTTGATTTACTTTCGGAAATAATTATACGTTTATTAACTAAAAAAGGAACTAAAATGAAAAGATTTTTATTCTTACTTGTTGGCTTGATGTTTTTTGTGGTATCCGCAAGTGATGCTCAAATTAATCCGCCGAAAAATGTAAATGCTTCAGTGGTTTCATCTATGATGAACTCTTTGTCGGTTGTACTTACCTGGGATAAGCTTGATGCAACAAATTCTATGGCTTTCAACTTTACTATTTATAAAAAGAATGGGGCAATCTCTGATTCCGGAAAATTTGAAAAAGTATGGGTAACCCGTGAAAATAAATTTGTAGATCACAAAGTAGAATTTGGGAAGAAATACTCCTACTATGTTACCACCGTTTCCAACAATCAAGAAAGCGTTCCATCAGACACAGTCGAGATTGAAGTAACTCAAGCAAATGATATAGTTGCAAAAGTTAACGGAACTGTTTTTGACGAAACTTCTTTAAGTCTGCTTGGCAGAGCAAGAGTTGCATTTTTGCCGGCTTCATTTATGGCAGGTCCACCATCATTTGCAGTAACCGACTCGATGGGTTCTTTCAAATTGAAATTGAGACCTGGGGAATATCTAATTTTTATTGAAGCGGAAGGCTATTTGCCTGAATTTTTTGATAATGTTCAATCAATGCAGTTGGCGACAAAAGTAACTTTTAAAAGCGGAGATTCTTTATCATTTAATTTTGGATTAAAACAGCGTGTTAAACCAACGATATATTCTCTTTCCGGTTCGGTAAAAGATGTTTCGGGTAATCCAAAGACTGCCTGGATTACGGCACTTTTGACTAATAGAAACTTTAACCACATGCCTGATCTTCACGGACATAGCGTTACCGTAAGAACCGATGAACTTGGGAATTTCAAAATTTTTGCAAAAGAAAACGATACCATAGTTTTGTTTATTAATCCAACCGATCATTCGTTGCAAAAACAATACTATAATAATAAAGCCACCTTTGATGCTGCAGATAGAATAGTAGTTTCGCAAGACATTACCGGTCTCGATATTACTCTTGCTTCAAAAGTTGTTTATGCTAACAGTATCACCGGCGTTGTAACTGATTCTTCTTCCTCTTCACCGCTAAAAGCAATGGTTTATGTTTATAAGAAGAAATCAAATATGCATGAAGGTTCGCGAAATTTTGTTCTTTCCGACAGTTTGACCGGAAGTTATACGCTTTCCAATTTAGACCCGGGCACTTATTATTTATTAGCTGCAGCGAGAGGTTACCGCCCTACATTCTTTAGATATGACGGAACTTCAACTCGTAATTGGAAAAATGCTGATTCAATTGTCGTAACCGAAAATACAGTTTTGAACAATATAAACTTTGCTTTACATAAATTCAGTGCTACCGGTAATGCAATCGTATATGGAAACATTGTTGATGATAATGGACTAAATGTTGAAGGCGCGGTTGCTTCAATGGTTGATGAAAACGGCGAAGTTCTGAATTCGACAATATCCGATTTGGATGGTTCGTTTATGCTTGATGGACTTTCATCCGGCAGTTATCAATTAGTTTTTTCGGCGGTTGATTATAACGTTGCAGTTACAAATAATGTAACATTAGAAACCGCAAACAATTATTTGAATGTTGATGTCGTTTTGGCGGCAGACGCTTTAACGTCTATCCAGTCCGAAAAAAATATGGTTACTAATTTTGCTTTAAGCCAAAATTATCCGAATCCGTTTAATCCGAGTACGGTAATTAGTTACCAACTTCCTTCAAGCGGATTTGTAACGGTAAAAATATATAATGTTATCGGTAAAGAAATTGCAACACTTGTAAATGAGTTTCAACAAAGCGGAAACTACTCAAAAGAGTTTTCTGCAGGTGGACTAAATTCCGGTGTTTATTTCTATACCATTAAAGCCGGAAATTTTTCCGCCACGAAGAAAATGATTCTAATTAAATAAAAAAGATTGCCTCCTCTCTAAAAAGAGGAGGCATCTTAAATAACTAAAAATAAAAAAAGGAAATCAAAATGGTAAACACAAAAAATCTCTTGTTGAAAATATCAACAGCGGTATTTGTTTTGTTTATTGCGACTTTTATTGGATGTAATAATTCTCCTACCGGGCCAATAGACAACTCAGAACCAACGACCAATAATGCCGCATTAGAAAAGATAACCCTTGAGGATTCCGCAATCGCTTCATTTGAACCAAATTATAATGAAGAAGGAATGATGGATTTGATGAATCCTCTGGGTTTAAGAGAAACTACTTCGGAAATTTTCCCGGTTAAAGTCGGCAGAAAAATTACATCGGTTACAAGAACTTTCACGGTTACTCAGCTTACGGATACAACCGCTGAGGGGAGCTTAGTGCTTGTCTTTACCGGAAATCTTCTTATCGGTGCAACTAAAGATACTTCTATAAAATCAATTGATACGGTCATCGCAAAACCGTTTGTAACTACCGTTGAACGGAATATTAAGTTTGTAAAAGTAGCAAACACTATTTACCCACGGATGAACTGGAGAATCTCTGCATCATCGGTATCAAAAGGCGGAACAAACAGCGTTAACATCTTTATTAAAAGCGTTATTGCGTACTTTCCTTCCGGCGATTCAATCTCAATTACCGATCCGTTAAACTATTATTTCTCACATGGATTAGGAAGGATGAAACATATGCCGTCAATCTCGACGAATCAGGACGTTACCCTTAAGGTTGAGGTTTACAGCGTTTATAAAACAGATGATTTTGTTTCATTAACTTATGGCGCAGGTTTCGGTATGATGAAGTATCGCGCAAAGAAAAAATTTGTATTGGTTTCCGATGACGGATTTGGAAATAAAGTTTATTCTCTAACTTATAGAGCTCATCCGGCAATAGGACATTCCCACACGGTTATTGATGCTATGCCGGCACAAGTTATAACAGATGATGCCGCTACGGTAGAATCAAGCGCTTGGGGATTTCCATACATAGTTAAATAGTTCTTTCTAATAATGTTGTGGATGTTGTTGCTGCAGGTTCTGCCTCTGCCTGCAGTAACTTTTTTAATGGTGTTTTTATAATAGTGTAAAACATTCGACTTTTGTAATAGCAATTATTCTCTTATTTTTAAGATGCAAAACGTGCAGCAAATAAATTATTCAATGAAAAAATACTTTCAACATATTATCCTTTTTCTTTTTACGGCGTACTTTTTCGGATGCGGAAAACCTGGTCCGACAGAAGTGGTGAATGATCTTCCAAACGATGAAACACCGCTGCAGATTGAAGTGCTCGCAAAAAATCCGGAAGATGCTCTTTATAAAAACGGGTATGATTCTACCGGGTTGTTAATTCCACCGCCATCGACAGATGTTTTTTTGTTTATAAGCAAGAATATAGTGTCGCAACAATCTCTTTCCATTAGTTATGATATTGCCCAAGTCTTCTTTTTCGATAAAAACAGTCCGGTTATTTTACCCGATGGGAAAAGGTATGGCTTTCACATGAAAAAAGTTATCCCTCCGAAAATTAATTCCGTACAAACAAAAGAAGTTTCTCATATCATTCACTCTGGAATGGGATCTTCTGTAAAAGAGACTGTCCTTGGTCCAAAGTACATGCTCAGTAGAACAGGAATTTTGGGCGACTCACTTTCCTTATCCTATAAGTCTTTGGTTAAATTTGAATATAGAAAAGGGATGATGAATACCGTCCCCCCAGTTGAATTTACTGTTGAAATGCCGGATCAAATAATTGGAAATGTGACCGTTACTCAAAATGGCAAGGGAGAAAAAATTTTATTGCTTGAATGGAATAAGGGAACGAAAGATTCGGTTGAAATTATTATCGGCGGAAAATTAAAAAGTGAAAAAGCTGCAACTGCATTTTTTAAACTTCACGTAAAAGATAACGGACGGGTAATAATTCCCCCTCAATTAATAAAAGCTATTCCGAAAGATCGGTTTGACCGGTTAGTCTTTTCGTTTGTAAGGAACGCGGTTTCCCGGCGAGTTGAGCAATCGTTTGAATTTTTTACAGTTATTCAAAACACCCACAGCATTATTATAGATTATCCTTGAGAAAAGCGGCAAGTTACTTTATACTTTTTTTTTATATTTTTTTAGGAGAAGGATTTTCACAAGAATCCTTTTCCTTAAATGGATTTAAAAGCCATATGAATAAAGATTTTATCTTTTCGGCAGAAAGCAATCCGACTGATTTTTCATTAGTGAAAGATTGGTCTATCGGAATATCGCTCGGAAGTGAATTTGCTTCTCAAGCTACTTCCAATGTTTATGCCTTTGGTATAGCTAAAACCTTTGGAAGCTCAAATCTTTATTTCCGGTATTCGCCTGGATTTTTTAAACAATTTGTTCTTACAAAAAATCAAGCGATAAGCGGAAGCGATACTTCCTATATTCCTCTAAAAACGAATTTGAAGTACCAGGAATATTTTTCTACCGGCTATTCATACAGGTTTACCGATAACTTAAGTGGAGGATTTACGCTGCGGTATTTCGTTCAACAATTCAGCCAGGAAGAGGTTGGAGCCGTTTATTCCGATTCTCTCTACTTAATTAAAGAGAGCGCTACGGAAACAATGAAGTTGTGGAACATGCAGTTTGGCGCTGATTATCTTTTTACTCCTTCACTTCGTTTATCACTTTCCGCTTCAAATTTTATTAATATGAAAAACGGTTCGTTGAGCGAAACAAATAAAGCATTCGAATTACAGACTCCTAAAAACGTTCGCGCCGCAATCTATACCCAGCCATTCGCCAATGTTGAAGTGAACCTTCTCTATGAAACCATCAAAGCGATGCAAGTTTCAGTTGGAAAAACTTTTTTGTTCGATAAATTTTCTTCCTCTTTAGACTGTACATATTTTTCTGATTTTTCTCTTAACGGTATTCAACCCTCATTATCCGTTCAGTATGGGAATATATGCGCTTCGGTTTCGGGAGTAATATATTTTTCAGAAATTCACAAAACCGCTTCGCTGGCAGATTTAACATCAACCGGAATTTCCAATCTTGTGAACAATAAATACAGCAGCAATAAAGTAATGGTAAACCTTTCGTATCTCTTAAATACTAAACAGGAAAAGTTAGTGCAATTTGTTGATGTAACGGTTGCAAATTCTATCTTCCCCACTTTTACCGAGCGGTTTGTTGATGAACCTTTTGCTGTTGCCCGCGTTGTAAATTTATCCGACAAACCGGTTTCCGTAAAGCCAAGCAGCAAGATTGATAAAATAAATTCCGAGTTGATTTATTCTCCCAATGTTTCGATACAGCCGAAGGATACTGCCTCTATTCCGTTCTATACCGTCGTTTCGGAACAGTACTTCTCTCCGAAACATGAAATTTCTTTCGCCAATTTTTATCTTACTACAGAAAATCGTGATGCCGATGATGAAGTACAAAAACCAATCCTTATTAATTCGTCAAATGCATGGAACGGCGAAGTAAGTAATCTGCGGTATTTTGTTAAAAAGGATTTTGATTTTTCTGCCATAACCGCAAAACGTCTTCTTTCAAAATATAAAAATGAATTAGACTCAGCAAACAATGCTCTAATGAATTTTCTGCAGGCAAAAATTCTTTTTAATGAAATTATTACCGGTATGCTTTATGTTGCAGACCCGATTGCCTCAAACGACCGTGTGCAATTTCCGCACGAAACTATTGATGTAAAAGGGGGAGACTGTGATGACCTTTCCGTTTGTCTCGCTTCTTTTTATGAAAGCATTGGCATCCAAACTGCGTTTGTAGATTATAGAACGAATGAACAAAGCCGGCACGTGCATCTTCTGTTTAATACAAATCTTTCTCCGGCTGAAGCAAATTTAATTACGCAAAACGATAAAAAATATTACGTCAGAAAAAACTCCTTAGGCGAAGAAAAAATTTGGATCCCGATTGAAACCACCGAACGATCCAACTTTTCTAACGCATGGGAAAAAGGAGTTGAAATATTTTCAAACGAGGCGTTTGACCAGTTAGGTCTGGCGAAAGGGACTGTTCAGATAATAGAAATTTATTAAACTTGTTTAACGAATTAGAGATACTTATGAAAAAGATAATGATAATGACCGTAGTTTTTGCTTGTTCACTTTTTGCACAATCGTACAAAGTTGAAAAAGTACAAGGTAGTGTAAAAGCATTAATTGGAAACAGCGAACAATGGATTGATGTAAAAGAAGGGACGATGGTTTCTTCTTCAACTGTATTAATGACCGATAAAAATGCATTGATTATGCTTTCCGGCAGAGGAATAAAATTTACGTTAAAACCTTCCGCGGCTTTATCGGTTAACAGTTTGAAGCGAATGACGATTGATGAACTGCTGCTTGCACTTGCTATGGAAGAAATTCTTTCAACTCCGGCGAAGAGAAAAAACGACAAGACCATAAACACGGCAATTTACGGAACCGACGAGGGAGGGATCAAAACGGCGGCGATGCCGGCAAACATTCTTGGCGATCTGAAATTAAACGGCGCCAAACAACTTGCTGATAATGGATTTAAAGAGACTGCAATTCTTGCGGCAAAAGAAACATATAGGAAATATCCCGCCACACAAAAGAATGTGGTAGCCCGTCTATTTTTTGCGGAACAGATGATGAATCTTTCTCTCTTTGGAGAAGCTTATACAGAGTTCACGGAAATTCAAAATTTACAATTGAATGATTCGCAAGCCAAAGAAGTACAAACCAAAATTGAACTGCTGAAGAAAAAACTTGCCGGGATGTAATTGGGAATGACATGTCTGAGAGATGTGTCATTTCTTGTTTTATCTGCTTTTTTTAGCTCACTTTATTTCTCTATCTTTTCATACCCTTTTTATAGAAACCTCAATTGGAGATGGTTATGAAAGTAAATACTTTTTCTAAAATATTTCTTCTGTTTTTATTTGTTGCAGCTGCTGATTTATTTCCGCAAACGGTCCCGGTAACATTTCATTTCAAACCGGAATACACCCAATTTAAAGTTTTACGTGTTGTTGGTACATTTAGTGGTTGGAATACTGCGGATGATAATTATAAAATGACTGATGCGAACGGTGACGGTGAATATGAAATCACTGTTCCGCTTGCTGAAGCAGCAACCCACAATTATAAATTTGTAATGGATGCAAGCTGGGATTTTGCTTACGGCGATCCTGATAATCCGGCTATTAATATTGCCGATAACAACAACTCTATGCTTGATGTTAAAGATCCGATGATAACGTATCTTCTCCCCCGCGGAATGAATACGAAGAATGAATTTTTTATTGATACCACAGCCGCCGGTCTTCCTATTAGAGCCATATTTGCATTCAAGCCTGAAAATCCTCTTAACCTAACAACTTTAAAAGTTACGATTGACGGTGTTGATGTTGTTAACCCGCAGCAATATTATAATTCAACGAAACAAGAATTTTTGTGTCAACCTGTTCCCGCGTTAAGTTCGGGTAATCATACCGTTTCGGTTTCAGTTTCTTCTTCTGCCGGTTCTGTTTCAAAACAATCAACGTTTACAAGATCACCCGGATTTGTTATCTATCAAGTGCCAACAGATTTTTATTTCGACAAAAACAGTTCCAAAGGATTTCTTACACAGGATGTAACCACTGTTTCCACTGTTGGTGAATTTAATAATTGGAACCAGGCGATGAATCCGATGCAAGACAACAACAACGACGGTTTGTGGGAAACTACTGTACTTATAAAAGAAGGTTCGTATCAATATAAAATGAAAATCAACAATTCGCTTTGGATAAACGATCCCGACGAACCTAAGTTTGATAATACGATGGTTAATAATCTGATAACCGTAAAAGCAGATACGATTTCAAAAATAAAACTTATTTCTCCTTCGGATGAAACTGTTTATGCAGCGGATAACACTCAAATAACTTTTAAAGCTTTTCTGCGTCCGGGAGTAAAATCTAAAGGAGTTAATCAATCAACTATTCAAGTAAAGTTGGATGATGTTTTAGCAACTTCATCTTTTCAAAGCGATAGTTCAATCGTAAACGCAAATCTAACTATTGCGGGAGAAGGACGGCACACCGTTACGGTTTCATTTACAAATGTTGAAGGAGTAACTGCACTGGAAAATTATTCGTATGGAATTTATACGGGCAAAACCGGGAAGTACATTGTAGATGCCGGTAAAGATGAACCGTATAGATATCCCGCTACCGTCAAAGATGGTTCGTGCGATATTCTTTCGGTTAAAATAGATGAAACGTCCCAGCATGATTCTTTAAAATTTGTAGTTCAAATGAGAGACGCTTCCGACAGAACAAGACTCGGTTTGATTATCGCCAATCCTACAAAAACTTTAGTAAGCGATCCGATCGGATTAGATATTAAAACTTATGAATGGCAAGGGAACGGAGTCTTTGCTTCAATCGGAGCGCCGGGGAATGCTTATGAAAGTAAGACAAAAGAAAACAGATTTATGATAAGCCGCGATCCTTTTACCGCAAGCAACGAATTGATAAAAGTGAATGGTGATGCGTTAACGAAAAAAGAATTTACATTTACAGTAAGTCTTCAATTTTTAGATAGCTTGTTAACGGGCTGGATGCAGACAAGAAATTTTTATCTCTTCTCATATCTTTCCGCCGAAGATACTACCGGAAGTTCATACGAAGTTACGATGAATGACGGTGGTTCTTATTTACCGGAAGACCCTGATATTTATGACGCCGCTTTCGTTAGAAGCGGTTCGTGGCAGAAACGGATGTTCGCAAATTATATTGCCGCAGCTGCACCGATGGGTCCAAACTATGTTTCGCTCGATGGACAAGGAAGAGGAATTTTATCGCTTAAAGCGACAGACATCTCAGACAGCCTTGCAACTTATGGTCCGGTTGTAACTATGCTTACTCCGGGTGTTGAGTATTGGTACAGAGATATTACTTTCCACGGACAGTTGAGTGATCCTACAATTCAATCAATTTCGTTTTTCTTTAACGGAGTTGAAAGTACTCAACCAGTTGTTAATGGAAAATTTTCCGTGCCTATTACGCTTGTTGACGGCGCAAACAAAGTATATGTCCGCGCTGTTAACGCGAAAGGATTTATTACCATATCAAAAGAAGTAACGTTATCGATCAATCCCGATTATACTCCGGATTTATGGATCAACGGAACTTCAAGCGGAAGACAAGTAACCTTGTGGGTAAACGGTTCATCACCTAAAGGGTTGGCTTTATCTTATTTATGGTCTCAAGAATTAACAAATCCGGCATCATCATTTGGCATTGTAACAGATACGATTCTTACATTTACTATGCCTACTCCAAGCGGTGAATATTATTATAACATTCGAGTAAAAGATTCGCAGAACAGGATTAAGAACGCAAGAATACTTGTAAAAGTTGAAAGCGATTCCGTTCGTGTTGCTGACATTAACGAACACGCAGCATGGATTGACAAAGCGATTGTTTATGAAATTTATCCGAGAGCTTTTTCCGATCAAGGAGGATTTCTTGGAATCGTTAATAAAATTCCGGATATGAAAGACCTTGGCATAAATACGCTCTGGCTTATGCCGATTTACAAAGGTCCAACCACTCACGGCTATGAAATTACTGACTATTACGGCTTTGAAGAAGATTACGGCACCGAAGCAGATTTTGTAAAACTGATGACGGAATTAAAAAAAGCCGGAATAAAAATAATTCTCGACTTTGTTGTTAATCATACTTCCATTCAACATCCTTTTATGCAGAATGTTTTTGAGTACCGCGGATATTCACCTTGGGCTAACTTCTACATTTGGAGTGGTGAACCTGGTAATTCAAATTACAAATATGAATTTGATTGGGCTTCTCTTCCTGATTTAAATCATAACGATGTTGAAGTTCGTAATTACTTTGCAAAAGTGGCAGAGTATTGGGTTAAAAAATATGGCATCGACGGTTACCGCTGCGATGTTGCCTGGGGAGTTGAGCAGCGCAACCAATTATTCTGGCAGGAATGGCGAAAGAAAATTAAAAATATTAAACCGGAAGTTTTTTTGGAAGCGGAAGCTTCTTCTTCCGATTCAACTTTTTATAATAAGAGATTTGACTCCGCCAACGATTGGGATTTACGCACCAAACTTTTAGGAGCTATCAGCGGAACAACTACTATTGATGATATGAATGCTGAAATTATGCGTCAATACAAATATGGCAGACCATTCCGTTTTGTTGAAAATCATGATGAAGTCCGTGTTACTTCAGCTTTTGACAGCAGAAGAAATAGATTAGCGCACACAATTTTGCTTACGCTAAATGGTGTTCCGCTTATTTATTCCGGTGGTGAAGTTGGCGAACTGACAAACCGTGATAAAGTTAATTGGAGCGATCCAGATAATACGAGACCGTATTTCAAAAAAATTATCAGCGTTCGCAATAAATATCTAGTAAATCCGAAAATTTCAAGATTGCCAAATACAGTTCCGGCAAAAATTTATACTTATGCTTCGTTGAGTGATACGAATATTGTTCTTACCACCGCTAATTTAAAAAATGAAATTCTAAATGCCGATGTTGATTTAAGCGGTTTGCCCTGGGATGGTACAAGCAATTATTATTTAACTGATTTAATTGATGGAACGGTTTATACCGTAACACCGCAACAACACAGTGCGTTTCAAATCGCTTTAAATGAATTCGAATCAAAGCTCTTCTATTTCAGTAAATATCCGGTTGTGGTTGGAGTTGATGAGAAAGATAATTTAACTGTTACGGAATTTAAATTACAGCAGAATTATCCGAATCCATTTAACCCTACAACGACAATCAAATTTCAGTTGCCAAACCAAGAGCATGTTTCTCTAAAAATATTTGATATGCTGGGAAGGGAAGTAACCACTTTGGTTGATGATATTAAAAGCGCCGGAATTCATCAAGTTGAATTTAACGCAGCAGGTTATGCGTCCGGTGTGTACTTCTATCAAGTGAAAGCGGGAAAGTTTTTAGAGACGAAGAAGTTTGTGTTGATGAAGTGAGTTAATCCGTAGAGCCTTGCCATGGCAAGGCTCTACAAACTATTTGATTAATATCATTTTGCGGTTTTGAACAAAATTATCTGCACGCAAGGTGTAAAAATATATTCCGCTTGAAAGTCTGCTTCCATCAAAATCAGTTTTGTAATTACCTGCTGGTTTTTCTTGATTCACTAATATTGCTACTTCTTTTCCCAATGCATCATAAACTTTCAAACTTACAAAGCTGGTAGTTGGAAGTTCATAATTAATGGTTGTACTAGGGTTGAAAGGATTGGGATAATTCTGGTATAATCTAAACAAGTTGGGAGAGCTGTTTTCATCGGAATTTATTGAAGTGATTTTTTTTCCGTACTCCTTCCCATCAATCTTTGCATAAACGAGATTAGTAAAACCACATCCCAATTCACAACCCACGCTATATAAAAATCCAAATCCTTTAGCTAGCGCATATGTTCCCCCGTGGATAATAGACAAGTTATAAAAATTTTTTAATGAAGTTGGTAAACCAAAGATTGTGTCGTTTATTAGGGACAAACATGTTGTTTTATAATAACTATAATGTGTAATTCGTTCTCTCGATGAATAAATAGTGTCACCAGGTTCAGCAAACAAACTATCCAACATGTACTCATGATTTGCAGTCGTATCGTTTATATATCGATAAACACAACCGGTAAGTGAATCAATTCTCTCAAATTGGTTATACCGATATTGGTTAGGAGTAATGTCATTATGCAATAAGATTTTATATATATGACCGTTCTCAAGTAAAGTATCACCAATAACTTCAATGGAATGAGAACTTGAATCTGTTGGAGGGAAAGGCATTTGTTCCCAGTAGGATTGATATTCCCAGTAATTGCCTGTCTGTAAAGGATAAAAGTTTAACAATTCTTTGAGCGAATCAACTTGCGCAAAAAGAATGGTGGGTAAAAAAACTAAAAGATAGAAATGTCTTTTCATCGATCTTCCTCCAAATGAAAATTAAAGGACAGTTCGTTATCAGCAACAATCGAATAGATCGTTTCGTGCAACTTAATTGAAAACATCCAAAGTAACAATTTCTCTTTTTCGGAAGACTTAACTCATCTTCTTCTTCAATCTTTCAATCTCATCTCTTAGTGAGGCGGCGCGTTCAAATTCCAAATCTTTTGCCGACTTATACATCTCATCGGTAAGCTGTTGAATCAAATCTTCTTTCTGTTCTTTCGTCATGTACTTAATTACGGGTTCGGCAACTTTAGAAAATGGAGTATCATATTTTTCTCCGTCTCTTGTCCGCACATCAGCAATTGAAGTAGATGACATAATTTCATCAAACGTTTTGTAAATCGTCTGCGGAGTAATATTATTTGCAATATTATATTCCGTTTGAACTATCCGCCGCCGTTTTGTTTCTTCAATTACCTTCCGCATTGATTCAGTAATTCTATCGGCGTACATGATAACGAGTCCGTTTACATTTCGCGCGGTTCTTCCGGCGGTCTGCATCAGCGAACGTTCACTGCGGAGAAATCCTTCTTTGTCTGCATCAATGATTGCAACGAGAGAAACTTCCGGTAGATCCAAACCTTCGCGAAGCAAGTTGACACCGACTAGCACATCAAAATCACCAAGGCGCAGATCGCGAAGAATTTCTACACGTTCAAGCGCGTCAACATCGCTGTGAATGTAGCGGACAAGAATGCCGAGTTTTTCCAGATAGTCAGCAAGGTCTTCCGCCATTTTTTTTGTTAGCGTTGTTACCAGCACTCTTTCTTTTTTTGTAACACGTATTCTGATCTCTCCGAGCAGATCATCTATTTGTCCTTTTATTGGACGCACTTCAATTTCGGGATCGAGCAATCCGGTTGGACGAATGATTTGTTCAACAAAAATTCCTTCTGATTTTTCCAATTCATAATCGCTCGGCGTAGCGCTGATAAAAACAGCTTGATTTATCATCGAATAAAATTCATCAAACTTCATTGGTCGGTTATCAAGTGCCGATGGAAGCCGGAAGCCATATTCCACAAGGGTTTCCTTGCGTGAGCGGTCGCCGTTGTACATCCCGCGTACCTGCGGAATGGTTACGTGTGATTCATCTATAATCAGAAGAAAATCTTTCGGAAAATAATCCATTAATGTTGAGGGACGCGTTCCCGGTTCGCGGTTTTCCATGTGGCGCGAATAATTTTCTATTCCGGAGCAGTAGCCGATCTCCTTCATCATTTCAATATCGAATTTTGTCCGCTGCTCAATTCTCTGCGCTTCCAAATATCTTTCTTGTTGATGATAATATCGCAAACGTTCTTCAAGTTCAATCTCAATTAGTTTGATCGCCTTTTGCATTTGTCCCCGTTCGGTTACATAATATTTAGCGGGATAAATTGCAGTCGATTCTATTTCTTCTTTTGTTTCTCCGGTGATTGAATCGATAACGGAAAGTTTTTCAATCTCATCATCCCAAAGTTGAATGCGTATCGCTTCTTCATATTGATAAGCCGGAATAACTTCAATAATATCTCCGCGTACACGGAATGTGCCGCGTGTAAAATCAGTATCGTTCCGAACAAAATAAATATCGGTAAGCGTTCGCAGAATTTCTTTCTTGGAAGTTTTCTGATTCTTCTTTAAAAAATAAATTTGCTTTGCGTATTCTTCCGGCGCGCCGATACCGTAAATACAGCTAACGCTTGCAACAATGATGATGTCGCTTCGCCCTTCAATTAATGCTGTGGTCGCTTTCAGACGAAGACGGTCAATTTCTTCATTTACGGCAAAATCTTTTTCGATAAAGGTATCGGAAGAAATAACGTACGCCTCGGGTTGATAGTAATCATAATAGCTGATAAAAAACTCAACCGCATTTTTGGGAAAGAATGATTTGAACTCAGAATACAACTGTGCTGCTAGCGTTTTGTTGTGTGAAATGATCAGCGTTGGCTTATTTAGTTGTTGAATAACGTTGGAGATGGTAAACGTTTTTCCGCTTCCGGTAACTCCAAGCAGCGTTTGGAATTTGTCGCCACGTTTGATGCCGTCAACCAATTCTTGAATGGCTCGCGGCTGATCGCCGGAAGGCTGATAATTTGATACTAATTCGAAAGTCTTCATTTCTTTTAATAAATTTATAGTTGGAATTCTAAGATACAGGTTTAAGTACAAATTCAACAAGAGAAAAAGAAAGTAG
>Ga0172379_10001433_pt1 | contig 47296 bp, 38 predicted proteins | sample GrowelOW334metaG_FD_119756 | JGI IMG/M metagenome (GOLD analysis project Ga0172379, IMG submission 119756) | Groundwater microbial communities from an aquifer near a municipal landfill in Southern Ontario, Canada - Groundwater well OW334 metaG | ecosystem: Environmental > Aquatic > Deep...
ATACTTTTAACACCCTTCATCAAGACAATCGTCAAATAGTTATGACCTCTGATCGCATCCCCCAAGCAATTCCCCAAATGGCGGAAAGATTAACTTCCCGCTTTGGTTGGGGAATGGTGGCTGATATCCAACCGCCGAACTTAGAAATGCGTGAAGCAATTTTACGTAGTAAAGCTCAAGAAAAAGATTATCTTATTGATGACGAGATTATTAATTATATTGCCGTGGCTGTCGAATCCAATATCCGTGAACTCGAAGGCGCAATTACGCGGGTAATGACACATTGCCAATTTAACAAAGTCACTCCATCACTAGATGTTGCTAGTAAAGTTTTGGAAGATTTAATTGTTTCTAAAGGTAAAAGTTTATCGTCTGAGAAAATTATTAAAATTGTCGGCGAGTTCTTTAAAATTGATCCCACTGAGCTTGTTTCGGAAAAAAGAAATAAAGAGCTTGTTTGGCCAAGACAAATTATTATGTATCTTTTGCGTCACGAGATGAATCTTTCTTACCCAAAAATTGGCCATCAATTAAACAAGAAAGATCATACAACAATTATGCATGGCGTGAGTAAGATAGAAAAAGAAATTGGTGTTAACGACGAATTAAAAAAAGAATTAACCTTAATTAAAGAAAAACTGTATATTGCGTAGTGGGCTGTGGATAACTTGTGGATAACTTTCTAGATAATCCACAGCTACTAACTCACAACTACCAACAAAAGAATTATTAACAGTTGTAAGTTGGCAGTTATAAGTTGCTGGTTATCTTGTCCACATGTTTTAAGAAGTAATACACAGCTTTATCCACAATTTTTCCAAACCAATTAGCAAGTATTTCATCCACAGAATCCACAAGACTTATTACTATTATTTATATAAATACTTAAAAAGAAATATACTATTATATAAGAGCTGTGGATAAGTTGTTCATTAATAATCGTTTAATAGATAATTAATAGTTGAAATATTTTTACAAGGTTGTAAGTTAGATTAGAAAGGAAAGTATGAAAATATCTTGTACACAAGAAAACTTAGCCAGAGGCCTGGGGATAACTAGCCACATGATTAGTTCTAGGACTACTTTACCTGTCCTAAATAATATTTTATTAAAAGTTGAAAAAGGTAGGCTTAACCTTTCAGCGACTGATTTGGAGATTGGTATTAATACTTGGATTGGTGCAAAAGCCGATGTTGAAGGAGCGATTACTATTCCAGCAAGGTTACTTTTAGAATATGTAACAACTAATACTGATAAAACAATTGATTTAGAATTAAAAGATATTACACTTCATTTATCATCAGAACATTTTAAAGCTAATATTAAGGGAATAGAAGCTTCTGAATTTCCTTTAATTCCTGAAGTTAAAAACGGTTCTGGTATGGAAATAAGTGCGGCTGATTTTAAAGATGGAATTTCTAAAACAGTTTTTGCTTGCGCTCTTGATGAAACAAGGCCAGTATTAGCCGGAGTTTGTCTAAAAACTATTCAAAATAGTCTAAAAATGGTTGCTACAGATAGTTATCGATTAGCGGAAAAAACGATTAATTTAGTTTCGGGAAACGAAAAACCGATTAGTTTTATTGTTCCTGGAAGAACATTGGGTGAAGTTGGTAGATTAATTGATGATTCAATTGAGAAAGTGGAAATTAATGTTGGTGAGAATCAAGTTGAGTTTAAATTAGGACCAACAATGCTAGTTTCTCGTTTAGTTGAAGGTAGTTTTCCAGATTACGAACAAATTATTCCAACTAATATAAAAACAAAAATTAATCTTTTGTCGCGTCAATTTCAAAGCGCGATTAAAATGGCCAGTTTTTTTGCTCGCGATAGCGCCAATAACATCAAGCTCAATTTTAAAAAACCAAAAACATTTAACATTATTGCTGTTTCTCCCCAGATGGGTGATAACACATCCGAGTTAGAAGTAGTGGCCACCGGTGAAGAGTTAGAAATTGCTTTTAATGCGAAATTTATTTTAGATTGTTTGAGTGTTGTTTCTTCGGATGAAATTTCTCTTGAATTGGCTGGTCCCCTTTCTCCAGGGATTGTCCGGCCAAAAAATGATAAAAATTATTTATACATTATTATGCCACTTAGGATGGATGAGTAAAAATAGCTTAAATGTTAAAACAGCTTTCTTTAGAAAATTTTCGTAGTTACGAAAAATATCATTTAGATTTTTCTAAAACAACAATTCTGATTGGTTCTAATGGTATTGGTAAAACTAATATTTTAGAAGCCATTTATTTGCTTTCAACTGGGCGTTCGTGGCGAACTAAACACGATAACGAAACAGTTTTATGGCAAAAAGATTTAGCAAAAATTACCGCTAAAGTATCAAATGACAAAGAAACTAATTTAGAAATGATTTTGCAGCGCGTGCCAAGTAAAGATTACCCCTATTTAAAACTGGTTAAAGTTAATGGGGTTAAAAAAAGATTAACCGAACTTTTAGGAAGGTTACCAACAGTTCTTTTTTCACCAGAAGAATTACAAATGATTTCTGGAAGCCCGGCAAGTAGAAGGCGATTCTTAGATGTTTTACTTTGTCAGATAGATAAAAAATACACTCTAGCCCTTTTAGATTTGGCAAAAGTTATTCGTGGACGAAATAAATTGCTCTATTTTGTAAAAATTGGTCGATCGAAAGTTGATGAATTAGTTTTCTGGGACGAAAGATTAGTGACATTGGGTAGTTTTGTTGTTAAAAAACGCCAGCAGTTAATTACAAAACTAAATGACGATTTAACGAGGATTTATCAAACACTCTCCGGGTTTAAGGATGATAATTTAGTAATTAAATATAAGCCGACGGTCGAGCCCGAAAAATTTGAAGAAATGCTGGTGGCCAATCAAACTAGAGAAATTGAAAGCGCGGTGACTTTGTTTGGCCCTCATCGCGACGATTTAATGTTTATGCTCAACTCACGGGATGTAAGCACTTTTGGCTCAAGAGGCGAGTATAGAAGCGTAATTTTAGCCGTTAAAATGGGGGAGTTAGAATACCTAAAAACGGCTACAGAACATAAGCCAATTTTACTTTTAGATGACATTTTTTCCGAATTAGATGAAGATAGGCGATTACACTTGGCTAAAATTATAGATAATCAACAAACAATTATAACAACAACCGATTTGGATCATATTGAGAAAGGCCTTCGCAATAAGGCGAAGATTGTGGAGCTAAAATAAACTACCTCGTTAGTCAAGCTGACGAGGTATTCCTACGGAAAAGTTTGTTTCCAAGCAGGTTTTCATCCCCGTAGCAAGCTACAGGGTATTCAACCTGTTGAAAATAAAAAGACCCACACGGGATGGTGTGGGTATAAGTTTAAGGTTTGTTTATATTTTCGATCATGCGATGAGCTTCTTCAAAACCATAGTACTCTTCCATAGCTTTTACAACGTCGGGGCTAATCAAAAATTCATTATTTGGGACAAAGTCCGGATTGCTGGTGCCTAAAAGGTCATGACTTAGTTGCTTGAAGGTTTTAGGGAATGCTTCCTTAAAACAACTAAAACAGATTTGCGTGAAGGTTCTGCCAGTTTTCATATTACTCCAGGAATAATTGCTCTCGCCTGGAAAACCACTTAGATGTCGACGAGAGTAGACACGGTCAATACCTAAACTAATAAAATAAGGTTCGCGATCGTTTTCAATCTCTTTGTTGCAATAAAGGCAATGCGTGCTATCTAAAGCTTCGCATAAAGAAATCATTTTGCTTCCAGCTTCAGCACTTTGGTGCATTTCTTCCCCACCAATCAATTTGCCTCGATGCGATTTTTCTATCTCGTGATAATTTGTTTCGGCTTCATAGGCATCATAAACCGATTTAAGATTATTGTGATGCGTATCAGGTAAGCACGTCTCTATACATCGAAAGCAAAGAGAACGGTGGTTAATTAATTGGCCATGGATAAAATGCCAATTAATATCACCTGCTTCATTAATACTCCACACCATAACAATGGGACTGGGAGAGACCATTGTACCCTCTCGGCCTGGTAGACTATCACTTGGTCCCATATCTCTACCACACTCACAACACACTAGTGACATAGCTGTTTCCTCCTTTAGTGAGACTCGGGTCTGATTATGGCATTGATTTAGTTTTTAGTCAATGTTGAAAACGGTTTTTGAAATAAAGATTATTTTAGAAAACTTTCATTATGCTATAATTTGAACAAATGAAAAAAGTAAGTGATTATTTCCGCGACAATCCACGTTACAGTCGTTACAAAAAGCCGCTGGAGGCGGCTAATGTTTGCGACACCGTGCGTTTGCTAGCCCATGGTCGTTTTGAAGTTGTTTCTTTTCGCAGCGGGCTTTTGACGCTTTCTGTTTCGTCGTCGGCAGCGGCGGCTAATTTAAGTTTTGAAAGCACTCAGCTTATAAGTGAAATCAATGAGAAATTAGGGGAAAATAAGGTGGAGAAGGTGAGGTTTAAGATAGCCTAATTTGAAATTGAAAATTATTTAGAATCCAACATGAACGTGATCCCACATGAGCTCATTGGCCCAAAGGCCGGAATTACCTCTTGCACCAGAAGACCCATAGAGATCGTTAAGAGTGTTACCAAAACTATCAACATCCGTTTGGTTGTAAGTCATGATTTGGGTTGGAACTAAGTTCTCATCATTTAAGGCTTTCGGCATTTGTAAAAGATCATTAACTAATTGGTTAGTTTTCCATTGAGCGGCCGCTAAAGCATTAGTTTTAAATTCATCCGCTGATTTACCGTCGAATTCACCCAAAGGACAAGATTGAGTGGTGCTGGCAGCTGTCATTTCGGGATAATATCCACAAGCCGTACAAGTAACATCAACTCTGTAAACACCGAATAAGTTAGTGACAACAAATAAACCAATTGTCCAAGGGCTAATGGCACCCGTTAACCACATTTGGACTCCCATACCAACTAACATCGACGATGAGCCAGGCACTAAGCCTAATTTTTGATCAGTAGCCAGTAATTGTTTTTGAAAAGCAAAAGTAATAACGGTTGAAATCGCTTCAGCCTTGAGACCGTTGACGGCAGCTTGGCTGCTTTGAATTTGTTTAGCGGCTTCAGCAGTTTTAGCAGCATCACCAGCCAGTTTAGCCGCTCCATAGGCAGCTTGAGCTTTTTGATAAGTTGCGGTAGCGACTTGGTATTTAGTGTAATAATCATAAACTAATTTGGTTGTACCGGAAGGCAATCCAGATTGTTTGTCGGCCCAATTAGTAACAATACTGGCACCATAATCAGCGTAAATTTGGGTAATACTGCCTTGATCTGTAGGAGAGCCAAGTTTACCTGTTTTGCCGTATTCCATTAAGGCTTTAGCCGTTCCTGGTTGGACAAAATCACCAAACCAATTAGTCATTTTGTCGTCAAGGAAAGAAAGGGTGCTACCAGAAAGGGCCTCGGAATTATGGAAGTTGGGAGAATTAGGGTCAAAGTATTGTTGCAAATTTGGTAAAAGATCGGCAGGAATGTCTGCGTTTTGGCTGTGAACTTTGTTACCAATATAATTTAGGCCCATTTGCCATTTTTGATCAGCAGTTCCTTCGCGCATTGCTTGAGTGAAGCCAGCAGGGATATTTTTATCGGCTTTATGAAGTTGAATATCAACTGTTCTATATTGAAGATTTTTCCTGGAATTATCACGTGAATCGCGAATAGCTTCTTGACGGATAGTTGCTTCGGCGGTGGCATCTATTGGCGCGCCACCAACTTCTTCGCGGGCTTTAGCAACGGCCGCATCGCCGATGATTGTTTCGCCTTGAACATCGTTAAAATAAGCTTTTTTAGCGGTGGCGTAATCAAGGGCAAAACCTTCAGTTGCTTGATCGCCAAATTCATTATTATAAGCTTTAACAATTTGAGCTGCGCCCCAGGAAGTTAAGCCACCTTTGATATCACCGGTTACAAAACGACGAGCGTCATTTTCATCAGGTATGCCGGTAATATCTTGGACAGCGGTCGTGAAAACTTCTTCATTGTATACGCCAAGAGGTCCCCATTGCTTAGCCCCCAATTCGTAAATAGCGTCCATGGCGGAATCGTATTTTTCATCCATTCCCAACCATCTTGGCAACCATTTTTTACCTTGTTCCAATAAGGTTACGTCAGCATTTTTTAAGCCTGTATGTTCTGGATCAGTCGGGTCTTGGATAAGAAGTTTTTGCCAAGTACCGGGGTCAAATTTAGTTTTATTGTCTAAGTCCCAACCACCAACACCCATTAAAGCTTCATAAAGTTTTTGTTGGCTTTGGGCGTTGCTGAAAGTAGGATCTTCATTAAAAACATCAATCAGTGTTTGGGCGGCAGTTTGGTATTTATCTTCCAAACCAGTTAGGTCGGCAAGTTTATCAACAGCAACTTCTTTAAGTGAATTTTGGCCGACCTTGTCGACATAAGCAGCCAAACTTATAGAACCAGTTAAGAAGTCTTTAGTATTGCCGGAAGGAATATTTAAAATTGCATCAACTAATTTTGCTTGGTTTTCGCGATCGGTATTCCAATAGCCAGAGTTTGATTTGCGAGCGTTATCAAGCTCGTCCCTGTCGATATAAAAAGCGCTGGCAAATTTTTCTTGGCCATTCAAACCGATAGCAATGTCAATATTATCTTCAAAACTACCGTGTAAAAGGCCTAAACGGTCTTCGACTTTGCCTTGACCTAGATTATCTTTGAAGTTGCCACGAATAGAAACCGGATAATTTAGTCCTAAGATGTCACCGATTTGGCCAGCGGCGGATTCGCTTAAAATGTCTTGAGGAGTGCCAGTTTGCTCGGCTAAAGACATGACAATATTTTTGACATCCTTGTTCTTTAAAGAGGGGGCATATTTTTCAATTTGACCGTAAAAAACATTATTTTTAACGTAATTACCGGTGTCAACAATGTATTCATGAGAATTCCCACCGCCTTCAACTATAGACATAGATGTCCAAGGCTGTAGGCCGAAAGCCATGTCTAATTGGCTTAATTGGTCAGCGTTTGAATTAGTATATTCCTTAATTTTAGCAACCAAATTACTGTCGTTTATCTCGTTGGCTTTAAGACCAAGTTCTTGTTCGATTTTGACACGACCGAGGTTGTAAGGGATGTCGCCAGAAAGAGAAACCGCTCGGTCAAGTCCGGCAATGATTCCTAGTTTCTTTTCTGCCAACATTGCCAAGGCGTCGCCCGGTCTATTGGTTTGTTGAACAATATCAAGGGTGCCGCCTTCAGGAAAACCAAGAGCTTGGTCAACCGATTGTCCGCCAACTTTTAGAGCCACCACAAACCATCCGCCATTAAGCATTTTCGAAACATCACTGCCGGTGAGTGAGTAGTAAGGACTGTTTGTTAGATTTAACTGGCGGTTAAGTAGTTTTGAAGCAACGTTGTTTGTGACCCCCATGCCAATTTTTTCGTGATAAGCGTTCTCAGTAATTTTGCCATCGCGATAACCCTCAGTTGTGCCTTGTGGTAAACCTAAATCACTATCAATTTGTTGAGACTCTTGGCCGAAAAGGCTGCCATATTCTTTCAACCGGGTTTTGCCGATACTGATTAACATCGTTGTGTCAGGATTTTTGTAGTCAGTTTTTTTAAGCTCGTTGTAAGCGTCATTGAGTGAATTATCCGGTAGGTCTAATTCAATTTCCCACTTCCTGAGACCGATAGGGTAAATTAAATCGTCAATGGTTTTTTTACCAGTTAAAAGCCCTAGAATATCTTTTTTAGTTAGTTTTGTTTGGGGGTCGGTTTTGGCGGTGATAGAATCAGCCGAAAGAGTATCAAAGTCTTCAATTTCTTTGCCGGTGATAATTTCATTAACCGCTTTTTTGCTCGATTTTATCTTTCTAGCTGATTCAGGATCGGATTCAGCCCCTTTTTCTTCAATAAATTTAATGTTTTCTTGGATTTGCTTAGTATTTTTTTGAATGTCTGTGATAGAAACTAGGTTTAACATGTCGTTGATCAGATTTTTTGTTTGACCAGCTTTAGCTTTTATTTCAGGATTTGGCGAATTCTTCTCCATATATTCAAAATTATCCTTAATCAGATGTAGGCGGTCGGTGTAAAAAACAAACGCTTGGACATCTTGGGCGTAAGCACCGATTTTAGGGTTATTGGAAAGATTGCTTAAAATTTCTGTTTGGCCGATTCTTTGGAAGACTTGTCGGCTTAGATTACCAGTGAAAATTTTGTCAAAATCGCCTTCTTCTAAAGCATATTTACCGCCAATGTAATCATCATCTAGCTCGGGAGATTTTGCGCCACCATCAAACCATTGACGCAACATTCCTTTTTCTTCGTCTGTAACGGTGGTGGTATTAGCTATAGCCGTTTTGCCGATAGAGACGAAAACAGTTTGATTGCCAGCAATTAGAGCATTCAAATCGTCAGTATTAACACCGAAAACTTCAGCTCTCTTACCGTCGTTTTGATAAATAGCAAATTGATCATTATAAACTTTATCACCAACAGCCTGGTTGTAGCTATCAGGTGAAAGTTGACCATTGATTAATTTTTCAGTTGTCCCCGTAGAAAGTCCTAACCAGTTATCAATTGTCTCTGGGTTGGCAAAAGTTGTTTCAAAGGCCTCTTGGCCCATTCTTGTTTTAGCCTCATTAATCGATGAACCATAGAAACTATGCGCTTGAATATCTAAAGAAGACTCGGTTTTACCTTGTCCTATAACACGTTTGAAAGAATTGGCGTCGTTAAATGGTGTGGCTAAACTATCGCGCGAAAGATTTAAGGAATCTTCCAGGAAACGTCTGCCAACCGATGAGAAGATTTCATTAGAGCTGTTACCGGCTAAAGAACCGGCTGGCAAGACCATTGTTTTCTCAATGGTAGCTCGGCCGACATTTTCTTCGATCTCGTCTATGTTGGAGCCTTGAATACCTTCAAAGGGGACATTCATTGCTTGGGCTAAATAAGCGCGGCCAACGCTGCCAGCAACCTCACCAAGATTATTGCCCAGTTCATAATCACCCGGAATGTCGAAAGTTTCTTTGACAACAGCGTTGCCGATATATCGGCTGATTTCTGGTAAAGTTCTACCTTTAATTTTTTCAGGGTCTAAATCGATTCCTAAAATGTCAGATACTTCGGTAATCAGCATATCGCTGGTGGCGCCACTGGCTAAGTTATTGAAAACTTGATGCATGTTGGCCCCATAGGCCTCTGGGCCGCCGGCTTTGGCGTAACCTTCTTCTGATTGCCAGGCAAGCTTAATTGGTGTAGGTGGCTGGGCACTTTTGTTAGAACGACCAATTCGTCGACGTTTAATTTGAGTGCATTTAATACAATCAACTTCGGAAATATCGGCTGCTTGGCCAGTATAGTGAGCGGAGATATTTGGTTCATCTTGATCGGAATAGTCAGTTTCTTTAGAAACAGATTTATTTTCCGTATCATAAGAAAATTTAATTCTTTTAACTCTGATTCTTTCGTGACCCGCTCCACCTTGGTCAGTGGGGGTTACAAGATAAAGTAGCATTTGGACGGTTCGTTTATCAATGTCGAAATTTCTCAAGTAATCCATATCTTTTGGATTTAAAATCAAGCGAGTGTTTTGGTAGAGAACAAGCATTTGCCGGATACTTAAAATTTGAGCTTTAATTTCATCTATAAGAGATGCTTGATCTGCAAGAATAGTTTTTAGTTGATCTAATAAAGCTAAAATTTGATTAATTCTTTCATTAATAGCCGTTTCATTATCAGACAAAGTAATCGTTTCGTTAAGAAGTTGGTTGATTTGGTCTGTCTTTTTTTTAGCTTCTGCGTTGCTGGTAGGTAATTTTTGGACATTAATTTTAGCAATAGCAGATTCATCAATGATTAATTGTCGCTGAGAAGCTTTATCACCGGCAACAGCCATAGTTTTCAAAACTAGCTTTTTGTCTTGAGTTTTACTAAGAGATTGATAGGGGGTTTTGCCGCTTTGCTTTGAACAGCCCGAACTGATCATTATGAGGATAAAAATAATCACAATGGCAGCTAAAATATAAGGCCAAAAAGCAACAACAAAGGCCCAGATGGCTTTGCCAGCCGCTTGCGCACCAGCTTTAGAAAATCTTTTTTTAATACCTTCAAAAAGAGCTTTTTTCTTTTGGATATAAAACTCTTTGGCGCGATCGGTTAATTTTTTACGAACACCTTCTTGCTGGGTTGGCTCTTGGGCTTCTGCACCTTTTTCTTCACTTGGCTGATTTTCTTTACCTTGCATTCTGGCGCTTTGTTGATCAAAATAATCGTCGTATTCTTTATCTGAAACATCGTCATTATTTTGGTTTTCTTGACTGCCTTGGCTTTCTTTAGGCGGTTCATCCATTTTAGGTTTAAAATCTTCAACTGATTGCGGTTTTTCTTCTTCACTGGTAGCAGATGGAGAAGGTTGTTTCTCTGTCAGTTCTTCTTTTCCAAGTGGCATGCGGCTAACTTCAAGAGGTTCATTTTTAAATTCTGATATTTGAGCTTTTTCAAATTCCGCCCGGCCTAAGATTTTTTTCTTGCCGATATATTTATTTTGATCCTGTTTATTTGAACCGTCAGGCATTCCCTCTCCTTGTTAGTTCATAACGAAAATTTCTAAGACATAATGTCCTAGCAACTTTAATTTTTCGATTTCAATCACATTATACTCCAAATTTTAAAATGGAACTATGAATGCTAAATACTGATTGACAATTGCTAACATTTGGACTATAATATAGCTAATTCAAAGGGGAGGTGTACCTTAAGATGGTAAGACTAGTGCTTATAGTTTTGCTAACCATAATGACATTGTTTCCAGTGTCTTCTTTTGCTGGTCAAGCAGCCGGTGATGTGAATGTTACTAAAAGGAATTTGGGCGATATCAACAGTGACGGTAAAGACGAGTTTGCTATTGAGAAAAAAGCGTGGGGAGCTTCTTCTTGCTCTGAGGATGTAGAGATTCAGTCTGGTGGCAAAATAATTTTAACTTTGCCGAGTTTTTCTGGTGACACAGCCGATGGTTATAAAGTTGTTGGAAACCAAATTGTTGTTTGGTTTGGTAATTGGAATCATGGTTCAAAGTGGGACCCTCATGTTTATGATTTCCGATGGTATCAATGGAATAAAAAGATTGGAAAGTTTGTTATTGAGAAAGAGGGTTTTACTAAAAAAGCCTATTCTTACAAACAGGCAACTAAGATAATACCAACGTTGGTTAAGAAGTCTAATAAAAGTATTATCTGGAGTAAGAAAGCGACTTTTATTGAAGATGCTGTCGTTTTAGCCGTCAAGAAGTTCGGCAAAGGATTACAAGTTCGAAGCATCAGGGAAGAAAACAGTGTATGGATTAGCGACTTGTATCCTAACTGTATTCATTACTTTTATGTGTCTCTTGGGTCAGAAAAAAGAAGTGTTTTGGTTGGGGTGATGCTTTTATCAGATGGTAGTTACACACTTGATGCCACTACTTAACAAGATCGATTTAATTTTGTGTCAAACGTCCTATTCTCTAGGGCGTTTTTTTTAGTTTAAAGAAATTGTAAACTGTACAAGAGATCGTTAGAGATGAAGTATAGAGTTTTGTTGTCAGAAGAAATTATTAAGTTTTCGGCTTTAATTATGTCTTGGTTTTTTTCGATAGAGTATTCAAGAGTTGTTTTTTTGTTATTTTTAACATCGATCTTATAAAACGTATTATTTTGGTCAGTTTTTTCTGGTACAGCGGCAATTAAAAAGCTGCTATCTGGCGCCCAGGCAATTTTATTTATAGATGTTTCAAGATCTAAATTTTTATCCTCTGTACCATCAGATTTTGATAGGGATAATTTATAAAGATTGTCTTTTTCGTAAAAATGGTTGTAGATAAAATGACTACCGTTAGGCGCAGCAAGGATCTTATTGAGACGGTTATCAGTGAAAATATCCGATATATTTTTTGTTTTAAGGTCTACTTGTTTTAGACCAACGCCACTAATATCACTTGGTGGTCGCCAAAAACCGATTTTTTGAAAATTATCTAGCCAAGCAAAACTGTAATTATCAAGATCTAAGTCAATAACTTTTTGTTCGTTACTTCCATCGTATTTAGCTGATGCTAAATAGTTTAAATTCTTTTCCATGTCTTGGTATTGATAATAAATATTTTGATTGTCGTCTGACCAAATTACTGATTGAATGTTTTTATTTAAATCGGTAATTTTTCTATCTTTTAGGTTCAGCAATTGTGTCGAAGTGTTAGTGTAAGGTTGAGTATTTTTAATAATTATTTTGCTTTCATCGGGTGACCAAAGTACATCGTTAATATAAAGAACATCATTAGGATATAAATTTTCTGTTTTTTGGGTTGAAAAATCGAATTTTTTAAATTTAACACCTTGATCTCCGAAATAATATAAAGACTTATTGTCCTGGCTTAAGTGTGGAAAGAATACTTTTTCTTTAATTTTAATTTCATTGAAAGCAGTTTTAGTTGCACGGTTGGTTTTAATAACACCGAACGAAAAAAGAATAAAAATGATAAGACCGATAAACGCAATGATTCCTAAGATTAAATAAATGTTAATTTTTTTCATATTTTATTTTTTCCACCGGCCGAAGCCTTCAATATCGTTATTATTTTTATAATTAGGATAAGATTCTCTTTTTACACTACCAATACTACCAGCATTACCTTCGATTGTGCGCAATGTCCCATTGCTGTCTAGCGATTCCACGATGCCTACGTGACTATGGTTGAAGTAAACAACGTCGCCTGGTTGAGGAGTGCCAGATTCTTTTGTAAATGAAAGTTGATTTTTACCAAACCACTCATACAGAGCTTTTGCTCCACCGATAGAAGGAATATTATAACCAGCTCTTTTGTAAACCCAGCTGGAGAAAAAGGCGCACCAAGCGTCTCCCGTTCTTCCACCATATTTTTCCATTGCTCCACAGTCACAATTATCGTAGTTTTCTTTAGTGCCTATTTCTGCTTCAGCAACTCTTACAATGTCTCCACTACCAGCCAAACTGGCACAGTAAAATTGTTGATATGCTTCAATGACTCGTGGGACATATTTGGCAGTTTCGGTAAATCCTTGTCCAATAGACCAAGGGCGTCCAGAATTATATTTAGAAGCAGCATCTTTTAATTTATCAACATCAGTGGTATTACCCCCTGCACCGATATTTGCTAATAGGTGAGCGGCACCAAAAGCGGAGTCTCGCAAATTTTGAACATCCATATTACCATCACCATTACCATCTTGTTTGTTACTTTCCCAGGTAGCGGGCATAAACTGAAAAGGTCCTTGGGCACCTTTAGGAGAGTTCGCCCATGGCCCATCAGCGCTTTTTGGCCAAGAGCTATTATGTTCACCACCATAGAAAATTGCCGCAATAAAAGCTGGTTGAACTTTCCATTTTTGACCAGCCTGGTCGAAAATAGTTCTATAAGGTTCTGGTACATTCGAGCATAGATTAACTGACCCTGTGGCAAACTTCGACTGGTCTCCTCTATGAAAGCCGGTCCAGACGGCAGCAAAAACAACCATAATAACTACTACGGCAGCGCAACCAACATATCCTAATATTTTTTTTAAGTCACCCATAAAAAAATTTTAAATTATAAATTTCAAATCAATTTTAAAATTCAATTAAAATTGAAAATCTATTCCGGTGGCGTTTCTAGAGGTGTAGGTTGAGGAAAACTATTTTGAGTGGTAATAGTGTCTTCCGATGGAGCAGTTGGAATTTCTACTGGTGGAGGAGCGGCGGGTGATGGAGCAGTCTTAATCGGAGTGGCTATTACTGGTGTAGGAGTAGGAGATGGCGTTGGAGCTGGAGCCGCTTGTGCAGGACTTACTGTTTGAGCAGAAGTTGTCTCTTGAGGGGCAGGAGCAGGAGTAGTGGTAGGCGTAACTGTAGCTGGGGCAAACGCTGGTGCTTGCGGTTCAGGAACGCCTTCCTCTGGCGTCATTTCGACTTGCATTTCTAAAATTTCTTGTGGGTTAGTGGTGATAAGTTGGTCTTCGATATAAGAAGCAATAACTTTAATAGCCACGTGGTTTAGGCCAGCAAAGAATAAACCTTCACCAACTTCGCACTCTAAAAGTAGAAATTTTTCACCCTCGGTTAAACCAAAGACTTGAGCAACTTTCTCGATCGAGGCTGTCGATTGTTTCATTAAAATTTGCATTGAAGAGTTATTGACTACTGATCGGCCGTATTTGGAATCAATAAAGTCCTCAACATCTTGAGAGATAATTGTCAGCCCTAAATAATATTTACGACAACGCTTGGCTAAAGCATAAAGGAATTTACCAGAATCTTCGTGTTGCATCATCCACCAGGCCTCATCAATAATCATAATTCTTTTTTTAGCGTCGAAGCGGACTCTCTGCCAAACATAATTCAAAATCATATACATGGCAATTGGTCGTAAAGCTTCTTCTAGGTCGCGAACAGAAAAGACAATAAAGCCAGAAGAAAGATCAAAGTTAGTTGGTTTGTCGAAAAGGTCTTTAAAAGTGCCTTCGGTGTATTTCGAGAGCCTTTTAACCAAACTCTCGCCGCCGGTCATGTTGCCCAAAACAGACTGAAGATCGGCGAGTAACGGTGGGGTATTTTTCTGACTTTCTCTGTCGGCGGTAATATCGCGGAGAGAATAAGTTTCGTATAAAGCTTTTTCTAAAATCGCGTCTTCCTCAGGTGTTAGTCCGGAAACCATTAGTGAGATAAGGCCATGAAGCATGGTTATATTAGAGCGCAGAATGTCTTCACCGGAGGCACCAGCTTGAGCGCTTGCGCCAGCTTTTGGTAGATCGAAAGGATTAATTCGTTTGTCGGAGTTTAGAGAAATATTTAAATAATTTCCTCCAACAGCCTCACAAAGAGTTTTGTATTCATTTTCTGGATCGATAATAATTACATCAGTTCCAAGCATTAAAGAACGTAAAGCCTCAAGTTTAACCGCGTAAGACTTACCGGCACCGGCTTTGGCAAAAACAACCGAGTTAGCGTTTTCTAGATTAAAGCGGTCGAAGAGAATTAAAGAATTGTTGTGACGATTGAGTCCGTAAAGAATACCGTCATTAGAAGAAAGTGTGGCGGAGGTAAAAGGAAAAGTGGTTGAAAGCGAAGCCGTGTCAAGGTTACGAACTATTTTCAAATCGTCAATTCCAAGCGGCAGAGATGAGTTAAAACCTTGCTCCATTTGCAAAAGTCCTTGTTTGGTATAAATTAGCATTCCTCCCAAGGTAGATTCTAATTGCTCAGTGATAGTGTTAAGTTCATCAACATTTTTACCATAAATTGTAAAATAAAGAGCGTATTGGAAAAGTCTAATCTCACCTTTTTGTAAAACATCACGTAAAGATTCAATGTTGGAAACAGCTGTTTCGAGTTCCGGATTACGAACCATGCCTTTTTCTTGTTCAATTGCTAGCGATGACTCTAATTGGCCGGCTTTTTTCTTAAGTTGGGTCATGGTTTCTTTGGTAGAGATTGGGTAAATAAACATTGAAATGTCGAGGGTAATATCGTAATTGATAATCGGGGCTAACCAATTGGTTTGAACGTAACGAGGGTAAGTAAAAACAAACAAGGTTCGAATAAACATATTGCCTAGTTGTAAATAATTAGGTTCAACTTTGAAAGCGGCTGGGGCAATTAAATCCAAAACAGATGCCATGCCTTGTTTGTAAAATTCTGGAATTGGCGCTGCACCCTTGTTTGAAAAAACACCCAAACCAGTATCGGCTTTTTCGTTCCAAAAATTAGCTGGAGTTTTTCCGCCAGTATCTTTTGGATTTGTATTTGGTTGTAATGTATCCATTTGTGGCGGCATTCTTATCTTTCTATCTCGGATTTAACAATTTCACCGGTTAAATTTTCAACGTCGATTAGTTTTTCTTTATGAGCTTCTTCTGGGTTGTAGACACCGTAAAGCAACTCAATTAATTGTTGAGTGTTCAGTTTGGCGGTTCTAATACCAATAGAACCTAAACCGGATTCTATCACTTGAATACGTTGCTCTAATTCTTTTTTATAATTTTGAAATTCTTCGTTTGAAAGAAGGGTTTGAACTTGGTTTTTTTTACTCAATGGGTTGGTGGGGCCGATTTTAGGGGGAATGACAAAAGGAATAACAACGTAGAATCTTTTGTCCATAATGTTGGCTAAATTAATAAGCCTTTTAATAAAATCAATATAATCCAAGGTTTGCCCACGAAGTAATTCGTTTGTTTGGCCATTGGCTTTTTCTTGGAGTTTGGCTAAGTAACTACTTAAATCAAGTTTTTTGGATTGCATTAAAATTTGAATTGGAAAATTCAAAGAGTTTAAGAAATTTTGATAAGCATAAACAATTGCGTTTTGCTCTTGCTCACTTTTGAGGGCAAAGTTAATAGAAGAACAAAGAAGTACTTGTCTTAAATTGCCATCCTTTAAAATAATTGTGTCATTACGAATTTCCGCAAATCTTAAAGCGTCTTGCGTACTGCCGACTTGTTGTTTTGGTCCAAATAAGGCCAAGAACCCTCCTTGTAAATTTGTTTATTTCTTCCCTCTTGTGTCTAAGGCGTAAGCTAATTTTTCTAATTCTGATTTTTCAATTTTACGTTTTGGGGCTGGTTTTGCTTCAACTTTTTTCTTGACAGTCATTTTAATAATTGATGGGTTAAACCCCTGTCTTTGCCAAAGCCGAGTTTTTGGTCTCGAGAAGTAAGAAAGGCCAGCTTTGGCAAAATATGATAATGACTGATCTTGAATTTTTAGAAACGCTAGCGCTAAAGCAACCAAGGCAATTGGTATGCCAAGGATCCAAAAAATGATATTTCCGCCAAATGTTAAAAAAAGTAAATAATCAATTATTCCACCAACTAATACATATAAAAACTGTATAAGCGTTAGAGGTCCGACGATTTTATCTTCAATATCAATACCTTGTGGAACTTGGTATTGCATAAACCCTCCTAATAAATCAAAAATTAAAAACCAAAATGACAAATTAAAACGTAAAATGAACTAAAGAATTTTTAAATTTATTCTCTATTATTTTGCATTTTGATTTTTGGATTTCGCATTAATTTTATTATATCACGGCTGGCAATTTTAAGCACCCTAGCAATGGGTGAAAAACAGGCCTTGACAAAAATGTGCCTTCAATTTATGTTGAAAATACAATTTAATTAAAATATTAAGAGAGCAAGAAGGGAACTGGCCCATTGCTTGCCGACAACCTGTTTCGTTATTTGCGAGATAAGGTGCCAAATCCAGGCCCACCTTATGGTCGGGAAAGATATTGCCTTCTTTTCTCATCATATAGTGGTGAGATTTTTTAAAGAAAGGAGCTAAATGCTTAAACTTTTTACTTCCGAATCGGTGACCGAAGGCCATCCAGACAAAATGGCTGACCAGATTTCAGACGCCATTTTAGATGCCATTATGTCAGAAGACCCGCGTGGGCGAGTAGCTTGCGAAACACTTTTGACTAATGGGATCTGTATGATTGCTGGTGAAATTACAACCAAGACTTATGTCGACATTTCTAAGATTGCTCGCAATGTTATTAAAGATATTGGCTATACCAACTCTGAATATGGTTTTCACTGGGAAACTTCTGGCGTTGCGGTAGCGATTAAAGAACAATCATCAGATATTGCTCGCGGTGTCGACTCCTACAAAGAGAAGGATTCAACTGGCGAAATTATTGCCGAAGATTTAGAAAATCTAGGGGCTGGTGATCAAGGGTTAATGTTTGGCTATGCTTGCACGGAAACCAAAGAACTAATGCCTTTACCAATTGTTTTGGCTCATAAGTTGTGTCAAAGATTGGCCGAAGTGCGTAAGAAAAAAATTATAAAAGGTTTGCGACCAGACGGAAAGTCTCAAGTAACAGTTGAGTACGATGGCGACAAACCGGTAAGAATTTTTTCAGTTTTAATTGCTACTCAGCATGATCCAGAATTAACACTTGCCAAAGTTAAAAAAGAAGTCATTGAAAAAGTTATTAAAAAAGTTGTTCCAGCAAAACTAATAGACAAAAATACTAAATTTTATGTTAATACCACTGGCAGATTTGTTGTTGGCGGACCACAAGGTGATACGGGTTTGACGGGTCGCAAGATTATTGTTGACACCTACGGTGGTTATGCACGACATGGTGGTGGAGCGTTCAGTGGTAAGGATGCGACAAAAGTTGATCGCTCAGGGTCTTATGCTGCTCGCTATGTGGCAAAAAATGTTGTTGCCGCAGGATTAGCACAAAAATGTGAAGTTCAGATTGCTTATGCTATTGGCCGACCAGAACCAATGTCGGTAAGGGTTGACACTTTTGGGACTGGTAAATTTGAGGACGAAAAAATTGCCGAAGCAATTACTAGCGTGTTTGATTTGAGACCAGGAATGATTATAAAAGAGCTTGATTTACGAAGGCCACTATATAGACAAGTAGCGGCATACGGTCATTTTGGAAGACCAGAACTTGATTTACCATGGGAGAAGATAGACAAGGTCGGAGAGCTTAAAAAAATCTTAAAATAGATTAAATTATTTTCGTCTTACTCTTGTGAGACCACTACAGGGAATAATTTTGATATTTTTGGCGGCGAGTTTATCTAAGAATAAATTCATGCCTAAAGAATCTGAAGAAATATGGCCGGCAACAATAACGTTAATATGATTTTTAATAGCTTCTTCACGGCTTTCTTCTTTCATGTGCATATCAATAATTGTGCCAACGCCAGCTTTAGCCAACTCTGGGTAAATTTCTTTTCCACCGGAAGTTCCTCCAGTCATATCGATAATAATTTTACCCGTGCGATTTTCTGGGCTTCCGGCGAAAATCTTTGGCCCAGCATTATTTAAAGTAGCGGTTTTGTACTCAGGAATATTTCTTAAAATTTCTATTACTTCACTAATAGTTTCAGGCTTTTTGCGGTCCATAATTTTTTTCAAAAACTGGCAGACTAAATTGTCGGCTGGTGTGTGAATATTCATTATAGGAATATTGGCAAGACTGGCGGCATCAACTACTTTCATGTGATTAAGGCCGTTTATTGACCGGCCAACTTGTTCTATTCTGTTTCTTGTCACACCTTCAGCAATATTTATTGGTACTCCGTGAGCGGCGATTAAGTCGGCTTGCATGTGCATTACTTCATCTAAAGCGGCGTATGCTTTACCAATAGGGTGATGGGTAATAATAAGATCAATATCTTTATTTAATGCTTTAATGAGAGCAATCTCTGCTTCCTCGACATCAATGCCTGTTAAAATGGTTTTCACTTTTTCATTTGGGTCGCCGAAATGAAGACGGCTGTCGGCGTATGGGTTAGTAAGATTTTCACGATCAAAAAATTCGCGCTCATCTTTTGAAAGCTTTTGATATTTTTTCTTTTGAGCGCTTAAATATTTCTCAACATTGCGTTTACCGCGAAGGTCGGCGTTAATGCCTAACTCAATTGCTAAATTGTAGATTTGTTTAATGGTCATAGCAGGCAATAATAACATAAGATAACCAAGATAATCAAGAGGTGGGGTAATTTTTGGTATAAAAAAATCCCCCGTTGTAGTAACGGGGGTAATGCTAGTTGTGCAATCCCTTAGGACTGCGGTAGTTTTTTCCCAATCGCCTTAAGCCGGCGTTTGGAAATTCCTGTCTCTTTGGACAGGTTTTCGACGTTTCCGTCGATGAATCTTGCTAACTCTTCGTTAGCTCGAACGCCGATACTATGGAACTTCTCGATCTCTTCGGCTTTGAGGCCAGCACCTTCAAAAGGTTTGGTCTCTTTTGGCTGGTCATTGTTGCCGTTAAGCTTCTTGAGCTTTTCGGTAACATCTGGTTTGAGAAGATCACCAATCGAATTCGGCGTATCTTCACCGGAAGTGGCAACGGTTCTTTCTTGCGGCTTGATGTGTGGCTCAGCCTTTGTTTGTCTTTTGGCTTTTGCCTTGCCAGCCGGTTTGTTGGAAGGTTTCTCCACATTCGTCTTGCCTGTGGTGACAGTCTCTGTAGTAGGTACTTCAGCCGGAGTGGCAGGCTTGTCGATACGAACGACAACTGTCATAAATCTCTGGCGTAACTCTTCGATCTCAAGGCTGATCACTGCTTGCTCTTGGCGGTGCTCTCGCCCTTTCGGGCTTGGCAGTTTCAACCTTACGGAAAGTCCGCTAGCCTCACGACTCTTGCGACGAGCAACGCTGTACAAAAGCCATTTTGTTGCCCAATCGATAGCCTCCTCGACACTTTCCTTTGTTTTGTTAGCGACCATCTTCGCTCGCTGCTTTTCGTCTGAGCTCAAGTCTTTTGGCCAATTGTCGGGGTGAAGAGCACTGAGCAAGGCTCGTCTTTCCCATGTTCGGGCTCTGTCCAACCAGTGTTGACCATTAACGTCAAACTCGGTTATTGATTTAGCTGCTTGGCCGGTTTTGCCTAGAGGTGCTCCGAAAAGCTCAAAAACAGTCAGAGGTCCGTTTGGGAAATAGAATTCCTTGGCTGATCGAAAATCCTCTTTCTGATGTTTCTTTTGTTCTTCGGCAACAACATCGTCATAAGCAGCAAGAGCGTTGGCTGACAGTTCCTCTAAACGAGAAACAGTGTCAACAACCCAACAACCACCAACAAGGGTTGGTCGAAGGGCTTTGCCGGTCATATCGATGACGATCTTGCCGTCACTGTCTGGCTCAGGTAGCTCCAGGTTGTTACCTGGGACTATCCGTTGTCCAGTAAGTGAATGGTGTCCGGAGACGTATCCGCCGCCATTCTTTGCTAGGGTGACAGTACCTTTGATGAACTCTTTACTTGGTCGCCACTTTTTGTCGGCGATAAGAGTCCATCGATTGGCTGGAAAGCCAAAGACGACGTTTCCTTTTACTCTAAGATGGTAATTAAGAATGTCACCGTCTTCGAGCAAAAGACCTGTGACAGGGAATACTATCGGCAGTCTATCGGCTTCTATCCCCAAAACTTCCATGATTCGCCAGTCGTCCTCTTCTGATTGAGGAACGAGCTGAAAGGCTTTTGGGAATCCTATGCCGTCCCGGGGTTTCAAGTGGACGGCTTTCAATGTAAATGCTTCTTCGCTAAAAAGATTTTTAACCAATTCTGTGAGTTTCATTTCTGTGTCCTCCGTGCCTGAAATCAAGATCCCCTCCCTTCTTGCGAATTTGGGAGGGGATAATAGGTGTGAAGAATGCTACGATTGGCGCAGCATTGGGACAATCTCGTTGTCCTCATCTTCCTCGGTCAAGGCCTCTCTTACGGCATTTACGTTATCGGGTGGGACAGCCATGTCCACCAATCGCCAAGCAAATTTCGAAACATTAGTGTTTTTGTGCTTTTTCAGCAACAAAGACTGAATAGTCTCGGTGGTCTTCTGCTGTCTTTCTTCGAGAGCAGCTTTGATCTTGCTTGGCCATGTGTCCTGACGATCGGTGGTTACACGTTGTCGGTAGAGATCCTCTACCAACTCTGTGCTAACATCGTTTGCCGTCATTTCTCCGCCGCGAATTTCAGCGACAATTTCCGCAATCGCTTGCTTCTTATTGTCGGCTGCCGATCGCCGGCCCTTGCTGATTTCTGCACCAAGGCTTCTAAGGAAGCGCTGATCAGATATCAACCGTTCGGTCACCTGACTGGTCAGTGTAGCAATGTCAATTGCTGGTGCTGAACCAGTGGTAAGGTGATTTGTCGCCGCCTCAACTGCTGCCTGGATTTTGACTTCAATCGCAGGGTTAAGGAGGATTTTCTCCGCAACTAACTCGGCGATCATCGGTAAATCACTCATTTTCAGAGCTTCTTCCATTTCGCGTTCCTCCTTATAAGCCTAATGCTTTGCGCATTCGCTCTTGACGTTCTTCCAGTGTCTCTTCTTCAGTCTTTGTTTCCTCAGGCTGAACCTCAGGCTCGGCTGTGGTTGGCTCAGCTTCAGTTGCAACGATCACTTGAACTTCCTCTTCTTCCTCTGGATGGAGTCTGAACATCGAACCGTTTGGCAAGTCTTCGTCCGGTACATTACCACCACCAAACACGATTGCGTCGTCAGCCTCATCAACTTCGTAGACGAAGTTTAATCGACCAACACCTTTTTCGTTACGAGCTGGTAGCTTGTCGATTATCTCAGACAAACTTATGTAATTGCCCGAGATTAGGCGATGGACGAACTCGTCGTCCAGTTTACCCAACTCTTTCTCACCGATGTAAATTCGGCCACTTCCTGGAACAGCTTTGTAGTTCACTGATTCAAAAAGATCAGCAACTACCATGCTGGCAGTAGTGGGAATTTCTCGGCCACTCCAATTGACAAACGAGACAAGAAATCTCAATCTGCCGCCTGGTGTGTGTGAAATGTCGAGCTTACCATCGGATGGCGCCCATTGCCATTTAGTGTTTGGTCCATCCAGATCTTTAACAGCTTTTTGGACCTCCACAAGCTTGCCTGAACCTTCGAAACATTCAATTGTTGACGAAGGTAGTTCTCGCTTGCGGAATTTTCCGGTAGCTGTATTGGTAGCATCTGGAGAGGATTTTGCTACTCGTTTGTGCTTTAGGTAATATGGGTAACCCCATTTCCAAAGCGCGTACAAAATGCCAGCGATAATAAGCATAAAAATACTATTTTTCGCTGACTGACCGTCAAATCCCATACCTGCGTTGTAGCTGACGGGATAAGGCGATTCTGAACCGTAGACTACTTGTGAAGCGGGTGCTAGATGCATCATGTTGGTAGGTTCCGGTTTAACGGTTTTTCCACCAAGACGCTTTTCTAGTCTGTGGATGCGCTCAAGTATTAACTGATCGTGCTTGTTAACATACCCGACACTAGCCGAATTCCATGAATGTATTTCATTGTAGATCTTTTGGTAGTTAACTTGCTTACCTTTAGTCTGGAAGCTTTTGCGAGCAGCGTATTTACGAGGAGAAAAATCACCACGTAGAACGCGCTTGGTTGCCTCCTCGACGCCTTCTCTTGTTTGCCACCGGGGGGTGGTAACAAGAGGTTTAACAGGTTTAATCGTTGGTTTCTCCTTGACTACTGGTTGTTCAGGTGGAGCTTCCACCTTACCAACTGTTCCAACCTGTTGTTCGGGAACGCCAGTTGACTGGACACTTCCGATTGTACCAGAGCCAACAGGTGTGTCGGCCAAGGTAACGGAAGCGAAAACGACGACGATTGCGGTTATAATAACCGCCAGTTTAACCTGATACATTGTGATTCCTCCTTGAGGTATTTGAATTGCGAGAAGTGATATATATCTGAACAGGCCTTTTCGGCCTGAGACAACGAATGTTGTACCAGAACCGAAATAGGCCTCCTCATGGAGGGAAAATATGGTTCTTAGGTTGTCAATATTTCAATTAAATTTGTCTTCGTTTCGAAGACAGTTAATAATAGCACAAAATAGTCCATTTGTCAAGGTCTACTGTTTAAAAAACCCGCTATTTTCAGCGGGTTAGATCCCAGATAATGATTTATTGTTTCGGGCGCTTGAAGAAGAGGTAAAAACTAGAGGCGAAACCATCATCAGTGGTAGTGACGGAAACTAATTGCCATCCATCTAGGCTAGCATTGTCTAATTCTTTTTGTAATTGTTCCTTGCCACTATTGATAGTAACAACTTTATGTTCCCACATGTCAGAACCCCCCTACTTATATTTCAGATAGTTGATGATACTAAAAAATCCCCTTGGTGTCAATGGTGTCAAGGGGATTTTAGAGAACTTTTATTTATTCGGGAACATTACCTCCGCCAAGATCGTCAGGTGCTGTCGTGCTGCCCGGTGGAGTCGTCGGTGGGGTTTGAGATGGTGGTTGAGGTTGTATTGGGGTTCCTTGAGCTTGACCACCTTGAGAGGTATTAATCATGGCTTCATTTGTTCTTTTGAGTTCTGCCTTAATTGCTTTTAAGAGGACTTGATCGTTTAAGGTTCCACTTTCTTGTTTAGCGTTAATAGCTGCTCTTAAGCTAATTGTTATTTTGTCTAAAGCGTCACCCATTTTCGTTTCATCTTCCTTAAAGGCAGTTTTTGTTAAATCAACCATTCCTCCGCGGTTAGCAAGGGCGTCAAGAGCTTTGTTAACAACTGATTCTGGTAAAGGAGTGGCGGGATTCTTTGATTTACTGATAAAATCCGCGGCTTCTTTTAATGCTTGTGAGGCTTCCTCTAGTTGACCTAAACTTTTTTGAAGGTTTTCAAGGCTTTCGTTTGGTTGTATAGGGGAGTATTCTTTAATGTTTTCCGCTCGAGCGGTTTCGTCAACCTCAGTAAGAGTTGAAATTCCTGCTTGGTTTTCGGCAACTTTTCTTTTGTATTCAATAATTGCCTCAGGCGTGTCAACTTGAGGGATGTTAATTGTAAGACCAGCGAATTGTTGCTGGAGCTCGTTTTGGAGTTCTGCAAAACTGGCGGCTACTGATTGTTGAATAGCTTGAGCGATTTGTCCGCGGAAGGCAGAAGCGTCAATAGGATTATTGTTGATTTTGATATCTCCGATTATTTGATTTTCAGAAGCTATTAAGTTTGTAGCAGCATCTTCGTATTCTCCAATTGCTTTTTGGGCACTGCCGCTTGAGGCGACAACTTGTTCGGGTGTGCTTGAAGCTAAAACTTGTTCTTGAGAACTAACTTGTTGGGCTTTAGCCGCTTTGTCTGCCCGTCTTTTTTGAATAGTATCAATGTCCTCGCTTTTTTTAACAGGTTGAAAATCTTTAAATAAATCGTTTTCTTTTCGATCCTTAGTTCTAACAGTGTAACCTACAGGATTACCGGCACCACAGAAGTTAGAAGATTCTTCTAAAAGATCGGAAATACCATCAAGCATATTACGTTGAGCACGAGTGCTGTTTGAAGGAGTTAAATCTAATTGTCGGAAAATTTCCGGATGAGCTGAAATGGCGTCAACAGATTCAATCCCTTTACTTTTTAAGCTGGCAATAACTTCCTGAGTGCTATCTGTTTTGAGTTCTCCAATATTAATCCCACTGAAATTGTCTAACCCCCTTCTTTTAGCGCTTAAAATTGCTTCTGCAAGAAATTCGTCAGTAGCTCCTAAGCGGATAGAATTTTCTTTTTCCAAAACAGATCTCAGCAGCCGTCCTTTGTTTTCCTCTCCGTATATCTCACCCGTGTCGACTAGATCGAAAAAATCAGCCGCAAATCGGCCGCGATCTTTACCACCCTTTCTACCAATGAATTCTAACCAAGTTCGGTATTCGGCAACTGCCGGTCCAATCGCTGTCGGACTTACTTTAGAATATTGACCTCTGCCTAAATTAACTAAGTCGTTGTGGGTGCCACGATTATTACGCCAACCATAACCACCCTCTTTAAACCTCACGGGCATAGTTTCGGCATTTTCGTTTAAAGTGTTGGTGCTAATTTCGTCAAGTATCCAACTGGTCGTAACCGAAAAGATTCGGCCAGCTTTATTTTTATCCATAAAAGCATTATAAAGAACCGGTTTACCATTAAATTCGGTATGAACTCTGGCAAATTCGGCGGCCTTTTTTTCCATCTCAGCGGCTGAGTTAAAATAATTTTGAGCGATTTTTGGATCTTTGGCAGCTAGACCGCTCATTCTGGCAAAAGCGGCGCCTTCTAAATAATCTCGATAGGTAGCGACGTCTTTAACTGGATTGCCCTGATCGTCTCGTTCTACCTCGCCGTTTTTATCTAATTTGTAAAGTGTGGTTTGTTTAATTTTTCCTTCACTATCAACTTCAATTGTATCTAAACCTATGCCTTCTCCTTTTAGACCATCGATTTGTTGAGAAAGTTCGGTGTTGTCTCTTCCCATTTGGATAATAGAATCCCAGGTGGCATCTTTTCTGTGCGCTTCCAAATTTTTAGTGGAAATTTCTAAAGAAGCGGCGTTTTTGAACATTTCTTGAGCCATTTGACCGGAATTTTTAACGCCAACTAAGTTAAGTCTTAGCCACCAATTTAAATCTAACTTTCCTTCTTCAAGGGCCAAAGTCCTTTTATTGATAAGGTCTTTAAGTTTGGTTTCTTCGCCAGCGGCTTTTCCTTCCCAGGCAGTGACATCATTTCTTTTCCAAGCTTCTTGTTTCAAAGTCGAATCAGCGGCTTTTTTCATAGCTTCATTTTTTATTCTGTCTGCTTCAGAGCCGGCGAAAAGTTTAGGAAAACGCACTTTTGCTAAAGCGCCAGCTTGGTCTTTTCTTCTTTGCCACCAGTCATCGACTGGTTTTCTTGCCCAGCCACCCTGTTTAGTGCCGAAAAGCGAGCCCATGGCGCCACCCCACATACTCATCACTGCCCCGCCAAGTTTCCAAGGAACGATAATGGCAAAATAAACTAAGGCAGTTACAATCATCCACCCAGTTAAGCTGTTGATAGTTGTTTCACCGCCTTTAACTTGAATAGCAATATAAATAAAGAAAAGAGCGATTGGCTTCATAAAAACAAATTTTGTTGTTATGCTCCACCATTGTTTGAAAAGACTTTGGGTTGGTGGAAAAGCCATGGCAACAAAAGCTAAAGGAGCAGCAATAGCTAAAAGAAGGATAACTGCATAACGGACATAAAACATTACCCCTAAAATGACAAAGGCGGCAATAGCAAAGAAAGAGAAGATAACAGCAACTAGTAGACCCCAAACCTTGGCTTGTCCACCCCAAAAACCGGTAGGCGAACCAACGTTAGCAGCCGTGATAAGATCGCTGACCATAGTTCCAGGGTTTTTATCACCCATAAAAGATTGGGTCAAGATGTTGGAAGCATCAATAAGCATTCGCATGATTAATAGAGAGAAGTTAGCTAAAATTACACCAACAATCAATAAAGGAAGCATTTTTTTGATTGCGTAAGTGTCGTATTGAATGTGTAAAATATTGACGATGCCCAAGAATAATAGAATTACTACTAAAAAAAGATCAGTTAAAGTAAGGACAAATTTCCAAGCAGGAATAACCCATACCCAAGTGCTTGAGCCAGCAGTCAAAGCTTTGGTTAGGCTAGATACTTCGTCGGCGGCATGAGCCTGCTGAATTGCCAGCGGGTTAATAGTGTTAGCAACGTCTTTTAAATGAATAGAAGGTGGTTGAAAAGCATTGAAAACACTTTTAAAAAGAGTGTTGGTAATCCATTCGGCTAGACCAGCAAGAACTTCTAAAAGAGAACAAAGAGCTCGACCGATTAAAGAAGTGAAACTCCAGCCAGTAATACCGCAAGCACTGTCGTCTCCTTCACCAGCCGGATTGGTAAAACTAACTTCATTAAAGGTCACTCCCCATTTCGCTAACCAGCCGTTAGCATCACCATTTATACATTGGATGTCTGGTTTTGATGTCCATGCTGCCAGATTTTTGTCTTTTTTTGGGTCACTTGGATCGCTGCTTTGGTAGGTAGTGACTGTGCCACAAACCGAACTATTACCCGTTGACTTTGAATTATAAACATGGTTCCAAAAAAGTTGTAAAGAATCAGGGTTAAGGACAACATTAGAACTAGCGCCTTCACGACAGGTTTTGTAATTACCACCGTCTCCGCATTGGGTAATAAAGGCGTTCCCTCCAACGTTGAAAAGTTTTATAAAAATATTAGCATACTTATTTTTTATAGTGCCGTCTTCATTTTTACTATATTGAAAGAGAAAAAGGTCGTCATTAAGAGCAATGCCTTTTTTATGTAAAACGTACTTCAGGGTGAAAATAGTTGCTGGTCGACCAATTTCGTCCTTAGGACCTATTCTTATGGTAGGTGCGCTGTCTCCATGAAATTGTATTTTAGAAGGAAAGTCGCCTGCTCCAAAATCAGTAGAAAATAAGCAAGTGACATCAAAATTACTAGAGAGATGGTCGCCACCAGCTTTTTCATTAAATGCTTTGGCAAGATTTTTTATTTCTTCATTCGTCCAACTATCAATTGGAGTGCCTGGAGGGACAGCGGGAATTATAGCCATTGATTTAATAAGCAGGGTTACTCCTGAATAAAGGGTGGTGACTGATAATTCGGCAGCAGAATAATCGTCACTTTTGAAAAGAAATTTAACGTAATTCCCTGCATCTGGACCAGTAACGCTTTTAGAGGTGAAACTATAAGCTTTTGAGGAATGATTTGGGTCAACTGTCGCATTAATTTTGATTTTGTCGCTATCTATAATAATTGCGCCAAATTTAGCAGCAGCTGTGTCTGCTGATGTCTTTGGTAGTATGCTGCAAGTCGCTAGCATGCTTTTAAAGTCTTCGGCCGCTTTTGCTTTTTGAGGGGATGGTATCGTCAAAAACCCACCACTAAAAATAGCGACTGCAAAAGTCCAAATTAGAAGCTTTCGTAATTTTAAAAACAATATCCCTCCTCAGAAAGAAGCTTTAATTCAATTGTACCACAATCATGCTATTTTTACTTTGCAAGATAATCGTATTTTTCTTGTGCTTTTTTAGCATTATCATCATCACCCGTTTGACTGTAAGCGACGGAAAGCAATTCGTAGGTGCGAGCATTAATTGGGTCAATATTTTCAGCTTTTTTCAAAGAATTAACAGCTTCCTGTGGCTGATTATTTTTAAGTTCACTATAACCTCGCCAGACCCAAGCATCGCGATAGCCATTATCTAAATCAGTTGCCTTTTGAAAAGCAAGCAAGGCTAAATCGTCATTTTGAGCTTGAATGAAATTAATACCTAGTTTACAGGCGGCATAAGCGTCAGTTTGTGAGGCAATTTCTTGGCGGAATTGCTCTTTCATTGCGTTGGCTGGTCCAGAAAGATTTTGAGTTAATTTATTAGTGTAAACACCAGAAAAAACTTGAATTGCAAAATAGGCGACCAATAAAAAAGCCACCGCGGCAATAACTCTGACAATATTGTTTTCTAACCCTCTTGAGTCTTGCATAAATAATTTTAATTTATTCTGGCCATTTGGCAGAAATTAGCATTTTCTCGGTTACTAAATTTTGTTCTTTTAGCATTTGCCAGATATTTTCAGTTAAAAATGGCATAAAAGGATGAAGAAGTTTTAAGGAATTTGTTAAAACATAAAGAAGAACTTGATTAGTTGTCTCTTTGTCTTCCTGTTTTTTTGATTCTTCAATGTAAATATCAGCAAAATCATGCCAAATAAAGTCATAAAGAGAGTGTGCTGCTTGACCGAATCTGAAATTATCCAGATCAGAGTTAATTGACGTAACTAAAGAGTTAAGAGAGCTAAGAATTTTTTTGTCATTTTCTGTCTTTGGATTTGGAATTTCATTTGAGCTTTGAATTTCTGAGCCCTTTTCATTAAGATTTATTATCACAAACCGACTAATATTCCAAACCTTATTAGCAAATTTTTGCCCGGCTAAAATGGCATTTTCGTCAAATTTTATATCTTGAGTGCCAGTGTTGATAAAACTTAAGCCAAAACGAGTAGCGTCGGCGCCATATTTTTCAATTAACCCTAAAGGATCAACGCCGGTGCCCAAAGATTTTGACATTCTTTTGCCTTCTTTATTAAAAACTGTTGGGTGGATATAAACATTAGAAAAAGGTTTTTCGTTCGTAAATTCAATCCCGGAAAAAATCATCCGCGAAACCCAAAGGTAAATAATATCACGAGCGGTTGAAAGGGTTGTTGTCGGATAAAAATATTTTAAATCTTCGGTTTCTTTGGGCCAACCTAAAGTAGCAAATGGCCAAAGAGCGGAGGAAAACCAGGTATCTAAAACATCTTCAGAGCCTTCAATTGGAATTTTGTGTCCCCACCAGATTTGACGAGAAATACACCAGTCTTTAAGATTTTTCATCCAATCGAGATAAACTTTTTTCCATCGCTCTGGGTAAAATTCAATTTCGCCAGATTCCACAGCTTCAATTGCCGGTTTTGCCAGTTCAGACATTTTCAAAAACCATTGTTTGGAAGGTTGGGGCTCAATTTCTCGACCGCACCTGTAACAAACACTCAAATTATGGGTAATGTCTTCCTGCTTTTCTAAAAGATTTTCATATTTGAGCCATTCTAGAACTTTTTCACGGGCTTCTTTAACTTTTAAGCCTTCGTAGATCCCAGCATTAGAAGTCATTTTGCCGTATTTATCAATAACCGTTATCTGTTCTAAATTATGTTTTTGAGCTAATTCAGCATCAATTAAAGAATGAGAAGGAGTAACGCCAACGGCGCCGGTACCAAATTTAGGATCAATTGACTTGTCGGCAACAATTTTAATTTTTCTTTTAACACCGGCAAAATCAACTTCAAAAGTTTGGTTAACGTATTGAGAATATCTTTTATCGTCAGGATTAACCGCGACAGCCGTGTCGCCTAGTTTTGTCTCTGGGCGAGTTGTGGCAATCGTGATCGGAAAATTTTTATCGTATTTGAAATAGTATAGTTTGGCGGGTTGTTCAAGATGTTCAACTTCAATATCGGACAGAGCTGTTTGGCAGCGAACACACCAGTTAATTACCCGTTCACCTTGGTAGATCCAGCCTTTTTTATAGTAATGCTCAAAAGCGGTTTTAACCGCTTCGGTGTAACCTTCATCCATGGTAAAGCGTTGTCTTGACCAGTCACAAGAACAACCAAGTTTTTTAAGTTGATCGATAATAATATGACCATATTCATCTACCCATTGCCAGATTTCTTTCTCGAATTCGTCTCGGCCTAGATCTTTTTTATTTTTGCCTTCTTTGGCTAATTTTTTTTCAACAACATTTTGAGTGGCAATACCTGCATGGTCTGTGCCTGGTATCCAAAGAGTGGGGATACCTTTCATTCGAGAGCGTCTAATTAAAATGTCTTGAATAGTATTATTTAAAGCGTGCCCCATATGAAGAGAACCAGTTACATTTGGCGGGGGAATAACAATAGTAAATGGTTTTTGATTTGGGTCGATTTTAGGCTGAAAAGCATTATTTTCAAGCCACAAATCATAAATTCGTCCCTCAGTTTCCTGGGGATTATAGGTTTTTGGTAATTCTTCCATACTTAATATTCTATCAAATTTTTTGGTCTAATCCAATTTTGCGTTCGAGTCGGCATTGATTTTATCCCATGTTGTTAGTTGTCGTTCGTCTGTTGCCAGTTGGTAAGCGGCGGCGATTGCCACCATGGCGGCGTTGTCGGTCGTAAGTTCCATTGGTGGAGTGTGGTATGATGTTTTCGTAGGAAGTTTTTCAACGGCCATTTTTAGTTGTTGCCTTAATTCCTTGTTTGCACTCACACCGCCGCAAAGACAAATTGATTTTGGCCTAAATTCATAAGCTGCTTGAATAGTTTTGCCGACTAAAATATCAATCACAGCTTGCTGAAAAGATGCTGCAAAATCGGCTTTTTTTTGTAAAGAAAGCTTCCGGTGTTTTTTAGATTCATATAAAACCGCAGTTTTTAGTCCAGAAAATGAAAAATCGTAATTTTTTCGATCGAGCATTGAACGAGGGAATTTATAAGCAGTTGAGTTGCCTTTTTGGGCAATTTTTGAAATAGCGGGGCCACCGGGATAATCTAGTCCTAAAAGTTTGGCGACTTTATCGAAAGCCTCGCCAGCGGCATCGTCCAAAGTTTCGCCTAAGGTTTGAATGTCAGTATGGCTTTTCATTAGAACCAGTCCAGTGTGTCCTCCAGAAACAATCAGTATTAAAGCGGGAAATTGAGGAATTTCTTCAACAAAGTTTGAATAAATATGTCCAAGCCAGTGATTAATGCCGATAATTGGTTTATTTGTTGTATAAGCCAGAGTTTTGGCGAAATTTACGCCAACTAAAAGAGAGCCGATAAGACCCGGGCCGGTGGTGACGGCGATGAGGTCAAAATTATCGCTCAGCGCTGCCACATCAAAGATACCGGTAGTTGTCTCGTCCAGCGACTCGACACTACCTACACGCTCGGTCAAATTTTCACCTGATGGTGAACCATGCAAATTTGACCTGCGCGAGTTACTTTGAGTGGCAAGTGCCTCGCTTAGAGAATTTTCTACAACAGAAACAATCCTTTCACTGTGAGCTCGTGAGGCGTGCTCTGGAAAAACGCCACCAAACTTTTTGTGAATGTTGATTTGAGAAGAAACAGTGTTTGATAAAATTTTGGTTTTCGATCCAATTTTTTCAATTACTGAAGCAGATGTTTCGTCACAACTAGTCTCGATAGCCAATATTTTAATTTTTTTCTTACTAACAGACATTAAACCTCTGAATTTTGAGTCTCGCCCCTCGAAGCCCGCAGGGCGAAGTGGGGTCACAAGAAGTCTCGATTGCTAAAATTTTCATAGTTTAAATTATTAAATTAATTTTCTTCATAGATTATATGAGAAAATTGCGTTATAATCAAGTTGTGAAATCATTATTACAAACAAGTGAGTGGGCAAGCTTTAGAAAAGATCTTGGTTGGCAGGCTCACGATATTGAAGATATTTCGGTTTTGGAAAAAAAGTTACCTTTGGGTAAAAGTTTTTTATATGCTCCGGAAGTTGAGTATGGTGCTGTTGAAAACTTTGAAGATTTTTTAAAAAATATTAAAAAAATTGCTAAAGAAAATAAGACCATATTTTTTAGGTTGGAAATTCTTGATAAAAATGATGTAGAAGTTGTTGAAAAATTAAAGAAAAATGGTTTTATTAAAGCTTTTGAAGAAGTCCAACCAGAGTGGCGACAAATTGTTAATATTTCAGGGGTAGAAGAAGAAATTTTGGCGGGAATGAAGCAAAAGGGGCGTTACAATATTAGAGTGGCGCAAAAGCATAATGTAGTGGTGGAAAAATCAGAAAAAATTGAAGATTTTTATCAAATTTTTCTCGAAACTTCTAAAAGAGATGGATTCGAGATTAGGCCGCTTAAATATTTTCAAAAATTAATGGAATTTTTTTCATCGGATGGCGTTGCCGAATTGTGGGTTGCCCGCTATAATAATAAAACGGTAGCGGCAATTATTGCGACATTTTACGATGGCGTTGCTAGTTATTTATATGGTGCTTCATCAGACGAGTATCGCAATGTGATGGCGCCTTATTTGTTGCATTGGCAGGTAATGAAAAGAGCTAAGGAAAAAGGATGTAAATTTTACGATTTATTAGCTGTGGCGCCAGAAGGTGTTGAGTCTCATAAATACATTGGTATCACAAGATTTAAGGAGCAATTTGGGGGAGAAAAGGTGCAAATTATTGGTAGTTATGATTTAGTTTACAAACCTGTTTGGTACAAGATGTTTAAATTTGCTGAAAAAGTTAGAAGAAAATAATTATGAAAAATTATTTAAGAAAAATTTTACCCCAATCTGTTATTATTTGGACTCATAAAGTTCGTGGGTTTTTGGCGGCAACAATTTTTCGAATGCCAGCAAAAAATATTCGAGTAATTATGGTTACTGGAACAAATGGTAAAACGACAACCTGTCACATGATTAAAGAAATCTTGAAAGCGGCCAATTATAGAGTAGCAATGGCAACGACAATTGATTTTGAAATTAATGGTAAAAAAACCAAAAATTTGAGCAAAATGACAACTCTTTCACCGTTTGCTTTGCAAAAATTTATTCGTGAAGCGGTAAATGCTAGTTGCCATTGGTTGGTTTTGGAAACAACTTCTCATGCAATTGCCCAGCACAGGATTTGGGGGATTAAACCAAAAATTGCAGTTTTAACAAATATTACTCACGACCACTTAGATTATCACAATACTTATGAAGAATATCGCAATACTAAGGCGAAAATTTTTGAGATGGCAGAAACCTCAATTATCAATATGGATGACAAATCGGCGAGTTATTTTCTTGGAACTGATTTAAAGAAAATTGTTACTTATGGTTTGGACAAACCTGAAAAAAGACCAACCAAACCAGATATTTTTGCTAAAAAAATTATTCTTGAGCCGACAGGCAGTCTTTTTACGGTTATTACGCCAGAAAGTCAGGTTGCAATTAATTTAGGATTACCTGGAAAATTTAATATTTACAACGCTTTGGCTGCTTTGTCAGTGGGAGTGGAATTTAAATTAAATTTAGAACTTATTAAGATGGCTTTGGAAAAAGTAACGTCGATCCCTGGAAGAATGGAATCGATTAATTTGGGTCAACCTTTCGCGGTGATTATTGATTACGCGCATACCCCTGATGCTTTAGAAAAAATTTACGAGACTTTGGAACTTTCCAAAAGAGGTCGAATCATTTCCGTTTTTGGTGCTTGTGGCGACAGGGATAGAAGTAAAAGACCGATTATGGGAGCGTTGGCAGGACGCTTTGCTGATATTGTGATTGTTACCAATGAAGACCCTTACTCTGAAGAACCAGTAAAAATTATTGAAGAAGTCGCCTCAGGAGTTAATAGAGGCGAAACGAAAAGCAATCGAAAAGTTCCGGGAGAGAATTTTTATAAAATTTTAGATCGACGCGATGCAATCGAAAAAGCCTTTGAGCTTGCTCAAAGTGATGATGTGGTTTTAATCACTGGCAAAGGCGCCGAGGAATGTATGGTTGTTGGTGACAAGAAAATTCCTTGGTCTGACAGGAAAGTCGTCAAAGAACTCTTAATGAAAAGACGGGAAGAATAGCTTTCGCTATCTTGACTTATATGGTTTATAGCACTATTATCAAGCTGACGTGAGAACGTCTAGCTATTTTCGAGAGAAAGTAGAAAAATCGCTATATGCGAAGGGGGATTTGACAAATGATTGAGAGTAATTTCGGTTTTAGGGCCGCAGCGACTTTTTTGTTGCAAGAAAAAGTTCGTCAAGATCTTGTAGTCCGTGTTTTGGATTTTTTACGAGAGACGGAAAACGACCATCAGTTTGTATTAAAACTAAACGCTAATTGGCAGGATATTGCAAAGGTTATTACTGCTTTGAACATTTACAATCCAGAAGAATCAGGAAATTTACTCATGTGTCTTACGACGCCTATTTTGGCAGTCGAGCGCAAAGACAGTGAATCGATTTTTGGTCACGAAAAAGATCCGTCTATGGATTATGTACAGGGAGTAGTTCTTGGTTTGTTTGAGGCAGCTGACAAGTTAGACGAGTTGGGTTGTCGAGATTCGTCTTTAGAGGTAGATTTACTATCAACTCTTGAAAAGTTGATATTCTGTGAAGGTATTGAGGCTGATCTAAGTGGTTGCGATTATCCGTTTCGAGAGGATTATCAACGAAAAGTTGAACAGGCGCGATCAGAAGATTGGCGCGCGTTTGAAAGCCGATTGTCTTCGGTGATCAAGTCTTATACGAACAAATCATCTTTCGAGAGGTGTGAAGGACGATGTGAACGACTCAACCGGTTTTCTAGACGTATTTGCGAGCGTTTGGATTACATGAGTTCTTTCGAGAGATTGTCGCCAATCAGTGATGTTATCATAAAACAGTTTTGCTATGGATTGGCGGGCAAGCTTTCGACCGAAGAATTCTTGCAAAAGATGATTCGCGGTCTGTCGGTAAAAGAATATGAACCGTATGTTTTTGAAGGCCCTCTTAGGGAATTTTGGGCAGTAACGGTCGATGGAAAACTTTATCGAATTATTGGTAACATGATAATGTTGGTAGGGCCGGTATCGTCACATAAGTTACGAACATCTGTGTTTCATTTAAGTGGACAACGTGAGGAAGAGCTTGATCATCGAATAGGAATTACTTTGCATGACGGCATAGTTCTTTATCAACCGGGTAAGCCAGTTAAGGGTAAGTATCGGCCAGCTGGTTGTTGTAGTCTGCGTAAGAGAGAAATGACAACAGCACCAATTGCTGGTTTGTTTGCCAAGCAGAGCGAAGCAAGAAGATTTCATAATTTGTTTGGTGGAAGTGACGATAACCCGGGAACGTGGGAGATAAGTTGGTACCCTCAAACCGAGCAAATATTAAAGCTGATTGGCGATGACCATCCAGATTTCGTTTTGGATAACGAGCTACTAGAACAAATTGGTCTTGATCCAAAAGGTAATCCGGCGCGGCGAAAGTCGGAGAATCTTAAACAAGAGGATTAAAATATCTAACAAAACCTGCGATAAAATTACGTTGCAGGTTTTTTTAAATGTAGGCAATATTGCAGAAAGTTTAAGATTGGTTTACGGTAGAGCTGGCTTATTTGTAATGAGTCGAAAAGGGGGTGTTATCCTTGGACAGGAACTTAACAATTGGATATGTTTTGGCCGGAAGGAAAAATGCTTCCAGGTCGCTGGCAAAGCGAATATTTGCCTTGCCTTTTACTGCACCATTAGTACTTAGGACGTTGGCAGCAATGGTAACCGAGGTGGCACCTTCTGTGCAACATCTTGGGTGGGATGAGCTTTTACAGGGAGAAATCAGCAAAAGATTTCTGAAAAAGGTTGATCTTGTGTTTTTAAGCGGTCTAACAACGGCAACTTATGGCATGCAGCGAATTGCCAAAATGGCTAAAGAGTTGGGTGTACCTGTCATTGCTGGAGGTAGTGGGGTTACTTGTAAGTATTTTGGTAATCCTGAAGTAAATCTGCCTGAATTGTTGGGGCACTACGACGCTGTTTGTGTTGGTAGAGCAACTCCCAGAATTATTGCTGAAATAATTGAAGATCACGTATCTGACAAACTTAGACCAATGTATGTTGAGCAGCCAGACGAACCAGTATCTTTTATTGTGCCTCGTCATGATTTGTTTAGAGGAAGGTACTTGTTCAATAACGTTTTCCAGACGTCTGGTGGTTGTTTGTCAAGTTGCAATTACTGTGTTGTCCATCGTTGCTTACCTGGTGGAAAACGATGCAAAATTTATTGTGTTCCGCCTAATGTAATTGATAAGCAGTTGGAGATGTTTGCTGCTCATGGTAGCGGCCGGATTTTTGATGCCGCTGACTCCTTTGGAGAGGACATAAATCATACTTACGAGGTTGTTTTACCTAGATTGGCCGATTATTCTGGTGGATGGATGACGGAAGCCAAAATCAAGATCCTTAAAGGCAAAGATGGTAAGTGGTCACTACTGAAGGCAATGGCCAAAGCAGGTAATATTGTTATTTTTGCCGGGGTTGAAGATCTCTTCAATAAGTTCACGTCAAAGCAAGCAGATATTTCGGATAATGAAGAATTTGTTAGAGTGGCTCGAGGAGAAGGAATTGTTCCGGTATGCGCACTTATGATTGGTGCTGCGCCTAATGCTGTGTTGGAAGATGTCGATCGGACTATTGAGTGGGTTCGTGATAATAAGGTTGATGTTCAAGGTTCGCTAATATCAGCATTGGAATCTTCGGTTCTTTGGGAGAAAGCAATTAAAGAAGGAACTTTGATCGATATTAATCCGGAACACACTGATGGGGCGTGGCCTCAAGTGAGGCATCCAAACATGCGTTCAGAGGTCCTGATTAAATCACTGGAGAGATTTTACAGAGAATGTTACAGCTTGTCAGAGATTTATTCGCGTTTGCGGACAAGAGGATTTACTAAGAATTCAATTCTTGCGGCGGTCGCTGGACTTGGAGTCCGTACTAGTGCTAAGTCGTGGTTTAAAAAACACGATTATATTTATTGGCTCAATAACAGAATTCACCCAGACTCCCTGTATCCTTAAGATGCAGGGTTTTTTAAATACCTGTGAAATGATAAGATAAGGTTATGGAAATTAAACCTTGGAAAAAACTTAAAGAAGAAAAATACAATGCTGGTTATCGCAAGATAATTAAAAAGACGTTTGAATTGCCGACGGGCAAAACAGCGGATTTTGATATTGTTGATGGCGGTGATGTCGTTTGTGTTTTGGCTTTAACTAAAGAGAAAAAGATTATTTTGGCCAAACAGTTTCGTCAAGGTCAAGAAAAAGTTCTTTTAGAATTGCCGGGAGGAGGCTTATTAGAAAAGGAAAATCCAGAAGAAGCGATGACAAGAGAGCTTTTAGAGGAAACTGGTTATAAAGGCAATTTAAATTTTATCGGAACATCTTTTTCAGATGCCTACATGAAACGAGTTAGAAGTCATTTTGTGGCAACTGATTGTGTTAAAATCCAAGAACCAAAGTATGAAGAGACAGAATTTACTGAAGGAGTCGAATTAACGCTTGAAGATTTTATGAAACATCTTCATAAAGGAGAACTTACTGATGGTGAAACGGCCTATCGAGGGTTAGAATATTTGGGGTTATTGAGATGATAAAAAATAGATTTGTTCTAATTGATGCTTTTGCTCTAATATTTCGAGCCTATTATGCACTGCCGCCAAGTTTAACTAAAGATGGTCATTCGGTTAATGCGGTTTACGGGTTTGCCTCGGCGTTACTTGGAGCAATCAAAACATTAGGGCCGGAATATCTGGCTGTGGGGATGGATTTACCTGCACCAACTCATAGGCATAAGGAATATGTTGAATATAAAGCTCATCGGGCACCCATGCCAGAAGATTTAGGTCCACAGATTCCTTATGTTAAGGAGCTTTTAAAAGTAATGAATATTCCGACTTATGCGGTTGAAGGATATGAGGGTGAAGATGTTGTCGCAAGCATTATAACAAAGGCTAAAAAACAGAATGAAAAAGTTAAAAATATGGAATATATCATTGTTACTGGAGATATGGATTTATTACAGTTGATTGACGAGCAGACAAAGGTCTATTCAATGGCTCGTGGCATCAATCAGGCGGCGATATACGACGAAAAGAAGGTGGTGGCTAGGTATGGTCTCACGCCGGCACAATTTGTTGATTTCAAAGCCCTAAAGGGAGATACCTCCGATAATATTCCAGGAGTGCCAGGGATAGGGGAAAAAACTGCCGCCAAATTAATTGTTGAGTATGGAAATTTAGAAAAAATTTATGAAAATTTAGAAAAAATTCATGGAAAAGTTCAAACCTTACTTAAAGATAATAAAGAACAAGCGTATTTAAGTCAAAAATTATCAACAATTCAAAATGATGTCGAGTTGGAATTTAAGCTAGAGGACGCTAAAATTCACGAATATAATAAGCAAGATGTTATAAAGTTGTTCAATCACTTTGGTTTTAAATCTTTGATTGTTCGTTTACCTGAGGAAAAGAAAAAGCTTGAGCAGGGTAAATTGCTTTGAACTAAAAAACCCCGTTGAGTAACGGGGTGGTAATGGTTATTCACCGCTGGGTATAGAATTGAGACCGACTTGCAGTAAGAGACGATCAACTGCTTTGGCTGTTGATTCGTTGAAGAGGTTTGGCTCACTCATTAGCCGATGACGAATTGTTGAAATAGTGTCGACCTGGTGGAGGTTGAAATCGCCTTCGTGAAAACGGATGGCATTGTTGAGCATAACTTCTATTTGTTTGTGATATTTCTTATTCTCGTCATCTATCACGAAAAAACTAATTATGGCATCAGCAACATCCTGGTCGTTTGCTTGAGCAAGACAAAAGACTTTACCAAGGTGATGGCGGTACTCCATTAATTTGATAGAAAAAGTAATGGTTGAGCCGGGGGTAATTTGTTGACGGAAACTACAGCTCTCAATATCTTTCAGAACGAATAGCTTGTCTTGAAAGTTAGGATTATTTTGAGCAAGTTGAATAGCGGCTTCAGCCATTGATTCCAGCAGAAGTCCTCCTGGAAAGATAGGGTGTCCTGGGAAATGATCTGAAAGATCCAGTTTTTCTTTGCCAGTATAGTCAAACTCAGCCTTTACTGTGTTCTCGGTAATTTCATTGACTCGTGACAGGAGCCTGAACCCTGATCCGTGGGGCAGAGCAATCTTTAATGTTTCTTGAGCTACTGTTTGGTTTGGCATTTTTGTGTCCTCCTTTTACGTCCTGATCAGAATCGAGCTTTCTGTGTGACCGTGGTCCCATACGAGCATTACTAACTGATCTTTTTTAGTCAATTCGCTAAAAAAAGTTTCAAGTGTCGAGTGGGCATTGTCCTCCGTAACTTTTACAATAGCGTTGAAATTAGTAATCGCGGGCTCTTGGTATTTTTCAAGATCCTTATTAGCTTTTTTGATGGTAGTCTCGGAGATATTTGTTTCATTTGAATTTATAACCGAACAAATAATATTTTCTGGCAGCCATTGAGTTGCTTGAAAATAATCGGTTTTCTTTAAAATCATAAGACTAATAGAAGTTGGCCCAAAAGTGCTTTTTGGCTGAACGTAGATTGCTAAACCAAAGTTGTAATCACTTTCAGTCAAGAGAGCTCTCCTAACATTAACAATTGCCTCAATAAGATTGCTAGGAGCCAAAACATTCATCTCGTGATTTGGCCGATCAAACATTTCCGCTAAAGATGTGGAAGAAGATAACGATTCCGCCAAAGCGGTAATATTAATTTCTTCCAAAGAAATACCAGCGCTCTTGGTTGTTTGACGAAGAGCGTCAAGCAAATCAGGAGGATTGAAGATTTTTTCGAAAAAACCAAAGCTGGCGATGACAATGCTACTTCGTCCCAGGAATCTTTTATTCGAACTAGGTCCTTGGCGGATCATTGTCCTGCCTCCTCTTAGGAATTTGATTTAATTGTCAGGGTGCGTGAACAGGTATATATTATTATTAAAACAGGTAAAAGTCAACCCCCACACCTATCATTGGCTTGGCTATCTTGGGTCACAAAACAAAGTTTGTCGATAATAGGTGTGGGGGTCAAGTGAAAGCTAAAAAAATGATTCTTTTTTTCTACGGTCAAGATTCGTATCGCCTTTGGCAAAAAGTAAGGCAATTGAAAGAGAAATTTATTTCTTCTTCTTTGGGTGATACTAATTTAACGACTTTGAATGGTAAAACAGCCAGTTTTGATGAAATTGTTCGTCAAATTTTAGCCTTGCCATTTTTATCAAAAAAAAGATTGGTAATTATTGAAAATCTTTTAAAAGAAGGTAGAAAAGAGACCCAAGAAAAAGTTGTTGATTTTCTCAAAAAAATCCCCGAATCAACCGTTTTGGTTTTTGTAGAAGAAAACTTACCAGACAAACGAACCTCTCTTTTTAAAAAACTTAATTTGCCCAAAGTTTCTCAGGAATTCAAACTTTTGGAAAATGAAGCTTTGCGTCAATTTGTAATTAAAGAGGTTGTTGATAAAGGTGGCGAAATCGAAGCTGCTGCTTGTACAAAGTTAATTGAATATGTTGGTAGTGATCTTTGGCGGATGGAAAATGAAATAAATAAATTGGTAACTTATAGCTCACAACTAACAATTGAAAATATAGAACTTTTAGTTCAATCCCGGGTTCAATCTAATATTTTTAACTTAATCGAAGCAACGGCTAGCCGTAACCCAGCAGTTGCCTTACGGGAATTATACAAGTTATTTCACGAAGGTGCGGCAGAAATATATATTTTAACAATGATTGTTTATCAGTATCGCAATCTTTTAATTGTCAAAGATATTCAAGAAAAAATGCCTCAAATTTCCCGTTTTGAATTAGCTAAAAAAGCTCGGTTGCATCCTTTTGTTTTGGGAAAAATTTTAACTGTATCTGGAAAATATCAATTAGAAACCCTAAAAAAGATTTACGAAAAGTTATTAGATTTTGAAAGCGCTCTTAAAGTTGGTAAAATAGAAAGTAGGCTTGCCTTAGAGCTGTTAGTTTTTCAGTTGACAAGGTAGAGAGATGGTAATAAATGTAATGCCCGCCGGCGTTCAATCTCTTGCAGTATCCTGATTGCAGGAATCTGCAAATAGATTTCACTTTGGCGGACTTCCGGTTTTGCTTCCGTTTGAGGAGTGCAAAACACGGAACGGAGGGGAATTTGAAATCTTGGGATATTTTAAAAGCACTCTTTTCTAATGCGGGGTTATATAAAAGAAAACTCCTTCTTTTTTTGATATTTGCTGTTGTTGGCATAACAGTTGGTTATACTTGGCAAAAATCACGAGGAGTTGAGGCTTCTGTTGAGTTTACACCTCCCTCCGGAGGATATTTTAACGAAATTAGTATGGACGTGACCGTTAAAGAAAATGGTGATGTTTTTATTGAAGGCAAAAAAAATAATAAAGCGATAACTTTTTACGATAATTATGATGAAATTAAGATCATTGTTTTTAGCGAACCGGGTTATTTTATTGAAAATTTTCAAGGGATGATTAATTTACCGTCCGGTAATGCTAAAGATGTTCGCCAAATCGTTTATGCTGTTCACGGCGTAGGTTCGTACGAGACCTCAGCTCCTAATCCGCAAACGCTTTTTTATGAAGTTAGAGAAATCTCTCCTCAAGCAGTGGTAACAATTGTTGCCGATTTGCCTAAAGGAATGGTGAACCCTAACAAGAGTCAAGAATTATTATTTAAAATTAGGCAGTTACCTCTTAAAAATTGGTTCTATGTAGGGATGATTTTACCACTGGTGGCAATTATTTTAATGACTGTTATGATTTTTAAACGTCGTTCAGCCCAATTACTTTTTGTTAGAGAAACTCTTTCTGAACCGCCGTCAAACGATCCACCGGCAGTCGCAGGAGTGGTTGTCTCTGGAGCAGTTGATGCTCGTGAAATTGCCGCTACTCTAGTTGATTTAGCTCGTCGCGGGTTTATTTTAATTGTTAACAAAGGTAATGGGGAATTTAGTTTTGGTAAAAGGCGGGCGGGCGATTTAAAAAAACTGGCTACCCTTATGCCCTTTGAAAAAGTTTTGCTTGACAAAATCTTTTTGACACCGGCGTATAAGAGTAGTTTAGGCGATGTTGAGATGCGAATTGGCCGACATATTTTTTCTCGTAAAATTGCCCAATTCTACCTAGGGGTTTACAATTTTGCTACTCAAAAAGGTTATTTTGTCAAAAACCCGGCCAAAGTTCATTTAGCTTACAAATATACCGGTTTTGCTTTTTTGTTTTTATCACTTGTAGGATTTGCTTTGAACGCTTTAACTGGCGCTGATCCGAAATTTAGTCTTATCTTCTGGGTTGGTGGAATGGTGGCGGCTTACTTTATCATTAGGCTTTCACCTTTTATGCCCGCTCGGTCTAAATTGGGAACAATTGAGTTGAGAAAGTGGTTAGCTTTTAGAAAATATTTAGTGAGTAAAAAACCACTTTTAGCTAAAGATGTTTTACAAAGTGGTTTTGAACAATATTTGCCTTTAGCGATAGTTTTGGGAGTAGAGGTTGATTGGGCGAAGCGTTTCTTTAAAGAGCGTTTTGCTACACCAGAGTGGTACGAATCAGCTGAAGATGTTGTAACTTTAGACAGTTTTATGGGTGAATTTTTACCATTTCTGGGTTTTGTCGCTCAAAACTTAGCTCGTTCTCACGAACCAACGGTGGAGTAAAAAATACTATCTCGTCGAAATCCCTTGGGCTACCGAACTCTACGGACTTGGCAGCAAGCCAATGAACTTTTTGAATTAACCGAAAAATTGTTTGTTGCATTTTTTTAATTGTTTAGTAAGATTAAATGTGCTTATTAAAGCAAAGGGGGTAACGTAAGTGGGACGAATATTTACACCAGAGGAAGTAGAGCTAAAGCTAGTGCCCAATCTGAGTGATTTTGCAGTTTTTGTAAATTTACTCAAACGAGACTTAGCGGTTTGTGAAGGAGTCATTGGTGGTCTGATTTGCGGATCGGTTGCTCGAGGTTGCCACAACATTCGTAGCGATATTGATTGCTTGGTGCTACATGCTCATGGGAATGAGGAGCTTGTAGTCCATATTTTAACTGATTTGTATCGTGTGGCTAAAAGAATGCACATTCCCATCGGGATTATTCGGCTTTCAGACGATATTGCCTCGACAAAAATGCACCATATTGGGCAAGGATTTGCTGATCATATGTCGAAAGTCTTGTGTTGTGATGGGGCGGTAATAAAGGCTAACCCTTTGCCATTTCTTGGTTTGGACGGGCTTGACCCGAAGGAAGATACTAGATGTTATTTGCGTTTTAAACTGCGTCAGCTTGAAAAGTTTCAGATTGAAAAACAATCAATTCCTGAGTATGTGTATTACTTAGGTTTGTCGAAGATGATGAATTCGGCAGTACATGTAGCTCGTAAAGTTGCATCTTGTCTGGGTGGAAAGCTGGAAGACGATAGCTCTTCGAATGTTTGCGAAGTTTATCCGAGATATGTTGACTTGAAAGTCAAAAATATTTTTCGCGAGCTAACACGAGCTGACCGTCAATATTCAAGAGTGCTTTCGGAGCATTTGCAGGAATTTAATCGCTCTGCCTACGAAGCAGCTATTCAGGATATCGACGATTTACTGCCAGTATCCATAAAATTTGTTCGAATGAACGCATTAATGTTTGCTTGATTGCTGCCCGGGATTGCCTCCCGGGTTTTTTAAAACAAAAAAATGCCCCGGAGACGGGGCAGAAATTTAGAGTTTAGCCTGATGAAAATGTTCATAGCTTGCTTTTGTTGTTAGGCTGTCGTCGGTGTAAACATTGAAAATCCTATCAAGTCCAGTGATCTGAAAGATTCGAAAGATTGTTCCTGAATTACAGATGACGCCAAAAAAGATTTTACGATCAAAGGCTTTTTTCGCGCTGCGAGCGATCAGGTAGGCGATAACATTGGTGTCAACGAAATCGACACCAGGAGTCATGTCGACAATAACACGATCTTCTTGTTTGGCAATCTTGTCAAAAATCTTGTCGACGGCTGTTTTAAGCCTCTTGTCACTGACATTCTCAAGGTCGCCCTTTAGAGAAACACGGATCAGATGGTTATTGTCAGGTAGATCTTCTAGGGTAAAGCAAATCGAGTGTTTATCGGATTCGATATCGGCCGGCAATTTCTGTTTTCTCATTATCTTACCCCCTAATGTTTATCTCAAACCGACATTGTATTATAAAACCAGTACCAAGGAAAGTCAAGCTTGGTATTAAAAAATATTTTTTAATTTGCTGCGGTATGATTTACTTTACCAAAAACTTCTAATGGCCAAAGAGCATACCAAGGTTTACCAATAAGATCTCGTTTCGGGCAAACGCCCCATATACGCGAGTCAGAAGAGTTAAGACGATTATCGCCCATTAAAAAATAATCTTCACTACCTAATTGCTTTGTCATATTAGGATAAGTTTGTGTGCCGGGAGCAAGGTATGACTCAGGTAATTTTTGATCGTTAATATAAACACTACCGCTCTGGATAGAAACTTTTTCGCCAGGAAGACCAATAATTCTTTTAATATATTTTACGTGCTCTGGATCACCTGGGAATCGTAAAACCACTGGATCGCCACGACTCGGGGTCCCGAAAAGATAAGTCCAGCGATTAACTATAAGGTATTCACCGGAATGAAAATTTGGTTCCATACTTTGACCATCAACAATAGAAATTGTTCCAATATAAAAATGAACTAAAGTGCCAAGAACAATCAAGACAATTAGCCATTTTGTGAGTTCAAAAACACAGCCCGTACCATAAAAAAACTTCTGCCAAGTAGATAACTTTGGTGGCGGAGAAGTAACAGCTTCTGACGGATTAATACTAGTACCTTTATCCATTCCCTTCCTTTTGAAATGTTTAGCTTACTTTTTAGAACTTGTTTTTGGTTTGGTAGTCTTAGTGGTTGGCTTTTTGACAGTTTCTTTTGTAGCCACTTTAGGGGCAGCTTTTTTTGTAACTTTATCTGTACCAAATTTTTTTGTAAGCCTTGATTTTATTCTGGCAGCTTTGTTTTTATGAATAATGTTAGTTTTAGCGGTTTTGTCGACTAGAGAGATGACCTCGCTGACATTTTCTTTTGTAACTGTTTTTAAAGCTTTTTTAAACTTTTTTTCCAAAATTAAATTATGAGCGCGTTTGGTCTCTGAGACGGCTAAAGATTTTTTAGCAGATTTAGTGATAGGCAAGGGAACTCCAATTTCTAATTTGAAATTACTATTGATATTTTTTAATTCATATCAACTTTACCACATCTTCTTACCCTTGACAAGTGACGAACCATTTGATATTCTTGAAAGCTATGGAATTAACAAGCAAACAACAAACAACTGAACAAATCAAATCTGCACAGAAAGTTTTACTTTTAACTCATGTCAACCCAGACGGTGATGCTCTAGGGTCTCTTTTAGCTTTATACATGGTTTTGAAGAGTTTGGGTAAAGAAGTAACGGCGGTTGTGCCAGATCAAGTTTCGGCATCCTTAAGATTTTTACCGAGTGTCAATGAAATTGTTAAAAATTTCTCTTCGGTGAAAGATTTTGTTATTACAATCGATACTTCAAAAGTTAAGGTTGATAAATTAGGTTATAAACAAGTTCCGCAAGAAAATAAATTAAATATTGTTATTACGCCTCTTGGTGGAACTTTTGCTGAAAGTGATATTTCTTTTTCTCAAGGTTCTTGCAAATTTGATCTTATAATTGTTTTAGATGCTCCTGATTTAGAACGCTTAGGACCACTTTACGAAAGTCAAAGCGCTCTCTTTTACGAAACACCAGTGGTAAATATTGACCATCATGCCGGTAATGACTTTTTTGGTAAAATTAACTGGGTAGATTTAACAGCAACTTCAACAGCAGAAATTCTTGTTTCGTTAGTTGAATCACTTTCCAGGGAAAAATCTTTACTCAATGAAGATGTTGCGACGGCTCTTTTGACAGGTATTATTACCGATACTGGTAGTTTTCAAAATGTTAATACGACACCAAAATCTTTAACGGTCGCCGCTCAACTAGTTGCGGCTGGCGGTCGTCAACAAGAAATTATCCGTCATATTTTCAAGACTAAACCTTTATCAACTTTGAAGCTTTGGGGAAGAATTTTGGCTTCGGTTAAAGCAGAGCCAGAACTTCGTTTCGTTTGGTCAAAAATTACTAAAAATGATTTTGAAGAGTTAGGGGCTGAAGAAGCGGAAACAACTGGGATTATTGATGAACTTTTGAAAAGTGCGCCAGGAATTGATTTCGCTCTTTTAATTACTGAACGCCAAGACGGTATTCATGGATCATTTAGAGCAGTTTCTCCCGGAGTCGATGTTTCAGCAATGGCCAAGTTGTTTGGTGGTGGAGGTCACGAAGCCGCTGCCGCTTTCCAAATGTATGGCGAAAATTTAGCTGAAAAAGAAAACGAAATTTTAGAAAAAATTAGGAATTATCAGGGTAAAAGAGCCGGAAGTTTAATTTAACTTGAACTTTCTAAAAAAATTTGTTAAACTAAAAATATAGCAAAGCAATAGTTTTGCCAAGAAATTTTTTTCGAGTAAAAAATTATGAAAAATGATTTAGTCAAAAAGTATCAATCTCACGCTAAAGACACTGGCTCAACCGAAGTCCAGGTAGTTCTTTTAACTGATAGGGTTATTGATTTAGCCAAACATTTGAAGAAATATCCTAAAGATGCCGATTCACGTCGTGGCCTTTTAATAATGGTTGGCAAACGTCGAAGACTACTCAATTATTTGCGCAAGAATGATCAAAAATCTTACGAAAAATTGATTAAAGACTTAGGTTTAAAAAAATAAATAAATAAACACATGGTGCAAGTAGGGCAGGTCAAGCAATGAAAGTAAAGAAACTTTTTTTGTTTGAGGTGTTCTTCTTGTACTCATGTCTATTTTGTTAAGGTGCAAAACCGA